>Ga0182014_10003158_pt1 | contig 20059 bp, 20 predicted proteins | sample 612S2DmetaG_FD_120489 | JGI IMG/M metagenome (GOLD analysis project Ga0182014, IMG submission 120489) | Permafrost microbial communities from Stordalen Mire, Sweden - 612S2D metaG | ecosystem: Environmental > Terrestrial > Soil > Wetlands > Permafrost | place: Sweden: Stordalen | collected... | reverse complement strand
TTTATTAAGCCATTATAATTGCTTATTTAGTCTTCTAGCTCTTTTAGTTTTGTCTTTTTATTAATACGATTTAAATATGCTTTGTTTTAGATAAATAAGTATTACTATAATTAATAGTAAAGATATGATTATTATAATAGGGGCTCTAAACAATAATAGAAATGAGAAAGATATTTGGCGGGATCTAGAAATATATGAAGAAATTTTCCAAATGCCAGAGCTGGATACTTATAATAAGGCTTTGGAAGATGAGAATATTGCATTAGCAAGTAGGATTCTTGATACAATTCCCCTAGACCGTTTAAGTTATTTCATGAATTCTGTTAAATATAATAAATATTTTGCAGAAATCAGACAGGATTTTATGAAAAATAGGAAAATGGGTTCCAAACAAGAGAAAAACAACAATTAGAATGAATAATAAATGAAGTTATTTAATATTCATTCATTGAATCTAACTTTACAAAATCTTTCAAGGTTATCTACGCTGGAAGAAATATAAAAAACCTTAAAATATCGTTCTAAAACCGTTAAAGCCGCTATATAATTATCTGAATTTTCTATTTCGTTTATAACCCTTTCCCAGTCCTTAGGATTTTGATTTGGACGTCCTGCTGCTAAAATTTTAAGAAAATTTATATCTATATTCTCATCTCCGAGATCAATGACTATCTTACCGTTTTCATCTGCCATGTCTCTAAATATTAGGAATTCTTCTTCATCTTCCAAATCATCACCATTCATATTCTTAACCTCCATTAAAGATAAAAGAATTATGAACTACTAAATTATATATCATCTAAACTGTTAAGAAAATCATCATCATTTGAGATTTTTTTATTACGTTTATCATATATTTCTTCAATCTTATTTTGTAAAGTTTCATTGTATTCTTTTATTTTATTAGTTAGCAATTCATATTTTGATTCTAAAGTTTTTTTAGTTTGTTTTTGTAGAATGTTTACGTTTTCTTTATTGTTCTCTTTGGTTATTTCAAAACAAATATATTCTTCTTCAAGTTTTGTTTTATCCATTCCAAAAACCATATACTTTAATAATTGACTATCTCCATCAAATGGGATTTTATACTTTATTCTATCTTCATAATAACCAATAAAGTTCTTTAGAGTCTTCGGTTCAATGTGTATTCGGACCATTTCAGGATCAATCTTACTACTAAAATTAACGATGGGAATATCAATACTAAATTCTTCTACTAATTCGTTTATGTATTGCTTTTTATCTAATTCACGGAATTTTTCAGTTTTGAGTGAGCTAATTCTCCTTTCTATATCTCTATATTTATCTTCGAAATATTGGTTTAAATTTTCCCCAAAAACTCCCACTTTAAAACCCCCAGGTTATTACAGGAGTAATTAACCATATTATTTAAACTTTATTGGATAGAGAATAATTGAAATGAAATTTTTATAATTAATACTTTTTCAGTTTTTCTTCTTAAAAAATGGGTGTTCTTTAGCCAAAATCACAATATATTAATAATTCAAGGTAAATAGTTGTTTTAAAGAGGGGTCAAATATGGAAATCGAGAAAAGGGTAGAGAGCGAAGAAATTGTAGGAGAAGGAGAAATAAAAAATAATAATAATTCTGAAAAAATTCAGATAAAACTACTTAGGGTGAAATCAGAAAAAGTTGCATATATACCTTACGTAGGGAGTTATGATAAGATTCCAGAACTTATACAGGAAGTGGCACAGTGGTTAATGGATAAAAAATTGAAAATGACTGGGTTAGTCTATGGAACTTATTTGAACTCTCCAGAGGAAGTTAGTGAGGATAAACTGCAATACGAGATCGGTTTTGGATTTGAGGGTGACGTACAATCAGAGGGTAAAGTAGGAATTAAGGAAATACCGGAACATTCAGTACTGGCCGCCATGCACAAAGGACCATACACTAAAGTAGGTCCAATAATTCATGCTGTAATCGAATACTCGGTAAAAAATGATTATGACATTGTAGGACCGATTAGTGAAGCATATTTTAATGATCCTATGAAAACTCCGGAGGAGGAACTGCTAACTGAGGTGCGGTTGCCAGTTATTAAAAGATGAAATTTGCGTTGAAATAAGTGAATCACATACTTTTTCGCTTTAGAGCTTTAGGATTCTATTTAACTTTTTATATCCATAAGCTGCTCCAAAATAATTCAATATCCTCTTTTGATTTTTAATTTTTTCATATTTCTAGTGTTCCAGAAGATGAGTTTAGAAAAACCATATTTCAACATGCACTATCCAAGCTTTAAGCTATACAATCATTTGATGCTTGGTGGAATATATTGAGATTTAGCATCAATCTGAGTAATCCCTTCCACATATATTGTTTTTATCACAGCCAGGCAATAAAATTTAGATATGTTATTATAAATTAAATTAAACTGAAATGAATGGAGAATAAAAGTTCATGAAATACCGTGACAACATCACCTCTCATAAATCTAACTTATATGACACTCAAATTGAGGACACTATTCCATATTACTCATATTTCCATCAGGAAACCATTAATTTAATTAAATCATTACCAAATGAGCCAAAAACTTGGTTGGACACAGGCTGCGGAACCGGTTCGCTCGTCAAAAAAGCTTCCGAAGTATTTCCAAATACCAAATTTTTATTGTCAGACCCGTCAAAGGAAATGCTAAATCAGTCCAGAAAAAAATTATCAGATGTATCTAAAGACAGATTAATATTCTTAAAACCTTCCCCAACTCAAGAATTTCCCCATAAACTTGAAGAAAAGATGGATATAATCACTGCCATACAGTGTCACCATTATCTCTCCTCGCAAGATAGAATCAAGGCTACAAAAATCTGTTACGATCTTTTAAAAGAAGATGGTATCTATATTACATTCGAAAACATTAGACCACTCACCCAGAAAGGTGTTGAAATTGGAAAACGTTATTGGAAAGATTTCCAGTTATCCCGTGGCAGAGATCCTGAAATCGTGGAAAAACATCTGATGAGGTTTAACATGGAATATTTTCCCATTACAATAGAAGAACACCTTAGTTTACTTAGAGAAATTGGTTTTGAGGTAATTGAGTTATTATGGTTCTCTTATATGCAGGCTGGATTTTGTTGCCAAAAATAATTTAATGAGAATAAATAAAATTTAAAAAAATAAATCTTTAATCATAAATATTAATTATAAAAAATAATAATAATTGAATATTCTATTATTCTCATTATTTAGGATTTATTTTGTAAATTAATAAGGATCCCACTCTTTTACTTCCTTAAATTCGGGAAATGGACCATATTCATATTTTTCAAACAGTCCACCCCATTCATTTTTTTTAAACTCTTCTATATTCTTTTTACCAGTCATAGGATACCATAAACGATCATGATAAAATTCTGAAGCGAAAATAAATGTTTTAAATACCGGTGAGTTAAATAAAAACTGATGAAGCCATTTAACACCCATGGTTTTCTTTCTAAGTCGTTGATCCCAAGTTATTACAGGACTCTTCTTAGTCTGGAAGCCAAAATTCAGTTTACCAAAATCTGCAGCTTCCAAACCTCTAATTTCTATTTGGTCCACGTCTCCCATACCTAAACCTTTATCATGAGCCATTTTAATGTAATCTATCTTGAGAGGTTCAAATCCCATGATTCTAGCTGCTACAGCGTCTATAGCCACTTGATCCTGACTGGCGAGAATCACATTTCCCACATAAGGATCCATTGTTCTGGGTCCGGCGCCATCGCCGCAGATACAACCATCCATCACAGCAAAAATTCCACTATGAATTTCCTGTTGGATGGAAAGTAAGTCTACTAGAATTTCATGAATCTTTTTATGAGCATGGTGACGATATTTGGGGATCAACCCTCCGAAAGCATTTTTCATAGCTCCAGTAGTTGTAGTGTGACCATGAGTTTTAACAGTGGGGAAATGAATAATGTTAGCGTCTTTAAACATTTTAGGAATCAGTATTTCATTGAATATTTCATCCATAGCCATAACCTCGAATTTAGGTTGATATTTGGTCCATTCCACATTGGTGAGTGGCTGAAATTCTATTTCATGCTCCTTTAGGAGGGGAAGCCATTTGTTTAGGTACGCTCCTTTCCAGGGATGGGTAACTACAGTCTGATTTTCAACAGCTACCACATTCTGATAATTATCATCATTCAAAGTCTTTAGAACACCATTAAGTTGCCAAGGTGGTGTGGAACAGGCTGGATAATAAAGAGTCCATGACAAGTTAAGTTTCAAAATAGTATTTTTTTCCTTAGAAATGTGGTTTTTGTATTCTGCAAGGTGCATTAGATGATTATAATCTTCATTAATAGTTTGGGGGGATGTTTTTAGTATGGATACAATTGACATTTGCATAACCTTCATTTTTGCTTCAACTATTTAATTTATTGTGAATTGATAAATTTTTTTTTCAATATCATATAGACTAAGAATCCTAAAATGGCCCCGTACCATAGGGTCCCTAATCTTATGATTAAGGCGGCACCTACAGCTATACTGGAGCTAAAGCCGAAAACTACTAAAAGACCTGATAAAGTTGCTTCTGCAACGCCTAAACCTCCAGGTATCAGGCTTATAGCACCCACTATGGATGCGAAACTGTATAGAAAAACGGAGAGCACTAAACTAATGGATTGTCCAAATCCTTGGATTACAAAATAGATTGATAGACATTCCAGAAACCATGCTACAACAGCTATTAAAGACATTCCCACTAAATATTTAGATGCAAGGCTTTTTTTGAATGTTTTATGCATATCTTTTATATCTCCAGAGTATCTTCCTGCTCGGGTTTCTAGTATTGAAATCAGACGATTAGATATGGTTTCTGATTTAATTGCTACGATAAAGGCGGCGAATAAGATTAACAGAATTACTAACACGTAAATTCCGCTTTTGTAATATAAAATTCCCGTAAGCGAAAGTATAATTAGTCCTATAACATCAGTTACTCTATCTACAATCACTACAGGAACAGTTTTACTCAAATTTTCTCCATTAATTTCTCTTATAAGCCATCCTTTCCATATCTCTCCTGCTTTAGCTGGTGTTATGGTCATGGATAGGCCGCTGAAGAATACAAATAAGTTTTCTTTAAGGGGCAGGTGAACATCAACATTTCTTAGGAAGAAATTCCATTTGATAAATCTTACAAAATAAGCTAAGGTTACTAATATAAGCATTAAAGGTAAAAATAGCCAGTTAAATTTCTCAAAAGCTGATAAAAGGTTACCGAAGTTTGCATATACACCCATTATTACGTAGACTACTACTGCAAAAAGTATGATTAACCAGAATTTGCCTTTCGCCATATTTTCAGCACCTTTGTTAAACCAAGATAAATGAGGTTTGATTTATTCCCAAAAATAGTCATATTACCTTTGGAAAACGATTCTCTTAAATCTTCTTCGGGTGTTATAATCCCTGCTTTTCCTATTTCATTTGCAAAGTGAGCATCACTACCAGCTGTAAATTTTAAATTATTTGCCACGGCAAATTCACGGGCTTTATCATTATATTTTTGGAGTAAACAACGGGAGTTAAAAACCTCCACGAAATCCACTGATTTGACATCCTTTTTTTGGAGATTAATTCCATTACCTCTGATTTCATCGAAGGGATGAGGAATGATTACTAATCCATTCTGTTCTTTAATCTCCTCCGTCACATCAATGAAGGTATTTGATTTGATTTCTTCAGTTAAAAAGAGCCCTATTACTTCGCCTCGATCTGTATTGATTTCTGAACCGACTATAACCTGAAAATCGTTGTTTTGATATTTTATGGTTTTTAATCCTCCCTTAATGGTATTGTGATCAGTTACAGCTATACCAGACAATTTTTTTTTAATAGCAGTCTTCACTAATACTCTGGGATCACAGTAGCCGTCGGATGAATACTTAGAGTGAATGTGTAAGTCGTATTTCAATTTTTTTATACCTCATTTTGTTCAAGGGGGATTTAGATTCATCTCTTGAATATGAATCCGCCTATTTGAAGATTAACTGGACCGCTTCCAATCTCAGAATAGTAAATATTTAAACCATTAGGTAAATTTATGGTTTGCACTCCTATTTGGGACTGTACTTCCTGATAGAAATTGGTTTGATTACTCATTACCCAAACAATCTGTTGCACGGACTGATTTAATGGGATTACTACCACTGGTGCGTAAGTTATATTGTAGGAGTAATATTGTCCATGCCACACTGTTACAGTATTATTGGTGATATGTGAATTTTCAGAGTCGAGTAGGTAATATACATTATAATCGGGTAGATAATACATAGCTTTTCTAAAATCAAAGCCCTCATCTTCTCTACTTATGTCTCTAATAACAATTATGGTATTATTTGGATTTGAACTTGATAGATTAGTTATGGTTTGAATATGTAGATTAGTATTTTGATCATTTGCCTTAATCTTCTGGTTATCATATAATATTCCGACATTTATCTCAAAGAAAATTTTTTCTGAACCATGTAGTTCATCCTGTGGGGTTTCCCATATTTCACCTTGGTGAAGATTATAAGGGTAGAAGTAAATTAGGGAGTTCACTATAATTCCAATTAGTAAAAGCGTTACTAAAAAGGAACTAACTGAAATTTTAGGGAATGTGATATGCAAATCATGAGAAAGACGATTTACTACATATCCCAGTATGATCATTAATGCTGGAAGATATACTAAAATGTAACCCGGTTTTATTACATAGATTATCAGGTAAAATAAGAAAGCGGGAGCAATCCATAATATGAAGAAGATGTTGAGTGGATTTTTAAGGTATGGTATAAATTTGGTTCTCCAACCGCTGTGATGATAAATTAGGAATAAGAGGATCATGATTATTCCAGAGATAGTTAATCCCCAGAGAGACCAGACTGTGGCGAGTCCTGAATTTATTACTTGAGCAGAGAGGCTGGCCCCCACTACAATTGAAGTGATAGTGGAAGCTGATGATTGTGCTGCTGACAGTTGTAGGTACTCTCCTAATCCTCCTGTTGAAATTATAGTTGGTATAAACCATAATAGAACCGCTAAAATTAGTACTATCAAGGCTTTACTTATTTTAAAGTAGGAAGTTTTACCAAACCATAGACTGAACAACCATAACGGAAACATGAATTCCACTAAATCTAACCTAAATCCACCCGCTAAACCTAAAACCAGTGCTGAGAGGTAGAGGAATCGTCCATCACCTTTTAATACGTTATAGGATAGATAAGCTATTAAAACCGCGAAGAAAGCTTCAAAAATATAAATACTAGCGATTTCCCCGTAGAACCAAAATAACGGGTTAAATATTAATAATATAGAAGTAATGAGGGCTATCCTTCTCGAGAAAATCTGTTTAACAAAGAAATAAATTAGTACAGCAGTTAAGATACTGAAAGCCACACTTAAAAATACCATACTAGTATTAGGATCATTGAATATGTAATTCACAACTTTACCCAGGGCTATGAATAATATATAACCGGGAGGTTGGGGTTGTCCCTGAGCTATATTAAAGTTTTGAAATGCTTGCCCATAGGAGGCGGAATCCCATTCATATAAAAATTTGCTTACAAATGGAATACGTGTCAAGGCTACGATAGCTGTTATCAGAAGAGAAATTATAAGATCAAGTCTTTTAGACTTTTTCAGATTATTTAACATTTAAAATGCTCCCTATGTTTACATAAAGTACTAGGAACACTACAAATGCCCATAAAATAATACTTAATACCATTCCTTTATCTTTAAATATCATTTCCGGTTCTCCACCCAGATTCTTAGAGTGAATAAGGAAAAGATATCGAAATATTCCGTAGAAAGCAAAGGGAATAGTTATCATCATTAATATTTTGCCCGTAAAGAAAGTGTAAAGAGAATAGGACATGATCAAGGTGCTGGTTGTTATGATAATCATCTGATCTAACATTTCAGTTGAGAAACTATCAAGACTCTGACGATGCTCATTAACTTTATCTCCCAACATAAATAATTCATGTCTTCTCTTTCCTAAAGCTAAAAATAAGGCAAGTAAAAAGGCACATATAATTAACCAGGGTGATACTACGACGCTTATAGCTAAAGCCCCGGCTACAGCTCTTATAACGAAACCAGTTGATATAACTATTATGTCTACAATAATGAATTTTTTTAAATATAGATTGTAGAGCATTATCAGTAGGAAGAATGTCACGGAAATAATGAAAAATGGCAGATTTATTAGATAAGCACCTAATAAGGCGATTAAGGTGAATGCGGTTGCAGTTATAATGGCCTGATAAGGCTTCAATTTTCCTGAAGGTAATGGTCTTTCACGCTTTTTAGGATGGTTCCGATCCTTTTCAATATCAAAAACATCATTTATAAGATATATACTGCCGGATAATAGGCAGAATATGAAAAAAGCCGATATGACAATAATCCATAAGTTAATATTCAATAGATTTAAAGAAAAGGCTATTCCTATAAATATAACCAGGTTTTTATACCACTGTTTAGGTCGCATTGAAATTAGAATTTCTCTAAGCATTATTATCACAAAATTTAGTAATATTTAAATATTATTCAGAATTTAGCATAAAAAGATTAAGGAATAAATTAATATTATTAATAATATTCTATTTATAGGATTATTTCTTTTACTCCTTAATTACTCATAATTAGTTATAAGATATTAAAATTTTTATTCATAGACAAAATTTAATTGAACTTATACACCACTCCATCTGAACAAAGATGTAAAAATAACTTTTCCAAATTCCAACCTATATTATCCCATTTATACCAATTCTTTTGAAGAAGAAAAAAAATTCGGATGAAACTATTTGTAAATTTTGATAAATTTATAAAAAAAATAATCTTAACTTTTAAAAATATTTTAAAGTCCCCCAAAAAAATTAAAAAAATTGTATAAATTTTTATTCTATAATTCCCATGTTCTTGTTTGTTTTCTCGATGGATTTAACGGAGTCAGATTCCATCTCTAGCATGGCTCGTATAGCATCTACATTCTCCGGTACAACATCTGATTCCTGATGAATAGCTTGCATATAATATAATTCACCTTCAACAATATTCACAGACTCTTTCCACACGGCTATTTCAAATAAATCGCCTCTAGGTCTTCCAACATCACGAGCATATTCCATAATCTCCGCGGTGGAACCAATTCCTTTACTAGCCTCAACTAAAAGGACTCTAGGAGTTTTCTCTAGAGCATCAATTACATCATCCACCACTACAGAGTTATTTAATTCAACCATAAGGTTATGCTGGTGCATAAGGGTGGTGGAAACTAGTAAAGCCATAGTAGTAATATTCAGGCCATACATTACAGTTTGCACGTCTGGTCCATGATGGGAGGGAACTGTGGGTGGATTAGGTATTATGGCATTAATAGGTCCCTTCTTTATTTGTCCAGGATCTGCGCCGCGCCTCACCATCACCGCACGGACTTTTTTTATACCTGCCAAGTTTTTGATAGGGTTTAATGTTCTACATAATCCGGTTGTGTTACAGGAAACCACCCTTACGTAATCTGCTCCGATAGAGTCATCGAAGTTGGAGAAAGAGTTGAAAGACTGGCCGATCTGGTCATGTTTTTCACCACCTTCAAATATGGCTTTAAGTCCTTTCTTCTCATAGATATTTGCCTTATTCTGGGCTCCAACGCCCTCAGGAGTACAATCCACTATAATATCCAGCTGGTCATAGAGATCGTTGATGGTTCCTGAAACCTCTATACCAGCATCCTTGAACAATCCTTCTCTTTCGGGAGCACTTATATAGAGATCGTAACCTTTTTCCACGGCCATTTTAGCTTCAAAATCAGGAGTACGTTTCGTAACTCCCACAATTTTCATATCATCCTGGCAAGAAACGGCATCTGCCACTCTTTTGCCTATAGTTCCGTATCCATTTATTCCCACAGCCTTCATATATTAAACCTCCATTCAACCCCTAATTTGAGTGGTTACCTCAATAGAGAATATTTAAATGCCATAAAAAACTTTCAGATTGAGGTTCTAAATAAATAATATTCTATAAAATTTTTATATTTTTCATTATAATAAAATTTTATCATTTTATTTAAGAAAAAAATTTTAAAAAAAAGAAAAAAAATTTTTTATTTTCAAACTATGTGAAGGTTGAAAATAGTTTCTTGGAATTTTTACATTGCATCTAACTTCTCAGGTAAATAAGTATCTACAACATATTCCAATCCATATTTAGAGAAAGACTGCTGCTCAGCTTTCTTCCCGATTTTAATCATTTTTTTAATTTCAGTCTGCCAGGTTTCATCATGGTATCTGGGATCTTTTGAAAGCTCTTTAAGTCGCAACACATCGATATCCTTTAAAGGGTCAGTTGGTAGATCATAGTTTATTATGTCACTTGCCGTGACCCCTAAGAATTTGGCGTTTGGAGTAGCCAAATCATGATTTACATGGGCCAGCTTGGCACTGCCTGAGATAATCACCATTGCAATGTGGAATCCCCACGGATCTCCGTCGTTACAAATGTAAACTGGTAATTTAAGCTCCTGATTAACTCTTCTAAGGAATCTACGGGTGGCACGTGCTGCTTGTCCTTTAAGTCCAACAATAAGTGTGTTAAATTTTTTGTAAGCTTCTTCTTGTACTAGTCGATGGAACATACCCATAGTTTCAACAGCTATAACCCGCTCTACATCGTGTGCTACGAATTCCACATCATCAATGGTTGGTGATATGGTGTAACCTGATTTACCCGATTTCAAGGCGTTTATCTCCACATCGTCTTCCTGAACAGTTAGGTTACCATAGACCGATGCACCGTCTTCTTCTGGCATCAGTCCCAGATCTTCCCGTGTCATACCTAAACTTACCTCTAAATCCTCTCCTACAATGTTAGATTCTTGCTGGTCTCCGAAATCCACATCCCATCCCTCTGATACGTAGTACATCTCCCTGAGAGTGGCGGTTTTACCTCGTTTGACCAGATCCTTACAGAAGTTTGCCATGTAAACCATCTGAGCGATCTTATTAATTTGCTTAACGTTACCTAAGCTTCGTTGACCGTAACGATCCCCTAAGATGTAATAACGTTTTTCATCATCATAGACTAGGTTAGATGTACCTCTGGAAGGTATCTTAATAGCAGGAACACTGTTCTGATTCACGTCCTCGATTATCTTATCACCAAGGCTTTTAAGTTTATTAATGGCAATATCTTTTCTATTCATCTTCAACCTCACTGTTTAATTGTAAACTTTCAAATTTAGCTCTGCGTGTAACCTTAGCTAGTACAGCATCGTATTCTGGAACATCTATTTCTGCCAGCAAAGCTGCTTCTCTGATAACTACTGGTACCAGGCTCTCAAAGATTTTAGAACGTAGTTCCTCTTCTTTAGCAGCTTTTTTAGCCCTCAAATATTTCTGTAGACTTCTGGCGATTTTCATTGTAGCCTGTCTAACTTCGTGTAATATTTCAGCTTCAGGTGCTACACTCTGTTTTCCAGTTGAAAGATAAGGCACGTTAGTTGAAACTAAATTAACGAATACAGTTATAGGAGCGTTATCAAGGTCCCTTATTCCATAGCGTTTCCAATCTATACTTTTCAATGCTTCGGTTATGGCACAGCTTCCCTGATCAAAAGTTAACGGAACCCGATTGGCGAATCTCATAATTTCCGCTCGCTTCTGTTCACCTACAATTCTCCCGGATTCTCCTCCGTAAGTGATTCCTGATTCTATTATGAATGCAACTCCTCCTCGGTAGGTTTTAGGATTCCGTGTATTGGTGGCCACAAATTCCGGGGTTAAAATTTCCCGCATACCCTTTTCAATCTGTTCCTTGCCTATAGGTATTAAACCTGAAGTTGGTGGTGCCATGAAATCCATTTTGGAAAAGAGTTCCACTATTTTCTCTGCTTCCTCCCACTTCATGTCTTTGGGTCGTTTATCTAAATCTATTCCAGTTGCTTCTTGAATTTCATTTACTCTTTTAGTGGACATTCTAGAGAGGGAGGTGGTAAGAAGACTTCTGAATCTCCTTTTATCGGTATGTTTAGCCATGAATATTAAATCATCAGCGGTTACGCCACGTGGATGGGGCAGAACCTCCTTAGGTAATGGTGGGATTATGTCTGTGGCTCTTTCAAAGATGTATTTATGTCCAGTTGGATCTCGGAATCTGATCTTAGCGTGTGGATTGGCGATCACGGTTCTTCTAATATATTCAAACGCTCCTTGTTCACTTAGGGAATATGAAACATCCTTGAAGTGTAATTCTATAGAAACTCCACTTGACTGTACTTCAACCTCTTGTTGGCTTAATATCAGTCCTTGGTTCTTTTTGACATCCATTTTGAATGTCATTTCAATTCCCTTAAGTTTTTCACCTTCATGGTAGCCTGAAATTACTTTAGCCGGTTTACCTGTGGTCATCTGGGAAAGTAATACACATCCACTGCATCCTAAACCTTGCTGACCTCTTGATTGGATGTTACGAAATTTAGAGCCAGCGAACATGGTACAATATACTTTGGTTATAAATGCTTCAGGAATTCCCGGCCCGTTATCTGAATGTTTTAAAATATAATGGTCTTTACCCACTCTTTTAAGGTCTATAGTTATTTCTGGCCTTATTCCAGCTTCTTCAGCTGCGTCTAGACTGTTAGTTATGAGTTCATGGAAAACCATGGTTAGGGATCTTATTTTTCCAGAGAATCCCAGCATCTGCTTGTTTCTCCTGAAAAATTCCGATGCCGTGAGTTCTTTAAACTCTTCAAAAAGTTCTGCTGCTTCTCTCTCCAAATTAAGCCTCCTTTATAATGGTTTGTTTTAATTTATAATTTTTTTATAAGTATAAAAAAATTTAGTAATTTAAAATTATTAAATAATTTACATTCAAATTAAATATCTAAATTTTATGGGATATAAAGAAATTTTTTATTTCTTGGCTATTTCTTTGAATTCTTTAATCCTTAATTCACGGGTTTTTTTCTCTAGAAATCCATAAACGCTTTTATGTCTTGCACCATGTAAAATCATATCTACAGCTTCCTTAGCTATCTGTATGTGATCTAGATTACCAATGAGAGATACAGTTTTACCATAAATAGAGATATCAACTCCCGTCATTTCAGTTATGATATCTCTGGTTCTACCATCTTTACCAATTATTCTTCCTTTCTGTCTTAAAATAGCCTTTTTTGATTTACCTACATAGTCTGGGAGATTAATTATATCCAATATCATCTCGTCTGAGGTGAGCTTCATTGCAACTTCTGGATTGAAACCTCTACCTATAGCTTTCACGATAAATTTAGTCTTCCATACAGATAAGGGGTCTTCTGACTCTTCCAGGGGCTCTATTGATATGCTGCCGCTTTCACTGTCCACATCTATTTTAGTTTGAGTTGTTTTTTCAATTTCTTTCTTGGCTATACCATGTTTTCCAATTAAAATCGGTACCCTTTCACGGGGGATTTTTATATATTCTATATTAATCATTTTTTCACCTTAATCTGGGAAGTTATGGCTCATGATGTAGCATGATTGTAATATTTATAATTATATTTTAAAATATTCTTTATAATATACTTTTCTAATCCTCAAGAATCCATAATTTCACTTTTTATTTCATCTTCAGATATATGAACTCCTAATTTTTTAAAAGCTAGTGTCAAATTGAGGATATCCCTGTTTAAAAGCTCTAGTGAGAATGGATGGTCCAATACTACACCTTGGGATATATCAATAATGACCGGTTCATCATCCTTAATTAAAATATTGTAGTTTGATAAATCTCCATGAACAAGTTTAGCATCATTATAAAGAATTTTTACATAATTTACCAGTGTTGTTAAAAGTTTATCTGGATCGGAGATGTAAGCATCTTTCATAATTGAAGCAGGATTTCCTTCTTCATCTCCTATAAATTCCATTACTAATATGTTGTTTTTGGCAACTATTGGTCGAGGAACCCTCACTCCATGTTCACGGGCTCTTTTAAGATTTCTAAATTCCTTGTTAACCCATGCATTAACTATTTGGCGCTTATTAGTGGTTCTAACTTTAAATCGTGGGTCGCCCTGTATATAATTTTGCATTTTTTTAAAATCTGAGGTAGTAATACGGTATATTTTCACTGCCACAAAGTTACCATTCTCATCTAAACCTTTAAAAACATTAGCTTCTTTTCCAGTGCTGATGGCGCCATTTAAAATATGAATATAACCATGATTTGCCAGTGTATAAAGGGTTTCCAAGGTTTTTTTATCAAATACTTCGCTTCCCACTCTTCTATCAGCATCACTTTTTATTCGTTTTTCTGATAATATCTTTCTAAGTTCTTCATCTGCCTTAGATATTTTCGACATTTATTAATCTCCAGAAGAGAACTTGAAAAGAAGTTTAAAAGTAAAAGGGGGATTTATGGATATAAAAATTTCTTAAAAAAATCTTTTAGTTTCCCTTAAATTAACCAATTATTTACAAACAGCAGAATATTTAATTTAAAAAAAAAATTTTGCTTTGAGTAAAAATTTTCCTTTATAATTTAAGGTAACCTCGACGTTCTAACCAGTTAGATTCCGTTCTGGTGTATCTCCATATAACATCTGCTTTTTCATCACTCTGGAAATCCCATGGTTTTACTAAAACCACGTCCCCTTCCCTTATCCATATTCTTTTTTTCATTTTTCCAGGTATCCTGGTAAGCCTTACTATACCATCAGCACATCTTACTTTGAGCTTGCCATGACCCATGATTTGTTCCACCACACCGGGTATTTCACCCCGACGAGGTGTTCTAACTCTTCTTAATTCCTGAGTTGGTTGACTTGATCCTCTACTCAAATACTCTCCTCCTATCTTATCTAAAATTTATTAAATTATCATAAATTAGTCTTATTTAAAAAATATGTCTATCATAAATTAAAATATTCTGGTTCTTCATTCCGGTAATTCGTTTCATAATGGAATATTATAAATCCAGATGATTCAAAAATATCTAATTGGACATATGAATATTAACTGAACATTTAAGTTCCTTATTTATATAGTATTTTGATATATATAAAAAGAAGTATTTTTTATCCAACAAATACATGAAATTTAGGAACTAAATCACTAATCAATTTTAAATAATAAGATTTTAAAGCTTATTGTTCTTCATGATGCACGTTTACTACCATTTTTTTAGTAATAATTATTTTAAATCAAATGAGATAGTGATGAAATGGGAAATGAATTCTTGAACATAATGAATCCTGAAGATGTGAAAAAAATCATTTCAACTCTTCCATTCAACAAAAAAGTCGAAAAATTAGCCATAGAGAATGCTTACCAGAGAGTTCTCTCAGAAAATATATATGCAACTATTAATTTACCTCCATTCAAAAGAGCAGCCATGGACGGCTACGCAGTAAAGGCTAAAGATACTTTCAGAGCATCAGAAGATAAACCAACTTCTTTAAAACTTTTAGAAGTGACAATGGCAGGTGAAGTCTCACAAAACAAAGTAGAAGAAGGAACATGTATTGAAGTAAGCACCGGTGCACCCATACCTGAAGGTGCTGATGCAGTAATCATGATAGAATTTGCTGAAAAAAAAGATGAAGATATTCTTATACTTGACAGTGTAACTTTAGGAGCCAATATCGCAGGTGAAGGTTCAGATGTAAAGAAAGGAGAACTTTTACTGTCGGAGGGAGAATTCATAACACCCGATAAAATCGGCGTTTTAAGTGCCATTGGTCTCTCAAAAATCCCAGTTTACGTTAAACCACAAGTAGCAGTAATTTCCACTGGAAATGAAATAATAAAACTTGACGAGAAGATGGAATACGGGAAAATATACGATATAAACTCGTATACCCTATACAATGCTGTAAAATCCTGTGGATGTCAGCCTATACATTCTGAGATAGTAAAAGATGATTTTGAATCCTTAAAAAATAAAATTATAGAATTTAAAGATGCAGATATTATTATAACATCTGGTGGAACTTCAGCTGGGGCTGGAGACGTGTTAAGAATGGTTTTAGATGAGATAGGTGAAGTCTTAGTTCACGGCATAGCAGTTAAACCAGGGAAACCAACCATAGTAGGCTTAATCAAAGATGAAAATGAAGGCCAAATCATATTTGGTCTACCAGGGTACCCGGTATCAGCATTAATGATTTTTCATGTGTTCATCGCTCCGTTTTTGAGGAAAATTTCATCTTTAAATGGTGTAGATGAGGAAAATAATACGATAAAACTTAAACTATCCAGAAGATTTAGACCCGCTCGTGGAAGAAAACAATATGTTTTAGTCAAAATACAGGAAAATCAGGCGCATCCAATTTTAAAAGATTCAGGTGCTATAACCGCTCTTTCTGAAGCTGATGGATATTTTGAGGTACCTAAAAACGTGGAGATACTGGAAGAGGGTTCAAATGTGACAGTAATGCCTCTTTATTTTAAATAAATCTTAAACTTCATTTATAATCTAAGTTGAATTTCAGTAACTGTTTAAACTGTTATATCTCAATAATTTTTTATTTAAATTTAAATTAAAAAATTTTATCAATGAATACGTATTCTCCACTTCATAACTCCTTTCGTGGAAATAATCTCACTTTAAACGGCTTCATTATAATACCATAAGTATATATTTAGAATCTGCTTGATGATCATTCATTGTGATAAAAATATTTTTATTAAAATGTGGAGAGATTTTAAATGACTGAAATGGAGAATACCCCGCAACCTAGGGAAAAAGTTTTATTTGATACTAGACCCAGATTTACAATAACTTTGAGTTCAACTTTCATTAAATTCTTCGTTTTAATTGTATTATTATATTTATTTACTACTATATTAGCTTCTGTGGCGTCAGTGCAAAATTTCCTGGTTAACTATGTGAGATTGCCTCTAGTGGAGTCAGTCAGTTATTTAATAGTCATATTAATATTTGTACTTTTTTTGTGGATTCTTTGGGATATTATTTCATGGAGAGCAATCCATTACATATTAACGACAGATAGAGTGTTGGTTGAAAGGGGAGTATTAAGGAAAAAAAAGGTTTACATGCACTATGAGAAAATTCAGGATGTTGATATATCTCAGGGGATAATGGAAAGAATTTTCAAGGCGGGAGACATTGAAATATGGGGTGGCCATGACCGCACTCAGTTGATAATGGAACATGTGCCCAACCCTGCCCAGGTAGATAATACTATAAATCGACTGATCCAAGGCGATGATGTTGGATTCAGGAAATATAAAAGATCTGAAGATCGTAAATCTGTGATTAAGGATTATGACAAAAAATTTAAACCGTCTGAAGATCGTAAATCTGTGATTAAGGATTATGACAAAAAATTTAAACAATAAATCAGAATTAAAATATTTTTTTTTAGGGGATTAAATTGGATAAAGCTAGTGAAATAACACTAGCAAATGCTTCAATTAAATGTCTTTGTTCAGTGGTTATGTTCACGTCTGAAGATAATGCCATAATACCCATAATTTTTTCCTGAGCTTTTAATGGAATATGGAACCATTTAGAAGATGATAATGTTTCAGTTCCGCATCCTGCAGCCTGTCCATGTTGAAAAACCCAAGTTGCTACACCATTTTCATGCTTGTCAAAATCTCTTTTAGTTCCAAAACGTGAGACTACCTCCAAATTATTATTATCATCATTAGGTAGAAGTATTAATACATCATAATTAAATGATTCTGATATATATCTGGTGCTTTTTTCTAAAATATCATCTAAATCATGTGAAGTTAACAGGTCTTTACTTAAATCATATAAAGATGATATAAAAGTTTCACGTTGCCTTGTATATTCAACCTGTTTCTTAACGGTATCTGCCAATAAACTGGTTATAATTCCAACTATAAATAACACTAGAAATGTAGGAATGAGACGTACATCACTAAAACTGAATGAAAAATATGGTTGAACAAAGAAGAAGTCAAAAGAAGCTACGGCCAGTAATGAGGTCAAGATACCTGCTTTCCTACCCGCTATTAAGCTGGTTATAACTACGGGTATAATGAATATCATAGGTATATTTACTGCTTCCACAAAGGGACTTATCAAAAAGCAGATGACCACAGTAATGCCAATGCTTAAAAAACTCAGACCATACGGTTTCCAATCATATTTAACCGTATTTAAATCCATTCTTAAACTTTCTGGTGGTTCTCTCTTTTTATCCTCATTTTCCACTACAAGTATTTGAGCATCACTTTTACTGATAACCTGATTAATTACAGAACCTGCTATAAACTCTTGCAAGCGAGATCTCTGTGAATGACCCATTAAAATGAGTGTTATATTTTTGGAGGATGCAAATGATACTATCTCATCAGCTATAGAACCAGTTAAACGAAAAACCTTACCTTCAAGTTCTTCTGTAAGTTCCAGATTTTTTTCAAGTTGAATAGATTCTTCTCGTTTCATTGTGAATCCGTAGGATGGTTCAACATACACTGCGAACCATTCTGAATTAAAACGATCAGCTAATCTATTTGCAATACGAATAAGCCTCATAGAAGAAATACTAGGACTGACACATACCATGATGCGGTTGCTGGTTTCCCAAGGCCCTAGAATATTGTCTTTTTTCAGATAACGATCCATATCATAATCAACATGTATTGTGGCGTAACGTAGAGCAAGTTCTCTTAATGCTACTAGATTTCTTTTTTTAAAAAAACTTTTAATAGCTTGTTCAGCTTTCTCTGGGATGTAAACTTTTCCTTCATTCATCCTCTCGATTAATTCATCTATAGGTATGTCAACAAGCTCTATTTTATCTGCAATTTCAATAATTCTATCTGGAACTGTTTCTTTAACTTCAACACCTGTTATTTGCTGAACAATGTCATTTATACTTTCAATATGCTGTATGTTTAATGTGGTGTAAACTTTTATACCGGCATTAATCAGTTCCTCCACATCATGATACCGCTTCAAATGCCTTGCACCAGGAACATTGTTATGTGCGAGTTCATCCACTAAAACAAATTCAGGTTTTCTTTTCAAAATCGCGTCTAAATCTAATTCTTCCAGTATAATACCCTTATAATTTATTTCCTGTCGAGGAATAATTTCTAAATCTTTAAGAAGAATTTCTGTTTCTTTTCTACCATGAGTTTCAACTAACCCAACAACAACATCTTTTTTTCTATCTTGTAAAACACGAGCTTCACTGAGCATCCTATAAGTTTTACCAACACCGGCAACATATCCTAAAAAAATTTTTAAATAACCCTTATAATCCTCTCCACCTTCTTCTCCTTTTATTAAACGCAGTAGTTCATCAGGGTCAGGTCTTTTAGGTTCGTCTGTCATTTTTATAGTAGTTATTCATATTATTTTTCATTTATTAAGTTTATCTAACGCTATATTAAGCTTTAACACGTTAACTATGGGATTTCCAAGTAATTGATATTCTTCATTTTCAACTACAATTTCCCTAACTTCTGATTGACTTATATTCCTAGCTTGCGCAATTCTTGGAATCTGAATCATGGCTGAACTCGCGTATATATCACTGTCCAATCCACTAGATGATGCTTCAACTAAATCTGAAGGAACAGTAGCGTTTGCAGGTAAATAATTTTCTTGTATTATCTGCTGCATATTTGCGCTTACATTACCTATCTCAGCCTGACTGTCGGGGCCTAAATTAGTGCCACCGGATGTGCTAGCATTATAATCTACATAAGAAGGTCTGCCTTGGAAATACTGAGGACTGGAAAAGTTCTGTCCAATAAGTTGAGAACCTATAATCATGCCATTTTCCTTAATTAACTCTCCGTTAGCTTGGCTAGGGAATGCTACTTGTGCTATTCCCGTGATTACTAAGGGATAAATTATACCAAATATTATGGTGAATACCGCAAATATTATAATGGCATTCTTGATTTCACTCATATTTTAACCCCCAAACCTAAAAAGGTAATTACAATGTCAATGGCTTTTATACCAATAAATGGTATGATTAAACCTCCAACACCATATATCATAATGTTTAAACCCAAAAGCCTTGAAACTGAA
>Ga0182014_10003156_pt1 | contig 20069 bp, 12 predicted proteins | sample 612S2DmetaG_FD_120489 | JGI IMG/M metagenome (GOLD analysis project Ga0182014, IMG submission 120489) | Permafrost microbial communities from Stordalen Mire, Sweden - 612S2D metaG | ecosystem: Environmental > Terrestrial > Soil > Wetlands > Permafrost | place: Sweden: Stordalen | collected... | reverse complement strand
TAATGGCGAAAGTAGAGCGAGCGCGGCAAAGGTTAGAAGAGATCAAACCCGGTTGGGCTAGCAGGAAAACGCAGAAAAGGCGGGGATAATATGTCTAGCCATTTACGAGACACTACACTAGCAAATCGAGGGCTCATTTTACGCGCTTTCATGCATGCGCCAATTTCTTCGCACCTTCCATCCCCCCGTCCAGTGGAGCCGCCTCAGTGGGCATCATAGATCAAGTCGAATAGTGCCGTCTTGCTCGATCACAATGAGTACGATCTTCTCGTCTGTCAGTTTGATCTGCTCGGCCTGAACTGTGCCAACGGTGCCAGTTGCCGGCATCATGGCGACATACGTGTGCTCAGTGACAGAATACTGGAGAGCCGCAACGGCACTCGTGCCGGCGCGAACGATTGTGAGCGATTTGTAATTTTGGAGTTCTTCTTTTGTCATAGCCATAATGTGTGTCAAGATGCCCAACGCAAAGCTGACCAAGGACGAGGAGCTCGCCAAAGACGCATGACTTGGAACCAGGGCCTGACCGCGCTCCTCGTCATTGGGTCCAGCGTTTTTCAGGGTGCTTGGTCATGGTGTTGTGTCCTTAATTTTCGTGAAGACGTCGGCCAAAAAGGTCTTGCATGTCTCAATCACATGCTCGATGAAACCACTGGCCAAGGTGAACTGCCTGATGTTGTCGAGAGATATGTCTCTGGACCACCTGGTCATTAATGCATCAATCTTCTGCTTCTTGGGATGATCTTCGGGGAAATATCCGGCCCCATGAATAATGATGTTCCGAATCTCGTTTAGCGCCACAATGTCCGCCCAATCTGTCCCGTCGTCGGGGAACCCCACTCGGGCTACCTTCTTGAGGTAGGTCTTCGCGAGCGTGATTCCTTTGTCGCGTAAGTCGCTCGGCGACAAGTCAAGCTTCCGAGAGTCTCGAAGGTGGTCAGCAATGCGAAGTAATGTGTGTTCCAACAGCGAATATGTGTTCGCGAATAGCGAATAGCGCAGAATCCTTGGGAATGTCTCGCCGAGTCGATAGTAGTCGTCAGCCGCCCATTCGTAGAACTCCGCCCGCTCCTCTTCAGTCATTTTGGATGCTCGCTCTTCAGAATCTTTCTGAAGTCTCCGCCTCTCGTCTTGAAGCGCACCCTCCAACGTGTGCGTGTACCTCCTCAATTCCTCGAGTTCCATCTCAACGAGTTGTCGATGCGTTTGCAGCCAAGGCACAAGTGGAATTGGCATATTGGTATGTGTAGCGGCCTAACGTACAAGCAGTGTATCCGCCGTGCCCGGATGCAGGGGAGCCTCGAAGGTTCGTGGGGGTTTGGGGGGCATGGCGGATACACTGCTGTTGAACTGAACCGCTGAGCCCGCGATTTCCTGCCTACAGTGTAGAGTATCCATCTGCTTATGGCTCAAGCACTTACAACGGCTCTCTGATGGCTTGGCCGACACCAGAAACAACCAATGCCGGCACCAGATTGCCATGTCCGTTCAGCCGTGTCCATACCAAATCTCGCACCTTCGCCCTACCGCGCAGCGGTTTAGTTCAACAAGTGATTATGCAGGTCTGCATATCACCCATTTCGGGGTGGTATGCGAACGGCTCCTCACCGCTGATGAAACCTTTCCTGTCACCGGCAGCATTTTTACCCGACGCCGTCTCCGCTGTAAAGCCGATTCGAGCGTTCTTTCCGCTTGCGTTCTGCGCCAAAAAGGCCGGTCTAGCTTACTCTCATTCTACTGGTAAGAAATTGCTTTTTGGCGCGCCCACTTGCACCTGGCGCCGCGCGGGTGAAGGAGAATTGCTTTTCGCTCTCATTCATTGCGGCCCCATCCTGCCAGAGCTGGTGGAGGGCGGCAATAGGCAAGGTCTTGCCGGTTTTCTGGCGGTCTTGCCCCATCGCCAAGACCGTAGGCGGGCGGCAGCGGAAAGGATGAAGGATGAAGGATGAATGATGAATCGAATTCCACACGAAGTGAAATGGACAGCGCAGGGGGTCAGCTCCGTATGGTCCACGGCGGACATGCGCCGGCCGGCGAACGGGCGGTCCAGCGGGTCGCGGGCGCCCTTGCCTTCCACGGCGGCGATGAACTTGTCCTTCTCGAAGCGGCCCAGGACGGCAATGGGGGACCTTGTCGTCCTGTTCTACGTGCCGCTCGCGGGAAAAGGTGAAGGTGTCGGGCGATTCGGCGGGGCCGGGGCCGGAGAGATGGGAGTTATGGGAATTATGGGAGGTATGAGGGTCCGTCGGGCCAATCGGGCCGGTGTAGCCTAGCAGGCCGCCGAAGATGTGGGCGAGGAAGTCCGGGAGCAGGGCGGCTTCCTTGAAATCGTCGGCGCGGCCGGAAGCGATGAGGCCGGCCCAGTGACCGAAGAATGCAGAATGCAGAATGATGAATGCAGAAGAAGCGAGCAAAGCCACCACGAGGTGAAAGCAGAAAGTGGAAATGCAGTCGGAGGCCTCGGCAAGCCACCCCAATGCGACATCAATGCGACATCAAAGCCACCCCAAAGCGTGTTGATAGCCAACTGATAGGCACCGCATTGCGACCCCAAAGCCACCCCAAGGCTCCACCAAAGCCACCCTAAGGGCCACCCCAATGCGACTCCAATGCGACATCAAAGCCACCCTGAGGCGAAGGCAGAAGGCAGAATGATGAATGCAGAAAGGGGGCGAGAGCGGGGCAGATAGGCGGTGGTCGGTTGCTTTCCTTGGGATTCTCTTGTGTGGACCTGCGGGGATTTTGCCGATCCTGCGGTATCTCCCCGGAAGTCGGGGTTGGCTTGGATCGCATTGGCCTACGGTCCATTCAAACGGAAGGACCGGAGAGTTTAGTGTTTACCAGTGGCGGGTCATGGAGGATTCTCCGGGCCGGAAGTGCGGTAGCGCCAGCGTTGGCGGATGAGAAACCTGTAAGGCAATTATGATCAAACGTCTCTTAGCTATTGTAACCCTCTCGGCTCTTTGCGCCCTCAACCTGTCGGCCGCGGACGAACTGGAGCGCGGCTTCACCCATCCACCCGACTCCGCCCGGCCATGGGTTTATTGGTTCTGGCTCAGCGGCAATATCACGAGCAACGGCATCACGGCCGATCTTGAGGCGATGAAGCGCGTGGGCATTGGCGGGGTGCTCATCATGGAGACGGACCAGGGCGCGCCGGTCGGGCCGGCTGACTTCATGGGGCCGAAGTGGCGGGACTTGTTCAAGCATGTGGCGGCGGAGGCGCGGCGGCTGGGGTTGGAAGTGAACATGAACAATGACGCGGGCTGGAACGGCAGCGGCGGGCCGTGGATCAAACCGGAGCAGTCAATGCAGAAGGTGGTCTGGGCCGAGACCAACCTGGCCGGCCCGAAGCGCTTTGACGGCATGCTGGCTCAGCCGGAGACGGTGGCCGGATTCTACAAGAACATTACGGTGCTGGCTTTCCCCAGCCCCGGCACGAACCGGATTGCAGGCATTCGGCAGAAGGCGCTGTTCGAGACGGGTTTCGTCGATATGCCTGCCGGGCAGACTTTGCCAGCCGAGATGCTGATTGACCGCAGCCGGGTGCTCGACGTGACATCGAAGATGGACCGCGACGGGCGGTTGCAGTGGGATGTGCCCGAAGGACAGTGGACCGTGCTGCGGCTGGGCCATACGAGCACGGGAGTGGAAAACGCCCCGGCGCCGAAAACCGGCCGGGGACTGGAATGCGACAAGCTGAGCAAGGAGGGCATCGAGGCCAATTTCGCCGGGATGATGGCCAAGGTCGTGAGCGATACCACCATCAAGGGCGGCCGCGCGAACGCCGGCCTGGTGGCTACGCACATTGATAGCTGGGAAAACGGGGCTCAGAACTGGACGGCGAAGATGCGCGAGGAATTCCAGAAGCGGCGGGGCTATGACCTGTTCCCGTTCATGCCCGTGATTACGGGACGCGTCATGGACAACGCGGAGGTGTCCGAGCGGTTCCTATGGGACTTGCGGCAGACGATTTCGGAGCTGGTGGTGGAGAATTATGCCGGTCACATGCGCGAACTCGCCCATGCGGCGGGGCTGCGGTTCACCGTGGAAGCTTACGGCTGCCCGTGTGATTCGATTCCCTATGGGGGCGCGTCCGACGAGCCGATGGGAGAATTCTGGAGCCCGAGCGGCGCGATGGAGACCTGCCGGGGCATGGCCTCATCCGGGCATGTCTATGGCAAGCGGATCATCGGCGCGGAATCCTTCACGGCCGCCGATCAAGAGAAGTGGCGGGAGCACCCCAGCTCGCTCAAGGCGCTGGGTGACGTTGCGTTTTGCGAAGGCATCAACCGGTTCGTGTTCCATAGATACGCGCTCCAGCCCTGGGCTGAAGACCGCCGTCCCGGCATGATGATGGGGCCCTGGGGACAGCATTACGAACGCACGGAAACCTGGTGGGAACAGACCCCCGAGTGGCATCGTTACCTGGCCCGCTGCCAGTTCCTGTTGCGGCAGGGGATGTTCGTGGCGGACATCTGTTACCTGCAATCGGAACGGCCGCCGCAAGGCTTCGAGGCTCACCCGCACCAGGGCTACGATTACGATGAGTGCGGAGGGGAGGTAGTGCTGAACCGCATGTCGGTAAAAGACGGCCGGATCACACTGCCCGACGGCATGAGCTACCGGCTGCTGGTCCTGCCCCAAACCGGGCGGATGACGCCGCCGCTGTTACGCAAGATCAGAGACCTGGCGCAGGCCGGGGCGACGATTGTCGGCGCGCCGCCGCAAGCTTCGCCCAGCCTCTCAGGGTATCCGGAGTGTGACAGCGAAATCCGCGCACTGGCCACCAGGATCTGGGGTGAGGGTGACGTCAACCAACCGGCGGAGCGGCGCCTGGGGTCTGGCCGCGTGTTCCGGCAACGCGAGCCGGAGAAGGTCCTCGCGGACATGGGGGTCGCGCCGGATTTCACCAGCAGCGAGCCGCTGCGTTACATCCACCGTCATGCGGACGGCACGGATATTTACTTCGTCGCCAACCACGCCCCGCGCAGCGTCAGCACGACCGGGGCATTTCGGGTGGCGGGGAAGGTGCCCGAGTTGTGGTGGCCCGATACGGGGAAACTGGAGCAGGCGGCAATATTTCAGGAAGGCAACGGGCGGACGGGCGTGGGCTTAACGCTGGGTCCCAGCGGCTCAGTGTTCGTGATATTCCGCAAGCCCCTGACCAGCGCGGTCGCGGCGACCCGGCTGCTCCACGACGGCGAGCTCGTCGTCTCGGGCCAGCTTGGCTCTCAGCTCCCCGTGCGGATCGAACGCGCCACGTATGGCGTGACGGGGAACCCGGACCGGACGCGGGACGTGCGGCAGAAGGTGCAGCAAAAGGTGGATACCGGAGAACGCAGCTTCCAGGTGTTATCGCTGGCGGCAGACGATGACCCTGCTCCCGAGGTCGTCAAGACGCTCGTGGTGGATTACGTCATCGGCGGAAACCACTACACTGTCAAGGGGCAGGATTCGACAACGGTGCATTTGACCGGCGACGGGGTAGGATTGGTGGTCGAGAAAGCGCGGTATGGCGTGCTGGATGATCCGAAGCGGACGCGGGACGTTCGCGACAAGCTGCAGCGGCTGCTGGATGCGGGCGAAAGCAGCTTCGCGGTCGCGCGCATGGCGGACGGAGATGACCCGGCGTTTATGGTCGTCAAGACGCTGGAGGTGGAATACACGCTGGATGGTAAACGGATGTCCGCCCATGGCACCGACCCGGAAGTGATCGAGCTTCGGCCACTCGCGGCGGAGAGGGAGCTGGTGGCCGAGATGCATGCCACCGGTGCCCGCAAGGTGACACTGCAAGCTTTCAAACCGGGCAAGTATGAAGTGGAGTTCGGAGACGGAACGCGCCGGGAGTTCAGCGCGTCCGAAATCCCCGAGGCCCAGGAAGTCATCGGCCCATGGTCGGTGCGGTTCGCGCCGGCCTGGGGCGGGCCCGCGCAGGCCACGTTCGAGAAACTCGTGTCCTGGAACAGCCATGCCGATCCGGGGATCAAGTATTATTCCGGCACGGCAGTTTACAGCACCGCCTTTGAGTTACCTCGGGCGCTGCTCAAGGGCGACCGGCGGCTCTTCCTGGACTTGGGCCGCGTGGAGATCATGGCAGAAGTCAAAGTCAACGGTAAGGCCTTCCCCTTGCTCTGGAAGCCGCCCTATCGCCTGGATGTCACCGACGCGGCCAAGGCCGGCCGGAACACAATCGAGGTCAAAGTGGTCAACCTCTGGCCGAATCGGCTTATCGGCGATGAGCAATTGCCTGAGGACAGCGAGCGCAACCCCGACGGCACGCTCAAGCGCTGGCCGCAATGGCTGCTGGACGGCAAACCCAGCCCGGCGGGCCGCTATACGTTCTCCATGTGGCGCCTGTGGAAGAAGAATGACCCACTGCTGGACTCCGGCCTGCTCGGCCCGGTGAAACTCATCCCGGCGCAGCAATTCCAGACATCATCGCGCTGACCCGGACCCTAATGAATCCCGAACTCTTGACAGTGCCGGGCGTGAATTCGTAGGCTCACGATCATGAAACGGCATTCTATTCTCGCCACGATTCTCGTAATGAGCACAGCCGCATCTCTCACGCACAGCGCTGGCGCCGCCAGTTTTGGTGACGACGCCGCATTCCTTAAGAGTCACACAGATCTCATTGTGTTGAGCGATGACAAGGGCCTGGCCAAGGTGGCCGTCGCGCCGGCCTGGCAGGGCCGCGTCATGACGAGCACGGCAGGCGCGGATGCCGGCCCCAGCTTTGGCTGGATCAACCGTGAGCTGATTGCCTCCGGCAAGCTGCTGCCGCACATGAACGCGTTCGGCGGCGAGGACCGTTTCTGGATGGGGCCGGAGGGTGGTCAGTTTTCGATCTTCTTCGCCAAAGGGACGAAGTTTGAGTTTAACGACTGGTTCACGCCCGCCGTCTTCGACACGTTGCCCTACAAGGTGGTCCGGCAATCCAAGGACCAGGCTGTCTTTGCCAATGAATTCACGCTGACCAATTATTCGGGAACGCAGTTCGAGGTGGCGGTGAACCGCGTCGTGCGCTTGCTCGGCACGAAGGCCGCATGGCAGAAGCTGGGCGTGAAGCCATCAGCCGACGTAAGCCTCGTCGCCTACGAGACCGACAACAAGATCACGAACACTGGCAAGCAGGCGTGGAAGAAAGACACGGGGCTGCTTTCGATTTGGATTCTCGGCATGTTCACGCCTTCGCCCGGGGCGACCATCGTGGTCCCCATCAAGGCTGGCCCGGAGTCCGAGCTCGGCGCCAAGGTGACCTCTGACTACTTCGGTGCGGTCCCGCCGGACCGCCTTGTGGTCAAGGATGACGTGATCTACTTCTCTGCGGACGGCAAATACCGAAGCAAAATCGGCATGAACCCCAAGCGCAGCAAGGGCGTCTCGGGCAGTTACGACGCTGACAACAAGGTGCTGACCATCGTGCAGTACACTGTGCCCGCGGGCGCCACTGATTACGTCAATTCGCTCTGGAAGCTCCAGGACAACCCTTACGGCGGCGACGCGGCCAACTGCTATAACGACGGCCCGCCGACGCCCGGTGCCAAGCCTATGGGTCCATTCTTCGAGCTGGAGTCCTCCTCTCCCGCCGCCGCACTGGCCCCGGGCAAAAGCCTCTCGCACCTCCATCGGACCATCCATTTGAGCGGACCGGAATCCGCGCTGGACGGTGTCGCCCGCGCCACGCTGGGTGTTTCCCTTGCCGACATCAAGGCCGGGCTGAAGTAACCGTGAGCTGCGGCTGCACCCTGATCCCGTATCGGCTTCACGCAACACGCATCACGTTTCACGTTTCATACCCTACTGCCCTGCACGGGCCCCAGCTCCCACCCTCTAACCAATAGCGGCATCTATGAATACCACCAAGCCAAGCGCGTTGGACGCAACGAACCAAAGCGCAAACAAGCCCACCAAGCAAGGCATGTTCGTCCTGGCGGACGGCAGGAAGGTCCTCTTCACATTCTGCCTTGTCAGCTCCCTTTTCCTCCTCTGGGGATTCTGCAACGGCATGATCGACGTGATGGACAAGCACTTCCAGGAGGAGCTGCACCTGAGCCTCTCGCAATCGGCCTGGGTGCAATTCGCCCACTGGATGGGCTACTTCCTCATGTCGCTGCCGGCGGGCTGGCTGGCGACGCGGCTGGGCTACAAGGGCGGCATCATCGCCGGATTGCTCTTGGTGGCGGTTGGCGGCTTTTGGTTCATTCCCGCGACAAAGATCGCGGCCTTCTGGGCCTTCCTCCTCGGCGTATGCGTCGTCGCCTCCGGCCTAACCTTCCTGGAGACGGTCGCCAATCCCTATACCACCGTGCTCGGGCCGCCGCGCTACGCCGCTACCCGCATTAACCTTGCCCAATCCTGCAACGGCGTGGGCTGGATCCTCGGCCCCATTGCCGGCACCCTGTTCTTCTACGGCAAGGACACCTCGGGCCACAACACCGGCTCGCTGACACTCTGGATCCCCTATGCGGGAGTGGCGGTGGCAGTGCTTATCCTGGCGGTGATGTTTTTCTTTGCTCCCGTGCCCGACGTCAAGGGTGAGGACGATTACAACATCGAGGGCAACGACGACAATGCCCCGAAATCTGGCGCCCTGCCGGTGCGGAAGGTGAATCGCGGCCTCAGCTATTGTTTGCTGCTGGGGAACATCGTCGCCCTCTTTAGCGTCTTCAACATGATCGCGTGGCTGGCGCTGAACTCGCTCGGGGTCGGTGCGCATCTGGTAGGGTTCGCCTCGGCGCTGCCGCACCCCGCCAAAATGGCCATCACGGCGGAGACTGCCCTTTTCATGACGTTCATTGTCGCCGACGGCGTGGCCTTGGTGCTCAGCGCCCTCTGGCTCATCGGCTTCACCAAACGCCTGACCCACCACAGCATCTGGTCCCACGAGCACTTCTCCGGCGCCACCCTGACTCAGTTCCTCTATGTCGCAGCCCAATGCGGCATCTTCAGCTTCTTCATCAACTACATTACGTCCGAGCCCCCGACTCTGCCCTCTACCTGGCTCAAAGGCGGCGCCAGCAATTGGATTGAAGTCAGGACCACCCTTGCCGGCTCGGACTTCAAGGATATTTCCTCGCTGGCCACGAAGCTGCACGATAAAGCTGATCCTCTGTCAGCTTACCTCGCCTCCAACCTCTCCGAGACCACGCTGCAAACCCTGGTCCATTACAAGCAAGGCCTCTCCAGCGACAGCTCCGCCCGCGTCGCCATCATGCAGGACCTTAACAGCCTCATTCTGAAAACCAACATCTACAGCCCCGAGCGCTTCGCCGGCATCACCTTGCAGGAAGCCGCCAAAGGACTGCTGGCACAAGAGCCAAAGAGCCGCAACGAGGCGCGCCTCAACCGCTTGCTGCTCGCCGATGCGTATCCCAACGAGCTGAGCTACCACGATGGCATCATCGCCGTCACCAACAAGTTCGCTGCCACGCTGGCCTCAGTGGCCTTCGGGTGGTTCCTGCTCGGCCGGCTCACCGGCGCCGCCCTGCTGCGGCGCGTTTCCGCGCACAAGATTGTCGGCCTCTACTCGATGCTGAACGTGTTGGTATGTTGCCTGATCTTCCTCAAGCTGGGCTGGCTCTCGGTGTTCTGCGTCTTCCTAAGCTACTTCCTCATGTCGATCTCGTTCCCCACCATCTTCGCCCTGGGCATCTTCGGACTGGGTGCCCGCGCCAAGGGCGCCTCCGCCTTCATTGTCATGGGCATTGTCGGCGGGGCCTTGCTGCCCAAAGTCATGGGCGCCATCGCCGACCACTACGACATGTCGCGCGGCTTCATCGTCCCCATGGTCTGCTTCGCCCTGATCGCCCTCTACGGTTACGCGTGGCCCAAGTTGAGCCGAGTAGAGTCGTTGCATGGGGTGGGCACGAGGGCAGGGTAGAAACGTCGCTGCGCGAAACCCGTCGAAACCTTGTAACCTGGCCTACCCTTCCGCGGTCTAAATATGAAAGCCGGGCGTTTCTGGACGCCTTGGCCGGGAACCGGGCGCAGAGGAGAGAGAAGAAGGCTTCAAACAAGCCTGCAACAGGCTTGCAACATGCCTGCAACTACCTTGCAACGCTGGCGATACTCCGGGGTTGCTCTGGTGTAACTGCGGTGTTGCTCCAGCTTAACTGCTTCAACCGCCTGGCTGCTTTGGCGGAGGCAGGTCGGTCCTGGCCTGTTCAGCGTTTCAGCACCAGTGAGGATGAAAGTGGAGGGTGGGCGGAGCAGGGGGCGGGAAAGCCAGGCTGTTTGGGGCATCAAGCCGGGTTCGGTTAGGTCGCCGAGACGCGGGAAACGGGCAGAAGGCCAGATCTGGGGCACAGTCCAGGGCCTGATTCCTCAGGGAAAAGTCACACTAGGCTCGCAAGAATCCGCTTTCCAAGCCGGGGCTGGGTCGGTATCACGGTGTCGAGTTATGAAATACAAGAACACCCATCTCCTTCCGGCTCTCGCACTTGGCCTAATCCTGCTTTGCGGCTCGCTTCGGGCGGCGCAACAGGAATTAACTTACGTTGACCTGGTCAAGCGGCTGACTGATCTGGAGCAACTGGCCGCTACACCGGCGCTGGGCGAGCAATGCGCCCAGTGGTCCAGTTACGACCGCCGGAGCCGCTACGACGCTGCTAGCGGCAAATATGTGGACTGGGACGCCAACGGCGACGGGAATGGCATCATCCGCAAGGAGGGCGACAAGATGGTCCTCGCCGAGATGGAAGGACCAGGCTGCATCTGGCGGATCTGGTCGGCTACGCCCAAGGACGGCCATGTGCGCATCTACCTGGATGGGGCGAGCGAACCGGCGGTGGATTTGCCGTTTATCGGCTACTTCAACCGCAAGAACGAGCCGTTCACACGGTCCAACATCGTCCATACGGTCGCCAATGGCTGGAACAATTACACCCCCATCCCGTATAAGAAATCGTGCAAGATCGTCGCCGACCCGGGCTGGGGTGATTACTATCATTTCACTTACGGGACCTTTCCCAAGGGCACGCAGGTGCCGACTTTCAAGCGGGAGCTGTCGGCGGCGGAGCTGGCGGCGCTGGATGGAGCCAATGCGATCCTGAGCAACTGCGGTTTCGGGGCCGGCGAAAACAGCAGCGGTGGGGAGGTGTGGAACAAGACGGTGAAGGCCCCGGCTGGCAAGACTACCGCCGTCATCCGGCTGAAGGGCCCACAGGCCTTCACCGGCATACGCGTCAAATTCGACCAGCCGCCTGCCGCCGGTGACCTCGACATGCTACGCGAGCTCGTCCTGCAGATCAATTGGGACGGGGAGACGACGCCCAGCGTGTGGGCGCCGCTGGGCGATTTCTTTGGCACGGCCCCCGGCGTCAACCAATACCATTCCTTGCCGCTGGGTGTAGGTGCGGATGGCTGGTGGTACTGCAACTGGTATATGCCCTTCGCGAAAGAGGCGCGAGTGGAATTGATCAACGATGGCAAGATGCAACAGAGCGCGAAGTTCGAGGTGGTCCACGCGCCCTTGTCCCGACCGATCGAGAAGCTGGGGCGCTTCCACGCCAAGTGGCATCGGGACGCATTCCTGCCGCGGGAGCCCGAGCGCGCGATTGACTGGCCATTCCTCAAGACGGAAGGCACGGGCCGGTTTGTGGGCGTGATGCTGCACATCTGGAATCCGCGCGGCGGCTGGTGGGGGGAGGGCGACGAGAAGTTCTTTGTGGATGGCGAGAAGTTCCCGTCCACCTTTGGCACAGGCTCGGAGGATTATTTCGGCTACGCCTGGAGCAGCCCTAATCTATTCGTGCACGCTTACCATAGCCAGACCCACAACGACGGCAATAGCCGTGGCCATATCTCGGTGAACCGGTGGCAGATCAGCGACAATGTGCCGTTCCAAAAGTCCTTTGAAGGCTGCATCGAGAAGTACTACCCCAACCAAAAGCCGACGCTGTACGCTTCCACGACTTACTGGTATGAGGCGCCAGGTGGCAACGATCCCTACCACCCGGCGCCCCTGAGCGAGCGGGTTGGCTACTGGACGGCGGTAGAGAGCTCTAAGATCAAAGGAGCGATTGAAGGCGAGAAGTTGAAGATCCTAGGCAAGACCGGCGGCGAGCCGCAGGAGCAGGACATGACCGGATTCGGTGAACAATGGAGCAACGGCGCGCACCTGTGGTGGATCGGGACCAAGCCCGGCGACAAGCTGGATCTGGCTTTGCCGGTGAAACAGGTTGGGAAATACCGGCTGGGGATGCAACTTACCAAGGCGCCCGATTACGGCATTGTGCAACTGTACCTGGACGGCCAGAAACTGGGCGAGCCGATTGACCTCTACCATGAGTCCGTAGTGGCCACCGGCCTGCTGGCAATGGGCGAGCACGACCTAACCGCCGGCGACCACAAGCTGACGGTCGAGATCGTGGGGGCGAACGATAAGGCGATTAAGAACTACATGTTCGGCTTGGACTATGTGAAGCTGGACCTGCTGTAGCCCGGCAACACCTGCGGCTGGGACGTTCCAAAATGCACAGGCTCTCACGCCGTGATTTCATTGCCCGGACAGTTGCGGCTTCTTCCACCGTTGCACTGTGCGGAGGCGGCGCCCTGCCCATCCTTGCCGTCGGGGCACCCGCATCGCCCATTGTCGTTTTCAGCAAAGTCTATCAGGAGTTGAAGCTGAGCTTCGACGATGCGGCGGCGGTTACCGCTGAGGCGGGGATAGACGGCATAGACTGCCCGGTGCGGCCCGGCGGCGAGGTTCTACCTGAGCATGTCACCGGCGAATTGCCCCAATACGCCTCGGCCTTGAGGAAACGTGGCTTGCAAATGCCATTGCTGACTACTGCGATCACGGGTGTCGCCTCGCCACACACCGTAGAGATTTTGCGCACGGCGAAGAAGCTCGGGGTGGAGTACTACCGGCTTGGATTCATCATTCGGGAAAGCAATGCTTCAGCCAGCAAGCAAGTGCGCGAATTCAAGGCACAGCTTAAAGACCTGGCCGCACTGAATAAGCAGGCTGGCATCGGCGCCATCGTGCAGAACCATTCTCCATCCGGGCAGACCTATATCGGCGGAGACCTGACGGAGTTATACGAAATCGTTAAGGACTTCGACCCGGCACAGATCGGTGTCGCCTTCGACATTGGCCACGCGCTGGTGGTGCATGGGGACGGTTGGCGCCCGCAATTCGAGAAGCTGAAATCGCATCTGAAGATAGCCTACGTGAAGGACGTGAGGCGGGAGGGGCGCTGGGTACCATTTGGCACTGGCGACATCGGCTCAACAGGCTACTTCAAGCTGCTCAGGGAACTGAATTACCAAGCGCCGGTCTCCTTGCACATCGAGTTCGACTGGTCCGACAGAGGGAAGGCCAAAACACGCGCGGCGCTGGTCAAGGCGCTGCAGGAGAGCGCGCAAGTGTTGCGGCGCTGGCTCGCATCTGCGTAGGCCCGTGAGCTGATCTGTAGTGGGGCGGGCGACTCGCCTGCCACCAGGGCGTTCCGCCCTTGAACTTACAACCACGGGCGAGACGCCCGCCCCACTACCCCACTCGTCCGGCTGAGGGGGGCATGTCGTGTCAAGGGCTTGGGGAGATTCTCTGCTCGCAGGCGGTCACAGCCTTGCCGCCGCCGCGCGGTCAACGAGCACCAACGCGTGCTCCTGGCTAACGCGCCCGGCGGGGATCGTGACATCGCCGCCGCGCAGCCGCAGGAGCATCCCGGCCTTCTCGCCGCCGGTTACCACCCACAGGATGCGCCGCGCACGATTGAGAGCCGGGTAGGTCAGGGTCATCCGCCGCCTTTTCTTGTAAAGACAAGTCATAGCGACGTCCGCCTCGGTAATATTGAGCACCGGGTCCCCCGGCACCAACGAGGCCGTATGGCCGTCTGGGCCGAGGCCAAGGTGAACAAGGTCGAGCACCGGCGGCGAGCCGGCAATCTCCTGAAGAATGAGAGCGTAACTCCCGGTTGCGGCCTCCAGGTCGGGCGATTCGACTGGCATGGCGCAAATCTGCTCGGGGCGGAGCGGGACGCGCTCCAGCAAGCTCTCGCGCAGGTGAGTGAGGTTCCGGTCAGGATGCCCTGCCGGCGCCACCCGCTCGTCCACCTGCGCCACATAGACGCTGGTCCACGGCAAGTCCTCGTTGGCGAGCGCGCGCAACATCTGCCAAGGCGTCTTCCCCCCGCTCACGGCGAAGACAAAGCGCCCCCGCGCCGCCACCGCTCCCCTGCCCTCCTGGGCGATGATCTTGGCCGCCTCCGCCGCGACCGCCGTAGCATCCGCCAACACTCGTAACTCCATAGCGTCAGGTTAGCTCGGATTAGTCACTGCCGGGAGGGCGAGCGTCCTCGCGAGCCCTGATTCTCCAGAGCTCGGCGAAGATTTGGGCTCGCGAGAACGCTCGCCCTCCCAGAAAACCGCATAACACCCCTCGTCCTACGCCCCTTTCAGCTTACGGTAGCGACGGATCAGGTTGTTGGTCGAGCTGTCGTGTTTGAGTTCGGGCGCGGTCTTGCTCTCGAGTTCAGGAATGATGCGCTGGGCCAGCACTTTTCCTAATTGGACGCCCCATTGATCGAACGAGCCGATGTTCCAGATGGCGCCCTGGGTGAAGACCATGTGCTCATAGAGCGCGACCAACTTGCCGAGCACGCCGGGTGTCAATCGCTCAGCGATGATCGTGTTGGACGGGCGGTTGCCCTCGAAGACACGGTGCGGCACGAGCCAATCCGGCACCCCCTCAGCCTTGACCTGTTCCGGCGTCAGGCCGAACGCCAGCGCCTCGCTTTGCGCGAAGACGTTCGCCAGGAGCATGTCGTGGTGGCGCCCCAGCGGCGTGAGCGCCTGACCAAAGGCGATGAAGTCGCACGGGATGAGCCGCGTCCCCTGATGAATCAACTGGTAGAACGAGTGCTGGCCGTTGGTGCCCGGCTCACCCCAGTAAACCGGGCTGGTATCGTAGTCCACTGTTGCGCCCTCCAGTGTCACGTGTTTGCCGTTGCTCTCCATCGTCAACTGCTGAAGGTAGGCCGGGAACCGCTTCAGGTATTGTTCGTAGGGCAGCACCGCAACGGTCTGCGCGCCGAAGAAATCGTTGTACCAGGTGCCCAGCAAGGCCATGAGCACTGGCAGGTTCCGCTCGAATGGCGCGGTGCGGAAATGCTCGTCCATCTGGTGGAAGCCGTCGAGCATTGACCTGAAGTTGTCCGGGCCGATGGCCAGCATGGTTGAGAGCCCAATCGCCGAGTCCATTGAATACCGTCCGCCCACCCAATCCCAGAATCCGAACATGTTGGCGGTGTCGATGCCAAACTCGGACACCTTCCGCGCATTGGTCGAAACGGCGACGAAGTGCTTCGCCACGGTGCCCTTGTCGCCGCCCAGGGCCTTGAGCAACCAATTGCGGGCGCTTTGGGCATTGGTCATGGTCTCCAGCGTGGTGAAGGTCTTGGAGGACACGATGAACAGCGTCTCAGCCGGGACGAGGTCGCGGGTCGCTTCCACGAAATCAATCCCGTCAACGTTGGAAACGAACCGGAAGGTCATAGCCCGCTCGCTGTAATGTTTGAGCGCTTCGTACGCCATGACCGGCCCGAGGTCGGAGCCGCCGATGCCAATGTTAACCACGTTGCGGATGCGTTTGCCGGTGTAGCCCTTCCACCCGCCGCTCCGGACACGGTTGCAGAAGTCGGCCATCTTGTTCAGGACGGCATGCACCTCGGGGACAACGTTCTTGCCGTCCACGAGGATAGAGGCGTCTTTCGGCGCGCGCAGGGCCACGTGCAGAACGGCGCGATTCTCCGTGAGGTTAATCTTGTCCCCCCGGAACATCGCGTCAATGCGCTCGCGCAGGCCGGATTCGGCGGCCAGTTCTACGAGCAGCTTTAAGGTTTCGTCCGTGGCGCGGTTCTTGGAGTAATCCAGAAAGAGACCGGCGGCTTCCACCGTCAAGCGCTCGCCGCGTTTAGGGTCAGCCGCAAACAACTCCCGGAGATGCAGCTCGCGGACGGTCTGGTAGTGCGACGCTAGCGCCTTCCATGCCTTGAGTTTGGTAAGGGGTTCGAATGTTGGTGTCATAAGCGTCGTCACGCGGCCTTCCTGAGCGCCTCAGCCTTTGTCGCGATAACTGCCATCAGTTCGTTCCAGGATTTGGTGAACGATTTGGCGCCATCCTCCTGCAATTGGGCGGCGAGAGTGTCGATGTTGATCCCGGCTCCGGCGAACTCCGCCAATACCGTCTCGCAGTCACCCCCGTCAGCCGGCATGATCGGGCCGGCCTCGCCGTGGTCGGCAAAGGCTTTCAAAGTGGCTTCAGGGATCGTGTTGATAGTGTAAGGGGCGGCGAGGGCCTTCACGTAGAGCACATCGGAAGCCTTCGGATCCTTGGTTCCGGTGCTGGCCCACAGGAGGCGCTGGGACCGGGCGCCGGAGTTGTAAGCGCGTTGCCAGCGGGGGGAGGCCAGCAGGTCGCGGTATGCCTTGTACGTCCGCCCGGCAATCGCGATGCCCAGTTGGTTGGTCAGCGCGGCGGGCACTTTGCCCGCCACCGCGCCGTCCCAACGGCTGACGAATAGCGAGGCGACGGAATCCACGTTGGGCTTTAGCCCGGCAGCGATGCGCCGTTCGATGCCGCGCAGGAACGCCTCAGCCGCCGCCACATACTGCTCGCGGGAGAATAGCAGCGTCACGTTGATCGGAACGCCCGCAAAGATCGCTTCCTCAATAGCCGACAGGCCCTCCGGGGTGCCGGGGATCTTGATGAACAGATTCGGCCGGGCCGCCCGCACAAACAAGTCCTTCGCCTGGGCCAGGGTGCTTGCCGTGTCGTGGGCCAGCAGGGGCGACACTTCCAGCGATACCCGGCCATCCAGGCCATTGGTCCGGTCATAGATCGGTCGGAACAAGTCGGCAGCCTGCGTGAGGTCTTCCAGCGCCAGCTCGAAAAACAACGCCTCGCCCGACTTCCCCTGTTTCGCCCCGTCGCGGATGGCCGCGTCGTAGGAGGTGCTGTTCTTAATCGCGTGGTCGAAGATTGTGGGATTCGAGGTGAGCCCGGTGACCGACAGCTCATCAATGTAACGCTTGAGGGTGCCGCTGCGAAGGAGGTCACGCGTGATGTTGTCGAGCCAGAGGCTCTGTCCCAGATCGTGGAGCATTCTTGTCGGGTTCATATAATCATTGCTTGCCTTGCCTGCTTCCAATCTAGAGTGGCCCTGGCGTGGATGTCAAAGGGAGGTTGCGGGCCGGTTAACCCGTGGCGAGCGCCAAGGCTGGACAGCCCGGTCACCTGTCGCCCAAAGTCACACGGGCTGATGCCTGGGTTTGAATACAGCCCGTACCGCACATTTGTAACATGGATATTGCCCCGGGAGAACACACATTAGGCAGGCAGGTCACGGATGCCCTGGAGGCGATTATAAGACTATTACGGGCCATTTCTAAGCGGGTTCTGCCTCCCCGGCGCGTGCCGAGGCTTCTCATAGCGTTGGCTCAATTTCTGGTTGGGGCTCCGGCCGCGCCAGCCGCCCGAACGCAGCGGAAGCCATAAATATCGTAACCAAAGCAGACATCCGCGTAGCCCGGGTTCTCGTTGTAACGATACCCGGACCGGCAGGTGTCCGCACCGAAGCGCCAGGCACCCCCGCGCACCACTTTTGTTTGCCCTGCGTTCGGCCCTTTGGGGTCCTGGTGCGGCGCTTCTTGGTAGTAGTCCACCTTGTAGAAATCGTTGCACCACTGCCACACATTGCCGCAGATATCATACAGGCCCCAGGCATTGGGGAGTTTCTGACCGACCGGTTGGGCGCGGCGTCCCGAGTTCTTCTCAAACCAGGCGTACTCGCCCAGTTTAGACGGGTCATCACCGAAGAAGTAAGCGGTAGGTGTCCCGGCCCGGCAGGCGTATTCCCACTCGGCTTCGGTGGGCAGCCTGTATCCGTTGGCCCCGAAGTCGCACTTCCAGGTCTTGAGGTCATAGCACGGCTGTAGATTCTCGAGTTCGGAGCGCCGATTGCAGAACTTAACCGCGTCGGACCAGCGGACTTGTTCGACGGGGTTCCTGGCTGCTTTCCATCGCGAGGGATTCGCGCCCATGACCTTTTGGTACTGCTCTTGGGTCACGGGGTACTTGTCCATGTAAAAGGAACTTACCGCCGCCTCGTGCGGCGGCGCATCAACCTGCGTCTTGTCCCCCATGATGAAGCTGCCGCCGGGAATCCGCACCATGCTGGAAGCTGAATCTGTTTCTGGCTTGCGAGAATCGCTCTTCTCGGCACCAGCGGGCTTGGCCGGAGAAGTTTCCGTTGCGGCCTTGCGCTCACAACCCGCAACCACAGCTATCGCCGCGGCGAGGATCAGCATGGCCGGACCCTTCAGTTTCATCGTGGTTCCATCAGTAATCGGCCCAGATTTCATAGCCGTCGGGATTTCTCAGGCATGCCCGGCAATGGGCCCGAATCTCCTGTGCCAAGGTCACGGCCTTTGGCTGACTCACGCAGCCATAACCGGTCTGTTGGCATAACTGCCGGGTAATCTCGTGGCATCGAGCGACCACATAGTCTTGAGCGCCGCCCATTTCGCGCCAGGCGTCAAGAAGCTCCATGTAGGCTTTTATATTGTTCGTGTCACTCTTGCTCGCCAAAGCCAGGGTCTTCCGGGCCAGGTCGTCGGCATGGGCCAGGGATTTCATGTTCTCCTTCTGCACGCTGCATTCCTCGGGGATCTGACGCGCAATTTGTTCCAGGTTCTCGACGTACGGCTTCAACTCAGGCGACGCCGTGGCGCTGGCCTTCAGCAATGGGATCAGGTTGTCCACAAACGCCCGGTAATGCTCGATGCGCTCGACGTGCTGGTGGACGAAATAGATCATGTCATCCACCGCGCCCGCAATGTAATCCTGCTTACCAACCTCTTCCCGTTGCTCAAAGACCTTCTGGATGGCTTCGGTGCAGCCGCAAGTGCAGGCACGGCGAACGCCCTCACCGCCCCGCCGGTGGTGGGTGTTGAGCTTCCGGCCGGCCAAATCGAGAATCGCAGCGGACGCCTGCCTGCCAAGCGTAGCCTTGAGGATATCCACTGGAGTGCTAATGGGGACGGGGGTATCCTGTGCCTCTAGAAAATAGATGAGCGAATCCCCTTGGGGCGGCACTTTCTTGCCCAGGTGATAGCAGGCGGCTTCGCCATCGAACCAGACCGGGTAGGTGTACGAGCCGGGCACACCGCGCCATATGTTCTGCTTAGCTGGCCTGAAGTTGAAGGTGGTCCTCGCCCCGGCTTCGCCCAATTGGGTCTTCCACTTTGCCGCGAATGGCCTCTTCCATTCAACGGTGACGTCCTTCTCCAGGTAGTCGGGTTTGAGCGCTTCCTTATGCCAAATGCCGGGCGCGCTTAGCATCGCGAGGTAGAGGCTTTGGCCGTCGTTGGCGAACTCGACCGATTCGATCAAACGCCCTTCTGATGTCGGATTGCCCGCTTGCAGTGTCATTAGCTGTTTGCCACTCGGCCAGGTCATCACCAACTCGTTTTGCTCTCCCTTGAGGAGGCCGATAAAGAGATTCTCGGAAGGGATGCTCAGCGCCTTGGCTTCGGGGTAATCGGCGGCATTATAGATGAGATCGTCCCCGATAAAGCCGGGCACGATGCCATACGCGATGGCACCGGAGAGGCCAATCCGTTTCAAGTTCCCTGCCGGCTTGATCTCCACGACCTCGGTCCTGTCAAACACGAACATCTCTGAAACATCGGGAGCGCCCGCCGCCGAGAAGCTGGCCTCCAGGACCAGTTCATCCCCCGTATTGCGCAGGACAGAGAGCCGACGGATGGTCATGGGCTTGGCCATTGCTTCCAATGGGTAAACCTCTACCAGCTTGGCGCCCAGTGAATGATTGTCTCGCGTTCCGCCGCCGGATACGCCGGTGGCTCCCCTTGCGTAAATCACCACGCGTCCTTTGGCCGACCAGAATACGGCAGCCACGCAGCGGGTTTCCACAACGGCATCGCCTTTGAATGCGTATTCCCGCCCATAGTAACCAGGGTCCGACTTGGCCTCGGGCGGATTGGCCTCAAGATCAAGCAAATCGCGGGGCACGGCTTTCCAGGTGGTTCGATTGGCT
>Ga0182014_10003155_pt1 | contig 20070 bp, 25 predicted proteins | sample 612S2DmetaG_FD_120489 | JGI IMG/M metagenome (GOLD analysis project Ga0182014, IMG submission 120489) | Permafrost microbial communities from Stordalen Mire, Sweden - 612S2D metaG | ecosystem: Environmental > Terrestrial > Soil > Wetlands > Permafrost | place: Sweden: Stordalen | collected... | reverse complement strand
TTGAGATGCTGCGGGTCGGCGACAGGTTTCTGATCGAGGAGAAGCCGATTAGTTATGTCACAAGCGGGCGGGAAATCCTGAGGCTCCAAAGCAGGCCAGGCGTCTCGCCTGACCCGAACCTGCCTGGGGCCGCTACAAATGCAGCGGGACAGGCGGGACACCCGTCCTACGTTGGGCCGACGCTGGTCATGGGCGGGCCGGATTTTGACTTGGATTTGTCCAAAGCCGGTGACCCGAGCTTCCGGCTTGCGAGTACTGCGGGCGGCCCTGCCCGGAGTTCGGCTGACGCGAAGCAAGATGCTTTGCCACTCGCAGGCAGGGTGCCCGCGCTACGCTCGCTCAGCCGCGACTATCGCGAAATCAAATTCCCGCCCCTGCCGGGTGCGGAAGCCGAGGCGCGCAGCGTAGCGAAGCTGCTGGGCGGCGATTGCGTTCTGCGCGTTGGGCCGGACGCGCGCGAGGCGGAGTTGAAGGCGGCGGTGTCCCCGCGTGTTTTGCATTTGGCGACGCACGGCTTCTTCCTCTCGGACCAGGAGTTCCGGCGGACGAATACCCTGCCTTTCGGGTGGCCGGGAGAAATGGGACAGGCGGGACGCCGGCCCTACGTTCAGAACGATTGGGAGAACCCGCTGGTGCGATGCGGAATTGCGCTGGCGGGAGCCAATCACGCGGGCCGAATCACGAATGCGGTGGCGGAGGACGGCGTACTGACCGGCTTGGAGGCGTCGCTGTTGAACTTGCAGGGGACGGAGTTGGTCATCCTGAGCGCCTGCGACAGCGGGACAGGCGAGGTGAAGATTGGCGAGGGCGTGATGTCCTTGCGACGAGCCTTCCGCATCGCCGGCGCGCAGACGGTGCTGGCGAGCCATTGGAAAGTGAGCGACAAGGCCACGAGCCAGTTGATGACGGAATTCATCCGGCGCTGGCGCTCCGGCGAGCCCCGCGCGACAGCCTGGCGGGAAGCGCAGTTGTCCCTGCTCCACTCCAACGAGTTCCAAAACCCTTACTTTTGGGCCGCTTTCACCCTGACTGGCCAGTGGCGGTGAATCCGGGACGTGTTCAAATCTGAACCCACCGCCTCGCGGACAATTTTGCCGCGCTGCCTACCCGCCGTTTAGAAAAGGCAGGGCTTCTTGCCGACGCGACCAAAAGAACGGATGCACCTCGTAAGCTTTGACAGCAAGAATGTTGTCCTCGTTGGGCGGGTTCTCGACATCGTTGAGGAACGTGAAGGCTTGGAGAGGTTCCGCGCGCATAGCCCGCACGTCGGCTACCGCAAAGCCTAGGGAAAGCGCCTGGTCCTTGGTAAGATTGTTGATGGCCCGGACCACCCGCTGCGGCTTGCGCTGAGTCTTGGGCAGGCCAAAGTCGAACTTGTGATCGAAGCCGCTGCGGCCGCTCAGTTTGAAGTCCGGGAACACTGGAATCCGATTCGACTCCAGGAAGGCCGCGACATCCTCCTTAAAGAGCGACAGCACGTGCTCTTCCCCCATCACAAACATGTCATTTACCGACAGCATCGCTTGCAGCAGGTTATGCTTCTTTTGAGGAAAATCCTGCGGCGTAGCGTGGACTTGGAGCTCGTCGTCCTCCCGCCGCACGCCAAAGCCGTTCAGAATAGCCGTAAGATGGGCCTCTCGCTTCTCGCTGGTAAAAGCCATCCCGGAGCTCCGGAGGTCGGCGATGGTGTAGCCGTCGTCCGTCAGCAGAAACCCGCCATCATGCTTTTCGACATAAATCTCGATCTCGTCGTTGTGCCGGTCCAGAAAGGGCGTGGCGATCTTGCAACTGGACTCCAGTTCGCTGACTCGCAAGCCCTCTTTGAGCCAGCGCAGGTAATCGAAAATCAGTCGCTCACACTCTGCGCGATTCATATCGTCTGCTGGATTTGCGGTATAGGTTGTACAGCACAATAGCGCAAGAAGTCTTCGAGGCAAAACAGGCCGTTGGCGGGATCTCGCAAGTTGAGTCCCTGAACGTCGGCTGGGGCGTAGGCAATCCGGTCTTCAAAATTCTCTGTATATACGTGGAAATGGGGACAAGGCAGGCGCTGGCCGGGGCGGTGGGGCGAATTGGGCGGGTTCCGGTGGGCCGGCCCATCGAGGTCCAGGCGCGCCAGGATGACGACTTTTCGCCCGCGCGTCCGGTACTTGAGCCGCGCGCGATTTCTCCGGCCTCGCTCAAAGTCGAACAGAAATTCCTATCGGCGGTCCAGTGATAGCAGCAGCCGCTCGTAACTCAGGGGCTGTGTCCTTGAAAAATCGAGCGGGGCGGCGTCAATGAACGCTTTGGGCATTTGCGGCAGAGCATTTGCTTCGGCCTGCGTGAGTGGCATAGTCGGTTCCGTTCCGTCGTTTCCTGCGAAACTTAGCGAACCAGATTGGCCAAGTCACGCATAAAGCAAGCGTGCTGACCGTAAGGGGCTCTTGTCCGACGCGAATGTCTACCTGTTGCTTTACTGCCCTCACGAGGAACGGAGTTGGTCATCCTGAGCGCCTGCGACAGCGGGACGGGCGAGGTGCAGATTGGCGAGGGGGTGATGTCGTTGCGGCGGCCCTTCCGCATCGCCGGCGCGCAGACTGTGCTGGCGAGCCATTGGCCGGTGAGCGACAAGGCCACCAGCCAGTTGATGACGGAATTCATCCGGCGCTGGCGTTCCGGCGAGCCCCGCGCGAAAGCCTGGCGGGAAGCGCAGTTGTCCCTGCTCCACTCCAACGAATTCCAAAACCCTTACTTTTGGGCCGCTTTCACCCTGACCGGCCAATGGCGCTGAACCCGGGAGTTGGACAGTTCTGCACGCGATTAGCCCGGGTCAGTCCGCTGCTGGCAACGAAGAGGGTGGCGTGCATGAATGAAGCCTTTACCCCGCTGGCGGGGCTGATCATGGAAGAAACGCTGGCGGATGTGCCAGGATGACGACGATGCGGATTGTGTAAGAGTCTAGAATTTGGCAACTTGCATATCCAGTTTCTTAAGAGAATGGAAAAGGAATACCCGTCCTTGAAAGGCTAGTGAATAGCTACCGAATACATGGTGTACGGCTATCCAACACCTAGCCGACACCTAGCCGACACCTAGCCAACACCTAGCCAACACCTAGCCAACATGCGACGAATGCGTGAAAATCACGCATGGCTGATGGGTGCCGGACGCCGAAGGCCAACTTCGAACCTGAACATCCAACATCGAACGTCCAACATCCAACATCGAATGGCGGCGGGGCCGGCAAAGCCACCCAAAGCCACCAGCAACCGAAAGTAGAAAGTAGAAGGCAGAAAACTGAAATGGGGAGCAAGAATCAGCTTAAGCGGCCCTGGCGTGGATGCGGAATGCGGATTGCGGATTGCGGAATGGCCGGGGAAGGAGGCCAAAGCCACCCTGAAGCCACCCCGGAGCCACCCTGAGGCCATCTGGTAGCCAACCGGTAGGCACCCGGAAGCCACCCTCAGGCTACCCCGAGGCTACCCTGAGGCTACCCTGAGGCTACCCTCAGGCTACCCTGAAGCCACCCCGAGGCGGACCAGTATGTGGACGGGTTCAAGGGGCTGAAGCTCATTGGCTACCGCGGCGCCGTCAGCTTCGAAGGCGGCTGGCCAAGGAATCCGGCGGACCCCAAGAAGGACCTCCCGCAGGAAGAGAAGACGAAGCTGATTCTCAACATGGTGAAGCTTTTGCGCGAGCAGTGGGCGATGGCCTGAACAAGTGCATGCGCGCATGCCCGCGCGAGCTCCTTAGTGAGTAAGTAGGCCGCAAGGATGGCTCCGTTGGCCGCCTTGGGTGAATCTGGCCGTACGCTGGTATTGGTTCTCGACGCAGGGACGGCCGCTTGTATCATTATGTTGCGCCCTTTGAAGCTTCAAATGTTCGCCCTCTCTGGCGGGCTGATCATGAAAGAACTTGTCCAACGCCTCCCGCACAGACTTCTAATTCCAGCTGCCCTCGCATTGCTCCTTGCCATGAATTCTCACGCTGCTACTTACAGAACCGTTTACGACTTTCAAACCGCCACGAACACTGCCGCTTGGCAGGTGGTCAACGACGACGTGATGGGCGGCGTGTCCACCAGCAGCTTTCGCCTGACCAACGGGGTGGCGCTGTTCCAGGGGAAAGTGTCGCTCGAGAACAACGGCGGTTTTGCCTCCGCGCGCTCGCTGCCTGCACACCATGTTTTGGCAGGAGGCGACAGCTTTGTTATCCGCGTGCGCGGCGACGGTCGGCGCTACAAATTCACCGCGCGCATGGACCCAAGCTTCGATAGCGCGATCTACCAGTGCGTCTTGATGACGAAGAAAGGCGAATGGGAGGAGCACCGCCTGCCGTTCAAGCAATTCGTAGCGACGTTCCGGGGGCGCGTGCTGTCGAGTGAGCCACCGCTGGACGCGGCCAGAATCACCTCCGTAGGATTCCTAATTTCCGACAAGCAGGATGGCCCATTTCAACTTGAGGTGGCGTGAATCAAGATGGCGCTGCCACCGGGCCAATGACCGGCAAGCTGTGTGTGCAAACAGCCGTTGAAACCGCGGCCGGTTGTAACGGCTGCTTGCCCGACTATCCTGACTAAACCACCGCATCTTGGGCGATTCGCCGAATCAGGCCGCTGAAGATCAGGCTGTGAATGGGATACAACGCGTACCAGTAAAGCAACCCGAACAAGCCCTTTGGCTCAAAGAACGCCGTCTGCAAAAGCAAAGTCTGCCCTTTCAGCTCCGGGCGAGCTTCAAACTCCAGCCAGGCTCGGCCGGGGACTCTCATTTCCGCTCGCAACCGGATTAGCCTTCCCGGCTCCACCATTTCCACGCGCCAAAAGTCCAGCGTATCTCCCACCCGCAAGTCCTCTGGATCACGCCTACCCCGGCGCATTCCCACCCCGCCAAATAGCCGATCCACCGCACCGCGCAGTTGCCAGGCCCAATCCATGTACAGCCATCTCCGCGCGCCGCCCAGCCGAGCGAAAGACCTATACACGGCATCGGCTGGAGCGACCACCCGCTGCTGCCGCCGCTCGAGGATCATGCCCTCGCTGCTGATAAGGGTCACCGGCGTCTTGTCACCCTGGCTGGAAGTCAGCGCATCACTCCAAGCCGTCTCCACGTCGCGTGCGTCCATCTTTTCTAGCGCCAGCCGAACTGCGGAGTCGTAGTCGAGCAGTTGAATGGCGGGAAAAAGCTGTAGCGCCGACGTATCGCGCACGATGACTTCGTTGCCCAGCCCCCTGATCAGGGGGCGGGCAATGCTGGCGGGAATAGGGGTGACCAGATGCACCCAGTAGGATGACAGCCGCGGTGTCAAAACTGGTACGGCGAGCAATCGCCGTTTCAATCCTCTGGCACGAGCATAACCGGTCATCATGCCGGCATAGGTCAGCACATCCCGCCCTCCAATTTCGAGAATTCGCCCCGTGCTCGCCGGACATGTGAGTGCGGCCACCAGATAGTCCAGGACGTTGCGAATCGCAATCGGCTGGATGCGAGTGAAGACCCAGCGGGGACAGATCATCACCGGCAGCCGTTCGGTCAGGTAACGGATCATTTCAAAGGACAAACTGCCCGAGCCGACGATCACCGCGGCGCGGAACTCTGTCACGGGCACCCCCGCCTCGCGCAGGGCGGCACCCGTTTCTTGCCGGGAACGCAAGTGGGGCGACAGGTTGGCCTGCGGGTCGCCCAAACCGCCGAGGTAAACGATGCGCTCCACGCCGGCCGCCTTGGCAGCTCCCGCGCAATTGCGAGCTGCCATCAAATCCCGTTCCAAGAAATCGATCCCGCCGCCCAGACTGTGGACGAGATAATACACCGCATGCACGTCGCGCATAGCCGGGACCAACGACTCGGATTGCAGCATGTCTCCGCGTGCCAGTTCCACCTGCTTTAGCCACCCGCGCCCCTGCAGTCGCGCCGGATCACGTACCAGGCAACGCACCCGGTAGCCCGCCGCGAGCAACCGCGGCACGAGCCGTCCACCCACGTAACCCGTCGCTCCGGTGACCAGGATTAATTTCGGGTCAGCCATGAAATCACAATGCGGTTGAAACTTCCGCCAGACGCGTCCTGCCGCCAGGTATCCAGAACCACCAGCGCGCCGACTCCGTCTTGAGCTTATTCGGCATGGTTACTTGGGAGGTGGTCGCTGATCCACAAATACCAATTTATCCGTGTCAAAACCAAGGGCTGCCGCTTTGGCAACCAGCATGTCCTTCAATTCCGGCTTTATTTCCGGGTCCCTCGCCAGTATCCACAGATATGATTTATTAGGACCGCACACGAGCGAGTATTGATACTCCTTGTGGTCGAGTTCAAAGACGACATAGGAACCGTAAAAGGGGCCAAAGAAAGAAACTTTCAGGTATCCCACATCCGGCCTTTGGACGAAGCACGCCTTGCCTTCCGCCTCTTTCCATTGGTGTTTCTTTTCAGAGTAACCACGGTTGAGCACCCTGACACCGCCACCCTCCCGCAGGCTGTAATTTGCCGATACTCGACTCAAACCCTTTTCAAACGAGTGATCCAGCCTTGCGATCTCGTGCCACTGCCCCAAATATCTTTCCAAGCTAAAGTTCTCAACGGGTTTCACATTCTTCGGAACTCCAACGCAGCCCGTCAAAAGCAACAACAGGATCATCGATATGTGTTTCATCACTTCCTCAAGCACCGCACTCAATGGGCCTGTCGTCAAGCCCCCGTATTCGGCGGAGGCCCCCTCCACGGCACGAAATTCCCTAAATAACTTTCCCGGCATGATGATCGGCAGACGATTGGACGATGACTCGTTGCAAGATCACGTAGAGGACAAACATCGCGCCACTTGCGATGAAAAGGGCCAGCATTCCGCCGGAAAGCCTGCGTGCGGTGCCCCAAAGCAGCGGAGCAATCGCGGCTGTAACAATGGCGTTGCCGGTGGTCTGTACGAAGCCTTGGCACGACGAGGCAAGACCGCGGCGGTGAGGAAAAAGGTCCAACGCCATGAGGGTGAGGCTGGGCATCGCCAGGGCACTGCCGAGCACATAAACTGCGAGTGGCAAAACACTCCAAGGCAACGCCGGTGATTGGAACAAATGGAAGACTGCATTACTCACTGAGGCCAGCGCCATGATGCCATACGCAAGCGCCAATGTTCGCACGTTGCTCCAATGCCCAGCCAGTCTTCCAGCCAACCACGTCCCGATTAACATGCCGACCGCAATCGGGCCGAAAAGCCAGTAGAATTCGGTTTCTTTGCGATGGAGGAGGTTGAACAGAAACGCTGGCGCCGAAACGATATAAACGAAGACGGCAGAAAAGTTCAGCGTGAGCGCGAGAACCAGCGCCACGAAACGCGCGGAACTCAGCGCCTTCCAGTAACCGCGCAGCAGCGAGCCCGCGTGAAGCGGATGACGACGATCCGGCGGGAGTGTCTCCGGCAGAGCTTTCCAACAAGCAAACCAAAGCATCGCTGCAAAAATGGCGAGAAAGGCGAACACCGATCGCCACCCAAACCAAACTTGGAGCCAACCGCCGATGATCGGGCCGATCGCGGGAGCGATCGCAAAGACGGCAGCAATCCGGCTTATCAGGCGTCGAGCTTCAGCGCCGTCAAACAGATCGCGCACAATGGCGCGGCCAATGATCATGCCGGCACCGGCGCTTATTCCTTGCAAGACACGGAAACCGATCAACACATGAATACTCCACGCGCACATGCAACCCAGCGAAGCGAGCAAGAATGTCGCTATCATCACGAGCGTGATCCGTCGCCGCCCGAATGCGTCGGAAAGCGCGCCTTGCCAGAGCGTCATGATCGCGAAGGGCAGCATATACGCCGTGAGCGTCTGCTGCACGATGACTGGCGAGGCGCCGAAGTGTTGGCCGATTTCGCGAAAGGAGGGTAGATAGGCGTCAATGGTGAATGGCCCCACCGCCGAAAGAGCCGCGAGCAAAACCGCCAGCCCGTGATGTTGACGGGCAGTTTTAGGTGCAGCGGAGGACAATGCTGGAGTTGTCTGCGTAATTGACACAAAACGATGAACGTCGGACCGCCCAAGCAAGCCTGGTTTAGGTCCCAAACCGCTCGAATTGGTATGCTAGTTCCGGGCCTGCTTGAACGCCATAGGCGATTTCGGCGATGAGGAGCGCGAACGGCTCAGTATATCGGGCGATTCCTAGCAGGCCGGCATCTGTCGGCTCGAAACCCACGTCGCGGACCAGGGTGGCAGCAGGCCGCGGATTTGGCCTCTCTAGGACCGAACCACTTCGTACCGAAGCCAGAGCGTGTCGCCCCTGCGGCGCTCAAGTGATTTTAGTCTCAGAGGAACGGCTTTCTTCTTTGCTTGGCTGAGGCCGTCGAATACCGCTGCGATATCATGGCGTCCGCCGATCCCGGGAACCACCAATAGGCTCAGTTCATCCACGAGACCTGCCTGAAGGATGGCCCCATTGATGTGGCCGCCTCCCTCGAGCAAGAGTATGCGGATTCCGAAATGCTTCCCGAGTTGGTCCACCGCCTTCCTGAGATCGACCGAGGACTTTCCTGCTACAACGTAAGAAATCCCCTTTTGCCGCAGCATGTCGAGGTAGTCTTCTGGCGCTTTTTCGCTAACCACACATATCAGGTGGTCGCCATCCAGATCACCGCCGGACCAACGCAGCTTGCCGAGCATGTCGACCGAGATGGCATAGGACTTTGCCCGGTGGGCGACAAATACCGGCCGCGGCCCGGCCGGTTTCTTGGACACCGAGACGAAGGGCTTCTTTTGCGCAAAGTGCTGCTGCATCGTGGTGCGACCGCAGATCCAGGCATCGCCCTTCAGCTTGGAACCGGTGGCTTCGTATTCGCCGTCGGCCATGACCGAGCTAAGAGCCGCCCCATCGATCTTCCCGTCCACTGACGAGACCATGTGACAAATGATGTAAGGTTTCATTGATGTTTGCTAAAACGAGTTGTTCATGGCTTCCGGCGTCATTCACCAGACGGGAAGTCCGTCGAAGCAGCAAGCTGAGTCTGCGCCTGGAAGTCGGCAATCCTTTTGCGTAGAGTCGCAAGGGTACCTTCCAACGCCTGTGAACCGAGCACCATGCGCAGCGGCGCCGGTTCCACGTCCACGCTCTCGATGATGCGCGCGGCCATGCGAGCAGGGTCGCCGGGGGCCAGTCCGTTTTGGGGATCCAGCATCCGCAGGAAGCTATGCGCGGGGGTTTGGTCATAGATGGGCGTGAGCTTTGCGACCTGTGCGCTGCCGTAACGGAACTCAGTACGCGCGCCACCGGGTTCGACGATAGTCATGCCGATGCCGAAGGACGCTACTTCCTGCGCGACGGATTCCACGAAACCTTCGATTCCCCACTTGGAGGCGTGATAAAGTGAGTTCCCCGGGTAGGCGATCTGGCCGCCGTAGGAAGAAATTTGAATTACGCGTCCGCCGCCCTGAGCGCGAAGGTGTGGCAGCGCGGCACGTATCAAGTGAATCGGCCCGACCAGATTGGTTGCTACGAGGTGTTCGACCTGCCTGTCGGTGAGTTCCTCCGCCGCGCCAAACAAGCCGTAACCGGCGTTGCTGATCAGCACATCAATCCGTCCACGCTGAGTGAAGAAGCGTTCGACCACCGCACGGATCGCCGCCGGGTCAGTCATTTCGAGTACTTCAGCGTGGAACGACTGTGGATGACGCTCGATCAAATCGGTGATTTTCTTGGTGTCGCGGACAGTTCCGATAACGAGATCGCCGCGTTTAAGAAGTTGTTCGGTGAGCTGGCGACCGAAGCCGCTGCTGACCCCGGTAATAAACCATGTGCGTTGCTTCATAATGTGTTTTGCAATCGTTGATTAAAGGGTCAATGCGCGGTGCCGGCGGCACTGGCAATGTTGGCGGGTGGGACAACTTCGTCGATCACCCGCAGCGCGTTGAGAGTTCGGGGATACCCGATATAGGGCAGTAGCTGCGTGACGACATCAATCAGGCGCGTGCGATCATTGCCGACGTTGAGATTCCCGGTCACGTGGCCCTTGACCTGCGGTTCGCAGCCGCCCAGCGAGATCAGCATGGCAAACGTCAGCAGCTCCCTCGTTTTGAGATCCAGCCCGTTGCGGGTGTAATAGTCGCCGAAGCAGTTTGCCGCCAGAAAATCCTGAATGTGCATCTGGTCCTTGGGCGCCTGCTGCAGCATTTTGTCGATCGCCCCGCCAAAGATTGTCTTCTGCACCGCGACTCCCTTCTCGAAGCGCGTCTCGGGTGTGGTGGTGGATTGGCCTTCCAAGGGCAGCTCGATGCCCCGTTTCTGGAAGACGTCATTGGTCGCGTGCAAAAAGTCGAAAACCTTCGCCACACCGACATAGGGCACTGACTGATAAAGAATCTCTTTGATTTCGATCGGCGTCAGACCGACGTTGAGCGCCGCACCAACCATGACCTTGTATTCGCCGAGCGCCTGCGAGGCGATGGTTGACGCCAAAATCATCATCACCCGGGTCTTGGTGTCCAACTGGCTCTGGCGGATGACTTCGTCGAACGCCCAGTTGTCAAATAGTTCTATGAATTCCGGGTCCGTCTTTTGCAGTTTGGATTCGAGATTCGGGAAAAGCTCCTCGTGGTTCCTGACCGCGTTCTCGGTGATGTGTATTGTTTTCACGGTCTGGGGGAGCGTTAAGCCCCGTTTAGTTCGTCGGCAACTTTTTCCATCCAGTCAACGGCCTTGCCGTCGAGCAACTCGGCGATGGCGATGTGCGTCATGGCCATAGTGGGAGCAGCCCCATGCCAATGTTTTTCGCCTGGGGGGAACCAAACGATATCTCCAGGACAGATGGTCTGAATCGGGCCGCCTTCGCGCTGCACACGTCCGCAGCCCGCAGTCACGATTAGCGTCTGCCCCAGCGGATGCGTGTGCCAGGCGGTTCGAGCGCCCGGTTCAAATGTGACGATTGCGCCGCTAACCCGTGCGGGTTCGCTCCCTTTGAACGGTGAATCAATACGCACCGTCCCGGTGAACCAATCGGCGGGTCCTTTGCTGGATGGCTGTGAACCAACTCTTTTGATTTCCATATTTGAGATCCTTTTGTCTGTCCTGTCCTCAACCGTTTCAACGCCCAAACAACTTCTGAAGGTGCTCTGGGTAGCGCGCCCCCTGAACCGTGATTTTTGAGGCGGCGCTCTCAAGTTCGCGCAGGTCCTCCGCGGTGAGTTGGAGAGATGCTGATCCGAGGTTTTCGCGCAGACGGTGGAGTTTCGTGGTGCCCGGGATCGGCACGATCCAAGGTCTTTGAGCCAGCACCCACGCTAAGGCGACCTGCGCGGGAGTTGCCTGTTTCTGCTTGGCGAATCGTTCGACCACCGCAACCAGGGCCTGATTCGCCTTTCGGTTTTCCGAGTCGAATCGAGGCACCTTGTTGCGGAAATCATTGGCGTCAAACTTCGTGTCCGCGCTGATCTTTCCGGTGAGAAATCCTTTGCCCAACGGGCTGAAGGGAACGAATCCGATTCCAAGCTCTTCCAAGGTCGGCAGGACTTCCGCTTCCGGCTCTCTCCACCAGAGGGAGTATTCGCTCTGAAGGGCGGTCACGGGCTGAATCGCGTGCGCACGCCGGATGGTTTGCACCCCGGCCTCGGACAGCCCGAAGTGCTTCACCTTGCCCTGGCCTATCAGGTCTTTGACCGTCCCAGCCACGTCTTCGATAGGCACGTTGGGGTCAACCCGATGCTGGTAGAGCAAGTCAATGGTCTGGACTTTGAGCCGTTTGAGGGAGGCATCGACGACCTGCCGGATGTGCTGGGGTTGGCTGTTGAGGCCGCCCTGCTTGCCCGCGTCGCAGTCGAATCCGAATTTGGTGGCGATGACCACTTTGTCACGGAAGGGAGCGAGGGCTTCGCCGACGAGTTCCTCGTTGGTGAAGGGGCCGTAGACTTCAGCGGTGTCGAAGAATGTGACGCCTTGTTCGACGGCCGAACGGATGACGGAGATCATCTCCTGTTTGTCCCAGGCGGGGCCATAGCCGAAGCTCATGCCCATACAGCCGAGGCCGAGGGCGGAGACTTCAAGATTACTTTTTCCTAACTGTCGCTTTTGCATAAATGAATCCTTTCTCTTGTTGACGTGTGCAGGTGGTTAAGTCGCTTTGTGAACGCCCAGACTGCTCCGGATTTCGAGGCCCGGGGTGGTGGCCAGTTTGACCACGAGGTCGGCGACGCTCTTGCGCGATACCTGTTCGGCGGCGTTTTCGAATGGCTGGCCTTTGTGAGTTGTGGCGTAACTAATTTCGTCCCGGTTGTTCAGCCACGCCGGTCGGATAATGGTGTAATCCAGGCCGGAGGCTTCGATGAGGCTGGCTGACTTTCGGTAGGGGTCCAGAATACTGCCATGGTGCTCGCCGGGCACTTCGTCGTAGATTCCCATTGAGCTGATGAAGATCAAGCGCTTGAGGCCCGTCTTCCGCATGGCCGCCACGATGAAGCGAGCCTGCTGTTCCAGCTCTCCGGCGAGGTTTGCGTAGACCACATTCCGGCCAACCATCGCCTCCTCCAGTGCCTTCTGGTTTAGGACATCGCCTTCCACCACTTGCACGCGGTCTGCCGGGGCGGAGAACTTTAGCCGCCGGGCATTTCTCAAGTAGAGTGTCAGCCTGACGTCTGTGCGGGCCAGGAACAGGTCGGTGGCCACGCGGGCAATCTGTCCATTTGCACCGAGGATCAGGATGTTTGTCATACTGGAAGAACGGTTTCGCTTTTAGCGGACCTTTTGACGAGGGCTGAACTGGTCATTCAGCCTTAAGCGAGGCCATATCGATGGAAAAACGGTATTTCACATCGGACTTGGCCATGCGGTCGTAAGCCTCGTTGACCTTCTGAATCGGGATGACTTCAACGTCCGCCGAGATGTTGTTTTTGCCACAAAAGTTGAGCATCTCCTGGGTCTCGGCGATGCCGCCAATGGGGGACCCCGACAGGCTGCGGCGGCCCATAATGAGGGAAAAGGCAGAGATGGCATGGGGCTTCTCGGGCGCGCCAACAAGGGTCAGATTGCCGTCCACCTTCAAGAGGTTGAGATATGCGTTCACATCGTGCGCGGCCGCCACAGCATCCAGGATGAAGTCGAAACTGCCCACGTGCTTGCTCATCTCGTCGCTATTTCGTGAGATAACGACTTCGTGTGCGCCAAGACGGATCGCGTCGTCTTTCTTGGAAGGGGAGGTGGTGAAGACCACGACATGTGCGCCAAAGGCGCGGGCGAACTTGACACCCATGTGGCCGAGGCCACCGAGACCCACGATTCCAACCTTCTGGCCCGGACCAGCTTTCCAGTGGCGCAGCGGCGAATACGTGGTGATGCCGGCGCACAGCAAGGGCGCGACGTTGGCTAGCGGGAGATTGCCAGGGACACGGATCGTGAAGCGCTCGTCCACCACAATGCTTCCTGAATATCCGCCGTAGGTCGGAAGACCGAGGTGCTTGTCGGTCCCGCCATACGTCCAGACCTGGCTCGGACAGAACTGCTCGTTGCCCGCTCGACAATGGGGACATGATAGATCGGAATCAACCAGGCAGCCTACGGCGGCCAGGTCGCCCGCTTTGAATTTGGTGACGGCAGAACCGACCTTGGTCACGCGACCGACGATTTCGTGGCCGGGAACGCACGGGTAAACGGTCTGCATGAGGCTGCTCCACTCGTTGCGGGCGTAGTGGAGGTCCGAGTGGCAAATGCCGCAGTAGAGGATTTCGATCTGCACGTCGCGTGGCGTTGGTTCACGCCGCGGGATGGTAGTGTGAGCCAGAGGAGTTGTCGCACTGGCAGCGGAATAGGCTTTGGTTTTATACATGTGATAATGCTCCTGTTAATTAGTTTACTGGTGTTGCGTTAAGGTTTAGGGGGCGCTCACGCCACGGCCTCGGCCATGCGATGCTGTGTGCGCCACTCCCCGGGCGAGGTGCCTTCCCAGCCTTGAAAGGCACGAAAGAACGAGTTGGAATCTTCGTAACCCAGCAGGAAGGCGGTTTCGTTCAATTCAACGTTGCTGTGTCGCAGATAGTGGTGCGCCAGCTCGCGCCGGGTTTCTTCCACGAGCCGCTGGAACGTGATGTCCGCATCGGTGAGGCGGCGCTGCAGGGTGCGGGTGCTCGTACAGAGTTCCCGGGCGACCTGCTGGAGTGTAGGGCGTTTCCCTGCAAGAGAGCGCTTGAGGGTATGCTTGACCTGTTCACCCACGTCGGGGCTGGTGTGCCGCTCCTGGAGTTCAACCTCCAACTGGGCGCCGATCGCCTTGAGCAACTCTTCGTTCTGGGTGACAAACGGCCGGTCGAGGTCGCTGTTCCGAAGCACGAGTGCGTTGCGAGAGGATTTGAACCGCACCCGGCAGCCGAAGTGGGATTCCAACAACTCGCGGTTTTGAGCTGAGCGGGTGAGCTCCAGGCGTAGCGGGGCGATTTGCCCTTCGGTGCCGCGCCGACCAATGCCCAAGATCCACGACAGGACCAAGTCGACCATCACATCGGGTTGGACTTCCTCGGCCTGGAGGTAGATGAACTCCACGGAGGCTTCGTCGCCCGAGGGGCGAACGCGGATTTCTTCCGGGCAGGTGATTTGTTTGTAGCGGGCGATGCGTTGCAAGGCATCGCGGAAGGTCCGGCTGCAAACGGCGGCAATGGCCGTGGGCTGGTAGCGTTCAAAACGGGGCTCGGCGCCCAGCTTCAGGCCAATGGCAGGATCTGCGCTGGTTTCCCCAATGGCCCGCCAGAGCGCAAACAGTTCGGCGGTCGTGACGTAGATCTTCTCCTGCTGGAAAAAGCCTGCCGGCAGTCCCGCCCGGCGCAGCACGGCGGGCACGGAGACTTGATGCTCCTTGAGCCGCCCAGCGAGGAGGCTGGAAACTTTGAACCGATCGCTAACGACTTTGGTTGCAGTCATGGTTTCAAGATAACCCGGATCGGGGATTCGTCACTGGCGGGATGCGCCAATTTACTTGCAGGACGCGCCAATTGTGCGTTCAGAAAACGCCTTCTGGTCCAACTCGAACAAAGATTTCGACAAAGATTAAGGCGGATACGATTGGATACGGGTACCATGCACCCGCAACCTATCCACCAAAACATGCACCAAATTGGTTAAAACCGGTTAAGACTGTTACGTGTCGAATTCCTCTGAAGACGTGGGGAAATACCCGGGACAACAGGCCGAAATCGAGCGATCCCTTCGACGAGCAATTCTGAGCTCGCCAGTAACTAGACCTAGGGGATTTCTCAGGTTTTTGCTTAACGCCTCATATATAAGTCTTTAAACAGGTTAAACAATGATATATAGTATCTTTATGAGATCAGCAATGCATGATGTTTTGCCAACGGCAGTACGCCGTTCGTTGATGAAATTCGGCCACGATCTGGCGGTGGCTCGGAGGAAGCGCCAGCTCACGGTTGGGATGATGGCGGAGCGAACTGGTGTGGCGAAAAGCACTTATTCCCGCATCGAGAAGGGCGATCCGGCTGTGGGCATGGGGGCCTATGCAATGGTGCTGTTCGTTTTGGGTTTCGGCGAGGCTCTCGGCAATTTGACGGATGCTCGTCGTGATGATGAGGGGTTGCTGATGGACGAAGAACGTCTTCCCAAGCGCGTGCGCATTAAGAAATCCCCAGTTCCATTATGAAACGAACGATCGAAGTTTTTGTGGGCGATGCGGCAAGCTGGGTGGGAACGATGCATTATGATGCCGTCGGCTCACGCGAACGCTCGGCTTTTGAGTATGCTGGAACGTGGCTGGGCTCAGAAGGCTGCTTCGCCATTGATCCGGCGCTTTCGCTGGTGGCAGGTCCGCAATATCATCGCAAGGTTCCAAACGGCTCGGTTTTTCATGGGGCATTTGCTGATACGGAGCCGGATGGTTGGGCCAGGCGAGTTATCCTGCGCGACCATGCCAAGCGCCGCCAGGCAGCTCGTCGGGCCGGCAAGGAACAGGGAATTGCCCAGCTCCAATCAATCGACTTCCTGCTGGCGGTGGATGATGCCAGCCGTGTAGGCGCACTGCGTTTTCAGGACGAGGCCGGGAGTTTTTGCCGCGCTACCGAAGCCGGCCGCCGCACGGCTCCTCCGCTCATCGAACTGAAGCAACTGCTCACCGCTACGCGTGCTGTCGAAACCGAAAGCGAGACGGCCGCTGATCTCGCCTATCTTCGTGGACGTGGAACCTCACTAGGCGGCATGCGTCCGAAGTGCACAGTGGTCGATGATGACGGTCAATTGGCCATCGGCAAGTTTCCCAGCGTGAAGGACGAACGTCCTGTGACCAAAGGCGAGGTGCTGGTCATGCAGCTTGCCAGCAAGTCCGGATTGCTGGTAGCGGAAGCCCGCTTGGTGGACAGCGACGGAGTGCCGGTAACGCTGATCCGGCGCTTTGACCGGACGGGTGGTGGTGGGCGAATTCCATATATGTCAGCGGCAACGCTTCTGGGGGCTGCCCCGGCCGACTCACAGGAACATTTCTACACGGAGATGGTCGATGCTCTGCGAAAGCATGGCGCCGACGCCCAGGCCGACATCGAGGAGCTTTGGCAACGCATGGCTTATTTTGTCCTGATCACCAACGTGGATGACCATCTGCACAACCATGGATTTCTCCATGCTAACCGCGGGCAATGGAGGCTGGCTCCCGCATTTGACATCAACCCATTCCCGGATCGTGTGCGTGAGCTGAAAACCTGGATTTCCGAGGACACCGGCCCCGAGGCCACCATTGAGGCGCTCCTGTCCGTCCTGCCATATTTCCGGATTTCGCGAGGGCGTGCGAACGAGATTCTGAGGCGGATTGAGCGCGCAATCTCCCAATGGCGTAAAACAGGCTTGGCTCTCGGTATGACGAACCACGAATTGGATCAATTCGCTGACGCCTTTGAGCACCCCGAACGTGAGGCCGCGCGGCAAGCGGCCCGTAAGGGAGGCTGAGACCGACGTCCTTCGCCCCAGGACTTTACTTGTTCAATCCTTCTTCGATGAACCATGCTTCAACTTCCGTCCGCGCCCACGGTGTTTTGCGCAGAAACGTAAGACTGGACTTCACGCTCGGATTGAATTGAAAACAACGGATCGGGATGCGATGTCCCATCTCAGCCCAGCCATGCCGCGCGACCAGTTCTTTAACGATGCGCTCCAGCGTGATGCCGTGCAATGGATCGCGGGGATGTAGAACAGGTGGTGGCATATCGTTCAGCATCCGCGGCGGGAGCCAACCGCCACCGGGGTTGCAATTGGAACTGAGCGAGACGCCTGGCATCCGTCCGCTGCATGCTTTTGATACTCCCACATGCAAAAACTACTCATCGTCTTCATCACCATGTTTGAGTAGCCGTTTCGATTGTAACGGCCAAGGTGGCACGCAGCCAATCGAACTTTTCTTTCATAAAATCATAATCAGGGCCGGACATCACGAACCTCGCCTTTCCCTTGATCAAGAAACCGGCACCCATTCCATGCAGGCCCTCAACCTTACTGCTCCCCAATGTGATCAAGACATTCGGATTGTGAGCAATATTGGCCTCCGTCTTGTGCATGTAGCCGGCGGGGATAAACAGCCGTCCATCTTGCGACACTTTGAGGTAGCTATTCCAAGTGTTGACCATGTGGGGTCCATCTGGCCCCAGGGTGGCGATAGCAACCACTCCGTCTTGCTTCATGATTTTCTGTAGCTTGTCCGGGATCATCGTGTATTCCTTTTTTGTTTGAGGTGTGAATGCGGCCTAACATCGGGTTCTCAACACAATATCCGGCAGTAGCCTCGCACTCAGAGACCTCACTGGTAATGCGGCGGCTTTTGCACGTTGGACTTCATACGTTCCAGCTCCAGCGTCTGCATGGCGCTGGACTGCCGTTGAGTTTCCTTGCTGAGCCGGTCCAGTAGTTTGCCCTGCTCGATGACCACGCCGTTCAACTGCTCGACCTGGTGCTCGAGGTGAGCAAGGTGCGATTCCAGCCTGTCTACCCGTTCGGAGTCTGCGTGTGCCATCTTTGGATTTTGCCGCTGTAACCGCCCAAATTCGAGCAGTGCACACCAATATAGATTACCCTGGCCGCCGATCAATATGACACTCGTGGCTGAGTAGCCGAAGCGCACGTGATACGAGGGCCTAATTCCTGCCAGCCAGCTTCTGGTCAGTGGCAAATCAGGACTTGAATCGGCTGGCCAGAACAAGCGTTTTAACTCAGGTTGCTTTTGGACGCAGTCATGGCCCCAACAATACATCAGCGTTTCATTTCGCGACTTCCTGCTCTTGAGCAAGAGATGGGCGAGGAACTATTTGTTTCGGGTTTGGTTGGCCCTTATCGAATCTTCCAGCGGAAAAATGGACACCGCCACGGGATCGATGATGCCACTACCGCATGGTATGCGCTGCAGAAATCGCCCCCGGTAAAGAACACGCTCGATCTGGGCACTGGGATTGGAACGGTCGGCCTTGCCGTGCTTTGGGCACTCGGCCAGGGGGCGAAATTGACGTGTGTCGAAGCCCAGGCAACTAGTTACAGGCTGCTTATCGAGAATATCCTGGGAAACGGGCTAAATGAGTGTGTCCGGGCCATTCACGGGGATATCCGGGACCTGGATTTAGGTGAACGGTTTCCGCTGATTACCGGGAGTCCTCCTTACTTTCCGATTGGGACCGGATCGTTGCCGGAGGATTCACAAAAAGCGCATGCGCGATTCGAACTCAGGGGCGATGTCGGCGATTACGCACGGGCTGCCAAACGGCACATTACAGAGGATGGCTTGTTTGTGTTTTGTTTTCCATTCCAACAGAAAAGCAGGTGCATCAAGCTGGTGACGGATGTGGGGTTCAGGCTCATCACGATTCGCGATGTGGTGCCGATGAAGAGCAAGCCAGCGTTGTTCTCGCTCTACTGTGCTTCACTCAGCTTCACAGGCGCTATCGCAGAAGAGGATCCGTTGATTGTGGCATTTGAAAACGGGAGGTATACGCCGGAGATGATGGCTTTACAGGCGACACGCGGATTTGGGCCTGAAGGGACAAACGCGATCTACTAGCAAGCGCGCGCCGCATGACGCTGGCCCAGACAAAGCAGCTCGGAGGGGCGGGCGATTTATGCGGCGCGCTCTGACCTAGTCATCGCACAAGTAGAGCCCCTTTAGAGAACCGCAACCCGCCGAAGGTCCCATCGCGCACCTACACCAACCCGCGGATCGTCAAAAACCAGCTATGATGCCCGACTGAACCAGCCCGCGTTCAGGATCGTCTGGCTTGCCGGCACGAACGCCAAAGTGCGGAAGGTTGGACCTTTCCTCGCCATGATTTCATCGGCGACATTGAACCCAAATTGGAAATCGGACGGTATCTGGGCTGCCAGACTGTCGAGGTACTCGCTCGGAAGAGTGCAAACGGTCCACGTAATTTCCGCTCCATCACGAATTCGGGCTGGACGTTGCCTGCGAGCATTCAGTCTGTTGCATCCGTCGCTTGCGTTGTGCAGCGTTGCGAGTTCGGTGGTGCTGTCGAACTGCGCTTGTCGCCTTAGCCAGCCACTTCTCGTCGGAACAGAGTCGACGAACATATATCGTGGCGAACATTAACTGCACGTGCTCGGTCTCGCCGAGTGGCCTGAGAATTCCTGAATCCACCAAAAAGTAGATGGAGTCGGGATGGAACCCCAACAGCACCCCAGTCTCCTCGATCGTTAGCCGGGCGGGAAGGCGCACCACCTGCAAAACACGGGCATTTTCCATAAGGCTTTGGATTCAGCCATTTGATGGCGCGAAAGGGAAACGCAATCCGGTGCAGCGGATTTAAGCGGTCGTGCACTGCGTTAGCCTGGCGAGCGGTTGTTGCCGGGGCTGCCGGCGTCGATGTTCTGACTGGCAACAGTGGGTTTGCGCTCGCGATACGTCGTCAAACGCGAAGGCATGAAGAAAGCAAAAACGGTGCTTAGGTTCATGCCGCAGTTCAAAGCGCTTGTTGAGCCTCCCGGTTATCCCAAAACGGCAAACGAGGTTATCAGGCACTTATTACGGAGTCATTTAGTTAGACTACACAATTGGAAAGCAGTATAGTCGCCAGCATGGCAAAAACAGATGGACGGACGTTAGATCATAAAGCCTTGGAACATATGCGGATGCTGGCCG
>Ga0182014_10003154_pt1 | contig 20105 bp, 22 predicted proteins | sample 612S2DmetaG_FD_120489 | JGI IMG/M metagenome (GOLD analysis project Ga0182014, IMG submission 120489) | Permafrost microbial communities from Stordalen Mire, Sweden - 612S2D metaG | ecosystem: Environmental > Terrestrial > Soil > Wetlands > Permafrost | place: Sweden: Stordalen | collected... | reverse complement strand
AGTATCAGAAACGAGTGCGGTATCGCTTGATACCCCTAGTCTGGTAGCCCTTTGGGTCACCGCTGCCGGACCAACCTCGTAATTGCGCGCCTGCGTTTCTTAATCTAACTCCCTAACGATTAGGGATTTCAGGTTAAGTTGCGGAGTACAGTCGCAGAGCGCGTGGAGCCGTGATGAGAATCGGGATTGATTTGGGTGGCACGAAGATTGAGGCTATTGCGCTTGCCGATATCGCTACCGGCGCCGGCGTCGCGCTCTTGCGGCATCGCGTACCTACGCCCGTGGGAGACTATGCCGGTATCTTGAACGCCGTTGCCGAGTTAGTCGCATTCACCGAAAGGGAGACGGGACAAACCGGTACGGTAGGCATCGCTACCCCAGGGGCTATCTCGCCCTCCACGGGCCTGCTGAAGAACTCAAACAGCACCGTCCTAAACGGCAAGCCCCTCGACCGCGACCTTGAGGCCCGTTTGGGGCGGCGAATACGCATGGAAAATGACGCGAATTGCTTCACCCTTTCGGAGGCCGTCGATGGCGCTGCCGCGAACGACCACGTCGTTTTCGGCGTGATTCTCGGGACAGGCGTAGGCGGAGGCGTCGTTGTCAACCGGCAGATCCATGTCGGACGCAACAAGATCGCCGGCGAATGGGGTCATAATCCGCTTCCCTGGGCCCGTGCGGACGAGCTACCCGGCGTTGGCTGCTATTGCGGGAAACGAGGCTGCATCGAAACCTTCCTGTCGGGCGCCGGCGTGACGCGCGATTACCACACACGCAGCGGCCAACCGAGAACGGCGATTGAGATTGCCGAAGCCGCCCGCGCCGGCGATTCGCTGGCCATCGAGTGCCTCAACCTATATCAGGACCGGTTGGCGCGGAGTTTGGCTTCGATCATCAATGTGCTCGATCCTGACGCGATTGTGCTTGGGGGCGGACTTTCCAATTTGACTTGCCTCTACCCGGCTCTGCCCGCGCTTCTCGCGTCCTACACCTTTTCCGCTGATGCCGGCACGCCCGTAGTGCGCGCCATGCACGGCGATTCCAGCGGCGTACGCGGAGCGGCCTGGTTATGGCCGATCAGCGGGATCTGCACGACATTGAGCAGGTAGTGCCCGCGATTTTTGATGCTGATATTCGCCGATGGCCACGAAGTCCGAGGTGGCCGGTCTTTAAAAGGCGCACTCCGCCGTGGCGAATCTCCAGGTCAAACCGTTTCCGCGGTCAACAAGTTCCGGTCCGGGAGTCCATGGATTTGGGAGGATGCTAGGGCGTTTCCCGGTAGGAGCTTCAGAACATAGGGAATTTTCGGTCGACACATACGCGATCGGCAACATCCTTTGCACTGAAGCGCCAGCGAAAAGCGCTGCCCGGCAATAACGGGTGCAGGCAACCAGCAGGTCAAGCGAGTTGAGCCGATTGAAGATAATGGCTACGCTTGGCTGCAGCGATACGATCCGGCGTGGCAGGCGCGCATTTCCTCCCGGTCATCTTGCTTTGTCCGCTTCGAACAAGATTCAAAAATCCGTTATCTAACCCCAAAACTCACCTCCCGGCAGCAACTGCCCGGAGACCGCAAACGCACAGGAAGAGCTTACAGCGGTCGGCGGAGTTGGACGCAGGGCGTTGGGTCGTCAGGATGGTTCGCAAGTTCTGCGGGGTTTATTGACCGGCGTCCCGGCACCTTCCCGAAAGCACACGAACATCTTAGGGTGAAGAGGCCGGTGATGGCATCAAACTCGCCCTATTTTGATTGGCGTGGCTGTCGCCAACAGATAGATCAACACTGGCGCTATGTGTAGCGGGGACGAGGCCAACCACCGATAAGACAAACGGGAATGCTGTTCGGGCTGTGATCCCGCGCCGATTACCGGAATTGCGCCGGCGATGATCGGAAGCGCCATGGACCAAACCTGGTGACCGGGGCCAACTCGAGGCCTCTGGTGGGCCGGTACACGCCAGGCGAAGATCCGCCCCGCGCTATATCTTCCCGAGGCCAAAGGCCGATTACAGCCCCCACAAAGCTTCGCCTGAGGCCCCGCACCATGCCGCCTGATATGCTCATTCTTTGCTGCCTGTTTTCCCTAAACGGAGGAGCTAATCTGTCATTGAACGAAGCCGCCGTGCTTGTGAGGCACAATTTCGCATAGTAGAATGCAAACACTTCGAAAGAACGATTCGTTAGTTTCCAGTGAAAGAAGGGAGCCGGACGATGAGCGTTTGGTTACACGAAAACAGTTGGTGCGAGTTAGCCGAGCGCCGGCAGCGGGCGAAAGACGTAATCATGATTCCGGTTGGCAGCACCGAGCAGCATGGTGCTCACCTTCCGCTCGGCACAGACACAATGGTAGCAATGATGCTGGCTGAAGACGCCGCCGTGGAGACCGATGTTGTTGTCGCGCCACCGCTTTGGTTCGGTTGGAGTCCCCACCACATGGTCTTGCCGGGCACGATTACAGTTCGGCCAGAAGTACTGATTGAGGTCATCTCCGATGTGATCGAGTCCCTGCATAAGCACGGGTTTTCAAGATTCGTGATTATTAATGGCCATCGTATCGTGAATATACCGTGGTTGCAATTGGTTGCTGAACGGGCGCAACGGCTGCTCGGAGTCAAAGTGGTGCTGTTTGATCCTGCTTATATGTCCAAAGAGTTTGTCAGCAAGCTCGGCTATGGCCCGGTCGGCCACTCCGAAGAGATTGAGACTTCCCAAATGCTGTATAAAGCTCCGCACCTGGTTCATCTGGAGAAAGCCAAGGACAATCCCGTTGCCAAACACGATCTCTATTCCGTCGATCCCGCCTTTGCCGGCGACACGCTGTGTTATGTTCCCAGCACGGTTAAGGATATGCAAAGGTCGGTCGAAATTGCCGGCGGCACTACCGGTACTCCAAGCAGAACCACTAGTGAGCAAGGGGAAAAATACCATCGGCATTTGCTGAAGAATCTGGTAACAGTGATCCGGCAACTGCAAGGATTGTCAAAATCCGAGGAGAGAGATAATGTCCAGAGTTAAGAATTGGCTCTTGCCTTTGCTGGCGACGCTGATAGTTGTATGTCTTATTGCTGGGTTGGCCGGTTGTAACCAGGCCGCCAGCAAGAAGGTACTCAAGATCGGCGTGGTGGGACCGGAGTCCGGTACTGCGGCCCAGCTTGGCCAAGGCCAGCACAAAGCCGTGCAGATGGCTGTTGACGAAATTAACGCGAAAAAGGCGGCCGGGGACTGGCAGCTCGAAGTCTTTTTCGAGGACGACGAGGGTAATCCCACAAAGTCAGCCAGCGCGACTAACAAGCTCATTCAGCAGTCGAATGTCAATGTGATTATCGGAGCCATCAACAGTTCGGCGACGCTCGCCGACATGGTTGTATCGGGCCGGGCAGGTATTCCACAAATCACGGCTGGTTCCACGGGAGCATCGATTACACAACAGGGCGACAAATGGATTCTCCGTACAGCGGTGAATGATGAGTTCCAGGCGAATGAACTGGTTAAATACGCCAAGGACGTGTTGGGACTGAAAAAGGTAGCCACCTTTACGGCAGCCGATGACTATGGGCAAAGCGGTGCGAAATTGCTGGCGGCGGCGATCGAAAAGCAAGGATTACAGTACGTGGCTAGCCCCACGTACAACAACGGCGATAAAGATTTCAAACCACAGCTCCTAAACGTCAAATCCAGCGGCGCCCAGGGGATTTTTATGTGGGGCCTCTACACCGAAGCCGCATTGATTTCCAAGCAAGCCAGGCAGCTTGCCATTAGCGCGCAGCTTTTTGGCGCATCCGGCATGGCGGCGCAAAAACTGATTGAGCTCGGCGGCGATGCGGTGCAAGGACTTGTCCTAACTCAAACCTTCTTGCCGGACTCCGGCAATCAGGCGGTTAGGGACTTTGTCGCCAAGTATAAGAGCAAGTACCAGGAAAATCCGATCCCTCATGCGGCCCAGGCTTATGACACTGTATATATCATTGCGGACGCCCTGAAGCGGGCAAACAGTACCGCGCCGGATGCGTTGCGCGATGCTTTGACCAAGACAGGTGGCCTTAAGCTGGTGACCGGTGAACCGAAGTTCAATACTCAAGGTGACGACATCGGAAAGTATTTGCTCATCACAACCATTAAAGGCGATACGTTTGAGCTACTGAAAACCGTTAGCGGGAGCTGAGCGTCGAGAAGCGATGCTGGTGCCGACAACTCGATCGCACCGTTTCTCTAGCATTCCCCAGGAAGTGAATCCTAATGCAATATCTGCTCAACGGTTTGCCAATAGGCGCAATTTACGCGCTCGTGGCTTTGAGCTACAGTCTCATATACGCAGCGTCCGGTGTGCTGAACTGGTCTCAGGGCGACATGGTAATGCTGGGCGCATACATCGCCTTTAGCTTATTCCAGTTTTTCCACGTTGGCTTCACCCTGGCTTTGCTGGGTTCCATGTTTTTGGTAGGCGCTATCGGCGTAGTTGTGCAGTTCTGCATTCTACGGCCTTTGCGTAAGCGCGAGGCGCCTCCCATCAATGTGGTGATCGCCACCCTTGGAGTGGCAATCGTCTCTCGCAACATAGCATTGGCAATCTGGGGTCCGGAGGCGCAAATTTTTCCTTCACCCGTGAGCTCCGTTCCGATGACGGTTGGAGCGCTGAGTGTGACATGGCAGGACTTGCTCATCGTCTTCGGCGCTTTTTGCTTGATGGGCGTTCTTCATTATTTGCTTAAGAAAACCAGGAAAGGCAAGGCGCTAAGGGCAGTGGCGCAGGACCGCTATGCCGCCATTTTGATGGGGGTTGATACGAACAAGAGTGACGCTTTAGCTTTTGCCGCCAGTGCGGCGTTAGGGGCGGCTGCCGGCATTTTGATCGCGCCTGTCTTTTTCGTCACCTTTAATATGGGGGCAGGTATCGGCCTTAAGGGGTTTGTTGCGGCGGTAATTGGTGGCTTGGGGAACATTCCCGCGGCCATAGCGGGCGGATTCTTCCTGGGTATCGTTGAGTCGCTTGCTGGCGGCCTGATCAGCTCCGGTTACCGGGATGCGATAACTTTCACCTTGTTAATTCTTGTCCTTTGGTTGCGACCCTCCGGCCTATTCTTGCGCAAAGCACGGCAAAGAGCCTGATTGGCGGTGTGGTAGATATGATAAAAAGGGTGATGAGGAAGAAAATTATCCTCTTAGCCGCGGGTGCTGCTATCTTGGTCTTGCCGGTGCTGGTCAGCAACAACTACTACCTGCACGTAATCAACTTGGCCGGCATTTACACCTTGATCACAATCGGCCTCAACCTCCTGTCCGGTTATACCGGCCAGGTTTCGATGGGACAGGCCGGATTCTTTGCCGTTGGCACCTATGTCGCGGGATTGTTAGCCATAAATCTAAACATTCCTTTTTGGGCAGCCGCTCTGGCAGCGCTTGTCATAACCGCGGCGTGCGGTGCCATCATCGCCATCCCTGCCATGAGGTTGTCAGGCCCTTACTTGGTACTCGCCACGGTCGGCTTCGGCGAGATCGTTCGGCTTGTTCTGCTTAACTGGACACCGGTCACTAGAGGGGCGGCAGGTCTGACAGGCATTCCTCTACCGAAGTTCTTCACCTGGCAGTGTTCCTCCGAATCGCAATTCTACTATCTGATTTTTTCGGTCGTTCTACTCGGAACTTATATCGCTTACCGGTTAGCTCATTCAAAAGTGGGCCGGACCTTTGCCGCGATTCGAGAAGATGAAGTGGCGGCCGAAGCTATGGGAGTCCGTGTCAGCAGATATAAGACTGCTGCCTTTATTCTAAGCGCCGTATACGCGGGTATGGCTGGTGTTCTTTATGGAGTCTTTTCCGGGGTAGCAAGTCCGGACAACTTTACATTTGATGATTCCGTCACTTTCCTCTGTATGTCGGTTATCGGTGGCAACCGCAGCATCGCCGGCGCGATTGTCGGCAGCTTTATGCTGACCGGTATGTCGGAAGCTTTACGAGCCTTACAAGCTTATCGTTTGATCATATACGGAGGCGTTTTGATCTTCACCGTCATATACATGCCGCAAGGCTTGGTGGGTCTTGCGGTCACTGTCAGAAAGGCTATTAAAGGCGGGAAGGATAAGCCTGCATCAGCTCCGGCTGAGGGGGAGTGGAAACCATAATGGGAACGCACATTATGGAGATAAGCGGAATTGTCAAAAGCTTCGGCGGCCTGCAAGCCCTGGACGATGTCTGCCTGGAGCTAACGGCCAACGCGATCCATGGCATTATCGGCCCTAACGGTGCCGGCAAGACGACACTGTTTAACGTCATCACCGGCTTAGTGACTCCCGACAAAGGCAGGATCACGGTACGCGGCGTTTCTTTACCTTTCGGACGCCCGGAAAAGCTGGCTTCTCTCGGCATTTCGAGAACGTTTCAGAATATCCGGCTTTTTAAGAGCCTTTCCGTACTGGACAACGTCCTTATCGGGCAGCACGTGCATACCGCAACGCCGGTTCTTTCAATCATTCTCAATGGCCGGACGGCGCAGCGCTGGGAGAAGCTGGCGGCTGAGGAGGCGATGAAAGCTTTGCGCTTTGTGAGCCTCGAAAACAAAGCCGCGGACCCTGTCGGCAATCTTTCTTACGGGCAGCAGCGCTTGGTCGAATTTGCCAGGGCACTGGCCGCAAAACCTGCGATCTTACTGCTGGATGAGCCCGCTGCCGGTATGAACCCGACGGAGAAGGCTCATCTGGTGAATATCATCACGGCGGTTCGGGAAAAGGGAGATACCGTCGTGTTGATCGAGCACGATATGAAATTAGTAATGAATATTTGCCACACGATCACGGTGCTCGATCACGGAAAGAAAATCGCCGAGGGTCCTCCGGACTATGTGCGGAACCATCCCGAAGTAATCAGCGCTTACTTGGGAAGGAGTGGGAGCCATGCTGGAACTGCAGAGTCTTAACGCGAGCTACGCTGCCACCGCAGTCCTGCATGAGTTGTCGTTCAAGGCTGAAGTAGGACAGATAACCACTTTGATTGGAGCCAATGGCGCGGGCAAGACAACAACACTGAATTGCATCGCCGGTGTAGTTAAGCCTGCTGCCGGAAAAATCTTTTGGGATGGGCGGGATATTACCCGACTGCGTCCCTCTGATGTCGTCAGATTGGGTATTTCTCTCATTCCCGAAGGGAGGCATGTCTTCCCCCAAATGACGGTGGCGGAGAATCTGGAAATGGGCGCCTACACTCGAACCGATAAGGCGGGCATCCGACGGGATTCCGAATGGGTGATGCAACTGTTCCCTAAACTCGAATCCAGATTAGCGCAAATGGCCGGCACACTATCAGGAGGCGAACAACAGATGCTGGCAGTAGGCAGAGCATTGATGGCCGACCCAAAGCTAATCCTCATGGACGAACCATCCATGGGTTTGGCGCCGGTAGTGGTCGAGGAGGTATTCCGTGTGATCGAAAAAATAAGTAGGGAGTCTAAGACGATCCTGCTCGTGGAGCAGAACGCCTCTCTGGCTTTGAATATAGCTCACCAGGCCTACGTTATCGAACTCGGCCGGGTGGTGTTGTCGGGTTCGGGACAGGAGTTACTGCACAACCCAGCAGTAGAAAGGGCGTACCTCGGCCTCTGATTGTCGTTGTCTTAATACATAGTTCTTACTCTGAATGGCTGTCTTCTGCTGCCAATAATGGGCGGCATGACGGCTTGGCGCCATGGGATTCAAATCCCTCCGGGGTCGCTACTCGTCTTTTCGTAACCCCGCCGGCGCGTTTTTTACCAGATTCGCACCCCAGGACACGGCCTTTACGCACCTACGATTGCCTCATCACTGCTGGCTCACCGCGGCGTGCCTGCGTCAGTGCGCCTCAGCCGCAGCCTCGCATTCGCCTCCACAAACCGGGCGCGTAAGTTTTCGTATGCAATCGAGACCGTCAGCTCCTCCAGTTCCGCCTCCGTGAAGTGTTCCAGGAGCTCCCTAATAACCTGTGGATCGACATCGATCGGGGTGCGTGTCATGTCCTGCGCGTACTGCAACAGCAGTGTTTCCGATTCGGAAAAGCATCCGCTCTTTGTGCCGAGCAACGTCGCCCCGATCTGCTCGCTCGTCCACCCTTGTTCGCGGTGTGAAAGGAACCAAAGATGGATATAGCAAGACTGATAAGAGATATGCGGGCTGAAAAGGGACGGATTGAGCGGGCGATTGCCGCGCTTGAGGCATTGAGCAACGACAGCACGGGCTCCCGGACTACGCGGACTGCAAGTGCAAATAAGACTGGCCGGCGCAAGATGAGCCCCGCAGTCCGCTAGAGACCGGCTCTGAGAGCTTTTCAACCAATCGACGCACTTGAGGTTATGGAGGCAAGGCAATGAAAAAGGGTTTGATTACGAAAATTCTTCATAAAGGGCAAAAGGTTTACGGGGTGATCACGGGGTTTGAGGAAGCCAACGTGACGGTTCGCTTCCCGTTCGGTGGAGTGAGCGGTACGGTGGAAATTTGTGAAATCACCATCCCGAAATCCGATTGCCGCAATCCACTGCATTTGGGACAAACCGCCGAAACGGCTACACTGATACGCAGTTTCTTGGGGTGCCGCTGGAAAAAGAAGGGCAGTAGCCGGATGGGACAGGTTTGAAGCCTGCCCTCTGGCGCCAACACGCGGTGTCACAAACACCGTACAGCATATCCCCGTCCTTGACAAAGTCTTCGCCCTTATCGATGGCTGCTGCTGGCCGAGGGGCATCTGACGCGAGGACGGTTCGCTGCGATGCTGCGGCGAATCACGCTGCTGCCGCTTCCGGCAAGCTAACGGCTGGTGGCATAGAACGCAAATCGAATCGCTGAAAATCCGCGAGGAGGGCGACGTGTCGGAGAAATCGATGGAAAATGCTCACGATGACGCATCGGAGGCCAAGGAGGCATCGAATCACTCAGCTTTTCAACCGCAGAAGGGAATTGGTCTTGCAAAACCCACTACAAGCGGTAAAATCAGGCTAATCAGAGCTAAAAAAAGAGATTCCCGGTAGATTGTGACTTAGTGGACCAACTACCGGCTTGGCAGGAAGATGGAGGCCGAAACTAAGATTTAATATCTATGATATCCAATGTAGAATCGACGCGCTTTACTTTCCAGTCGATCAAGCAGATTGTCTTGATAGCAGCATGGTTTGGCTTGCTTACGGGAATAGGCGAGGCAGTTCTCAACGTCGATAGCCAGCGCCGGTATGCATTTGAACTTGTTGCCGGCATGGCTCTGTTCGACTGCGCCCTTTTTCTCGTCGTTGCAGCATCCTACTGTGCTGTCCACTTTTTCCAGAAAAGAGTATTCGGTTTCACCGGCTTAGTGTTCATTTTGGCGTGTTTGGCTGTCAATGATTGGGTGCGAATCCTGTATCATGGCCCTCGCCGCTGGCTTGTGGCATCGATCGTTTTGGTATTGAGCGCGCGCGTAGCGTACCTGTTCAATCGCTATACAAAAAAGACACTGCGCCTGCAGCGATACACGCTGCCTTGGATGATCGCCATGGCTGCGATTTTGGCAATCATTCCCATTGGACGGCATGTTGTCGAGGCGCGAGCCGAAGCACGTCTGCCCAAGCCGGCAGCAGGCCTGCGGAATGTCGTCGTCATCGTGGTGGACACGTTGCGCGCCGACCACCTTTCCCTCTACGGGTACGACCGAAATACCAGTCCTAACCTAGCTCGCATTGCGGAGCAAGGTGTTACATTCGAAAATGCGATGGCCTCCTCCTCCTGGACGCTACCCTCGCATGCATCCATGCTGACCGGTCGTTACCCGCATGACCATGGAGCTGAGTACAAATCATCGGTACTGGATGGGCGTTTGCCGGTTATTGGCGAAGACTTTCAGAAGCTTGGATACCGAACAGGGGCGTTCTCCGCGAATAACTACTATTTCACGCGCCGGCAAGGTTTTGGAGAGGGCTTCATTCACTTTGACGATTATATAGGTTCTCTACACGATGCTTTCGACAAAACGCGGTATTTCGTGCGCCTGGGCGAATTCGCCTACGACCAGAACTGGACCCGGAGGCCTCTCGGCACCCACACTGCCGAGGACGTCAACCGACGGACGCTGCAGTGGATTGATGGCGGCTCACGGCCATTTTTTGTGTTCTTGAACTATATGGATGTTCACTCACCATACATCCCGGTTGCGCCCTATAGAGGAAGTTTTTCACAACGATGGCACACAGATGGCCAAACGGGAGTAAAAGCGACGCATGACTACGCACAACAGCGGCTAGATGCCTACGATGAATGTATCCAGTACGTTGATGTCCAGATCCAACGTTTGTTCGAGGAACTGCGGAAGCGAGGGCGCGACAAGGATACGGTTGTAGTCATTACCTCCGACCACGGCGAGGCCTTCAACGAGCACGGCCTTTGGGGGCACAATAACGCGCTTTACCGCGAGCTGATTCATGTTCCGCTGATTATCTGGGCGCCCGGGTACGTGCCCTCCGGCCTGCGAGTTGCCCGACCGGTCAGCACAACCGCTTTGGCTCCGACCTTACTCAGCTTAGTGGGTGCTACATCGCGCGCGACTTTTGCAACGCCGTCCCTGTCTCTGTTCTGGACGAGTCCGCAACAAGTTGAAGATTGGCCAGATACTCTCTCTGAATTGGCCTACTTTCAGGGGCGGGATCACACTCTTACAACCTCTCGGGGCGCACAGGTGTCGCTCACCACTGCCGAGTGGCATTTGATTATCGGCCCTGATGGTCCGATGCTCTACCGCTGCTGCGAGAACTTGAGCGAGCGCGAAAACTTGGCGAATACCGCTAAAGGACACGAGCTTGTCCCCAAGTTGACGCACGAAATTGCCGTTATGAGAACCGGGGCCGAGAAGGCTGATGATTCGCGCAAGATTGCGGTTTCCAGGTTCGAGTAGGCATGGGCACAAGGAGGCACGCGGCTGTGCCAAGCGTGCGCCTACAAGGCCAGCGCGTACCCTTGTTTGTGTACAGAAATGTTTTCGCTTTGCGCTTGCCGCCTGCGAGATGATTCTCAATGTTACGCTGGCGAAAAGTGACCAGGAGAATTACCTTGGCGAATCAGCCCGAGTGAAATCGTGTGTGAGGGTTCCCGTAACCGTATGAACCGGGATTCCATGTACACATAGGACCAGAAACTAAATTGTAAGTGGGTGACTCATGACATTTCTGATAGCAGCGTTTTTTTACCTCGGTCCCGACCAGTTTATGCCGATTGCCTCGAGCCTTGCCGGGATTTTTGCTTTCCTGCTGTTGTTCTACAACAAACTGATTGCAGGGTATAAACGTCTTGTGAGCAGGTTCAATCGCAAGTCGGCGGTGAACGGATATACCCATCCGGCTGCAATGAATGACGGCCAGACACCTGCCCAAGGACCCAGGCGGCAAGTATAGATGAAGAAGGTTGTTGCACTGGGGCTCGATGGGCTCGAGCCTTCGATTATCGAATCCATGATGAGCCGTGGCGAACTTCCCAATTTCGCCACATTGCAGAGTCTCGGCTCCTACCGGCGTTTGCAGACGACTTACCCAGCGCAAACGCCAGTCGCATGGTCCACGTTTGTCACAGGCACCAATCCCGGCGGCCACGGCATCTTCGATTTCATCTGCCGCAACCCGCAGACTTACCAGCCAGACCTGGCGTTGAGCCGCTTTGAACCGCCGCGAAACCGGTTCAGTCCACCACGAGCCGTGAGCCGCCGAAGAGGGTTTCCCGTTTGGCAGGCGTTGCACGAGGCGGGCGTGCCGGCCACTATTTTGCGGTGTCCCTGCACGTTTTCACCAGACGAGAGCGGCGCCGTGATTCTCGCCGGTTTGGGGGTGCCCGACATTCGCGGCGGCCAGGGCACCGGAACCTTCTACACGCAGGACAAAACCGTTTCAGCGAGGGAAAGCGAGCAGGTTGTCCATCTCGAAGCAGGTGACAAGCTGAAGTCCTGCCTCATTGGTCCGCGAGATACGCGGCAGACCCCAGCGCGAGACCTGACTGCCGAGCTGAAGGTTCGGGTTGCCCCCTCGGGTCGAGGGTTGCTGTTCGAGGTGGGAGGCACACCGTCGGTCATTGAGGTTGCCGAGAAGACGTGGAGCCAATGGGTGCAGGTGAAGTTCAAGATTTCCATGTTCCAGTCGGTGAGCGCTATTGCCCGCTTGTTTGTGTGCAGGTTGTCGCCACACATCGAGTTTTATGTCTCCCCGTTGAACTTCGATCCCGCCACTCCCGTATTTCCGATCTCGGCTCCTGCGGGTTATGCCAAGGAGCTGGCGGATAGGATTGGGCTTTTCGCCACGATTGGAATGGCTGAGGACCACCATGGCCATAACAACGGCCGTCTCGACGACGCCGCGTATCTGGCGCAATGCGAGCTCGTTTCCGCGGAACGAGAGAGGATGTTCTTATTCGAGTTGGACCGCTTGACCGAAGGCTTCCTATTCGTCCTGTTCGATACTCCTGACCGCGTGCAGCATATGTTCTGGCGTTTTCGGGACCGCGAACACCCCTGCTTTGATCCGAAACTGGCGGAGACAGAGCACCCAATTGAGGACATGTACCGCGCCTGCGACAAGCTGCTCGGACGTGTCATGCAGAGAGTCGATGAAGATACGCTGCTGATCGTGCTTTCTGACCATGGCTTTGGGAATTTTCGGCGGGCTTTCGACATTAATACCTGGCTGTGGCAGGAAGGTCTGCTGAAATTCCGCGATAACCAGCGACCCTACAACGAAACGGGGAATGGGTTCGCGGCTGTGGATTGGTCGAAAACGTATGCCTACGCGATCGGCTTGGGCTCAATCTATTTGAATTTGCGCGGCCGCGAAACCGACGGCATTGTGGGCGAGGGGAACGAGGCGGAGCGCGTGCGGAAAGCCATCGAAACCGGACTTCCCAAAATAATCGATCCCGTACGGCGGGAGCAAGTCATCGCCAGCGTTTCCCGGCGGGAAGAGATTTACTCTGGCGCGTATGTAAGCGAGGCTCCAGACCTGCTGGTGAACTTCCGCCCCGGGTTCCGGGTGTCCTGGGAAAGCGGACTCGGAGGTTTCGCGCCGGCGTTGCTTCAGGACAACGACCGCAGGTGGAGCGGAGATCACCTGGTCGATCCGGCGGCAGTTCCCGGCATCCTGTTCATGAACCGAATATCTCGCCACGATTTTCCTCGAATGCAGGATCTGGCGCCCTCCATCCTGAGCCATTTCAACCTCCCGCCACATGTATCCATGGAAGGAGTTTCTCTTGTCTGATCCCAAACGAATGAGAATCTGCGTACTCGGATTCGACTGCGCGACTCCGGACATCGTTTTTCAAGATGAACGCTTGGTGAATCTGCGGCGGCTAATGGACTTGGGCATATACGGCCGGCTGCAAAGCGTAATCCCGCCCATAACGGTTCCCGCCTGGATGTGCATGGCCACGAGCCAGGACCCGGGCTCACTTGGTCTGTATGGCTTCCGCAATCGCGCGGACCACTCTTATAACAATCTGCGTTTTGCCAACTCGGCCTCAATTAAAGCGCTGGCGATCTGGGATCATCTCGCGCGAGAAGGCAAGAAGTCCATCATTGTAGGTGTCCCTCCTAATTTTCCTCCGCGCCGAGTGAACGGCATCAGCATCGGCTGTTTCCTCACGCCTGATCCGGCAAAGGACGAGTTTGTCTATCCGCCCGCTCTCAAGCAGCAAATTACCGAGCTGGTGGGCGAATATCCCGTTGACGTAAAAAATTTCCGGACCGATCGCAAGGATTGGCTGCGGGACCAGATCTTTGAGATGAGCCGCAAGCAATGGAAGGTCGTTCACTGGCTCTTACAGGAGCAAGCGTGGGACTATTTCCACTTTGTCGACATCGGCCTGGATCGCGTACATCATGGTTTTTGGGATTACTTTGACAAACAGCACGTCCACTACAAAGCCGATAGCGATTATGCGAACGTAATACCGGACTACTACCTGTGGCTGGACGAACAAGTCGGCCGCGTCATGGAAGCGCTGGACGACAATACTGTACTATTGATCTTCTCCGACCATGGAGTGCAACGGCTTGCCGGCGGATTTGCCATCAATCAGTGGCTTATCAAGCAGGGATTGCTGGTTTTGAACAGTGAGCCGAACGCTGTCACGCCATTCAACAAGCTGGACGTGAACTGGGCCAAGACGAGCGCCTGGAGCGAAGGCGGCTACTACGCACGCGTGTTCCTCAACGTACAGGGCCGCGAGCCGCAAGGAGTCATTCCGGCCAACGAATACGAATCATTTCGCGATCAGCTAAAGGAGAAATTGCAGGCCATTCCGGATGATAAGGGTCAACCGATGGACTCGCTGGTGTTCAAGCCCGACGAGGTATATCGCCGGGTACGGAATGTTGCTCCGGACCTGATCGTCTACTTCGGGGGTCTATCTTGGCGTTCCATTGGGACCATTGGCCATGCCTGTGATTATCTGCAGGAGAACGACAGCGGTCCCGATGCCTGCAATCATTCGCCGTCCGGCATGTTCATCCTGACTGCGCCCAATTGTCCGCTCAATGGGGAGTACCAGGGAGCAGGGCTTTTGGATTTGGCGCCAACTTTAATGGACCTGGCGGGCTTTGCCGTGCCGGAATCCATGCAGGGCCGTTCCCTGGTGGCGGGCCTGGAAAAAACACCTTGCGCGGGGCAGACACGAGGTGGCAAGGACGATACCACTATTCATGATCGCCTCGCCGGCCTCGGTTACGTTTGATTCCTCAAGGGACTACTCCATTGTTAACAGGTACAACTATATGACGGATTTCCAACAGCGAATGAACAGCAACCACGCGGAAATAGACGTCGCTTCACCCGCGGTCTCACGTTACCTCGGGCTGGTGGTCTGGCTTACGGGCTTGAGTTCCGCGGGCAAGACGACTTTAAGCGAAGCCCTCTGCGAGCATCTGCGCGCCCGCAATATCCGGGTAGAGAAACTTGACGGGGATGTAGTTCGCCAGCATCTCTGCAAAGGGTTGGGATTCAGCCGTGCGGACCGCGACGAAAATATTCGCCGCATTGGCTTTGTCGCTGAGTTACTGGCTCGTAACGGCGTACTGGTGCTGGTTTCGGCCATTTCTCCCTATCGTTCCACCCGAGACGAAATACGATCCAAGATCCCTGCTTTTGTCGAGGTTTACGTGAATGCGCCGGTCAGAGTCTGCATCCAGCGCGATGTCAAAGGACTTTATAAGAAGGCGCAAGCCGGAGAACTGAAGCAATTCACTGGAGTCGATGATCCATACGAGCCGCCGCTGCATCCGGAGGTCGAGTGCCGAACTGACCTGGAATCAGTGCCGGAAAGCGTGGACAAGCTAATGGAGTACCTGAACCACCACTACGCCAATCTCTTAGCCTGCAGGCCGTAACCTGTTAAGCCGTTGGCGTATTACAGAATTTTATCCCGCATTTCCTTTTTGAACTTGGAACAGTTGCGCTTATGATGTCGTAAACACCCAGTATTTATAAGGCCTTGAAGACCACGACATGCAGTTGGACCTTTGGTTTTCTCATCTTCCCTTCGCTTGAAAATCTACCGTTACAGCCCGAATACGGGTAAACCTTAAGCCCAAATTCCGGGTTAGCAGGCTGCTGAAAAACGCGCCGAAGCAACGAGCGAGGCGCTACCGAATGTGTAATCCAGAAGTGAAGCGTACAAAATGTTGGGGGTTTGTCCTTCCCGAAACTTGTTTTTCAGCAGCCTGCTAGGTTCCAAAATGCGGTCGCTGGCTGGAACGCGATTAAATAGGAGCACTGGTGGGCTGTCTTCCCGACGCGGTTTCTCTCGATGGCCTCTTGGCCGAGAGCTCACGATGCCGGGGCAATGCTCATTCAGTCCTGAAGGTCTGTGACGGTACATTTCGTTATAAAATCGCAGCTGTCGTGTCGTTCCAACCTGCGTATCTCGAGCTCCACTAAACGGGCGAATTGAAGCGGCGCGTCGACCGCGCGACGGCTATGTTGAGCGACTGTACGCTCTGTCCGCGTGTTTTGCCACGTGAATCGCGCTGAGGAAAGAACTGGCACGTGTGGTAGCGGGCGTTATGCCGTCGTCAGTGGTGCCTTTGCTCAGGTTTTTGGCCGGTGTCGAAATAACAGTCGTCGCTCCGGGCAGCATGCAATACATCGCGCGCAAACGCGGGTGACCAATTATGCTCGAGCACGGCAATGTGCGCTATATTTTGGCCGTCAAAAATGTCAAAGAAAATCCCGGTTCAAGAGTAGGATTTTGGAAAGTTTTGGTGTTGGGAGGGGGACACGATGAAACTTCTTCGCCGACAATTCCTCCATCTGGCTGCGGGCGTCGCAGGCGCGGCAGCATTTCCGGTGATCGCACAGGATAAGGCCGAACGGCCTACTTCCGCTGCGGGAAGCGGTCAGACTCCGCTCGCCGAAACGCTTGCGCGCTACGCGGGCACGCTGAAGTACGAGAATCTGCCGGAGGATGTCGTGCGCATCGCCAAGCGTACGATCCTTGACACAATCGGCTGCGCGTTCGGCGGCTACACGGCGGGACCGAGTAAGATTGCGATCAAACTCGCGAGCGAAGTCAGCTCAAAGCAGGGCGCGACAATCCTGATCAGCGGCATCAGGACGAGCCCCGACCTCGCGGTTTTCGCCAACGGCGTGATGATCCGATATTTGGATTTCAACGACGCCTTCGTCAGTCTTACTCATGGCGCCGGGCACCCGAGCGATACGATTGCGGCATTGCTGACTTCGGCCGAGTTGACCGGGCGCAGCGGCCGCGATCTCATCGTTGCCACCGTGCTCGCTTACGAGGTGTTCTGCAAGATCGCGGATGTCTTTGACTATCTCGGCAACGGCATCGACCATTCGACGATCACGGGCATTGCGGCCGTGGTCGCCGCCGGCCGCCTGATGGGCCTGACGGCGGAAGAGATGGTACACGCCATTGGGATCACGGTCGGCGGCAACACCGCGACGCGCCAGGGCCGCGCCGATGCGCTGTCGAACTGGAAGGCCTTCGCGGCGGCCGACGCCTGCCGCAAGGCAATCTTTTCAGTGCAACTCGCACAGAATGGGATGACGGGCCCAAGCAATGTCTTCGAGGGGAGCTACGGCTTCTTCAAGGTGATGGGCCGCAATCCGGTCGCGCCGCCGCAGCTTGGCGAGCCGTTCGGCATCCGCCGCGCCTTCACCAAACGCTTTCCGCTTGGCCAGTTCTCCCAAACCGTCGCGCAAGCCGCCCTGGAAGCGCGGCCGTTTTTCAAGAGCCCGGGCGATATCCAGGAGGTTAACATCCACGTTTCGCACTCCGCGATCAAGATCATGGCGGATGGACCGGACAAGTGGCGGCCGCAGACGCACGAAACCGCCGATCACAGCATCCCGTATTCGGCGGGCCTTGCGCTTATGTATGGCAAGATCGATCCTGTGTACTACGAGGAGCCTTATTTGCGCGACCCGCGCCTGCTCGACCTCGTGAGCCGCGTCAAATGCCTGCCGTCGGTCGAAGCCGACAAAACCGAGAACGAATTCAATCTCTGCGAGCTCGAGGTCGTTCTGAAATCGGGTGCGCGCAAGACCGTACGCATCGAGTATCACCGCGGGCACTTCAAGAACCCGATGACCGATGCCGAAATGGAAGAGAAGTTTCGCCTGATGGCACAAAAGCACATAAGTGCTGATCGCGTCGACAATCTGCTGCGCCTCCTCTGGGGGATTGAGAGCGAGCCGCAGGTGAGCACCCTCATCGCGGCGACGCGGGTCTGATTACCATCGCCGCCATCCCGCATTATGACGAGCGAGCCTGGGTCGAAAAGCGCCGAAAATTCCCCGCTTACGATGGAGTACCAAAAGTACCAATTTCGGTCGGTACAGGGGCTGGCAAACGCTGGATAGGACTGGAAACGACTGGACCCGCATAAAAATCTAAGCGCCTGACCTGCTTGAGGTTGGGCCGGATTTGTTCGGTTTTTTGGGGACTTTCGTGGGTAGTAACAGTGTTACTGGCGGAGAGGGATGGGATTCTCTCCTAACCCACCTAAATTTTTCTCATGCTGATGTTAAAAAATTGATTTCAAAGAGTCAACGCATAGTTAAAGAAAGGTCGTAAAGTGCCCCTTTTCGTGAATCTGAGCTTCTAAAACTAGCAAAAATATTTAGGATGAGACGGAAATCTTCAGGAAGGCCAGATAGCTCAAGTTAGCGGTCACGTCAGGGCGTTGCTGTCGCACCACCGCCTTTCAAACTCGCCAGCAACCCCGAATACCGCCTCTGTGGGTGGTCATTGCGAACCGCGATCCCCAAAGCCTTTCTCTGCCCCACGAGTACCAGCAGTCGTTTGCCCCGCGTGATCCCGGTGTAAATGAGGTTCCGCTGCAAGAGCATGTAGTGCTGCATGGCCAAAGGGATCACCACTGCGGGAAACTCCGACCCCTGCGATTTGTGGATGCTCACCGCATACGCCAGCGAGACTTCGTCCAGTTCCCCGTAATCGTATTTCACCAGTCGGTCATCGAAGCGGATCGAAACTTCCTGCTCGACTGGATCAACTTTCTCCACGATTCCGATGTCGCCGTTGAACACGTCTTTGTTGTAGTTGTTTTCGGTCTGGATAACCTTGTCGCCCTTCTGGAAGCGCCACCCGAACCGCTCGACGGCTGCCTCTCCATTCCTGACCGGGTTCAACACCCGCTGTAAAGCCACGTTCAACTCCCGCACGCCCAGCGTCCCCCGGTTCATCGGAGACAAGACCTGCACATCGCGAATCGGGTCGAACCCCAAGCGTTTGGGAATCCGCTCTTGCACCAGCCTGACCAAGGTCGCGGCGATGGCCTCTGGCTCATCTCGCTCGACGAAATGGAAGTCAGAGGTCGGTTCTGATCCTCGCAACTGCGGCATCTCGCCTTGGCGTATTCGGTGGGCGTTGCTGATGATCTGGCTATCCGCCGCTTGCCGGAACACCTCCGTAAGCCGTACCACCGGGACAATGCCGCTTTCGATCAAGTCATGAAGCACCGTACCCGGCCCCACAGAGGGAAGCTGATCCACATCGCCCACCAGAATCAGCCCGGAGCGGATTGGAAGAGCCTTGACGAGCGAGTGCATCAGCGGCACATCCACCATGGAGGTCTCATCGACAACCAGAAGACCGCAAGCGAGCGGATTCCCTTCATTCCGGCGAAACCTACCTGTTCCGGGATCAATCTCCAACAGGCGATGAATGGTCTTGGCTTCCGCCCCAGTGGTTTCCGCCAGCCTCTTTGCCGCTCGACCTGTCGGCGCACAGAGCAGGCATTTCACCTTCTTGGCATTCAGGATCATCAGGATCGAGTTCACCAGCGTGGTCTTGCCCACACCCGGCCCTCCGGTGATGATCACCACCCGGTTTGCCAGCACCGTTTTCAGCGCCTCGCGCTGGCTGGGGGCGAGGCGCTTGCCCGTCTTCTGCTCGCACCATGCGACGGCCTTATCGAAATCAATCGGCGGGTAGACAAGCTCGGCCTTTACCAGATGCAAAATCTTGGCCGCGATGCCCTCCTCTGCTCTCCTGAGGTGGGGTAGGAAGATCAGCGGTTCGCCGTCGATTTCTTCCAGCAAAAGAGAGCCGCTGGTCATCAACTGGGAGAGCGCCTGTTCAACGATAGCCTCCTGCACCTCCAGCAGTTTCACCGCCGCCTGCTTGAGCTTTTCCATGGGCAATGCACAGTGCCCATCCGAGGTTGCTTCAAGCAAAACATGGTCGAGCCCTGCCCTCGCTCGGTTCAGCGAATCTTTTGGAATCCCAAGTTTCTGTGCGATTTGGTCGGCGGTAGCGAAGCCGATACCGTAGATGTCTTTCGCCAACATGTACGGATTACTACGCACCTTTTCAATCGCCTGCTCGCCGTAAGCCTTGAAGATTCGAACCGCCCGACTGGTGCTCACGCCATAGCCGTGCAGGAAGAGCATGATCTCCCGAACCTGCTTTGCCTCCTGCCATGCCCGCTTGATCCGCTCCCGGCGCTTAGGGCCGATGCCGTCAACCCTTTGCAACTCTGGGCTTCGATATTCGATTACGCTCAACACATCCGTTCCGAACTTTTCAACCAGTTTGTTCGCCAGAACCGGCCCGATGCCTTTGACCAAGCCGCTGCCGAGATATCGCTCGATCCCTTCGACCGTGGT
>Ga0182014_10003151_pt1 | contig 20109 bp, 23 predicted proteins | sample 612S2DmetaG_FD_120489 | JGI IMG/M metagenome (GOLD analysis project Ga0182014, IMG submission 120489) | Permafrost microbial communities from Stordalen Mire, Sweden - 612S2D metaG | ecosystem: Environmental > Terrestrial > Soil > Wetlands > Permafrost | place: Sweden: Stordalen | collected... | reverse complement strand
GACCGCACGAATTCGGATCTGCTCCAGCGTCCCGTGATCGAGCTTGCGTGCATCGAGCTTCGCCATCCCATAAGAATAGCAAATCACACAACAAATGTGAAGATACTTATGAACTGATTAGTAGGTGCGTGTTTTTGGGAAAGGGGGATAGGCGGAGTGCCCGATAACGCGTACAGCCAAGCAGCATCCGCCATCCCGGGTCCAGCGACGTTGCTCCGAATCCATCAGCCGCAACCGTCCCCTACCACAATCCAGTAGAGCCGTATCCGGATGGACTGCCTTGACCTCGATCAAGGCAGTCGTCGGTTGCAATTCGCGCGCCCGAGACCGTGAAGCGCTGCGGTACGAGCCGGCGCTCCCGCAACGCGATTTCGGCTCGCCGCCGGCGGCGGCGCCAAATCCGGGGCAATGTTTCCGGCGAGATACAATTCGTCGCCGGCGCCTTGGCTGGCGCCGCGAATATTCGCCGCGCGTCGGCAATGGCTGGCGCTATTTGACCAATCCGGTCGGTTTTGGCCTTTCAGTTTGGCTTGCCGACCGAGTTGTTCCTTGGCATAATTTCAACCTCGTCGGGTTCGGCACGGTCAATCTCCAGGCGTGCCATTCGAAGTATCAAGGTAGCCGTCGTCAGGCCGAGACGCTCAGCCTCGATCGCGGCTGTATCGACCTTTTGGGCCAGGCCCTTACGTTTGCCTGGAAATGCCACCACCGTTCCCTATCGAAGGCGCGAGATGAAAAATCCCACATTTGTTGCAGAGCTGCGTCAGAAGCTCGGAGCTCCATCGAGCGAAACTGTCGAAAGCCTGCGGCTGTTGAAAGCCTTCATCAAACTTGCGCCGAGGCATCGGTCTGAAGTGATCGAGTTGGTCGAACGTCTTGCGGCCGACGAATTATCTTCCACCGACTACCCGCTGTCCTGACGAAGACTCCCTGTTTTCAACTATACGGAGCAAAGCCGCTCGCGCATTTCAGCACCAGCGGCACCGTGCCGCCGACCGCCAGACCCAGTGCCGCGAATACCAAGGTGACGTAGAGAAAGCCGAACGCGTGGGCGTTCGGAGACCTCTCGGCATATCGCCTTCGGAATACCGCAGCCGTTTCGCGGGCTGAACGGCAATCCGCCGCAGGCGTTCGCCTCAAATCCTGGCGCGACGCAACAGCAGTTCGACAATCCGGCTGCGAACGTCGGGCACTGGCGTGAGCCCGATCACATCGCTGGCCTGATCCAGGATCGTGAGCTGCACCCTGGGCGGCAGCTCATCCCAGCAAAGCAGGGCCGCCGAACCAAGATAGGTGAGGAGCAGTTCGTCGGACGATCTGGTGTTTTTTTCGTCAGGCATGAAGCTCCCGCCGCGGGCGGCGGCCATGGTCAGGATTTCGGCCTCTTGGCCGACTTTCTCAGGGTTTCGGACGGCAGCTCGCCGAAAGCGAGGCGGAAGTCGCGGGCGAAATGACCCGGATTCTGGAACCCGCACTTCAGCGCGATCTGGGTTACCGACGCATCCCGGCTGGGCTGTTCGAGCAGTTCGCGGGCGCGATCGAGCCGGATTCGTTTTGCAAAATCTGCCGGAGAGTAGCCGCGGTCCTTCTTGAATTGCCGGAACAGACTTCGCGCGCTGATACCCGCGACCGTCGCCATTACCTGGATATCGACGGCCTTGTCCCAGTTTGCCTCGATGTATTCCTCGACCGTCCTGACCGAGGATGGCGCGGCGGGAAGCGGCTGCCGCTGCAGCAGGTGCGTATAATTGTGCTGGTGACACATCAGGAAGTTCATGATCACCATGCGCTCGATCTCGGCGGCGGCGAGATCGGAGAAATAGGCGCCGCGCTCGTTGAAGTCGGACGCAAACTGGAAAACCCTTCGCCTCAGGCTGTTCATCGAAGGAACGTAGGTGGCGGTCTCGAAATGCAGTTCCTTGCCGAGATCCTGCCCGAGCAGGGAGCTGAGATAGCGCCGCAGGGCATCGAGCTCGATTCGCAGCACCAGCTGGCGATAGCCCGACTGCACGTCCAGCTTCACCGGCTCGTGCGCGGGCAGGATCGAGCTCCATGATCCCGTCGCGATCTCGCCGGGCGGTCCGCCCGCCTGGTATCTTCCCGCTCCGCTGATGTTGAAGAGCTGCCGCACAAAGGAAGCCTCGCCGAAGCCGAGCGAGACGTCGCCGGCGTAGTCGCAATAGGACAGTCCGAGATCGCCGATTTGCAGGTGGTTCACGCGAGCCGCGAATTTCTCCCGATCCGCCACGACGGCGAGCCCGGTGGCACCGAAATCGGAAAGCAGGCGTTCGCGGACGAACTCCGGATCGCGCGAATGCAGAACCGGATAGTTGTTCAGGGGCGTTGATCGGGCAGGCATGCCTGGAGTCTGGATTCGATGTGCAGTAATTGTATGACGATTGCACTTCATTGTCCGGGATTGCAACAGATTGCGAATTGGGTCGAAGCCTGGTGACGGCTTGTGGTCAGTCACCGGTCGATTTGCGACCGCGATGAACGAATTGCGCCACGGATCTTGAGGCCCTGCCTGCTCAGGCGCTTCGGTTCTTGCCGCAATGATTCCGGCTGGTCTCCGCACCGCAGGTCACGCTCATCGGCGATGTTGGTAATTGTTCGCAGCAGGCAATGTCCGCTACCGATCGCAAGAAACCTTCACATCTCCGTATTCCTACGAATCTGAAATTAACGCGAATATCGAGGCGTCGCGTCCATGTTCGCATGCGAGCGCGTGGTGTGCTTTGAGCGCGCCCCTCTCGCCGATGCAATGCTTCGGCAGCGCTCTGCAATTGGAGGAATTCGAGATGCCGTTTTCGATACTGCGCCGGGTCAGAATGACGGTCGGCCGAAAGATCTATGCGCTGATCGGTCTCACCTTCATGGGACTTCTGAGCGTTGCGATCCTCGATTCGCGTGAGCTGGCATCGAGCCTCAAGCAGCAGAAGCAGATCGAACTGCAGCACCTTACGGAGCTGGCCGTCGGCGTTCTCGGGGAAGAACATGCCGCGGCGCAGAGGGGCGAGATCCCGGTCGCCGACGCGCAGAAGCGGGCAATGGCGCGGGTTGCTGCGCTCCGCTACGGCAACAACGATTATTTCGTGATTCAGGACATGGTGCCCCGCGTCCTGATGCATCCGATCGCCACCCAGATCGTCGGCAAGGACATGTCCGACGCGAAGGACCCGACCGGAAAACTGTTCTCGATCGAGCTGAGAGACATGTCGAAGCAAAAGGGCGGCGGTTTCGTCGACTATCTCTGGCCCAAGCCGGGTTCCGACAAGCCGCAGCCCAAGCTCTCTTATATCGTCGGATTCGAGCCCTGGGGCTGGAGCGTCATGACCGGCGTCTATATCGACGACCTGGCCGCCCAGGCGTGGGCTTCCACCGAACGGTCCCTGATCGCAGCCGGGCTGCTGCTGCTGTTCACGATCGCGGTTTCGACGTTCGTCGCCCGGGGCATCACCGGGCCGCTGCGGCGGATGACGGGGACCATGAATGATCTCGCCGGCGGCAAGCTCGATGTCGAGGTGCCGGGTATCGGCCGCCACGACGAGATCGGCGAAATGGCCAATGCGGTCGAAATCTTCAAGAGCAATGCGGTCGCCCGTGATGCCCTGGAGGCCGAGCAGAAACAGGCGGAGACCCGCGCCGTGGCCCGGCGCCAGGCGGACATGCGCAAGATGGCGGACGACTTCGAAGGCGCGATCGGCGCGATCATCCAGACGGTGTCGGTGGCCTCGTCGCAGCTCGAGGCTTCGGCGGGCAATCTGAGCTCGACCGCCGAACGTGGCGAACAACTCGCCAGCATGGTTGCCGCCGCGTCCGAGGAGGCCTCCACCAATGTGCAATCGGTGGCGTCGGCTACCGAGGAGATGTCGTCCTCCGTCAACGAGATCAGCCGCCAGGTGCAGGAGTCGGCGCGGATGGCCAACGAGGCCGTGGGCCAGGCACATACCACCAACAATCGCGTCGGCGAGTTGTCCAAGGCAGCCGCCCGGATCGGCGACGTGGTCGAGCTGATCAACAGCATCGCCGGCCAGACCAACCTGCTGGCGCTCAACGCCACCATCGAGGCGGCGCGTGCCGGCGAAGCCGGCCGCGGGTTCGCCGTGGTGGCTTCCGAAGTCAAGGCGCTGGCCGAGCAGACCGCGAAAGCGACCGGCGAGATCGGCCAGCAGATCTCCGGCATTCAGGCGGCGACGCAGGAGTCCGTGGGAGCGATCAGGGAGATCAGCGGCACCATCGAGAAGCTGTCGGAAATCTCCTCGGCCATTGCGGCTGCTGTGGAAGAGCAGGGTGCCGCGACGCACGAAATCTCCCGCAACGTGCAACAGGCCGCCCACGGCACCCAGCAGGTCTCCGCCAACGTCACCGAAGTGCAGCGCGGCGCCGGCGAGACCGAACTGGCCTCGTCGCAGGTGCTCAAGGCAGCGCAGTCGCTCTCGGGCGACAGCCACCGGCTCAAGTTCGAAGTGGACAAGTTCCTCGCCACCGTGCGGGTGGCCTGACCGGGCCGGCGAAGAAAGACTTCGACGAACATATTTCGATAATCGAGCGGCTGATCGAACTCGCCCGCGAGATGATGTTCAAGCTCTGAGCTTCGCCGCCAGCGCGGCCGCGCCGCGCTCTTCACGGGCTGCGCCGCGCACTGATGGCAGCGGTTGGGGTGTGCGGTCGTTCCCTGCCGCAATGGCTGGTGGGATTGCGCGAGCCTGCAATCGCAACCGATAATGCCCGGATGGGAGGCCGCAACCGACAACGGATCTTTGGCGATCGCGTCAGGGGCGCGAGGATCGGCGCACTGCATGCGCGCGAACAGGCCCAGAAGGCGGTCCGCGCGGCGGACGCTGCCGAATGTCTGCTGTGGTCGGAACAGATGGAAGGCTTCGGCGGACCGGCGCAGCCGTCGCCGACGATCGCGCAATGCCTCAATGGCGGCTATGGCTGGCTGGAGGTGATGTGCCGCCGCTGCGAAGCCCGCGCCGGCCTGCCGCTCGACGCGGTCCGGCGGCCGCGCGATACGCCGGTCTGGAAGCTGGAGGCGGCGCTCAAATGCCGTTCCTGCGCCACGCCCCGATACGCGCCGCCGGTGCACCTGATCAGGTTGACCCGGGAGCGGAAGATCGCGCCCTATCCCTGGGTTCATCCCGAGGATGATCGTTAAGGGGGCGCCAGGGGCCTGCCGGACGTCAGGTGGGTCAACCCTAACGCCTGATCCGGCCAATACCGCACAGACGCCGCTCCGGAAGTGTGGTAACGCTCGATCCATAGCGGAGGACGTCGAGATGATTGAACCGAAACTGGAAGTGCCGGCCGAGCTGCGCGATTTGGCCGAAAAGACCATCGAGCAGGCGGAAAAGGCGTTTGGAATGTTTTTTGACGCGGCAAACAAGTCGATCGCGTCAATTCCGGGGCCGGGGACGGAGATGTCCAAGCAGGCACTGTCGCTCACCGAGCAGAATATGAAGGCCGCGTTTGAAAATGCGCGCAAGCTGGTGCACGCGACCGATGTTCAGGAGGCCGTGCGCATCCAATCGGAGTTCTTGAAGAGCCAGTTCACCAATGCCGGCGAACATATGCGCCAGATCACCGGCGGCCTGATGTCTGCCGCGAAGGACGCCACCAAAGGCAAATTCTGACCGGCGCAGGGCGCGGTCGCGAAATATGGCGGCGGCAAAGGTTCCTCGCCCACAAAAAAGCTCTTGCATCGATTTGCGCGGCGGATTTTAATTGGCGCGCAGCTCCTTGACGGGCCACCGGGTGACCCACTCGCCGTTCGTCAACTTTTCTGCGCATCCCTGTCGGCCACCACCGGCAGGGATTTGCATTTTCGGACGCCCTATCGCCGCAGCGAGCCGATATAGGCGGCAAGATCGGCGGCCTCGTTCCGGCTCAACGGGAAATTCGGCATTTTCGGGTGCGGGTCGAGCAGGAAGAAGGCCACTTTTTCCGGGGTGAAATCCGCCTTGTGCGCGATGGCGTCGAACGAATCGGCATCCGTGCTCGCCTGCTTCTGGCCGGCTTCAACCAGGTGACAGGCGGCGCACCAGCGCTGGGCGATTTCGCCGCCATGATTGGCATCGGCCGCCAGCGCCACCGGGCTAGCCAGCCCCGCGGCGGCGACGACCAAAACCTGAATATATCTGAAAATCGCGCGCATCCGATCTCTCCCTTGTCATCAGATCAGCTACGCCATTTGCCGGCGCCGCACTTGATTTCAGTCAAGGTGCCGGGTTTTTTTCGCGTGAGCAACCCGGCGCCGCTGACTGACGCCGGCGCCCGCAACGCACCAGCGGCCCTGCGCGCTCACTTTTCCTTGTCGCCCAATATTTTGCCGGTGCTCTTGTTGACCAAATGCAGCCGGGTGCAGGCCGGGCAGGTCACGGTCTCATAGCTATCCGCCTGGTCAGTCGGCTCCGCGTCCGGCAACCACACCTGAACGTTCATGCCGGTCTGGACGCAGCGAAAGATGAGCTTGGCCATGCTTTCATCCTGAAGCGGCGGCCGTCGCGATGCTTTGACCTGGCTCAAGTTGCGCTGCACAGGCTGCTCTTCTTCGGGGCGATTGACCGGAAGTCGGGCGTCGGTGTGGTGGAACGAAGCAAACCCGCCAACGGATGTCGAGCGCGGAGGTTATCAACAGGCAGATCCGGCGCCACTCCCGGTTTCCACCGCAAACGACGAGGCGCTGATTGAAGTCATCGCGGTATTTACGTACGACACTGGACCAACAATAAAAATCACTTCTGTCCAGACTGACTGCATGGCGCGAATGCCGAACCGAACTGGGAATGAGCCGGCCGTTCGCCCGATCGCGCGGTGCTGTGACCTCATCCGGAAAATCGCAGTATTCAGAGCTTCCGAACACCCGACGGCCGCAGCCGCCGTGGCGGAGCGGTGGCGCCGTCATCATCCCCCGATTGCCGCACAAGGAGCGCCGTCAGCGAACGCGGGCGTCGGAACTCCATGAGCCTGCCCGCCCTGGCCGACGAGAGCCTGCTGCGCTTCTACGAGAGCATCCGCAAGGAAGTCGAGGCCGACCGCGATTCAATGCGGCGCGGCCACCGGCATTTCCTCGCCAACAGCGAGAGCATCAAGAGATATGCCAGCAGCCTGCGCGAAGAGATGGAAAGGCGGCGATTGAACTTCTTGCCGATTGATTGGCTGTAAACGCGCTAGAGACTTTTCCGTTTCGATTGAATCGAAATGGGGCTCTAGATTCTTGATTTGACGCGTTTTCTTTACGCGAACCGGTTCCACTTCGCTGGAAAACGCTTTAGCAGTCGATGCCGTCTCTCTTGCCGACGGTGCAGTAATCGCGCACGGTTTTGCGGATGATCTTCGTCAGGGCGTCGGTGAAATCGTCGTCATCCAGCAATTTGCTGGCAATGCTCGCGCCGCGCGCGGCCGCCGGAGCCGTGATCTGGCCGGCCAGGATGGCCAGATTCAGAATCGTCGTCGCCAGGCCGAGAAGCAAAACCACGACTGACCATTTTCCGGACATCGCCCCCTCCAAAGCTGGTATGCCGAACATCGCGCTCTGATCGAGGCACGAGGCCCGGCATCGTTGCGCCGCATGCTAGCAGTTGTGCGGCCGCCGGGAACTCCGGAAAACGCAGTCGTCGCCTCCGGGCTCTGCCGTCCGCCGGCGGGTTTCAGGGCTGCGGCGCCCCGGCGTTGGAAACGATCAGATTGTCGGTGTTGGCCGGCGCGAGGTCGCTGGCGTTGCCGTTGCCCAGGAATTGATCGAGCGTAGCCTGAATCCTCTCCTTGACGGAATCGGGGCCGCGGTCGCTCATCCAGGTGTGCTGAAATTGCGTAGGGATGATATCGATGCCGTCCGCCTTGGCCTGTTGCGGGGTCGGCAGCACGCCGGGATCGGTCTGGAAGTTCGGGTCCTCCGAGCGGAATGAAAGGATCTTCAACTTGTCGCTGAGCACGAAGGGGACGCGCAGATTGTCCAGCGTGACCACTTTCGAGACCAGGTCGGGGTGCTGCTTGGCGAAATACATCGCGGTGTCGCCGCCGTTGGAGTGCCCGACCAGCGTCAGATGGTCGTAGTCCGCATTCGGTTGCCGTTTTTTCAGGTCCTCGAGCACGAACAGGATGTTGGCTTCGCCTTTTTCATACACCCCGAGCCTGCCGACATAGGGCATGCCGACCTTGGTCATCAAAGGCGGGTCGGTCGGAAGGTCCTGCTGGATGCAGGCCACCAGATATCCTCTGGCCGCGAATACGTTGGCCAGGAACGAATACTCGGTGTTCTTGACCGTGTTGCCGTTGCTGATGATGGCGACCGGAAGCTTCCAGTAGCCGTCATCCGCCTTCATCTCGTAGTCGCGGCGCACGGCAAGGTCCACGGCGACCGGCCGCTGCCGCGCCTCATCGAACAAATTGAGCGTGTCGTGCCGGATGCCCCACTTGCTGATGCCGAAATAGACGGCGCCGGTGAGGGCGCACACGCAGGTGAGAACCGCTATTCCTCGCTTCATCGTTTCCGTCCCAATCACTTTGATTCAACAGATGGTGTAGAAACGTGAACGGGGCGAGGCCGGCACCACTTGGCCAAGATTAAATTTGGGACATCTTGCTGCCTTGCAGCAAAGCGGGGGACGATTGGTGCGGGCGGCTATCGCTTCCGCTGCGGCGTGGCGCGGGCAACCGTGCGCGCGAAGTAATCCCTCGCCACCGCGTCCAGCGCCGCCGATATCAATTCCTCCGGTTCCGCCGCGCGCCCCCTGCTGGCGGTATCGAGCCGCTCCGCTTCCTCGATGTGGTCGCTCGCGAGTTGGCGCAGACGACGGTATTCTGCGTCGTCGGGAACCGGATAGACCGTCGCCAGCAAATCCCTGGCGCGTGCGCGAGCCCGGTCATTTCTCATGCCGACCATGAGCGCCTCCTGTCGTCCCCCGGTTGAGAATGCCCCGCACGACCGCGCCGGGCTAACCCCGGTCAGCTCCCAAACGGCCGAACATCACCTGGCTGCGCCAGGCTGCTGCTGAGCCAAGCATTTGGGCTCTTTCGGGTTCCGGACAAGGCTCCTATTTTTGCGGCTGGCCTGGAACCGGGCCGGCGACGCCGAGCGAACGCTGCTTCGATTCCGAACAGCGCAGAGTCAGTTCTGCCTGTTTGCGGGCGGCGGCTGTGCGTCCCTGGCCTCTTCGTCCGCGAGCAGCTTCAGCAAGGTCTGGCGCTTCTGCTCATCGGTGGTCTCGGCAAGCAGCTTCCGATAGAGCTTGAGATTCTCTCGGTGCACGAAGTTGTCCATTTCGGCCTCTCCCGCAGGGCAGCGACAGGCACGACTGCTATTCTCACAAGAACCCGTTTCCAGTTACGGACCGATGACAGAAAGCCGGCTGACAGACAGTTTGTCCGATTGGGCGGCGTTGCCCATGATCAAAATTGCTCATGCGGGCCAATTTTGGGGCCGTCCGCGCAGCCCGTGCCGCGGACCCCGGGGTCGACGCACAAATCCGGTCACTTGCTGGCGGCCGCATCGATCGTGAGTTGCGACAGCAGCATCGGAAGCAGGAATCGATTGAAATCCCCAAGCCGGAGCGTCGCGGTGCTGCTCAATCGTCCTCAAGCCGCTTCATGTGTCGTCCGGCTCGGCAGACGATGAGGCGAGTGCCTTGAGCGCGGCGTCGATTTTCGATTGAACGCGGCGTGCGGCCAACGCGGCCAGCCTGGTCTGGGTTGTGCCGCTTCGGACGGTGTCGCCAATCTGGAACCGCCAATGCCAGACGTCCGGTTCGGCAGTCGCCGTGACGATGTATTGGATGCCCTTGTGGATCATGGCAGCCCCCATCTCCAGTGACGGGAAGCACGCATTCGCCGCCCTGATCAATCCGGGCGATTACGGAATCGAGCCGGCCGTGCGACCAGGGCGGGTCGTCTCCGGTCGCACGGCGGCCTGACCTTCGAGAGCGCGATTGCAGGGGCCGGAAGCCCGCTGACGCCAGCGGGCCGAACTGCGGACAGGGCCTAGATGCGATCGTCTCGCGGCTGGGACGGCGGCTTCTGGTTGGCCTTCTCGGCATCCCGCTTGTTGGCCTCGTGGTGGCCGATGATGCATCCGGCGACGGCCGCGACCTTGCCGTGTCCTGCGATATGGCCCGCCAGGCCCCCGACGATGGCGCCCTTGATACATCCCTTCGCCTCGGCGGCGGGAGCGAACGCGATGCCCAGAAGGAGGGCGGCAAGGATCAGCGGCTTCATGGCGGTTCTCCGAAAGACCAGTCGCTGCGACAATCCCGCATGGGGTGATTGGTTCCGGAACAGGACCCGCCCTTGCCTGCCGATACAGACAATGGGTGCCGAATCTGCGACATAGCAGCCGCGCGCAAGTGATGGATGAGGGCTCAGCGAGATCGTGACCGATCAATCACCGGGGACTGCCGGAACTTCCGCCGTTCAAACCGGTGGTGACCGCCGAGACCTGCGGCTGGACGCCTGCCGCGGGCTGGCGCTGTGGATCATCTTCATCGATCATATCCCCAACAACGCGCTCAGCTGGCTGACGCTTCGCAACTTTGGCTTCAGCGATGCCAGCGAAATATTCGTGTTCGTGTCCGGCTATACCTGCATGGTGGCCTATGGCGGTGCGTTGCAACAGGACGGCTGGCTCACGATCGTGACCCGCGCGCTGCGACGAGGCTGGGAAATCTATGCCGCTTTTCTGCTGCTGCTGATCTTCTATTTGGTCCTGATCTGGGCCGTCAGCGGCGGGGATGGCGGCTATCTCGATGAAACCAACACGGCGTTCTTCTTCCGGGATCCCGGTGCGGCCATCATCCACATCGCGGCCCTGCAATATACGCCCATGAACACCGACATCCTGGCCACCTTTGTCCTGCTGCATCTGGCGTTTCCGATCGTGCTGTGGCTGATGACCCGCAGTGCCAAAGTGACGATGGCCGCATCGTTTCTGCTCTATCTCATGGTGCAGATCTACAGCTGGCAGCTGCCGGCGTGGCCGAGCGGCGAGATGTACTTCAATCCGATGGCGTGGCAGTTGCTGTTCGTATTCGGCGCCTGGTACGCGCATGGCAGTACGGAACGGGTGCGGGCGATCCTGCGGTCGCGCGCCGTGGTGGCTCTGGCCGTGCTCTTTCTCGCCTTCAGCCTGTACGTCACGTTGAGCTGGCAAATCAAGGCGCTCGAAGGGTTCTTGCCTGAAGCGGTTTCGAAGCTGATCTACCCGATCTACAAGAGCCATCTGGCGCCGGTGCGTCTGGTGCATTTTCTCTCGCTGGCCCTCGTTGTCGTGCGCCTGACGTCGCGGCACTGGAACGGATGGCCGAAGCCGCTCGTCACGGCGTTGATTCGCTGCGGCGAGAATTCGCTGGCCATGTATTGTTTCCAGGTCCTGCTGGCATTCATCGGCTTCGTGATCCTGACCCGGTTTTCCAATTCCCTCGCGGTGCAGGTCGCCGTCTCCTTCGCCGGCATCGTGCTGATGGTCGCGGCTGCGAATCTGCTGGCCTGGGAAGCCAAGCTGGACCGCCGGGGACCGAAGCTGTTCTGAGGAAGCGCGATCTCCCGGGGGCGATCAGCCGAGGTTGTGGACATCATGCAGCGCTCGCGGCTTCGCCGGTGCCCTGTCAACGGCATGTCATGGATGGCGCACTAGCGTGCCCGGGCACTGAGCGGTTTCACAACAATTCGACCTGAGAGTCATGCGGCATTACCATTGCAACGATCGCAAGCCCGCCGGCATTGCCGGCGGCTTTGTGCGTGCCCGCGGGAGCGGTCGCGCCACCCTGGCGCGCCGGCTGCTCGGATTTGCGATGGTTGGCGGCGTGCTGGTCGGGGGCCGGGCTGACCCTGCGCAGGCGCAATTGAGCGTCGAGGGACAGCCGGGCGCGGTGCGCCTCGAGGTCAGCGACGTGCCGCTCCAGCAGGTGCTCGCGGCGCTGCAGGCGAAATACAACCTGCGTTACCGGACCGACGACGCGCTTGAAGCACGCAAGACCGGAACCTTCAGCGGACCGTTGCGCCAGGTCACCGCCCGCATTCTCGACGGCTACGATTTCGCGATGAAGATCACGCCGCAGGGCATCGACGTGCTGGTGCTGCGCCAGCACCAGGCGGACGGCAAATCCGTCGCTTCGGCGGCCACAGCGCCCAAGGCGTCGCCGGCGCCGGTCATGACGGCGTCGCAAATCAGCCACAACGAGCGCGGACATTTCCGGTAGAACGAGCCGCGGGGCTTCGCCTCGGCCTGGCTTCTCCTCGGCGTCGGCCGCAGATATCCTGTCGTGCAAAGGGATTCGCTTGTGACCGACGCCGCCAAAGCCGACCAGACCAAACAGATTGCCGTGCTCGGCGCAGCCATCGATATCGGCGCTGCCCAGCAGGGAACCCTGATGGGCCCCGCGGCGCTGCGAACGGCCGGGCTTCTGACCCTGCTCGACGGGCTGGGTTTCGAGGTCACAGACCATGGCGACGTTTGCATCGACGAGATGCCGGAGCTCGCCGATGCGGTGCCCGACAACGCCCGGCATTACCGCGAAATCCAGCGCTGGACCCGGGCATTGACGAGGCGCGCCTACGAGCTGGCGCGATCGGGTGCGATCCCGATCTTTCTCGGCGGCGACCATACGCTCTCGATGGGGTCGGTGAACGGCATCGCCCGGCACTGGCGCGAGGCCGGCCGCGAGCTTTTCGTGGTCTGGCTCGACGCGCATGCCGACTACAACACGCCCGCGACCACGCTGTCCGGCAACATGCACGGAATGTCGGCGGCGTTCCTGTGCGGCGAGCCGGGACTCGACGGGCTGCTCGGGGACGAGCCGCGCACATCCATCGATCCCGACCGGCTCGAACTGTTCGGCGTGCGCTCGATCGACAAGCTCGAAAACGAGATGCTGCGCGACCGCCGCATCAGCGTCGCCGACATGCGCCAGATCGACGAATTCGGGGTCGGCGTCCTGATCCGCCGCGTCATCGACAAGGTGAAGGCGAGGGGCGGCGTGCTGCATGTCAGCTTCGACGTGGATTTTCTCGATCCTCATCTGGCGCCGGGCGTCGGCACCACGGTGCCGGGCGGCGCGACCTATCGCGAGGCCCATCTGGTGATGGAGTTGCTGCACGATTCCGGGCTGGTTCGCTCCGTCGATATCGTCGAGCTCAACCCCTTTCTCGACGAGCGGGGCCGCACCGCGCGCACGGCCGTGGAACTGATCGGCAGCCTGTTCGGTCAGACGATCACCGGCCGGCCGACGCCCAGCAATGCGATCGAACCGGGCGAGTGAAGTGGAGCGTGAAGGCAACCGGCCGGGCTTGTGATTACGGTGCGACCCATGTCCCCGGTATCGGCGCCCAGAAAGCAGAATCTCCCGTCCGTGTGGCGGGAAGGGGCCATCTGGCTGCTGATCGTCATCTATCTCGGGCTGGTCGTTCGCTATGCGTGGAATCCGACGCCGTTCGCCGAGATACTTGCGGCGATCGGGATCGCGTGCGCTCTGGCGCATGGCATCTGCACCTATGGCTGGAAAGACACGCTGGCATTCCTTGCGATCTGCCTCGCCGTGACCTTCACCCTGGAGAATTTCGGCAGCCTGACCGGTTGGTTGTTCGGCCGCTATCATTTCGAAGTCGGCGCACAGCTTCCTCATGTCGGCGTCATTCCCGTCATCGTCGGCCTCCTGTGGTTCGGCATGGGCTATTTCGCCTGGATCGTCGCCGCTACGCTGCTCGGCGGCGCCGACCGGAATCTCGACCGGTGCTTCAATATCGCAGCCCTGCCGCTGGTGTCGGCGTTCGTGATGACGCAATGGGATTTCGTCATGGACGCGCCGGCGTCCACGATCTCCAGGGCATGGATCTGGCACGATGGGGGAGCCGTTTTCGGCGTTCCACTGACCAATTATGCCGGCTGGCTGCTGACGTCGTGGATATTCTATCAGCTCTTTGCGCTTTACCTTCGCTGGCGCGGCCAGGTGTGCCGATCCCGCCCTTCGTTGCGCCTGGTTGCGATCCTGTTCTACCTGTGCTCGGGGCTTACCCATCTCACGCCCTGGCTGATGGGGCAGAGCGGCGAGGTCGCCGACGCCGCGGGTCATATCTGGCGCATCCAGGATGTGCGCGAGGCGACCGTCGTGACCGTGCTGCTCACGATGCTCTTTACATCGATGCTCGCGGCGTTGCGGCTTGCAAGAGACGACAGCCAACCGATAGATTGATGCACCACGGCAGGGCTCGCTGCTGGTCCTGCTCACCCCGGCGTTGTTGATGTACCAGGAATGACAAAATCCCTCGCGGCCGTTTTTCGCGAAATCGGCGCTCCCGTCTCGATCGAGCACATCGTGCTGGATCCGCCTGAAGCCACCGAGGTGCTGGTGCGCATCGCCGCGGTCGGCCTGTGCCGCACCGATTATCACGTCATGCGCGGCGAGCGGCGGGTTGCGATGCAGCCGATGGTGCTGGGCCACGAGGCCGCGGGTGTGGTCGAGCAGATCGGCAGCGCGGTCAGCGGCATCAAGCCGGGCGATCACGTCATTCTCACCTTCATCCCGGCCTGCGGAAAGTGCCACTGGTGCGGCAAGGGCCTGCACCATCTGTGTGCCGAGGGCGCGCGCATCACGCAGGGGCCGCAACTCGACGGCACTTATCGCCGCCGCGACCACGAGGGCCATGCGGTCGGCGCCTTCTGCATGATCGGCGCCTTCGCCGAACGCGCCGTCGTCGACCAGGCTTCCGTCGTCGTGATCGACAAGGACATCCCGTTTGATCTCGCGAGCCTCGTGGCCTGCGGCGTGCCGGCCGGCGTCGGAGCCGCGCGCCAGCGGGCGCGGGTGCAGCCGGGCGACAGCGTGCTGGTGGTGGGCTGCGGCGGCGACGGCATGAACGTGGTTCAGGGTGCCCGGCTGTGCGGCGCCACCACGATCATCGCTGCCGATATCGTTCCGGCCAAGCTCGATTGGGCGCGGGAGTTCGGCGCGACGCACGGCGTCAACGCGCAAGGCGAGGCGCTGACCCGCGCGGTGCTCGAATTGACCGGCGGCATCGGCGTCAACCATGCCTTCGTCTGTATCGATCCGCCCTCGACTCTGCTGCCGGCATTCCGCGCCACCGCCAAGGGCGGCAACGTCGTCGTTACCGCGTTGACGCCCGACACCGTCACCGAAATCAAGATTCCGCCGCTTGAACTGTTCGTCACGCAGAAGGCGATCATGGGCGCGGTCTACGGTTTTTCCAGTCCGCGGCTGCAGATTCCGGAACTGCTGGGGCTCTATCGCAACGGCGCCCTGAAGCTGCGCGAATTGATCACCCGCCGCTATCGCCTCGACGAGATCAACCAGGGTTATGCCGATCTCGACGCCGGCTGGAATCTCCGCGGCGTCGTGCTGTTCGACGGTTAGGAGATCGGCGGGCCACGAAGAACCCGCCGGATCGTGCTATTGTCCAATCAATCAGGACGCCGGCCCACGAAGGCGGCGCAATTCAGGGAAGACGCCATGCAGGACAAGAGATGGTCAAGGCGCGATGTGCTCAGGAGTTCAAGCGCGCTTGCCGCCGGCGTGCTGTTCGCCGAGCCGGTTCGGGCCGCGCCGCCGCCGCCGGCGAGCGTGACGCCGGCCCTGATCGAAGCCGCCCGCAAGGAGGGCAAGGTCTCCTACTACTCGGCGCTGGAACTGAACGTGGCGGAGCGGCTGGCCAAAACCTTCGAGGCCAAATACCCCGGGATCGCCGTGCGCGTCGAGCGCTCGGGCGCCGAACGGATTTTCCAGCGCATCGCGCAGGAGCAGGCCAGCGGCATCAACGCGGTCGATGTCGCCAACTCCACCGACCCTGCGCATTATCTCGACTGGAAAGCCAGGGACTGGCTCGCGCCCTATCTTCCCGACGACGTCGCCAGACATTTTCCGGCGGATCAGTTCGATCCCGATGGGCTGTGGGCGACCTCATGCGGCTGGATCGAGACGATCGGCTACAATACCGACCTGGTGAAGCCGGAGGACGCGCCCAAAAGCTATGCCGACCTGCTCGATGCCAAATGGCAGGGCAAGATCGTCAAGGCGCATCCCGGCTACAGCGGCGCGATCATGACCGCGACCTTCGTGCTGTCGCGCGAGCTCGGCTGGCCGTATTTCGAAAAACTCGCCCAGCAAAAGGTGATGCAGGTGCAGTCGGCGGCGGATCCGCCGAAGAAGCTGCTGTTGGGGGAGCGTGCCGTGATGGCCGACGGCAATGACTACAACCTGTTGCTGGCCAAGGACCAGGGCAAGCCGGTCGAGGTCGTCTATGCCAGCGAAGGCTCGCCGCTGATCATCGTTCCCTCCGGGGTGTTCCGCGGCGCGCCCAATCCGAACGCCGCGCGGCTGTTCCAGAGCTACTTCTTCAGCGTCGAGGGACAGCAATTGCTGGTCGACAATTTCGCCCACCGCTCGTTCCATGCGCAGATCAAGGAAAAGCCCGGCCACCCGCCGTTGTCGTCGCTGAAACTGCTCAAATCCGATCCCGCCGCGGTGCTGGCGCAGAGCGAGGACATCAAGGAAAGGTACGGCAAGCTCTTCAAGGTGTGACGCCAGAGCACGTGAACCGAAACCGGGTTTCGCGCGTTTGTTCAGCCATTCGCTTGACCCAGCCAGGGCCGCACCCCCGTGCGTCGCTTTGGCCTTTGCATGGCAGGACCCGTGAAACAGGCATCGAACGAGCCCTCGTCGAGAGGCATCTGGCCGCTGCTGTCGCTGAACTTCTTCATGGCCGACATGCAGGCCGGTATCGGTCCGTTCCTCGGCGTGTTTCTGCTGGCGCATGGATGGGAAAGCGGGCTGATCGGCACCGTAATGACCGCGGGCGGCGTCGCCGGAATGCTGATGACTACGCCCGCCGGCGCGCTGATCGACGTCAGCATGCACAAGAGGCTCTATATCATCATCCCCGGCGTTTGCACGGTGGTCGGCTCGGGGATCGTTCTGCTGTCGCAAAGCTTCTGGCTGGTGACGCTGTCGCAGGTCGCAACCGCCGTCGCTGGCGCTGCGATCGGGCCCGCGATTGCCGGCATCACCCTCGGTATGGTCCGTCAGGCCGGCTTTATCAGGCAGAACGGGCGCAATCAGGCGCTCAACCACGCCGGCAACATGATCGGCGCGGGCCTGTCCGGCCTGCTCGGATGGCAGTTCGGATTTCCCGCCGTGTTCTGGCTGGCGGCCGCTTTCGGCATTCTTTCGATCATCTCGGTGCTGATAATTCCGGCCGCCGCCATCGACGACGATGAAGCGCGGGGCCTGCACAGGGATCGCAAAGACGATGGCAAGGTCGGCGGCATCACCGTGCTGCTCGAATGCAAGCCGCTATTGATCCTGGCCGCGGCGCTGGGCTGCTTTCATCTCGGCAACGCCGCGATGCTGCCGCTCTACGGGATGGCCGTCGTGTCGGCCAGGCAGGGCGATCCGGCCGGATTTGTCGCGATCACGATCGTCGTGGCGCAAGGCGTGATGATCCTCGCATCCCTGGTTGCGATGCGTCTCGCCGAAAAGGAGGGGATCTGGCTGGTGCTGCTGGTTTCCTTCATCGCGCTGCCGATCCGGGGCGTCATCGCCGCCTATCTGATCAGCCGATGGGGTGTTTATCCGGTTCAGGTACTTGACGGGATCGGCGCCGGATTGCAGAGCGTTGCGGTGCCGGTCCTTGTCGCCCGCATCCTCGACGGCACCGGGCGCATCAATGTCGGTCAGGGCGCGGTCATGAGCGTGCAGGCGCTCGGGGCTTCGCTGAGCCCGGTGATCGGCGGCTGGATCGCCCAGGAGATCGGTTACAGCGCGATGTTTCTCATTCTCGGCAGTTTTGCGCTCGGTTCGGTCGCGCTGTGGCTCGGATTCGCGTCGGTGCTGAAGCCCGCCTGCGCGCGGCGCGCCGGTTCCGGCGATCGCCGGGTTGCCCCCGCACTGGCGGGTGCGCGGTGACGTCTGCGATCAATGCCGCCACCTGGGGAATTGCGGCGCTGGCGACGGTGGGCGTGATCGCGCGCCCCTGGAATCTGCCGGAGTTCGTCTGGGCGATCGCGGGCGCGGCGTTGCTGGTGCTGTTCAATCTCTTGCCCTGGCCGGATGCGCTGGCCGCCGCCGGCAAGGGCATCGATGTCTATTTCTTTCTGGTCGGCATGATGCTGCTGGCCGAAGTGGCGCGCCAGGAGCGCCTGTTCGACTGGCTCGCCGCCTGGGCGGTAAGGCATGCCGACGGTTCGGCGAAACGGCTGTTTTTGATCGTCTATGGGGTGGGAACCGTCGTTACTGTTCTCTTGTCGAACGACGCCACCGCCGTGGTGCTGACCCCGGCGGTCTATGCGGCGACCCGCGCCGCCAGGGTCGAACCGCTGCCCTATCTGTTCATCTGCGCCTTCATCGCCAATGCAGCCAGTTTCGTGCTGCCGATTTCCAACCCGGCCAACCTCGTCGTGTTCGGCAAAACGATACCGCCGCTGGCGGACTGGCTGCGCATCTTCGCGCTGCCCTCGGCGGTCGCGATCGTCGCGACCTATCTGGCGCTGCGGCTGACGCAACGCCGTGCGCTCGTTTCGCCGGTCGCCGAGGTCGGCGAGATTACCCCGCTGACGACAGGCGGTGGCCTTGCGGCATTCGGGATCGTGTTGACCGCGGTGGTGCTGCTCGTAGCCTCCGCGATGGGCTGGGACCTCGGTCTGCCGACCTTCGCCGCCGGCGCAACCGTCACCGCGCTCATTCTCGTGATCGGACGGCAGTCGCCGCTGCCCGTCGTCAGGGACATTTCGTGGTCGGTGCTGCCGCTGGTGGCGGGCCTGTTCATTCTGGTCGAGGGGCTGAACCGGACCGGAGTGCTGCCGGCGCTGGCGCGTATCCTGAAGCAGGGCACGGCCGTCTCGCCGCAGCTGACCTCCTGGATCGCCGGCATCGTCGTCGCCTTGGCGTCGAATCTCGCCAACAACCTTCCGGTCGGGCTGATCGCGGCGACCACCAGTCAGACCGCGCAGGTTCCCGCCGACATCACCGGCGCCATCCTGATCGGTGTCGATCTCGGCCCCAATTTGTCGGTGACGGGCTCGCTGGCCACGATCCTGTGGCTGATCGCGCTTCGCCGCGAAGGCGAGGGCGTCAGCGCCTGGCAGTTTCTCAAGGTGGGCCTCGTCGTCATGCCGCCCGCGCTGCTGCTGTCGCTGCTTGCCCTTGCCGCGATGGCGCGATGAACGCGAAGGGCACCCGTTCCGGCCCCGCGCTGCCGCAGGGAACGGAACTGGTCCCGGCTGGTTGAATTTGGGAAATTTGCTGGCAGGAAGCAGCGCATTTTTGAAATATTTGCGAGCCGCATTGCGCTATTCTTCGTGCGCCGCTTCCGATCGGAGAACGCACGATGACTGAGCCCACCGACAGCGACAACGACCTTGCCGTCACATCGCGTCGACGACTTTTGAGAGAGGGCGGCGCGTTGATGGGCGGGGCCGCGCTGGGCGGTCTCGCCAGCCATGCAGCCCTGGCGGCGACCGCCGAAGCCGATGCCGGCAACCTGCCGCCCAATATTCCCGAATGGATGAAGGCGCCGGGCGAAGCCATGGGAAGCCAGCTCTACGGCACGCCTTCGCCGTTCGAGAAGGGCGTCGTCAAGAACATCCCGAAAAACCTGCCGCAATACATCTCGGCCTCGGGACGGACGCCGCTGCAGGATCTCGACGGCATCATCACGCCGAACGGGCTGTTCTACGAACGCCACCATGGCGGCATTCCCGCCATCGATCCGGCGCAGCACCGGCTGATGCTGCATGGCCTGGTCGACAGGCCGATGATCTTCACCATGGAAGACCTGCGACGGTTTCCCTCGCAGTCGCGCATCTACTTCCTGGAATGCTCCGGCAACCCCGTCTACAAGAAGCCCTATGGCAAGACGGCCTCCGATCTCGTCGGGCTGTTGAGCTGCGCCGAATGGACCGGGGTCAGCCTGAAACTGCTGTTGCAGGAAGCGGGCTTGCAGAAGGCAGCAAAATGGGTGGTCGCCGAGGGCGCCGACTCGGCGGCGCTGACGCGCAGCATTCCGATCGAAAAATGCCTCGACGATGCGATGCTGGTGTACAGCCAGAACGGCGAGCGGCTGCGCCCGCAGCAGGGCTATCCGCTGCGGCTGTTGCTGCCCGGCTTC
>Ga0182014_10003148_pt1 | contig 20117 bp, 20 predicted proteins | sample 612S2DmetaG_FD_120489 | JGI IMG/M metagenome (GOLD analysis project Ga0182014, IMG submission 120489) | Permafrost microbial communities from Stordalen Mire, Sweden - 612S2D metaG | ecosystem: Environmental > Terrestrial > Soil > Wetlands > Permafrost | place: Sweden: Stordalen | collected... | reverse complement strand
CGCGCCGGGCGCGGTCACGGGGATCGGGGCCGCGCAGACCGCGGTCACGGGGCGGCGGGTCGCGCAGCGGACGTCCGCGCGGGTCCTGGTCGCGACGGGTCCCGCCGCGGGGCGCCGGGTCGCGCGGGGCCTGTTCAGGAGGTTCCGGGGCGCGCCGCCCGGTCCCGCGGCGTCCGGGGGCACTCCGGTCGGCGTCACTCCGGTCGGCGTCACGGCGGCCCTGGTCGCGACGGCGCGGGCGCGTCTCGTCGGGATAGAACGCGGGGTCCTCGCCGGGCCGGTACGGGTCGGGCATGTAGGGGTCAGGATCGGGCTGCGAACGGCCATTGTCACGGGTACGCCGCGTCGGCCGGCGATCCTGCCCGAAGGGCTCGGGGGCAGCATCCGGGCGCGGGGATGAGGAATCCCGTCCATACGTTCCGCTCCCGCGGGCGCGCCGGATCGGCCGGGAACCGGGCCCGGGGTCATCCCCATATGGGCGCCGCGGGTCCGAATCGTGCCATCGTGGCTCGGACATCTGGTTTCAGATGTTAGCCGTTACGGATCAACAACAAGCGCGTCCCGGCAGTCTTCGCCGCCTGGCCCGGTAGTCTTCGCCGCATGGTTGGGGAGCCGGGTTCGGGGGCGGCCTGTGGCTAGAGTGCATTCAGGTGCCCCGACCCGCCGTGACGCGCGCACCGCGGGATACATGCTGACTTGCGTTTTTTCCGCGCTTGTCCTTCTTGCCAGCGGCCTTTCCTACTTCGTGGTGCGCGACGTCGGCAGTATCGGATCTTCGCATGCGATCACTGGCGGCCCGTCCGTCGGCGCGCAGAACATTCTGCTGATGGGCCTGGAAAGCCGCCGGGACTGGAACGGCAATGTGCTGCCGGCCAACATCCTGAAGGCCCTGCACGCGGGGAGCGTTCAGGGTGTGGAGAACGGTGTCGGCGGCAACGACACCAACACGCTGATCCTGATCCACATCCCGGCCGGCGGGCAGAAGGCGGTCGGCTTCTCCATTCCGCGCGACGACTGGGTCAACTTCGCCGGCACAGTGGGCCCCCAGCAGCAGGGCAAGATCGACCAAGCCTACGGCGTCGGCATGTTCTACCAGCAGCAGCATCTCAAGGCGCAGAACCCTCACATCAGCCAGGACCAGCTCGCGTTCGAGGGCAACGAAGCCGGGCGCACGGCCGCGGTGGACACGGTCCAGCAGCTCACCGGTGTGCACATCGATCACTTCGCCGAGGTGAACCTGGACGGCTTCTACGAGCTGGCCAACGTGCTCGGCGGGGTCAAGGTCTGCCTCCACCACGCGGTCGATGACCGTAACTCCGGCGCGGACTTCCCCGCTGGTTACCAGCACCTGGACGCGTCACAGGCGCTGGCCTTCGTCCGTCAGCGCGACGGCCTGCCCAACGGCGACCTGGACCGGACGCACCGTCAGCAGGCCTTCCTCGACGCGGTCATGGAGCAGTTGCGCACCGAGGGTGTGATCGGTGACCTGACCAAGATCAGCGCACTGCTGTCGGTGGCCAAGCAGTACGTGATCACTGACTCTGACTGGAACCTGCTGGACTTCGCTACCCAGATGCAGAGCCTGACCAGCGGGAACCTGGTCTTCCGCACGCTGCCCATTCAGGGTTACGCCACGATCGACGGCCAGGACGCCAACGTGGTCGACCCCGCGAGCATTGAGAGCATCGTCCAGTCCACGTTCTACCCGAAGCCCGTCACGCCATCCACGGCGGGGACACAGCCGGCTCAGCCCGGCACCTCAGCTGCGGACACGACCGTGGACGTGCTCAACGGCGGTGGCCGGGCCGGCCTGGCCTCGCGCGTGTCCGGAGCCATGATCCAGGCCGGGTTCAAGGTCGGTAAAGTGGGGAACTCGGCCGCCCTCACCACCACGGAGGTCCACTACGGGGCGGGTGAGGCGGCCAACGCCAGCCGGATCGCCTCGGCGTTCGGCGTCACGTCGGCCGCCAGCGCCACGGTGGCCGCGAATCACATCGAGGTCCTGATCGGCTCGGCCACCACCTCCGTGCCGGCCGTCAGAGCGGCCCCGGCCGCCGGGTCCAGTTCGCGGTCGTCCTCGCCGTCGTCGGTCATTCCCACTTCCGGCGCGCAGGGCGGCGCCGTCGGTGCCGGAAAGGGCATCCCCTGCGTCAACTGAGGTCGGGTCAGGACGGCAGCACCGGAGTCTCCGCCTGGCGGTGGTCCGGCACGGGCGCGGTGCTCGCCGGCTGGCGGGCCTGACCGGCCTGGGCCGCCGGGCGTGCCGGGCCTGCCGCGCGCAGACGGCGAGGCAGCATCCGGTGGCGGCGCGTCCAGATGTGCCTGACGATGATGATGATGAGGAGCAGGGCGGACAGGCCGTGCGGCACGAGCCGGGGGCCGGCCTGGAGCCAGTCCGCGATGCCGGACCAGGTGACCGCGGCGACGAGGGCGAGCAGCAGCAGCGCCTGGCTCAGGTTCCAGCGCATCACGGCCGGCAGTGGGCGGCGGTGCCGCAGCCGGCGGACAGCGCCGCGGAGCCAGACGCGGCGGTACCACAGGTGCGGGCCGACCGCGGCGGCGAACACCAGGCCGAAGATGCTGTGCAGCGTGATCGAGTACGGCTCGACCAGCAGGCAGACAGCCCCCGAGGTGGCCAGGGCCACGTCGGCCAGCCAGCGGCGGCGGTACACGTCGCGGCGGCCTGGCGCGGCCGGGCTGGGCGATCCCCCGGATTCCCGGCGCCCCCGTCGTTCCTTCATACCCGTGACGGTAGAAGCGGGCGGCTCCCGCCGGCATCGCCCCCGGCGCCGATCTTCCCATCGCCTCCGAGGATGAGCCGGCTCATCCTCGCGAATGACTGTTGATTCCTTACCCGTACCGGGCCAAGCAGGCCGCACCGGCTTGATCCGGGCTACGCATGCGCGCTCCACGACGATTCGGGCAGCGCTATTCAGCGAATAGCGCCGAAAACGCTGCCCGAATCCGCTGGGGGGCGCGCAGTGCGCTCACGGTCAGACGGCCCGCACGCCGTCTTTGCAGATCAGCGCACCGTGAGGGGCTTGCTGTCGCTACGCCAGAAGGACCAGAGTCCCCATCTAGCGGGCGCAACAAGCCGCCCGCTGTGCCGTTCGGGCTGGTCAGCGCCGCGTAACAAAGGTTCCACGCCCGGGCAGCACGCGGACCAGGCCACGCTCGACCAGCTCCTTGACGGCCCGACGTGCGGTTCCCAGAGCAACCCCGTATTCCTTGGCGAGGTCGCGCTCTCCTGGGAGGCGTGTGCGCTGCACGACGATTCGGGTTGCGTTCTCGGCGAATACGACTGAGAGTGCAACCCGAATCCGGAGGCGTGGTTGCGGCCGGTCCCGCCACAGCCCCCACCAGAGATCAAGCAGCACCGTGCGGGAGCTTATTGACCCTAGGACAGCAGAACTGGCGTGCCGGTGAGATCGACGCCGGCGTCGCGCAGTTCGGTGAGGGCACGGGCCGTGCTGTCGGGGGCGACGCCCGCCGTGAGCCCCAGCAGGACGCGGGTGGCGAACCCGCCCTGAGCCCCGTCCGCGGCCGTCGCGCGCACGCAATGGTCGGTGGCGATCCCGACGACGTCGAGTTCGGTGACGTCCCGCTCGCGCAGCCAGTCACCCAGCGATGTGCCGGTGTCGTCGGCTCCTTCGAATCCGCTGTAGGCGGCGGCGTACGCGCCCTTGCGGAAGATCGCCTCCACCCGGCTCGTGTCCAGGTCGGGGTGGAACTCCGCGCCCGGCGTCCCGGCGACGCAGTGCGGCGGCCAGGTGCGGGCGTAGTCCGGGTGGCCGGAGAAGTGGTCGCCAGGATCGATGTGATGGTCCTGGGTGGCGACGATGTGCGCGTACTCGCTGTTGCCGGTGGCGAGGCGCCCGCTGATGGAACGGGCCACGTAGGCGCCACCCGGTACGGCGAGTGAGCCGCCCTCACAAAAATCGTTCTGGACGTCCACGACGATGAGTGCGCGCACCCGCCCACGGTATCGTGCCGGAAGCGTTGCCCGCGAGGTCAAAGCCGTCCTTGACGTCACCAGCGTGGACGAGGGGAACATGGCGGATTACTGGAACCATAACGTGCACTACCAGCCGCTGATCCTGGCCGCGGTGCCGCTGGATTGCGGCAGCGCGCTCGACGTCGGCTGCGGCGACGGGACGAGGTCCGCGCCGGCGCGCTGCGACTGCTCCCCGGGGCCCAGTACCGCCGTCACCTCCTGTGGCGCTATTCCCTCCTGTGGCGCAAGCCCTCCTGACCCCGCCCACCGCCGGCTCATGTACGCAGGGGTGCCCTCGGCAGGCTCGATCGCCCGGGCCCGCCCGATCTTCTCGCTGCTTCCGGGGATCCCGGCAATGGCTCGCACCTGGAGGCTGCAAGCAATGCTTACCGGGATGCAGGCAATGGCGCAAACGAGAAGTTGCTAAAGACCGCTGATTCTTTCCCGTTGCTACTGTTAATAATTCCCAAGCCAATATATTCGGTCTTGGAGAACGCCGCATCCGTGACGGTTCCTATCTTGGCCCCGTCGACGTAGACACTCTGATCGGAACCCCGCGAGACTGCCGTGATGGTGTAGGTCGGCGCCCGGCGGATGACATTGAGGTAGATCGGGGATGAACCATGGGCGCCGAACTTATCGATGTCAACCGAATCGTCGCTGCAAATAACAGTCAGGTAGCGCCCGGCCGCGCTGGCGCGGGTAAAGATACCTGCGCAGCCGGCGAAGCCGGCGCTGAACGCTATCTTGACCGAGACGCGGTAATTCTGCGAAGCAAAGCCGTACGCCGGCAGGAACTTTACATCCCCCTCAATGTTCGGGCCTGGGCCTATCTCCACGTGCAAGCCGGCGCCGCACGTCGTGGTAATGGCTTCGCCTGGGGTTACTGTCCACAGCGCTCCGCCAGCATCGCAGCCAGGTCCGGGGACCGGAGCCGTGTAGGGGGCACTGGCCAGCGCGGCGTTGGCCCGCGTCAGTTGGGGCAGCGCGCTGCCGAGGACCACGAGCGCCGCACCAGTGGCCACCGCGCCGACTCCGGCAATGCCAGCTTGCACGGCGCTGCGCGCCGGGATTCGCGACCCGCCGGGGCGCACGGGCGCCGTGCCGGCCCGCCGGACGGGTGCAGCCGGCGCTGGCCGAACGCCGGCCTTCGCGGGCAGGTACGTCATCTTGGTGACGAAGGCGATGATGACGAGCGCAGAGCCCAGTGCGGCCAGTCCGAGGGGGGTGACGGGATCGGCCGTCAGATAGCCCGGGGGGGCCGCTGCACCGACTGGAGCCCGCAGCGCTCCCAGGTACAGGAGGGTCGCGGTCGAAACGAGGGTGTAGCTGACGGTGAGCAGGATCCGGCCATCGCGAGGATAAGCAGCCGTGTTGGCCGCCGTACCGGTGAGATTGTCGCCCGACGTCGCGAAGCCCCAGAAAACGGTGAGGAAAAAGAGGCCGGCCAGCCAGTAGTCCGAGTCCGCACCAAGCTTGGTAATCGCGTTCAGGAGATCAAGTATCCAGCTGACGATCTGAAGCCCGGCCAGCAGCGCGAGCACATGCGGCAGTTGCCCGGCGGCCTCGTGCCTGCGCCTGCGTACGGCCAGGCTGATCAGCCAGCCGAGAGCCCCCAGTGAAGCGACGGCCTGCAGACCGCTGAGCAGCGTGAAGTGATGCTGCGGGAGCAGCGCCGGCAAGCGCGCGGCCGCCAGGAAAGCGGGCAGCGCCGCGAGAATGATCAGCAGACCGACAATGACCAGCAGCAATCCCCGGCCCCGCTGTTCCGGCTGGCCTGTCCTGCCGTGCCCAAGGAGGAACAGTCCCACGGTGAGTGCCGCCAGTGCGATCGGGACGCTCACGAGCGAGTAGAACCGGTAGTCCAGTTGCGCCGACCACCCGATCGCACTTCGAATGGCAGAGGTGATAGTGAGAAGAATGGTGATGTAAATGAAGGTAACTATGGCCCCGGTGACTACTGCGCGAGACCTTATATCGCCTGACCAGCCACCAAAGCCGGGCACCAGGCGGACGAACGCGGCGAGAAGCACGGCCGGTATGCCGATGATCGCCAGTTCGGGCAGAACGTCGATGCCATCAAGGCGTACCACGTTTGCGATGATGGCGAGCGCCACCAGCAGCGTGAGAATCACCAGCAGCCAGAGCGGCCGCTTGTGCTTCGTTCCCACGACGAGCGACCGGACAGCGATCTCGCCCCATTCCAGCAGGTCCGTGCTGCCGAGCAGGACGACGAGGACCAGGAAGGTGGGCAGCAGGACCGCCTGGACGCCCAGATCCTCGAGCAACGAGCCGGTACCGGTCGCGGCCTGGCCGGCCTGTGCGTAGAGCACCCAGATCGCGAACTCCAGCCCGTAGTAGGCCAGCACGCAGGCCAGTGCGCCCTGGAAGGTCCTTGGATGCCATGGCTGGCCATCCGGATCCGGAGGGACCACCGGCTCCTTACGTTGCGCGTGCCGTCTCGCTACCGTCATGCCGCCGAGCCAGATCCAGAAGACTCCGAGGACGCCAAGCTGTGCCCAGCGCAGCCCGGCATCGGTCAGCTGCGGCTCGATGCTGGTGCCACCCAGCCGGAGAGCAGAGATGGGCGCATCGGCCAGCGTCCAGGTGGCCAGCGCGGCAATCGGGATGCCCACACTCGCGCGGACCCGCAACGCCCCGGCCAGCCCGAACCAGTACCCGGCCGCGATCGAAATGACCATCACAACGAACACAACCAGCGGAACCGTGAATGTACCGCCCGCCGCACCCGGCACTGCGCTGTTCACTTGTGGCTGGTGCACCTTTTGCAGCGCCATCAGAATCGTCACGAGCGCGATCTGTGCGATGGTGACCCGGATTAACCATTTTGATGGGAATTTGAGGCGTTTTGGGGTGAGGCGCTTCGCGCGATAGGTGGCTACGAGTCCTTTCGCTTCCTCGGTGTCTGCCGATTCCGTTTCCTTGTCGTCTGCCGATTGTGGCCCCTCGGAATCTGCCGCCACCGCTTCCGCTCCCGCGCCCTCGGCCGCGTCTGCCATCCCATCAGTTGCAGCCACTTCAACTCCCGCTGCCACCGCCGCCACTGCCAGCGTCGTTGCCTCAGTGACCGGCACCTCGGCGTCCGCTGCCTCTTCGCTCGGCGCCTCGCCAGCCTGGACGGCGGCATTCTCAGCCGCCGGATATACATGCTCATGTTTCGTCTGGGCCAGAATCGGCAGAAATTCCTGTATCGCTATCGGGCTATCGTTCTCGGCAGGACCTGATCTAGGCTGGACCCGCCCGCAGCGCAAGCACTGGCCCGTTGCCGCCTCGACTTGACCCTCACAAGAGCCGCAAATTGTCATCACAATGCTCTTTCTGACTGCCACCGAAAATCGAGTTTTGATAATATCATTTCAGTGAAATAACGCTACAAGGAAGTAGATACCGTGACCAAAAGGCTCGATCGCGCGCTGTGTTTAGCCGCAGTGAGCGCGACAATCCTGCTGTCGGCCTGCGGGGGCCACACTGCCGTCCCCTCCTCGGGCACCTCCACGGGCCCCTCCTCTGTCCCCTCCTCGGGCACCTCCACGGCGGCGAGCGCCGCCCAGACGCCCAGCTCGCAGGGCGCTACCACGGAACGCGTGGACGCATGGTTCGTCGACGGCGGGCACGCGGAACTTACCCGCCTGACCGTCGCGATCGTCGGCGTCGGACACGCCTCGGACACCTTCGCCGCACTGGGTGCAGCCTGCGCTAAGCTCGCCGCCGCCGTGGCGAGCGCGCAGGCCGGTCCGCCGGTCCCGGACGCGGCCGCGCAGGCCTCGTTGACTGGTGCTCTGGCCGACTACGCGAAGAGCGCAGGGGATTGTCAGGCGGGAGCCTCGGCGCACAATGACGCGCTGATCAGTAAGGCAGCGACCGCGACGAGCGCCGCGACCAGCTACCTGCAACGGTTCGAGACGGAAACCGAGGACGCGCAAACCAAGGAGGTGCAGAGCGAGGAGGCCCGCAGGTGCAAGCAGCTCTACCAAGCCTGGGAAGACGGCCCAGCCCACGCGGCGATTAGTCAGTTCCTCACAGCGCTCAACGCTCTGCAGGTGGCCGAATCCGGGACGAACCTCCCCGCCATAACTACCGCGGCCGAGAAGGCCGCCCAGCCAGCCGCGCAACTCGCTCGGGACCCCGTCCCGGCCTGCGCCGACCCCGCGGACGACTTTGCCCAGATCCTCGCCACGGTCCGTACCGCAGCGGCCAGCGTGGCTACCGCGAAGAGCCAGTCCGCCGTGGTGCAGGCCCAAGCGCCGCTCAAGGGCGTACCAGTCCTGGAGGCCGCGTTCACCGCCGAGGTGAAAACCGCCACTGGTACGTAGCCGACGGCCAGGGGATCGCCGGAACCCGGCGAAGTCATTACCGAGGTATTCAAGCCCGAAAGCAAGTCAGCTGAAGTGTTTTTGTGCGGGCCAGATGGCCTGCCAGGTCCTGGTGAGCCGCTGGCAGATCCAGACCGGGGCGCCTTGCTCGTCGTCGTTGACGCCGGCGTGGTTGTCCAGGTGTGCGGCGAGGCGGGCGGAGCCGCAGAAGGTGAGCTGGCTGCGCTGGTAGCCGACGACGATCGCGGTGGTCGCCCGGGCAGGTGGCGGCCCCCAGTACCAGAAGGACATGTGACCGCTGTAAGCGGCCGGCAGCCCATCGGCCGGGCCGAACTGATCGACCGCGCCCGCCTCGCCGTAGTTGCTGGTCAATACGGTCGTGGCCGAGCGCTGGGCGGGCGGCAGCGTCCGGTATGCCGTTGCGATCTCGCGTACGAAGGCAGGCCAGCCGATCGTCTCGCCCGCGTCGTAGTTCAGCGTCACGATCGGTGTGCCGTGAACCGCTGAGACCGGCAGGACCGGCAGGGTGATCGGCAATTGCAGCACGGCGAGCACCAGCCCAGCCGTGATCAGCCCGGCCCGGCGCCTGCGGCGCGCACGCCCAGCCCAGTCCACGGCGGGCTGGGCGCCGGCGGCCAGCAGGGCGGGGAAGTACGCCGCCAGGTAGTACGGTTTGCCGCCGGTCAGCATGAACGCCACGGCCAGCACCGGGTAGGCCACGCCGACCGCCCGGCACCAGCGAAGTCCCGGGTCCCGGAAAAACCGCACCAGCCCGGTGATCCAGATCGGCGAGAAGTACCACGCGACCAGGACGAACTGCTCCGGCAGGATCAGCCACCAAGGCGCCGACGTTCCCGATCCGCCGGCCGCGATCGAACGGGCCACCGCCAGTTCGGGCCACCCGTGGCTGCCCTGCCAGGCCAGGTAGGGGGCCCACAAGCCAAGTGCGATGCCGCCGCCAGCGTAGAACCAGCCAGACCGCAGCGGCGCCCGCGGCCCGGCAATGGCCAGCGCGACGACGACCGCGGCGATCAGGAAGGCGACCAGGTCGGTATCGAGCAGCCCGGCGCCTGCCGCCAGCCCGGCAGGCAGCCAGAGCCGCTGATCACCGGTACGCAGGATCCGTACCAGCAGCCACAGCAGCAGCGCCCAGACTGGGAGGTCAAAGGTGGTCGTGCTGAGCAGATGGCTTGCGCCGGTGACCACCGGTGCGAGCGCAATGACGGCACAGGCCAGCGACTGGGCAGCGCGCCGGCCGCCAAGCTCGCGGGTGAGCAGCCCGGTCAGGAGCACCAGTATCCCGCCCGCCAGCGCGGACGGTAGCCGGAGCACCACCAGCGATCCCGGTGCCAGACTGGTCATCAGCCTGGCGATCAGGGGCACTAACGGCGGCTGATCCGGATAACCCCAGGCTAGGTGCTTGCCGCACTCGATGAAGTAGAGCTCGTCCCGGTGGTAGCCGTAGCGATCAGAGAAAGCGATCAGCAGGCCGGTGAGTACGACCGCGATGGCCAGCACAGGCTTGATGGCCAGGGCAGGCAGCACGGCGGGGCCAGATTCGCCCGGCTGGGACCCGGCCCGCACGACGTGTGTCTCTTCGCCCATCGAGGCCCCGTTTCGCGTTTCGCCGATGGCGGCGAGCGCGCACCGCCAGACGAGAGGTGAGAGCAGTCATCGCCATTCTGGCGCGGCTGTGCGGCAGCATCCAGAACGTCCAGATCTGCGCGTCGAGGGCCGCTGACATCCCAGGCCACGAGCCGCCCCGATCGGCGGGTCAACCGCATCACAAGATTTTCCTTCATACCCCGAAAGCACCAGGTTGACACCCGGGGGTAACGGAACTGACCCTGGAGTGGGAATGGCCGGAGAGGAGCGCGGCGTAGGTGAACAGCGCAATGGATCGTGACGCCAGGACCCGGGCCCGGATAGAGCAGCACTGGGACGCCTCCGAGCGCGGGGACATCGACACCGAGCACGCGATCTACGCCGAAGATGCGATCCTGGACTACCCGCAGTCCGGGGAGCGCTTCCGGGGCCGGTCGAAGATCCAGGCGCAGCGCGGCGGGCACCCGGCCGAGCGCCACTTCACGGTCCTGCGGATCCGGGGCGGCGGCGACCTGTGGGTGAGCGAGTGCGTGATCACCTATGACGGCGTGCCCACCTACTCGGTGAGCGTCATGGAGCTCACCGGCGATCCGGTCACGCACGAGACCCAGTACTTTGCCGACCCCTTCCCGGCGCCTGCCTCACGGGCGGCACTAGCTGAGCCGATCCCTGGCCACGACCGATGACCCATCCGCGGATCATGATTACCTGAAGGAAGGCGTCCTTTCCAGACCCGAACCGTAGTTGCGCCCCAGCTGGACGACCCGGGCACGATCCACGGCGGACCCGCCATGCCATCCGGCGTCACTCGGTGCCGTTCTCGAGGATGGAGGGGATGGCCGGGTCACCGCGGGACAGCTGGAACGCCTGCGGCGGCAGCTCGGCGAGGGCCTGGCGGTGCCGGTCGCGCGCCGCCGCCAGCGGCTCGCGGCCCACGATTTCCCCGTCGCGGACGAGCGGGGTGAGCAGCAGGCGATCCCCGGGCCCCGGATCGGGCGGGGTCAGCCGAATCTCCTCCGCCAGGGCCATCCCGGTCTCGTCCCGGTGCCGCAGCGCCCATTTCCGGCCGCCGCGCCCGGGCTTGCCGACCGAGCGCTTGGCCATGGGCCGGAGCGGGCTATCGCGGCCCGGCTGATCGGCTCGCGCCACCAGCTTGTACACCAGCGCGGCCGCGGGCGCTCCGGACCCGGTCACCAGGGAGGTGCCCACCCCGTAGCCGTCGACCGGGGCGGCGGCCAGCGCCGCGATCGAGTATTCGTCCAGGTCGCCGGTGAGCACGATCTTGGTGTGGGTCGCGCCGAGTTCGTCGAGCAGCGTGCGGACGTGATGGGCCAGCACCGGCAGGTCGCCGCTGTCGATCCGCACCGCACCGAGGTCCGGGCCCGCCAGCTCGACGGCGTCCCGTACCGCGCGGTCGACGTCGAACGTGTCCACCAGCAGCGTGGTGCCCTTGCCCAGGGCTTCGAGCTGGGCGCGGAACGCATGCCGCTCGCTGTCGTGCACGAGGCTGAACGCGTGCGCGCTCGTTCCGGCCGACGGGACGCCGTACCGGCGGTTCGCCTCCAGGTTGGACGTGGAGGAAAAACCTACGAGGTAGGCCGCCCGCGCGCTGGCCACGGCGGCCCGCTCGTGCGTGCGCCGTGACCCCATCTCGATGAGCGACCGGCCGTCGGCCGCGGTCACCATCCGGGATCCGGCGGACGCGATCGCACAGTCGTGGTTGAGGATCGACAGGCTGATCGTCTCGAGGATGACCGCCTCGGCGAAGGTGCCCTCGACCACCAGGATCGGCGAGCCGGGAAAGTAGCAGTCGCCTTCGCCATAGCCCCAGATGTTTCCGGTAAAACGGTATGATTCGAGGTACCGGAGCGTGACATTGTCCACGATGTCAGAGGCCCGGAGGAAATCAAGATCAGCTGCGTCAAACCTGAACCGCTCAAGGGCGTCGAGCAGTCTCCCGGTGCCTGCCACGACGCCGTACCGTCGACCATGCGGCAGGTGCCGGGCGAACACCTCGAAGATCGTGCGGCGCTCGGCCGCCCCGCTATGCAGGGCACCCTGGAGCATGGTCAGCTCGTAATGATCGGTGAGCAACGCGGTGCCGCGCCCGGGTGCGGGACGGCGATCGGGTGGAAGGGACATAATGTCCGCCGAATTCGTCACGAGTGGAAGACTACGGACCTGGAGGTAAGCAGCCGTGAGCGTGGCACCCTCTGAGGTGGAGCTGCCGGAGTCCGGCGAGCGGACCAAGCCGGACAAGCCCTGGCTGACCATCGTCTGGAACGATCCGATCAACCTGATGGACTACGTGACATACGTGTTCCAGACCGTCTTCAACTACTCCAAGCCCAAGGCGACCAAGCTCATGCTGGATGTGCACCACAAGGGTAAGGCAGTGGTGGCCGCCGGCGCGCGTGAGTCGATGGAGCACAATGTCGAGGTGCTGCACGGGTACGGGCTGTGGGCGACGGTCTCCTCCGACTCGTAAGCTCTCGTGAAGTTCTCGTGAGACCCTGGCTCCTGGCCCTCACCCGGACGAGATTCGCATTGGTGGCGTCTTCGGAATGGATGCTTTTCGCCGGACCAGCGGCCGTGGCGTGCGGGCCAGGTTCGACGCCCCGGAAGCGGTCCTCCTGCGCAGCCTGATCGAGCAGGTCGTGGACCTGCTCACCGATCCGGACGCCCCCCCGCCCGGGACCCCCGGAACGCACGCAGCCCCGGAAACGCCCGGCCCTTCCGGCACGCCTGCTCCGCCCGGGGCCGCCGGCGCCATCGGGCCGGCCGGGGAATCCCTGGACCCGGGGACGCCGGGGGTGCCCACCGTGGCGGATCTGGAGGCGATGCTCGGCATGAGCGGCACCGGGCAGGCGCCGGAGGACCCGGCGCTCGCCCGGCTGCTGCCCGACGCCTACCGGGACGATCCCGACGCGGCCGGGGAGTTCCGCCGGTTCACCGAGCAGAGCCTGCGCAGTGCGAAGCAGGAGAGCGCGCGGATCGTGCTGGACACGCTGCCGGCCGACGGCGGCCCGGTCAAGCTGTCCGGCGAGCAGGCGCAGTCCTGGCTCCGGGCGCTCAACGACGTCCGGCTCGCGCTGGGCGTCCGGCTCGGTGTCACCGAGGAGTTCGAGGAGCAGTGGCAGGAACTCGACCCGGTCGACCCTCGCTCGGCCGCGTTCGAGGTGTACGCCTGGCTCGGCGGCGTCCAGGAATCACTCGTTCAGGCCCTGACGTAGCCGCGCGGGGCGTGCCGGGTACGCTCGCGTTATGCTCTCGATCCGCCGTGAGCTCCACGACAAGATCGTCGCTCACGCCCGCGCCGACCACCCGGACGAGGCATGCGGCGTGATCGCCGGCCCAGCCGGGAGCGACCGCCCCGAGCGGTTCATCCCGATGCTGAACGCCGCGCGCTCCCCGACCTTCTACGAGTTCGACTCGTCCGAGCAGTTCCAGGTCTGGAAGGAGATGGACGAGCGGGACGAGGAGCCCGTCGTCATCTACCACTCGCACACCGCGACCGAGGCCTACCCGTCGCGGACGGACATCTCCTACGCGGGCGAGCCCGGCGCGCACTACATCCTGGTGTCCACCCGCGCCGAGGGTGAGACGGAGTTCCGCTCCTACCGCATCGTGGACGGTGCGGTCACGGAGGAGCCCGTCGAGATCACCTGAGAGCATTGACCAGGCCGCCGTCCTTCAGTGGAATGATCCCGGCGGCCACGGGCAGGATCCGGGCGGCCCAGAATCCGGACGACCGGTGGAATGATCCCGGCGGCCGCCGGGTTGGAGCGCAAGGGACCCGGAACGCAGCCGTGCGCTCGTGCTGAGCCGCCGCAACCCGCCGCTATACCCGCACACTATGGAGTGTTTTGATGGCCATCGAGGTTCGTATCCCGACGATCCTGCGCACGTACACGGGCGGTGCCAAGCAGGTGGAGGGCGCAGGCTCCACGCTGGGCGAGCTCATCGAGGACATCGACGGACGGCACAGCGGGCTGGGTGAGCGGCTGGTCGCCGACGGCGGCCTGCGCCGCTTCGTCAACGTGTACCTCAATGACGAAGACGTGCGCTTCCTGGGCGGACTGGAGACCCCGGTCAAGGACGGCGACACCGTAACGGTGCTCCCGGCGGTCGCCGGGGGCACCGCCTGATCGCACGTCCGGAGCTGGCATGCGTTACGACTCGCTGCTCGAATCGGTAGGCCGTACCCCGCTGGTGGGCCTGCCGCGGTTGTCGCCGTCGCCCGAGGTGCGCCTGTGGGCCAAGCTGGAGGACCGCAACCCGACCGGTTCGGTGAAGGACCGCGCGGCGTTCTCCATGGTCGAGCAGGCCGAAAAGGATGGCCTGCTGCAGCCGGGGGCGACGATCCTCGAGCCGACGTCCGGCAATACCGGCATATCCCTGGCCATGGTGGCCAAGCTGCGCGGGTACCGGCTGACCGTCGTCATGCCGGAGAACACCTCCGCGGAGCGCCGTCAGTTGCTCGAGATGTACGGCGCGACCATCATCCACTCGCCCGCGGCGGGCGGATCCAACGAGGCCGTCCGGGTGGCCAAGCGGCTCGCCGCGGAGAATCCGGACTGGATCATGCTGTACCAGTACGGTAACGAGGCGAACGCGCGGGCTCACTACGAGACCACGGGCCCGGAGTTGCTGGCCGACCTGCCGGGGATTACGCACTTCGTGGCCGGGCTGGGCACGACCGGCACGCTGATGGGCACCGGGCGCTTCCTGCGGGAGCACGTCCCCGGGGTCAAGATCATCGCCGCGGAGCCCCGGTACGGGGAGCTCGTCTACGGGCTGCGGAACGTCGACGAGGGCTTCATCCCGGAACTGTACGACGAGTCCGTGCTGACGACGCGGTTCTCCGTCTCCTCCGCCGACGCGCTGTCCGCGACCCGCCAGCTGCTGAACACCGAGGGCATCTTCGCCGGGATCTCGGCCGGCTGCGCCCTGCACGCCGCGATGGTGCTGGGCGCCAGGGCCGTCGAGGCGGGGGAGCGGGCCGACATCGCGCTGATCGTGGCCGACGGCGGCTGGAAGTACCTGTCCACCGGCGCCTACGGCGGCACCTTGGATGAGGCCGAGGAAAAGCTCGAAGGTCAGCTCTGGGCCTGACCCGGCCCGCGGCCCATTGCGGCCCTATGGTGGTCTCGTGCGGCTGACCATCATCGGATGTTCCGGCAGCTTCCCGGGACCCGACAGCCCCGCGTCCAGCTATCTGCTGGAGGCGGAGGGCTTCCGGATGCTCATTGACCTCGGCAACGGCGCGCTCGGGGTGATGCAGCGGCACGTCGGCCTGTTCGACATCGACGCCATCTGCCTCAGCCACCTGCACGCGGATCACTGCCTCGACCTGACCTCGTACTGGGTGGCCCGCCGGTACGCCCCCGAGGGCCCGCAGCCGCCCATCCCGGTCTACGCCCCCGAACACGCCGCGGAGCGAATGGCCCTGGCCTACGGCCTGGAGCCCGACCCCGGCCCCGGCATGACCGACACCTTTACCTTCACCACCCTGACGCCGGGGACCCGCCGGATCGGGCCGTTCCTGATCACCACGCGGCGGATGAACCATCCCGTCGAGACGTACGGCTTCCGGGTGGAGCACGGTGGCCGGATCCTGGCCTACTCGGCTGACACCGGCCCGTGCGAGGCGCTGGTCGACCTGTCCCGCCGCGCTGATCTGCTGCTGTGCGAGGCGTCCTTCCTGGACGGCCCCGGCCTGCCGGGCAACCTGCACCTGACCGGGCGCCAGGCCGGCGAGCACGCGGAACGCGCCGGCGTGCGGCATCTGGTGCTGACCCACCTGGTGCCGTGGAATGACAAGGAGTGCTCGTTCGCCGAGGCGAGCGGCACGTTCACCGGGCCGATCTCGCTGGCGGCCACGGGTCAGGAGTTCGAGCTCACCCCCTCCGGGCCGCTCCCGATGTGAGCTGGCGCGCCGGGCCGCCGATAGTCTGGCTGGCATGGCCCGACCTGACGGACGTTCCGACCCTGAGCTGCGCCCGGTGAAGCTGACCCGGCACTGGCTCGACCACGCCGAGGGCTCCGTGCTCGTGGAGTTCGGCGCCACCCGCGTGCTCTGCGCCGCCAGCGTCCAGGAGGACGTGCCGCGGTGGCGGCGGGGCAGCGGGCTGGGCTGGGTGACCGCCGAGTACGCGATGCTGCCGCGCGCGACAAACACCCGCAACGACCGCGAGTCGGTCAAGGGCCGCGTCGGTGGGCGCACGCACGAGATCTCCCGCCTGGTCGGCCGGGCCCTGCGCGCCTGCGTCGACTTCAAGGCGCTGGGCGAGAACACGATCGTCATCGACTGCGACGTGCTGCAGGCGGACGGCGGGACCCGCACGGCCGCCATCACCGGCGGCTACGTCGCGCTCGCGGACGCGGTGTCCTGGCTGCAGGGCCGCAACCGCTGCCACGGCGACCCGCTGCCCACGTCGGTGGCGGCGGTCAGCGTCGGCATCGTTGACGGCCAGCCGCGCCTCGACCTCTGCTACGAAGAGGACTCAGCCGCCGAGACCGACATGAACGTGGTCTGCACCGGCACCGGCGACTTCGTCGAGGTGCAGGGAACGGCCGAGCGCGAGCCGTTCAGCCGGGACATGCTCAGCCGGCTGCTCGATCTCGCCGTATCCGGCTGCGGTGAACTGACCAGGCTGCAGCACGATGCCCTTTCCGGTTAACGATGAGGACATGGCTGGCCCTGGCATCCTCCGGCTCGTACTGGCCACCCGGAACGCCCATAAGGTCGCCGAGCTGCGGCGTATCCTCGTCGCGGCCGGGGTCCCGGTCGAGCTGACCGGGATGGATGAGTTCCCCGGCGCGCCGGACGTGGCCGAGACCGGGCTGACGTTCGCGGACAACGCGCTGCTGAAGGCGCGCGCCATCGCGAAGTTCACCGGGCTGCCCTCGGTCGCCGACGACTCCGGCCTGTGCGTCGACGTGCTGAACGGCATGCCGGGCATCTTTTCCGCACGCTGGTCCGGCCGGCACGGTGACGACGCCGCCAACCTCGCCCTGGTCCTGGCGCAGCTGTCGGACATCGCCGACCCGCACCGGAGCGCTCATTTCGCGTGCGCGGCCGCGCTGGCGCTGCCGGACGGGCAGGAGCGGGTCGTCGAGGGGCGCCTGGACGGCAGGCTGACCACGAGCCCCCGCGGCACCGGCGGGTTCGGCTACGACCCGATCTTCGTGCCCAGCGAGCCGGACGGCCCCGCCGGGCCCATCGGCCCCGTGAGGCTGACCACCGCCGAGATGAGCCCCGAGGCCAAGGACGCGATCAGTCATCGCGGCCGCGCGTTCCGCGCCCTGGCGGTGCTAATCCGGGGGGGCGACCCCCCGGAACCCCCCGCATGCGCTCCGCGCCCCGCTGCGGTACTTCGCCGACACACCGGCTACTCACCGGGCACAAGGCCCGGTTCGCTGGGCCGGTAGCGATCGAGCTGCCCGTTTGGCCGCACGTACTTGGGCGCACGTACTTGGCCAGGCACGGCGTGCCGCGTCCGGCGGGGCGATAACGTGAGGGCAGAAGGCCGCCGATAGACCCCGGAGGTTCACAGTGACCGAGCAGCGGCTGGCGCCAGGCGATCCAGCGCCGGATTTCACCCTGCTGGATGCGGACGGTAACCCGGTGAGCCTGTCCTCATATCGCGGCCAGCGGGTCATCGTCTACTTCTACCCGGCCGCGATGACGCCGGGCTGTACCAAGGAGGCCTGCGATTTCCGCGACCGCCTGGGCGAACTGTCCAGCTCGGGCACCGCGGTCCTGGGCATTTCGCCGGACAAGCCGGAGAAGCTGGCGAAGTTCCGCGATAAGGAGAGCCTGACCTTCCCGCTGCTCTCAGATCCCGATCACGCGGTGGAGAAGGCCTACGGGGCCTACGGCGAGAAGATGATGTACGGAAAGAAGAGTGTGGGCGTCATCCGGTCCACGTTCGTGGTCGACGCCGAGGGCAAGGTGGCGCAGGCCCTGTACGGCGTCAAGGCCACCGGTCACGTCGATCGCCTCCTCCGGGACCTGGTCGCGGGGTAAGGTCGCGTCATCCCAGCCGGGACGGGCGGGCGTGGCGAAAACGGCATACGCGGCAGGTTTAGGTCCTGTTGGTGGAGACACCGTGGGGGTTCGAGTCCCCCCGCCCGCACCAGTTGACGTTTCCCCTGTTCAGCGCCCGATGCGACAGAAATCAGCTCCCTCAGGCGGGCGATGCGCATCAGCGCAGAAGGCCGAAGTAACGCGAGAGGCTGTGCTCGACTTGCGCCATGTCATCGCGCGAGAGATAGTCCACGAGTTCGCCGGCGACGTACGAGACGTCAATGGTGCGAACCTGATCGATCAAAATCCTGGATTCCCGCCCCGCGATCACAACTTCCGGCCGGAACACGGACGCCTGGGCGCTAGTCGAGGTCGGGATGATGGTCACCGTGGACCATGCGTCCTGCTCGATGCTGATGACGAGTCCGAGACGCCGGCCTCGCTGCTCGTGCCCGCGCTTGGCGTCGCCAAGGTCTACCGGGTAGACCGCCCCACGGATCACGGGCGATCCTGCGACCTCGCCGGAACCGTGAGGTTGGTACCGGAGATCCGGACGTTGCCGTCCGTGTCGTACTCCCACGCGTCCGTCTCGGCGGACAGGTCCTCGTTCCCGAGCCGGTGCATGTCGGCGCGGGCACGCTCCTCCCACGCCTCGCGGTCCAGCAGTCGCAGCGCGCGGCGGATGACGTCACTGGTCTTCTCATCCTCGCGCCGGTTGGCCTCGATGACACGAAGGTCTTCTTCGGTGGGACGGAATCCGACACTCATAGGCCCTAGTGTACAACAATTGTTAGACAATTGCAGCCTCGCTGCCTTCTAACCCGGTTCCGGGCCGGAACCGTCTGGGGCCCGACGCATATCGGCCGGTAGCTGCGCGCCGATCGGCTCGAGTTCGTCCGGGGCGAAGTAGAGAAAACGTCCATGGGTGCGCTGCAGTTCGGCGACGGGGTCGGCGACCGGGCAGACCGCCACGTGCACCTTCCCGTCCACGTCGTGCAGGACCGCTTCGACCTGGGCCTCCCGGCCGATAAGGAACAGGTCCTGGGCGTCCGCGCGCCGGGCGCCGGGCCGCATCCTGACCTTGCTGCCCCGGGCGACGGTCACTCCCTCGATGACGACGTGATCGGTTTCCGGCGAGACCGAGGAGTCCGCTCCCGGGTCCCACCAGGGAGCGTCGGGCGTCTGGAACACCGGCACGTCGTCCGCGGCCGGGGCCCCGGGAAACGGCCCCGCGGTCAACGGCCCCATCGGCTCCGGCCTGCCTGAGCCCTGGATGCCGGCGCCCCGTGTAACCGGGCCCGCGCCGGGCTCCAGGTACCGGATGGCGCCGTGCAGTTTCTCCATCATCTCCGGCGGCATCCCGTCCAGCCGGTCGATCAGGTCCGCGGCGCGCGGGTCGGTCGCCCGGGCCTCGCGTTTTTCCTCGTCCGTCAGCGCCATCGTCCGCAGCGTGAGGATCTCGTCGATCTCCGTCGCGTCGAACAGGTCGCCCGCGCTCTCCGGCGCGATCTCCGGGTGGTCGTACAGGATGACGGGGGAGGACAGCATCAGGTCGCGGCAGTCTTCCGGGCCGCCCAGCACGGGCCAGGTGCCGATGTTCGTGCAGGCGGCGACCTCTGCGGCCGCCCACTCCGGATGGTCGGTCATCGAGATGAACGTCCCGCCCGGGATGCGGATCAGCGAGTGCGCCGCGACCAGGGCGTAGCGCAGGCCTTCCGCCCGCGTTGCCAGCGGGCCCCGCGCCGGGTCCGGTTCGCCGCTGTTCTCGACCCGGACCCGCAGCCGCAGCGCCTGGTACGGGCCGGCCACCCGTTCGCCCTGCACGCGCAGCACACCGTCCAGGGCGTCCCACCGGTGGATCAGCCGCCCGGCGACCGCGCCGCGGGAATCGGTCAGGTCCTCGGTGGTTTCCCCGGCGTCGATGTGGAACGGCAGTTCGGCGCCCGCACCGCCCAGATCGGCGACGGCCAGGTCCGCCCGTTGCTCCCGCTCGGCCGCCGCGGTGAACCGGGTGAACTCCGTGCCGTCCACGGTCAGCGCGGGAACGTCCCGCCACGGTGCTGGCCCGGACTGGGCTGGCCCGGACTGGGCCGGTCCTCCGGACTGGGCCGGTCCTTCGGACTGGGCCGGTCCTTCGGACTGGGCCGGTCCT
>Ga0182014_10003144_pt1 | contig 20132 bp, 18 predicted proteins | sample 612S2DmetaG_FD_120489 | JGI IMG/M metagenome (GOLD analysis project Ga0182014, IMG submission 120489) | Permafrost microbial communities from Stordalen Mire, Sweden - 612S2D metaG | ecosystem: Environmental > Terrestrial > Soil > Wetlands > Permafrost | place: Sweden: Stordalen | collected... | reverse complement strand
GTTTCAGCTATGGTGGCTGCTATTTTACATTCCCATTTAATGTCACTGATGGTATAGATGACTTCTATGATTTCAGCATTTTCATTATTTAAAAGGTAATCAATGTGCCAGTGTATTTTTTTTTCTTTTCTGAGATGTCTTTGTATGCGGGTTTTTAAGGAGTTGAGTGCTGAGCCTACGTATATGTAGTATCCTTTTTGGAAGTTTTTTTCTCCTAGTTTACCTATAGTTATCTTTGAATCTTGTTTTAAGTGGATTAGGAGGCAGTATGTGCCTTTTAATGGTTCTTTTTTAGGCATTTCTCAAAAATATCCATCTCTATTGATTATGATTCTTAATTTCACTTATTTTATAAGGATATTTGTTAAATGGTCGATGTAATATTTTGGTAATTTATGTTCAATCGCCCCATTCATTATATAGTTTTTATAGGATTGTTCAGGTAAAGCAGTGGTCAATTTATTTGAGATATAAGCTTCGGCTTTAACATTTACTTCATTTTCTGTTATAATTTTAAATGTCTTACGCTCGTATCCATCTTCAATTCTATCCAATTCATGGATACTATCCACATCTAATCGGTATATGACTCCCCATACTTCATATCCCGGGTTATGGATTATATTTGCTTTTCCAGTGCCATCAAAACTCTTTTTATTACATAATAACTTATAATCAATAAGTTTCCCAGTACCCACACTTTTAACTATGGGTATTCGTGAAGATATTCGTATAGTACTCATATTAGAACCATAAGCAAAATAGTAAATCAATTAAAAATCTCCTTATATATCTTTACAAGCATTTTAGCACATGCATATCTAAATTAATTTTTTGGACTTTTTTAAAGATTTATAAAGTTCTAAGGTTTCAGAATTCTTTATTGTAATATCACTATTCCTAATGATAAAGGCTTGATGCACCTACTTATTTTAATAAAAAAATGTTATATGATAACTATGGAATACTCTTTCATTGCTAAAGGACATTCAAATATCACTTCAAAGCATAAGTCTACTTTTGAAGTTACTATGGATAAGGAAATATGTTTAAGAGCTGATTGTATTATCGGAGTTTCATCTAATGTTAAACTAGTGGATTTACCAGGTGAATTATTAGATGCTATAAGGTGTGAAGAGACTCTTATTAGGATAAAACTGGAAACTGTGAATGCTGCTGATCTGATTAAGGGTTATGGACATCCTGCTTTGACTTTGGATCATCCGTCGGATATGGTTTTTAGGAAAAGTGATTTTACATGTAGTAGAACTTTGATGATACGTGCTGATAAGGCAGCTTGTGATCTAAAACGGGAATTAGTTAAGGATTTGAAATTAGGTGAAACTCTTAAGGTAACGATAATAGTTTGAATTTATAGATGTTTTTATGAAAAAGATGTAGGTAGAAATGCAGGGGACGGGATTCGAACCCGCGAAGGGCTACCCCACTAGGCCCTCAACCTAGCGCCTTTGACCGCTCGACCACCCCTGCAAAAAAAAATAGTTAAAATAATATTTTCAACGAATTAACGTTAAGCATACAGACATCTTTAGTTTTCCATATTTAAATCTTATCCTACGATATTTATTTTATTTATTTAACACATTTATTACTAAATAAAATAGAATTTAACTTACTCAAAAATTTTTATTTTATTTAGGGAGAAATTTTTATGGAAGCAGTGAAGGATGTTGTTGAAGGTGTATTAGTAGATATTGAGGTTTCTCCTAAATCCAAGAAGTTTGAAATTTCTGGTTATAATATGTGGAGGGGTGAAATTGAAGTTAGAATTGTATCGGTTCCTCAGAAGGGTAAGGCTAATAAGGAGATTATAAAAGAATTTTCTCAATTAACTAAGTCATCGGTTGAGATCGTGTCGGGTCTTAGAAGTCAGCATAAGACTCTGAAAATTTATGGTATTTCTGAATCAGAGTTTTTAGATGTTTTAAGGAGGAATACTAGTTTAATAAAATAAAGTTTTTTTTAATAATCCTAAATTTCTCATTTAAAAAAAAAAATTAAAGGGTGATTCTGATTTTTAATTAAATATTATTAACTAAGTTTTTGTTTGCTATGTACCATTTAATAGTCTCTTGCATAGCTTCTTCGAAGGTCCATTCTGGTTTCCAGCCGAGATTCTGTGTTTTGGATGAATCTAGTGAGTAACGTCGGTCGTGTCCCAATCGGTCATCCACATATTTTATCAGACTTTCAGGCTTCTCTAAGATATTTAATATAAGTTTTGTTATTTCTATATTAGGTTTTTCGTTTTCACCGCCAATATTGTAAACTTCTCCAATTTTTCCTTCATTTAAAACGACATCAATACCTTTACAGTTATCTAAGACGTATATCCAGTCTCTAATATTTTCTCCGTCACCGTAGACGGGTAATGGTTTATCTTCCAAAGCATTCAATATGAATAATGGAATTAGTTTTTCCGGATATTGGTAGGGTCCGAAATTGTTACTGCTTCTGGTTATAAGAACTGGCATACCATAAGTCTTGTAATAGGCTTTTACCAGCATATCTCCTCCGGCTTTACTTGCTGAGTAGGGGCTGCTGGGGTTTATGTTACTTTCTTCCGTGAAAGATCCGTTTTCTATACTTCCATATACTTCATCTGTAGAGATTTGGAGATACTTCTCTACATCATATTTCCTAGCGCATTCAAGGAGATTATAAGTACCAATGACATCGGTTTTGACAAATATACTAGGGTCTTCAATTGATCTATCAACATGTGTTTCAGCGGCAAAATTCACAACTAAATCACAGTCTTCCATAGCAATCTTCACATCGTCTTCGCATCCTATATCTCCGTTTATAAATTCGATTTCATTAAGGATTTCCTTTAGATTATCCTTATTCCCAGCATAGGTGAGTTTATCTAAGACTGTTATTTCATAATCATAATTATCGTGGATGTATTGAGTGAAATTTGCCCCAATGAATCCTGCTCCACCTGTTATTAATATCTTCATATAAAATCTCCTTTTATATTAATTATCCGTTACTTTTACCTGGTGTTAACAGCCAATCGTAGGGAATTTCCTTAGTATCTGCAGGTAAACGGAATTCATCAGGCTCTTCGTAATTATACGGTAAGGTAGGTACACTTATAAAGTAAGCTGTTTCTGTTCCAATACCTTTAAAACCGTGATATACTAGTGGGGGAACGCTGATGAGCATTGGATTCTTCTCACCTACAAAAAATTCATTCAATTCCTTGTAAGTGGGTGAATCTTCCCGAGCATCATATAATGCAACCTTCATCATGCCATGAATACATGTAAAATTATCTGTTTGTTTTTTATGCATATGCCAAGCCTTAACTACTTCAGGATAAGCTGTAGTAATATAAACCTGACCGAACTCATTATAAATTTCATCATCATTGCGTAATATTTCCATAAGCCAACCCCGTTCATCGGGGATGACTCTGAGTTTTTTCGTTTTTACACCATCTATCATAAAAAAAATCCACCTTTAGTTTAATAATGATTCTCTCAAAAAAAATTTATATATTCTATAGTTATTAAAACATTACTCAATAAAAAATATTTACTTATAGACATTTTAAGGTGAATTTAATAAAAAAAAATAAATTTTATCAAAAATATATTTAATAAATAATTTTTTTAAAAAAATAGGATGTATGAAAAAGATGAAGGGATTGATTTTATCTGGAGGACATGGAACCCGGCTGCGGCCTTTAACGCACACGGGACCCAAACAACTTATTCCCATTGCTAACAAGCCTGTTTTATTCTACGCTATAGAGGATCTTAAAGAAGCTGGTGTAACAGACATTGGGCTTATATTAGGAACTAACATGCCAGAAAAGGTTAAAGAAGCTGTGGGTGATGGTTCAAAATTTGGAGTAAATATCACTTACATACTGCAAGGTGAACCCAAGGGATTAGCCCACGCAGTAGCAGTGGCTCATGAATTCATAGGCGATGAATCATTTATCATGTATTTAGGAGATAATATACTTAAATCCGGAATAAATGAATTCGTGGAGGGCTTTCAAGATTCAGATTATCAAGCCCGCATATTACTGCAGCAAGTGGAAAATCCTAAGCAATTCGGTGTTGCGGAATTAGATCAACGGGGGCAAGTGTTAAATTTGGTGGAGAAACCCAAGAAACCTAGAAGTAACTTGGCATTAGTGGGTATTTATCTATTTAAATCTTCTATATTTGAAGCTATAAGTAATATTAAACCCTCTTGGAGGGATGAGTTGGAGATAACTGATGCTATTCAGGAACTTTTAAACTCCCAACTTAAAGTGGATTCTCATGTCGTTAAAGGATGGTGGAAGGATACTGGTAAGCCAGAAGATGTTTTAGATGCTAATCATTTAATATTAGATGTTTTAAAACCGATAAATAATGGAAAAATTGAGGAAGGAGCTAAGATCAGCGGTAGAGTCTCTATAGGTAATAATACTATAGTTAAAAAGGATAGTGTAATCCGTGGGCCGGTGATTATAGGTGAAAACTGTGAAATAGCTACTTATATTGGACCATATACTAGTATAGGTGATAATAGTAGAATCACTGGTGGAGAAATAGAATCCTCTATAGTGATGGGTGATGCGGTTATTGAATGTGATGAGAGAATAGTAGATAGCCTTATAGGTAATCATTGCCAAATTGTTTCAGGGGAGAATAATCTTCCTAAGGGTCGTAGATTTGTTATAGGAGAAAATTCCTTGATAAATCTATAAAAAGAATTTGATATGATAATCTTTTAATATTCAAATTATTATGCACTCCTTTTTTCTTTTATAAAATGGGAAAATAGTTTATATTTAAAATACTTATTAGTTAATGAAATAAAAAAAGTTTAGTCTGAGTTGGGAGAAAATTGGGTAAATTTATATTAAAGAGATTAATTCAATTATAATTAAGATTTGTTAGGAGTATTGACTCGAAAGATTTTATAAAATAAAATTTATTTGATCATAAAAAAATATTTAAATTCAAATTATAAAAACATGGGACTTACAGTAGGTGAATATTAATATGAAAGCTGTTATACCTGCCGCTGGTTTGGGTACTAGATTCTTGCCAGCTACTAAAGCGCAACCCAAAGAAATGTTGCCTGTTTTTAACAAACCCACCATTCAGTATGTTGTGGAAGAGGCGGTGTCCTCTGGAATTGATGATATACTGATTATAACGGGTAAGGGAAAACGATCCATTGAAGATCATTTTGACCGTTCATTTGAACTGGAATACTTTCTACGGAACTCGGGAAAGACGAATAGTTTATTAGAAATTGAAGCTATTTCTGATATGGCGGATATTTATTATGTGAGACAGAAACAGCAGAAGGGATTGGGAGATGCCATATCATGTGCTAAGAAGCATATTGATGGAGATCCATTTGCTGTACTTTTAGGTGATACTATAACTCAATCTAATATTCCCTGCACTAAACAACTTCTAGAAACTTTTTATAAGTATGAATCATCTACAATTGCCATAGAAATGGTTCCAGATGAGCGGATAGAGAGATATGGTATAATTAAAGGTACTGAGATATCTAATTCCGTTTATAAAATTGAGGATATGGTGGAGAAACCCACTTTAAAAGAGGCACCTTCAAATCTAGCTATAACTGGTAGATATATACTTGTACCTGAAATTTTTGACCATATTGAAAGTATCCCACCAGGAGTAGGTGGAGAGATTCAACTTACAGATGCAATGCGGTTAATGAATGAAATGTACGGTTATGTGTTAGAGGGTAAAGTTTATGACATTGGTAACACGGTGGAATGGCTTAAAAGTTCAATAGAAATAGCCCTTAAAGATGAAAGTGTGAAATATGAGTTAAAACAATATTTGAAAGAACTTTTAAAGGATTAAAATAATTAAACATGAATTCATATTCTTATAAAGTACATTAAATTTTATTCAATTAGAGGTCTTTTTTTTGGAAATTAGAGTTTAATTATAAAAAATTAATTTTTTTTTAAAGTAATATTATAAGTTTAATTTACTATTTTCAGTTCATGATTAAGTTTATTAATAAATGTTTATTAACGGATAAACTTATAAAATAAATAATAAATTTTTTTATTTAATAAAAAAAAATTTCATAGTCGTCATTTGTTTTAAGAAATAAAAGTGGTTTAATGAAGATTTCAATTGTCATTCCGGCCCTTAACGAAGAAGGCATAGTGGGTAAAACAGTTAAATCTGTGCCAATAAAAGAATTAGAAGAGAAGGGATTTGAAACTGAAATAATTGTAGTGGATAACGCATCAACTGATAAAACGGCAGAAGAAGCAAGTGAAGCTGGTGCAAAAGTAGTATATGAAAAGAAGAGAGGATACGGTAATGCTTATCTAAGAGGATTCAAGGAAGCTAAAGGTGATATAATCGTAATGGGAGATGCAGACGGTACTTACCCTCTTAATACTACTTATAAATTCATCCAACCCTTAATAAATGAGAAAGCTGATTTTGTAATGGGATCCAGACTTAAAGGAGATATACAAAAAGGAGCCATGCCAGCTCTTCATAGGTACATAGGAAATCCATTTCTCACCTGGATGTTAAATTCACTATTTTCAACTGGAATATCCGATGCTCATTGCGGTATGAGGGCTATAAAAAAAGAAGCACTAAATAAATTACCTTTACGCAGTGGTGGGATGGAATTCGCATCAGAAATGGTGATTGAAGCATCCCGAAAAAACCTTAAAATAGCTGAAATACCAATCACTTACTATCCTCGAGAAGGGGAATCAAAACTCAGTTCTTTTGCAGATGGATGGAGGCATCTGAGATTCATGATGCTCTACCGACCTACACCATTCTTACTGGTGCCGGGTCTCGTAGTTCTACTTTTGGGTATAACCTTAATGATTGGAGTGTCATTGCTGAGTCAATCCAGATGGAATTCACTAATCTTGGGTAGTTTACTACTTATAGTTGGATATCAAATGCTCCTAGCATGGATTCACTTCGGAGCTTTTGGAGAGACTTATGGTGTCGCCCATAGTTCTGACGTGATAAAAAAGTTCATGAGTTATCACTCATTAGGAAAAGAGCTGCTTTTAGGTGTGATACTTCTAATTGCCGGAGGAATTGTTGGAGTTAATGTTCTTTATACTTGGAGTGCATCTGGGTTTGGAGGATTATACCAAACTTGGAGTGCAATAATGGCTCTGGTACTATGTATATTAGGAATCCAAACTATTTTCTCCGGAATATTCTTGAGTTTGATGCTCTTAAATAATAGTGATAAATCAGATTAAAAATTTTTTTTGAGGGATTCCTGATGAAGATAGCCTATGTTTACGATGCAGTTTACCCATGGGTGAAGGGAGGAGCTGAAAGAAGGATTTATGAATTAGCAAGAAGGTTAATCCTTAAGGGTCATGAAGTCCACTGGTATGGTGTAGGTTGGTGGTGGCCAGAAGAAGGCCCGAAAGATATTGAATTGGATGGTATTAAATTACATGGAGTTTGTGAACCAATTAAACTTTATAATGGTAATAGGAGATCTATTAAAGAAGCCATGTATTATGCTTTGAAACTTTACCCAAAATTGAGGGGTGAAAATTTTGATATTATTGATTGTCAGGGATTTCCCTTCTTTTCATGCTTCACGTCGAAAATTTATTCATTATTTGGAAATACAGTTCTAGTAATAACTTTACATGAAGTTTGGAATCAATACTGGTATGAATATTTGGGAATTATAGGAATATTCGGTAAAATAGTTGAGAATTTAATGGTTAATTTGACTGATAAACTTATTTCTGTATCTAATAATACTAAGAATGAACTTCATAAAATTAAACCATCTGAAAAGTCAGTGATCATTCCTAATGGAATTGATTTTAAAGAAATAACTGAAATTAATCCTTCAGTTGAAAAATCAGATGTTATATTTGCAGGGAGGCTTATAAAAGAGAAAAATACGGATTTACTTCTTAGATCACTGGTTTTGGTGAAAAAGAGTCTTCCTAATATTAAATGTTTTATTATTGGTAATGGTCCTGAAAAACATAATCTGGAAATATTAAGGGATGATTTAAATCTTGAGGATAATGTGAAATTTCTAGGGTTTTTGGAAGATCACAGTTTAATTTCACATATAAAGTCTTCACTAGTTTTTACATTACCCTCGACTCGTGAGGGATTTGGAATGGTGGTTTTGGAAGCTAATGCTTGCGGTTTACCTGTGGTGGTGATTAATCATCCTATGAATGCATCAAAGGATCTCGTAAAAGATAATATTAATGGTTTTATTGCTGAATTTTCTGAGGATTCTTTGTCAGATAAAATTTTAGAGGGTATTAATGGGAAGTTTAGAATGGAGGATGCTTGTATAAATTTAGCTAGAGCGTATGATTGGGATGAAATAGTGATGGATTTAGAGGATTTTTATCGAGAGGTTTTATAAAATTCCAGATGGTTAAATTAATTTTTTAATAAAAAAAAAATTTTTTAGTATTTATTAATTTTAGGGGATTTAAGTTTTTTATTTATTATTTTAAGAAATGGAATTGAAATATAATGAAAATAGTACAGACACCCGTAAGGTTTTACCCGTTCATAGGTGGTGTGGAGAATTATGTTTATTATCTTTCTAAGGAATTAGTTAGACGAGGACATCAGATAGAGGTTATATGTGCTAATGAACCGCAATCAATTAATATTGATAATATTGAGGGAATTAAAGTTAAAAGATTATCTTATCTGGGTAGAATTGCTAATACTAATATCACTCCCCAACTTCCTTTAATACTATCCCAGGAAGATTATGATATTATTCATACTCATATACCCACACCTTGGAGTGCTGATTGGAGCGCAGTATTATCTAAAATTAAAAATAAACCGTTAGTAATTACTTATCATAATGATATTATTGGTGAGGGTATTGTTGATTACATTGCTCGTTTTTATAACTCCACATTCCTTAAATTACTGCTTAAAAGGGCAGATAAGATCATTATAACTCAGCCTAGTTATCTTAAATCATCTGATTATTTAAGGGATTATCAGGATAAGATTGAAGTAATCCCTAATGGTGTTGATGTAAATAAATTCCAGTCTAGAAAAACCTTTAATGATGATTATACTATTTTTTTCCTGAGTCTTTTAGATGAATTCCATCGATATAAAGGATTAGATTATCTATTAAAATCGCTTCAAATAGTTAAAAAAGAAATACCTAATTTTAAACTGGTGGTGGGCGGTAAAGGTGTTTTGGTGGATTACTATAAGAAAATGGCTGCTTCAATGGGATTGGTTGATAACGTGGAATTTACGGGTTTTATATCTGATGATGAAATTGTTGGGTATTACAATCAAGCCAATGTATTTGTGTTACCTTCCACTTCTTCTTTACAGGAGGGGTTTGGGATTGTGGCATTGGAGGCTTTAGCTTGCCAGATTCCAGTTATTACTACGGATATTGTAGGGGTGGCGGAGGATTTAGTTGCAGTTAATGGTGGATTAGTAGTCCCTCCTAAAGATGTTGTAAAACTTGCTGAAGCTATAATTATTATATTTAAGGATAGAGAATTACAAAAAGAGATGGGTAAACGTGGTAGAAAACTGGTAATGGAAAAATATACGTGGAAGAGCGTGGCTAGTAACATGGAAAAACTATATAAGATTATCTGCTCAAAGTAACTCTAAAAATTTTTTATGACTAATTTTTTTTGAAGGTAAATCTAGAAATAAATAGTACTAAGCTATTAAAAATATTTATAAAATATGAAGTACATGGGGAATACTTTGATGAAAATGTTTGAAATAAATAAATTTAAGCTTAGAGACTGGATAATTTTAGTGGTACTCTTACTTTTTCTTACAGATTTATCTATTATTTTCAATATTCCTAATTTACGACCAGCATTATCTTTTTTATTTTTCACTTTCATCCCGGGAATCTTGATTCTCCAGATTTTAAGGTTAAATAAGATCGATTTACTTAAAAAAATTGTTTTATGGGTGGGAGTTAGTGTTTCATTCCTATTGATTATCGGTATTATTTTAAATTCTTTATATCCAATCTTAATTGCACCATTATCTTTAACTCCTGTTTTAATAGCTTTAAATATCTTTATAATCTTATTATCAACAATTGTTTATTGGCGTAGTAATAAAAACTTTAACATAAAGGATATTTTTAATTATAAATTTGCTTTGGAAGGTAAATTATTATCCCTGTTGATTTTTCCTTTTTTATTTCCATTATTAGCTGTTTTGGGAACTTATTTGATGAATGTAAGTCATAATAATATTTTACTTTTAACTATGCTTCTTTTAATACCTGTATATCTCATTGCAGTGGTTTATATGAGGGATAGAATTCATTTTGTTACATATCCCTTGGCATTGTGGCTTATTGGTTTGAGCTTACTTCTAATGTATGGTTTAACTTCTAACCACCTTATAGGTATTGATGTTCATTTAGAGTATTATTGCTTCCAACTTACTCAATACACTTCACATTGGGATTTAAATGCTTATTACAATCCTTTTAATGCCTGTTTGAGTGTAACTATCCTCCCCCAAATTTATCAGGTTCTCTCTGGGTTAAGCGGGGAGTATGTTTTTAAATTATTCATGGCTCTCATAGGCTCTGTAACTCCTCTTATAGTTTATTTAGTGGCGAGAAAATACTTTGCCCGGAAGTATGCATTTTTAGGTGCACTTCTATTTATTTTCCAGTTATTCTTTATGAGTGAATTAGGCGCGGTTAGACAGGAAATCGCTACAGTCTTCTTCTTCCTAACAATCCTCGTGCTTTTGGACTTTGAAATGGATAAATGGATTCAGAAACTTCTTATAATTTTATTCTTATTCATCACGTTAATTTCGCATTACTCAACAGCTTATGTGGCATTTATAATTGTAATACCTATTCTATTATGGCCGTTCTTTGATAAATTAATCAGGGAGAGAAGGTTGGTTTTCACCAACTTTGATATAATTCTTATTTCCTTGGCAATGATTTTAATTTGGTATCTTTTAGTTGCTAAAGTACAATTTGCAAGCGGTGCTCAAGTGGTGGCTCAGACTGTCCAGACGACTGCGACTGGTGGTGCATCACCATCTGCTCTGATATCCACTAGGAGTAATTATGTTTTAGGAGTTCTGGGTGTAGTGCTCACTTCTCTACCGAATACTATAAGTGTCATTATCAATGATTTAATATTCGCCACCATTCTGGTGGGTATAGTTGGTATGATAGCGAAATTACATTACTATCATGAAAAATTTAAGATGCAATTTTTTATCGGAATAAGTATATCCCTAGCATTACTAGTTTTATTTGTAACCCTACCTTATATTTCCATAGCCTACGATGCTGTTAGGTTATTCTTCCAGTTAGCCATATTTTTAGCACCGGTCTTTGTAATAGGTGGTATAGTAGTAGCTAAAGTCATAAAAAACCCGAAATGGGATGTTTACGTTCTTTTAATTCTATTATTATTCTTATTCTCATGCAGTACTTACTTACAGTATAGTTTACTGGGCATGCCTTATTCACCTGAATTCGAGAATAATAGTATAGTACGAGAGGAGCTTTTTATTTATAATAATGAGTTAACATCGGCTCAGTGGATATATCAGAATAGAGAAGATAATTTAACAATATATTCTGATGAAAACGCTGTTCCACGGTTTTCAACAGCGTATGGAACGAATATTGGCAATATCAGTTTAAATGATACATTATTTGAATGGGATAAAATGATAGGTAGTGGTTACATCTACTTAGGATATGTTAATGTAAATGATCATAAAGTTATTGAATTGGGTAATAACATTAACAGAACGAATATAGAATCCTATTCCAATCTATTCACAGGTAAAAGTATAATTTATGATAATGGAGGAAGCCAGATATGGTGGTAGATAAATGAAAACTAAAATATTATTCGTACATCACACTGCCATGTGGTTTCGACGACCATTTTTCCGTGCTTTAAGCAAGATTTATGATGTAGAATTCATATTCACCCATGTTGAAAGTTATAATAAAACATACAACATTCAACTCAGCCAGGTTATCCCGGGGATGGATGGGGTAAATTACAAGGTGATAAATAAAAATTGGGGCTTACCTTGGGAAGCTATAAGAAGAGCTATGGGAGATTATGACATATTTCTAGGCGGCAGCTGGGACACCCTAAATGATGTGATAGAAACTTTATTATACTTCATTATAGTGAAATTTAAAAGACGTCCATTCATTCTATGGAGGGAAGATTGGGATTGGAATGTTCAATCCACTAAAAGAAGCCTAGTTAAAATTCTAGCAGGATTTCTGAGTAGACGGACTGATGCAATCTTAGTTCCCGGAAGTAAACATAGGGAATTCTTCACAAAACTCGGTGTATCCTCTGAAAAAATATTTATAATGCCTAACGTGAGTAATTTAACCCTTAAAGATGATGATTATAATAATCTGATTAAAATACGTGAAGAAATGGGTTTGAAGAATGAAAAGGTTATATTATTTGTAGGGCGTCTTATTAACCTTAAAGGAGTGCAATTTCTTCTTAAAGCATTCTCAAAACTCCGGCAGAGAATGGAAAATGTGATATTAATTATTGTAGGTAATGGATCATGTCATGAAGAATTAGAGAATTTATCTAGGAAGTTACAAGTTAATGATAAAGTTTACTTCAGGGGTAATGTGGATAATGAATTGTTAGGAGCTTATTATTTACTGTGTAATGTTTTCGTGTTACCATCAATCACGACTCATCATGCTGATGCTTGTCCACTTGTAGTTAACGAGGCTATGTACTTCTCGAAGCCTGTAATTACCAGTGATGCGGTGGGAACCACCTTCATGATCAAAAATGGCAGGAATGGGTATGTAGTGCCGGAGAGAAATCCAGAAGGTCTTTGTAATGCTTTATATAATATCTTATCAGACTCTGAACTTGAGAAGAGGATGGGTGAAGCTTCCAAAATCATTATTAATGAAGGATTCACTTATCAAAACATGATAGCTGGTTTTAATCAAGCAGTTAATTATTTAAATTTTGAATAAAATATTCATGAATAGGTTATTAATAAAAAAAGACTTTTGAGGTTTAATTTATCTTTTTAAGATGACTATTAAATATATTTTAACTATCTGGAGAAAATATAAGGGTAGATACCAGTAGTAATGATTATTATGGGATTTTAGAAATTTTAAATTTGATTTAATTTCCATTAATGCTCTTTTAACAGAGTCTGAATTCCTTTTCTTCCTTGATACCCCTTCTTTATGCCATATATGACTATTTAAAACTATAATTGATTTGTAACCCTGTTTTTTAAGTAGAATTGCTAAGTCAATATCTTCACAACCAAAAAAGAGTTTTTCATTCAAATATTCAAAAGTAATATCCCTAATTTTCATCATCAAGGCTGCTCCGGAAACCCAATCACATTCTATAATGTTATTGTTATAATCTTCAGGATTACTAACCTCTATTAAGTCATAGTATCCGGGATATCTATTGATATCAACTTTCCCACCTAAATTAGCCACCACATCGTTCCGTCCATTCCAATCATAATAATATATAAGAGGGCCTAAAATACCGAAATTTACATTTTCTTCGGCTGATTGGACCATTTTAGTTAAAAAATCAGGGTTAACCACTGTATCATTATTCAACAAAAATATATATTCAGGATTGAGATTTTTAAGAGCGTATTTTATAGCTATATTATTTCCCTTAGCAAACCCGTAATTCTCATCATTTTTGATAAGGGTGAGTTTCTGATTCGATGGTAAATCCAAATCTTTTTCAATTTTTATATTGGATTTTAACTCGTTTTTGGTGAGGATTTTCAGTCTAATTGGTTTATTGTTTTTTTGATATTGGAAAAATGGGGATTGTACTTTTATTTCACCTTGGCAGTATTCCCTTATTTTCTGGATGGATTGATCATTGGAGTCATTATCTACCAATATCACTTCAAAATTACGATAATTAATTTTAAAGAGGGACTCCAGACATTCCAGGGTGTCAGGCCAGCCGTTCCAGTTTAGGATTATAATAGCCACTTGTGGATTCATAATTTTTAATATCTCCCTAATAATAAATTTTTAGAATTTCATCAAATTTTTTTATTTCCTCTATTTATTTTTCAGATTTAGTGGGGAAAAAAATACTTTTAAAGATTTTTAAATAAGATTTCAGAAGTACATCGAAGTATTCACTTGTACTAATATCATTTCTACTTATTACACTTCCTACAAGAACAAATAATCCTTCTTTGATTAATACTAAGAGAAATAAGAATTTTTGAATAGGATTTCCATAGCGAGTTACATTCTCTGCAGTATTTTCAGTACTTAAGATAGTCATCTTTGGAAGTACGGATTTTTTAGTGATTGATTGACCTCTTTTATGGTAAACTATTGAGTTAGGAGCATAAATGGCTTTCCAATCTTTATTATGGGCCCGCCATGATAAATCAGCATCTTCTCCTAGAGTAACGTAGCTTGTATCCAGAAGACCAATCTCAAGAAGCATTTCTTTATTATAAAGTGCAGCTGCAGCCATGGCACCCATAATCTCCTTATGCTGATCATACTGTCCATGATCCAATTCTCCATGACCTCTATCCACTATTCTTCCCCAGCTAAGCACATGCCCAGTTGAATCAATGATGTGGGTATTATAAGCGTTTAATAATTTTGCACCAACAATTCCAGTCTTATCATGAGTTTCCGCGGCTTTAACCATTTCATCTAAGAATTTTGGGTCTACTATGGTATCATTATTTAAAAGTAAAATATAGGAAGGGTTCAAATTTTTAAGGGCAAATAATATTCCTACATTATTTCCTTCGGCAAATCCATAATTCTCATCATTTTTGATGAGTATAAGTTTTTGACTTAGGAGATTTGAATCGTCTCTTTTATAAAGATGATTTTCAGAGTTTCCTGTTTCATCGTTAGAGTATTCAATTACTGTTATTGGTTTGTTTTTACTCATGTAATTGAAGAACTTTGATTTTACTTTTAATTCACCCTGACAGTAATCTCTTATTTTTTGGATTGACTGATCCTCGGAGTGATTATCCACAACTATAACCTTAAAATGGGGATAATTAATTTGATAAAGGGATTCTAGGCATTCAATAGTATTTTTCCAGCCATTCCAGTTCAATATAATTACAGTAACCAGGGGATTCATATTTTTTTATTCACATAACTTAGATTATTCTTATATTCTATTCTATATTGTTAAAATTTTATTTAAAGCGATAATTGATTCATTGATTTGATTTCAGAATCTATAACATGGTTCAAGTGCCATAACAATCGTTCTCCAGCTTGTTCCAATGTCCAAAATTCTTGAATAATTTTTATTGCATTTTTAGACATTGTATATCTTTTATATTTCTTTAAAAGCAGTTCTCTAGTAGCTTCAGCGAATGAGGTTTCGTCACGTTCCGTGTGTAAACCTGTTTTCCCATGAATCACGGTTTCCCTTACGCCACCTTCCTTAACAGCCACTACGGGAGTACCGCAACTCATAGCCTCTAATGGAACTAGACCAAATGGTTCCATATAAGGAGCATAAAGTACTAGTTTAGCCTTATTATAAAGCAGAACCAGTTCATCATCATTTATAAGTTCTAATATTTCTATTTCGACTTTTAAATTAGAGGCTAATTGTTCGAGATATGCTTTCCATTCTGGTTCTGAATAATTTGAAACTATAACTAGTTTAGGGCGTATATTAGGTTCAATCAATGCAAGAGACCTGATCATGAAATCATAACCTTTAGACGCTCTACAACTACCCACAGAAAGTACGAAATCTTCTTCAGAGACTTCAAGTGGTCTGAATAACTTGGTTTCAATTCCAAGATATGATACAAAAGAATTAACACCATAAACACGTAATATGGATTCTCTGGTGAAATAAGAATTAGTTAAAATATAATTAGCATGTGAAATATTCTGTTTATCTATTTTTAAATCCACATTATCTGAATAATCATAAACCATTCTCTTTACAGGATTCTGTTGTTTTTTTCTTTGAGATACAGCTTCTAGAATAGCTTCATTACGAGGTGGTTGTGGACAGTAATAAATCAGAGGTTTTATAACGTATTTAAGGAAAAATGGTGACATAGTGTACTGGTCCTGTTCACTGAATACAACATCATAATCTCCAGAATTTATTATTTTAGCTATCTTTTCCTCAGTTCTTTCCAAATCCCATAATGATATGGATTTTAATTGGGGTGGCAAATATTTGATGGTGGAATATATAGTTCCTTTGATGGTTTTTTCCACGGGGAAGATTTTTAAACTGTTTGCTACATCTTTAAGAGGTAAAAATTCTTCATTAGCTGTGGATGGGACTAAAACATCTACGATATGTCCTTCTTTATTCAAATAATCTACAAAACCGTGTAAAGCCCTTTTAGCTCCTCCACTGGGTAAATTATGGAAAACTGCGATTTTCATTGGATATTTCATCTCTAAAATATTTTCTTTTATTCGGGGTTTATTTATTAAATTTTAATTCTGAATCCGTCAATACTTCCTTTAAATAAAGATTTAAACATAAGCCAATCTCTGCAGTATATTAATTGATATGTAGATTGTATTAGAAGTTCCTTTAGATAATAATATAGAAATGAATGATAAACTTTTTTATTGGCATGTTTTCTCATGAAATAAAGCCGGTTTCGATTGTGATAATATGTTTTAAAATAACCTTTACTGGAAGTACCATATTTATGCCATATCTTAGATTTAAATGCATAAACAGATTTATAACCTGCTTCTCTTCCATTGAAGCACCAATCCACATCCTCCCAGTACATATAATAATTGGTATCCAAAACGCCAATTTTTTCTATTACATTTGTTTTAGCTAATAAACAGGCCCCTCCTACGTAATCTAATTCGAGTAATTGATCATATCTTCCATCATCTTCCTGATCAAAACCTATTTCAGGTGTTTCCGCATGCTGAAAATCTATATTTCCCCCACCAGCTGCTTGTATCATGTTTATTCTCTCATAAAAATAAGTTTTTGATCCTACAAATCCTATTTGCTTACTAGATTCTCCTATTTTTATCATTTCATCCAGGAATTCTGGATCCACTACAGTGTCATTGTTTAAAAGTAGAATATATGATGATTTAAGATATTTTAGAGCGAAACGTATTCCAATATTAGTTCCCTCAGCAAAACCATAATTCTCATCATTTTTTATGAGAATTAGTCTCTTTGAATCAATGCTTACTTTACTCTGTTCCGTTAAGGATTTTTCCAGGTTATCATTTTCCTGATTGGTGATTTCTATGATTTTTATGGGTTTATTATCTGTTTTGTACTGGAAAAATTGGGATTGCACTTCCAGTTTTCCATTGCAGTACTTCCTTATTTTTTGGATTGATTCATCGTGAGAGTGATTATCTATTACTATAACTTCAAAGTTAGTGTAACTGATTTGGTATAATGATTCAAGGCATTCTAAAGTATCTTTCCAGCCATTCCAGTTTAATATAATCACTGCAACATTAGGAATCATTTTATTTTTCCTGAATTTTTTTATAAATTCTTAAATGTTTTATTTCAAAGAATTATAAGAGAATTTGTAATTTTTATTCAAAGAGTATTTTTGAAAGAATTATAAGAGAATTCGAATGATTATTATTGGATTATATAATTATATTTAATGAATTAATAGTATTATACTAATGATTTTGAAAGTTTTTAAATGAGTTAAGGATGAAAAGAAATATGGATCAAAATCGTCTTAAAATTGCTTTTTTAACAGCAACTAATGCCAGAGATAAAAAATCACGTTCTGGAACTCTTTATCATATGGGTCAAGCTCTCCAGAAACATTGTGGTGACGTGTATTATTTAGGACCATTAGACACTAAGATGGAGAATTTGACTAGATGGTTTAATGATGTATCCATAAAACTCTTAAAAAAAAATTACTCATATGAACACAGCATATTACTCTCCAAAAGTTACGCACGAATCATCAAACGTAAAATTCGAGAAGAATCATTTGATCTAATTTTTGCACCAGTAGCATCCACTGAAATAGTATTTCTAAACACTGAAATACCCATTGTTTATACGGCTGATGCAACATTTGCTCTTATCAGTGATTATTATCCTGATTATTTCTCAAGTCAAATAGTTTTATCTAGGATGGAAGGTAATTTTATAGAAAAATCTGCTATTCAAAAAGCAGATTTAATTTTGTATCCATCCAGATGGGCTGCGCAATCTGCAATAAGGGATTACAAGTCAGATAAATCGAAGGTCCATATTATTCCTTTTGGGGCAAATATTGATGAAGCACCTTCAAAGAAGATTATAAAGGGTAAGAAAAAATTTGGTAACTGTAAATTACTTTTCTTAGGGGTTGATTGGAAGCGTAAAGGTGGTGGAATAGCATTTGAAACTCTTTTAGAACTTGAAAAAATGGGTTTTATAGCTGAATTAACTGTTTGTGGTTGTATTCCTCCGGAAGAGTGCGTGCATGATAGAATGACAGTTATACCATTCTTGGATAAGAATGATAGGATTCAAAGTAAAGAGTTGAATGAATTATTTTTGAAAAGTGACTTCTTACTTTTACCCACAAGAAGCGAAGCTTATGGTGTAGTTTTCTGTGAAGCAAATGCGTTTGGTTTACCGGTAATAACTACAAATACTGGTGGAGTTTCAAGTGTAATTGAATCTGGTAAGAATGGTTTCATGTTACCAATTGACGCCACGGGGATTGATTATGCTGAACTTATTAAAGAGATTTACATGGATGATGAAAAATATTATGGATTAGTGCTTTCTAGCAGAGAAACCTTTGATGAAAAACTTAATTGGGATAGCTGGGCAAAAACTGTTTGTAAATTAATTAATAGAATAATATGAAATAGAAATTATTTTTCTAAATTAAAGTTTTTTAAACAAAAAAAGTTTTCATGGAAGATTAAAATTATGGATTATCCTGAAAAAGAATATAAAGAATTATCTGTGATAATTTTAAACTATAAAAACGCTTTTTTAACAGCTAAATGTGTTGATTATCTAATAAAATCTGCAAATAAATCAGGTATTTCAATTGAAGTTATCGTGGTTGATAACAGTACACTGGAAACTGCAGATGAACTTAAAGAGATTTTACCATCCACGGTTAAAATCATTGATAATAATATAAATCAAGGATTTTCTCGGGCAAATAACCAGGGAATTCGTGTAGGTACTGGAGAATTCATTTTATTATTGAATAATGATGCATTTGTCAATTCACAATGTTTAAGGGCGGGTATAAATTATTTAAAGGAAAATAATGATTGTGGTATTTGGTCGCCTAAATTAATAGGTGAAGATGGTTCATTTCAAGTATCATGTGCTCGATTACCATCCATAAAAGGATTAATTGGAGAATACCTACTATTTAGAAATTTTGATTGGTATGAAGACGTTAAGGAATGGAGAAAACCTCGAAATGTTGGAACTGTTATTGGAGCTTACTTACTCTTTAAGAAATCATTAATAAATGAAGTGGGACTACTAGATGAAGATTTTTTCTTCAATGTGGAAGATGTTGATTACTGTAAAAGAGTTCATGAAGCAGGATTATCGGTGGTATACGATCCTCGCTATAGTGTAGTGCATATTGGAGGTGCATCTTCCAAAGATTCATGGATGAACAGTTCACATTTACACAATTATCGTATAGTTTATTTCCATAAACATCACGGTAAAATCTCTGGATGGCTAGCTAGAATAATTATAAGCTTAGGATTAACTATAAGGAAAATTAAATAAAATTTATTGGATTAGGATTTGGAGGAATAAAAAAAATAATGACTAAAAAACCTAAAATATCCATTTTAATTCACACTCTTAATGAAGAGAGGAATATAAGAAATTGCCTGGAAACCGTGAAATGGGCAGATGAGATAATAATTATTGATATGTACAGTGACGATAGAACAGTGGAGATAACGAAGGAGTACACTGATAAAATATTTTATCATGAGAGAATGGGTTACGCTGATCCAGCTAGGCAATTTGGCTTGGAGAAGGCTACCAATGATTGGGTGCTTCAGGTTGATGCGGATGAATTAGT
>Ga0182014_10003138_pt1 | contig 20162 bp, 21 predicted proteins | sample 612S2DmetaG_FD_120489 | JGI IMG/M metagenome (GOLD analysis project Ga0182014, IMG submission 120489) | Permafrost microbial communities from Stordalen Mire, Sweden - 612S2D metaG | ecosystem: Environmental > Terrestrial > Soil > Wetlands > Permafrost | place: Sweden: Stordalen | collected... | reverse complement strand
GAGTACGGCATTTGGAAAAGCCCCGCTCTTGCCAAACTTAAGCCGGATCGGTCCTTCAAAACGTTCCATGTCGCCGGCAGGGATTGTTGCCTTACGCAAATTGCCAGTTCACTCATTGAGAGCCGCAGCCGTTCTTAGAACGCGAGCGATCGTGAAGGCTGCCTCCGTTGTAGAGGAAGTCAATCCTCCCAAGGGCCTCCCGCTGGCCATGACCTATTCCAATGCTCCTTCTTTGTCACCCCGATCACGAGCGGCATAAGGAACCGTTCGATGTCGCTTACAACGCGCTTGAGAGGGACTGCCTCGATGTAGAGCTGGTTCTTCGTGTTGAACGCTCCCCACTGCCGCTGCTTCGATTCGTCTTCAAAGAATTCGAAAGTGAACGCTCGCGGCGGCGCTGAGATGGTGGGCAATGCGGTCTTACGCCGTTCAAACGTCCTTACGATAGCCTCGGCGAGGACTGGGCCATCGAACGGAAAAAGCTCCGACAGGGCGCGGATGTCATGAAAATCTTTCATCCGGCTGTTGGTTATCCCGAGTTTCACCATCGCCTCGAACTTCTCAGCCACCACGGTCTCTTTGGGATATGTGAGCAGCGACGGTGCAGATCCGTTTAGGATCGTCGGAAACGATGTCTCGATTGGTGGGGGCGTTATGGTATCTCCGAAGCCAATATCGATCTGCATGGGAATCCGCGCCCTCTCCAGATAGCCCAGGAAGGTGACACGCACACCGTCATAGTCCGCATCTTCCTTGATCCGCTGCGCCTTGACACTCGCTGGGTCAAACTGGAGACCGTCTTCATCGACAGGAAGCGCACAGATGTCCTTGAAGATGGATTCGAAGCGACTCGGCTCGCTGTCGCCAACGGAGAGAAAATCGGCGTCCCGTGTTGGGCCGTGGGCTTCCTCCGCCCAGAGTTCAAAAAGCAGCGCCTCCTTCAGAAGAAAAATCTTCCGGAATCCAGATTCCCCGATCCGAAAGAGAAGGCGTTCCAGCGCATACTTCGTCAGAAGCAGCCCAAAATCCTCTCTCCGATCACGAGCACAATGACGTTGCCCTCAGAATGCGTATCTCTTAATCGGCCGGGTTTTGGGGAAGTTCAATCATCCCCGTCGTCGTCGTGGCGGTGGTAATGTGGGAATCGGCTTTATCGATTTCCAAGGTTTGTGGGAAGGACGGAAAGCGGTACTATCGTTTTCCGGGCTTTCCATAAACCGTCATTTCCACCGCCTGTTTCGATTGCCGCTAACTTTCAGGCGGCTATGTTCCCCGTTGCATCCATCCAGTCATTCTCGAACTGCATTGGGCTTGTATAGCCCAGCGTCGAGTGCATGCGTGATTGGTTATACCAGAGCAGCCAGGCGATGGTTTCATCCTTGGCCTGGCGGATCGTTTGAAAACACTGGCCGTGCAGTCGTTCTACCTTCAGCGAGCCAAACAGCGTTTCTGAACAGGCGTTGTCCCAGCAGTTTCCCTTGCGGCTCATCGACGGCGTGATGCCATGCTCTTTGAGCACCTTGTTGAAGTCCTCGCTGGCGTACTGGCTGCCGCGATCACTATGAAAAATCAGGCCTGCCTTGCTACCTGGGCTACGCCGAAACCAGGCCATCTCCAAGGCGTCGATGACCAACGTACGGCGCATGTCAGGTTGCATCGACCAGCCCACCACACGGCGACTGAACAGATCGATAACCACGGCCAGAAACAGCCAGCCTTCCTCGGTGGCGACGTAGGTGATGTCACCTGCCCACGCCTGGTTGGGCTTGGACATTGTGAAGTTGCGATTCAGCAGGTTCGGCGCAATCGGCAGATCATGCCGGCTGTCAGTGGTCATAACTCGAAAACGCCGCTTGCCGCGAGCGCGGATGCCGTGTTCCTGCATCAGCCGTTGCACTCGTTGCTTGCCCACGCGGATACCTTGAGACCGAAGCTGACGCCAGATGCGAGGCCAGCCGTAAGCTCCACGGTTCTCCGCATACGCCGCACGGATATGCACAAGAAGTGCTGCATCGCTCAGATGGCGGCGACCGGCTATCTCCCGGCGACGTGCCATGTGTTGGTGATATCCGGATACGCTTACGCCCAGAACGCGGCACTGCACCCGGATCGGCCAGATCCGCTTGTGGTGTTGAATAAAGGCGTACTTCACTTCTGGCCCTTTGCGAAGAACGCCGTCGCTTTTCCCAGGATGTCGCGCTCCATCGTCACGCGAGCAAGCTCTGCGCGAAGACGACTGATCTCCATCTGCTCAGCGGTCACGCCGCTCTTGCCAGTGCCACCCTTCAAGGCTCCCGCTCGATGAAGCTTTACCCAATTGCTCAGTGTCTGTTCAACCACACCCAGACTGCGCGCAGCGGATGCCAGCGTCTGGCCAGACTCTACAAGCCGAACCGCTTCCTGCTTGAACTCAAGCGTGTACCTTCCACGCGTCCCATTCCTCATCTTCGTGTCCCTTTCGCTATTAAATCAGCTTGTTAAGGGATACGTTTTGCGGGGGCAAGGTCACAATTTGCCAGGCGTTGCTGAATGGAGGCCGCGATGTTGGTGACATTCTTGGTCAAGACAGGGACTCCATATATGGCCGCATGACGTTGGCGACTCGACAAACCTTCGCCGCTTCCCAGAGTTCGTCCATGGTTGCCTTCTTCTCACGAAAGCATTCCCGAAGGGCTTGAATCGCGAGCTCTGTTCCGACCTTAGACCGAAATTTGAAACAATCGGCGACCGTTTTTGCCGGGCTGTAGACCTTGATTTTGGCGCCCTCGATCATATGCTCCACGGTACCGAAGGTAAGGGACCGGCCGGAGAAGCGCACCACCCGGATCGGAGGGTACTCAATGCGGGGTGTCCATGCTCCAGGTTTCAGGGCAATCCAAACCTCAAATGGATTCTCAGTCGTGAGTTCATGGAAACGCAGCGCCGATGAGAGGCAGACTACGGCTTGGGGAACTTTCCGGCATACCTCCACAAGCGTTCGATTCTCTGTGGGCGGGTTCTCGACAGAGGAATAGAGCCCTCTCCCAACCCGTTCGAGCTTTCCCGCTCGGACGAGCCGGCCAAGGTAATTGCGCGGTATGTCCAGCCGGTCAAGATCCCCCGGTCGTATGACGGACTGCCGACCGGCGTACTTCAGAAGGCGATCCATTTGTGTCTCCATGCTGAGAGTGTACTAAATCCACTATACATGTCAATATGTATTGCGGATTCAGGACAGCCATTCAACCCCGGCGCGGCCAGCTCTTCCACTGGAAATAGCATTCACCCAGTTTCCCCATGCGCAAGATGAAGAAAACCTTGCGCAGAGCGACTGACGCGCTTCCGAAGTGTTTCTACTTGGGCTGTGTTGAGCAGCCCTATTCCGAAATCAACCTACAATCGGCTCCGGATGGTCGGCGCGGGCGTACCTCCGCAGGTCTGCCACTGGAATCAATACCCGTCCACCAATTCTCCTGGTCGGCAGGCGCCGGGTCGCAACCAGATAATCCAACGCACGCTGGCTAATAGAAAGCACCTGTGCAGCTTCCCTCCGACTCAGGAGAAACTTCTCCTCAGCGCGAATTGCAGGCTCGTTGTGGGCATGTGATTCAGTACGAGGATACGATTCCATGGCTCTCCATTCACCCTTTCAAGTTGTCGAGTCGCACTTGACTCACGATTGGTCTCACCGAACGCGCCAACCATACAGCTTCCCTTCGTCAGACTTCGGGTAACACACCCCAGAATCCAATTTCCAACCAGGCCGATCGCATGCACTCAAATGCTCCAGATCGCCGGCTTCCCAAAGCTCGTACGCCCGCAATCCATCCACAGAGAGTGCCCATGACGACACAAGGTGCCCTTCAACACCGGCATTGAAACCACGAGCTCGACCGTGATCGAAACCCAGCCAATACCCAAGAACAAAAACACCAGCGGCCATGAACACCCCGGCAGACGAAGCAATTGCGGTCCATTTCAGAAGCTCGCGGCGGCCTTTCCTTGCCGCCACAGACTCGGCCGCACCGACCACGGCATCCGTCAAAGACACCTGCAGACGGACCCTCGAAGCCTCAGCTTCAGCCGCGGCTGCCGACTGAATTTTCTCCAGAATGCCCTGCACGGTTACCTTGATCTTTTCCGGGACTGCCTCATACATATCGCTGTACCGGCCAAGCACAATCATCAAAGCCCACACGGCATCCGTCGGCTCGATCCCGAACGTGTCAGCGTACAACCTGACACGTTCACGTTCAGACTCGGATAGATCCGCAAGAAAGACGCTGTACAGATCGTCACTTGGTGAAATCATCGTCGCAGACCTTATCGAAGATGTTCTGAGCGCATTCCCGGCGCCACCGTTCGATCTCCGCGCGACTACCCAACGTTGCGGTCTGCCACGCCTTTTCAAGCGTCAGACGATTGCTTTGCACAAGATTGGTGACGCGCGTAGCAAGCTGAGGGAGGTATAGCGACAATCCCTCCCTTGTCTCTACCGACTTTCGTAACGCGGAATTGTCGTACAACTCGAACAACGACGGAGCAATGCCGAAGAACCGATTGCGAACGACATGAATCCTGCCGTACTTCACCACGTTCATGTATTCGCTCAGCATCTCGCAACTGTCTCGCTGCTGGTTGATAAGGAACAGTGCGATGAAGGGCCAGCCAAATTCATGCAGCTTTTCATCGAACATTGAACCGTGGCGATTGACCCCTTCATTGTTTCGTGCGGCTGTATTGACGACAACGTCGTCGTCCTTGCTCGCATCCACAATGTCGAGAAGATCGAGCCAACCTTCGTTCTCATCCAGGTTCACCAGCGAGAAAGACTTCACATCTTTCTGGTAGGCTTTGCCGACATCCGGGTTTGCCGTATCCGTTTCCACCAACGAGACCTTTCGATTCCTCATCTCCAAGTAGTCGAGGAGACCGATCGAGCCCACCGACTTTCCAACGCCGCCCTTACTACCTGTCACAAAGAACACTCGCGCCATACTTCGCACCTTTCTTACAGCGGTACATCCGCTTTCATCTGAAATTGTCCATGCCTTACTTCAACAGTTGACGAAGGCACCGAACTTCCCTTACGAACAGCTCTCGGTTGCAACACATCTCTTGGCGACGCCAGTTTCGCCATGTATGTTGATAGGGCGTTGGCTGTGATTACAACGCCCCTCTCTTCCAATACACGCACCAGTACCTTCAGCGAATAGCCGTTTTCCCGCAGCTTTTTCAGTTCTGGGTACACAGCTCGTACAATCTCCCCCATCATGAATGTCTCAGGGTGTGGGGGAGGCTCTGTTTCCTTTTGAGCCAGGTATGTGCGAAGCCCCTGTACTTGCTCTGCGGTGAACATTTGCACTTTACGTCGCTCTTTTTCCATCCCTTTTCCCCATCTCCGCCATCACCAGCGGCATGAAGAAACAATAGCATAGAAAATACAGCAGACATGTATTATTCTAGCAGTGAAATGCTTGAGAGAGACGGCAAGATGGGCGCTGTACGCACGAAACCCCTTCGGGGTTCCGCGCGTCCACCACCATTTCACCAATCCGCCTGCGGCTACTCGGAGAAATGGTTGCGCATCTTGCTCAGGGCTACGCCCCGAGACCCCACAGAACAGGAGAATCCAATGGCAAGACCTAAACGGACTGAAGGCGCCACATTAAGGCTCTTCATCAGGATGACGGATGCTGAGAAGACCATCATCAGAGCCCAGGCCAAGATTGCCGGTATGAGCATGAGCGAGTACATACGAAGGGTCTCGCTCAACAAGCGAATCGTTTCGAAGATGGACCAAAAGGCTTTAGGGGAGCTTGCAAGACTCGGTGGGCTTCAAAAGCACCTGCTGAAGCAGATCAAAGGTCTTCCCGATGAAGAAGGTCTGCGGAAGGGACTGAATTCGACACTGTCCGCAGTGATTAGCGCGGTAAGGGCGCTCGAAATCGTTGCGGTAAAGAGAACATGATCGTTAAGGTACAACCATCTCGAAAACACTCCACCAGCTTCAAGCGGCTTCATGAATACCTTACACAAGAGCCTGATGCCGGTACTGGAGAGCTTCGATTGCGAGGAGATGTGGTCTTGTCGGAGAATCTTCTGGGTTTCGACACCGCAGCAGGAGAAATGCAAGGTGTTGCTGCTCTCAACGATCGTTGCAGAGATGCAGTATGCCATTATGAACTGTCATGGCCTCCAGAAGAACGTCCGACTCGACCGCAATGGACGGACGCAGCCTTACACACATTGAAAGCACTCGGATATGAAGACCATCAATATATGATCGTCGCGCACGACGACAAGAAGCACTTCCATATTCACATAATGGTCAACAAGGTACACCCAGAGACCCTTAGAGCAACAACGCCACATCAGTCCCATACGCTACTACACACCGCAGCGAGGCAACTCGAAACCAAAAACGGTTGGGCTCATACGCCGGGCCTTGCACGCTGGGATGAGGACACAAAACAGGCTGTACCTACATCAAGGAACGAACGTACTGCGTACAGATCGGATCAACAACATCCGACCGGTGCCGCAGCACAATTTGAACATTATCAGGATCAGGAATCGTTCCAATCCTATGTGCGACGGGAGGTTGCTCCGAGCGTACGCACACTGCTCACCCGACGCAACGTCACATGGGATGATCTCCATCTGCTCCTCTCCAAGGCCCATCTCCGACTTGAGATAGGTGATTCGGGCGGATACACGGTCCTTGCCATCGACTTCAACATCCGCGTGAAGGCGTCCGACGTATTCCGCAACAACTTTGCAGGCAAGGTCAACCGGCAAAACACTGAGGCGGCTCTTGGGGCCTGGACACCCGCCTCAACATCCGGTTATGAGGCCGCTCAACATACCGTTCGTACTCCTCTTCGTAATAGCGTTCTGAGGGAAGAACGGAGAGCGCAACGACTCGCCGACCGCACTTCCCTGATGGCCGATTATAACCAGTACCGTAACCGCCAACGTGCAGGATCGAAACGCATCACCATCGAGGGAAGAGATGCCCGTCAACATCTCGTAATGAACCTCCGACAACGCAAGAGGGAGATTCGCGCACAGGACCTTCCATGGGCGGATAGGAAGATGCTGCTGTCGCAAGCAGTTGCCCAATCCGTCATCGAGATCAGAACTCTGAAAGACTCAATTCAACGAGGACGGCACGAACAATTTCCGCAGGATCTGGGAACATGGGTTGCTGAACGCGCCAGCGAGGGAGATGCGCGAGCTGCCGCACAACTCCGAGGATGGCGCTATGCGGATCAACGTAATCAACGACGGCTCGACGCGAACCTAGAACCGAACGCCCTGCATATCGGGCCACCGCCCGAGGACAATCAGAAATCCGACTGGACAGACTTTGTGCAGCAAAGGCTCGCCGTCCGGCAGAGGGAGCAGAACCTTACCAAACAAATCGCCACAGCCAGGATCTGGACGATCAATAGGAAGACCGGCGACGTCTCCTACATGCTCAACGGGAGACTTTCAGTCATCGACCGCGGGCGTCTTGTGACCGTTTTCAACCAGGACGATGTGGCAATCGTCTTTGGACTGGAGATGGCCGTCCAGAAATATGGATCGAGAATTGCCTGTACCGGCACAGACCAATGGAAGCAGGCAGTCGCCAGCGCAGCCGTCCAATACGGCATTTTCGTGCAATTCACCGATCCGGAGATGCAAAACGCCCTCGACCGGAAAAAGCAAGCGGCCAATCCTCTTCAAGTTCGGGCTGCCCGGCTGCATTCGATCGAAACCAGACTCAGAACAGATGAAACCGACGATCTCGTCTTCACCGACGAAGCCGAGGTTCAGGAGTTGCTCTCATGCCTCCAGCCGGTCGCTCACGCGCATCGGGTGCTAGAGGTTCTGAAAAGCTCCCAAGCTCCCGACGCAAAGGCCAACGTGGGTGGCAATCTTACGTTGGCGGTTCTCAAGGGTCCCCAAGGTCAATACGCTTTCAAAGTCTCCGTCCATGAAGGAAAACGCCAGGAGATCATCGACCGAGTCGTCCAGCTTCGCCAGGCAGCGAATTGGGGTTTGCACCGGAACATCAGGACCCGCACGCGCGAGACAGAAAGCCGGTAAGGGGATGACCGAGGAACAGATCGCATTCGGTCTCATGGAGCAGTTTCTGCCTCAGTTCACCCTGTCCAATCCGGACCAGAATTCACAAGCGCTCGTGCATTCGGAACGAATCCGCCAATATACCCAAGCAGCCCGGACCGTCTTCGACCATCCCCTGCACCCGATCACAATATGGGGATATTCTTCAGCCTTCAACCCCCTGGCCTTCGTCGAAACCATCCTGCCCCCCAATTTCCACTACCTTCTTCAATTCGGTCATTTCCTTATCGATCCAACCAGAACCGTTTTGACCAAGGCGGCGGTTTTCTTCGACCTCGCTTCGGAAAGCGCGCAACTGAGAATTCTCGCTGCCTACGGGCATCCGAACCGCTGGCTCAAATCGAGCCGAGATCTCAAGCGATACTTGTATGACCCTTCCAGCGCCATACCGTGCCCAGCCGATCGCTTCTTTCGCCAACACATCCCGCTCACGTCCACTGCGCTGCAACTCAGGGTCAACGGCGACCTCTTTTGCACCGTCCCGGAAAGCCCGGCCGGCAAGGAACTCGCAGAAACCCTTCTTCGCCGTGCGTCGAACGCCGGCTACAAGGAAGCAACCCTGTTTAGTCTCGACGGGCAGCACCAAACCCTGATCGACCACGCTTCCCTACTGGCTCCGTCGCGCTACTTCGAAGCGCAGGCACGCGCTCTCCACAACAAGCCCCACATCTACAGGCTCCCTGGAGGTGAATACGCGGACCACCTCTTGAACACCGCGCTCGGGATTCCCTACGGAAGCAACCTGCTCCGGATTTTCACCTCCCAACTCGCCCCAGGCGAGACCCGAATAGAGCCAATTAACGGAACTCTGGATCTCCAGGTCAGCTCATCTCCGTATAGCGACTCGGAACTGGCATTCCACGTGCGCGAACGAACCACAAGCAGCACGATTCTCCACTCCTTATATATGGACGCATCCCACACCCTCGATCCACTCAGGCTATCCTGGCCGCACCGTCAATCCGGCCGAACCCGCCGTGGACGCGCTCACGGAAGACCAAGATAAACGAAGCCATTCACATAACCGCGTCGTTACTTCCGTAATTGCGCGGTATAGATATTACATAAATGACCGAATACAGGTATTATTAGATAGGTGAAGACCGGTGCTGCCATCAACACAACCCGATTACCCGCCGGAACTTGTTCAGCTCATTGGAGCGATAGAACATTACGCAACTTCAACGGAGGCCTCCCGCGTCGAAGAACAGACCATCCTTTCGTTGTCGTCGAAAGTGGAGCCGCACCTCGTACAGCAGTATTTGCGCGAAGCCGCAGGTTTCGCCGTTCTAGCCGCGGCACAGTTCCAGGCTCGCAAACTTGGCGATCAAACTAAGACATTTGATCGACAGATTCAACGCTACGATAGACTTCGCTACCTCGTAGACATTCAAATTGAACAGCGTAGCACCACGATCTCCCCCCTTGTCAGCGTCAAAGCTATTCTCTCCAGAATCGACGACCCCGATTACCCCTCCCCTGTTTTGAACAAATCGACAGCTGCCCTCTGTATCAGTGCGATCTACGGCGATTATCGAAATCACGATCTGATCGATGCTCTGACTGCGAATACAGCCCAGGACACAGCGCGGACGATCTCCCTAAAAGAACTGGCCACTCTGACCTGCATCAACAAGAACGGTCAGTACCGCTACACACTTCAACCATCCGAAGACAGAGCCGCCGAGCTATCCGACATTCTCGAAGATCTTTGCGTGTCTCTCCACGATCTTCATCTCTACGAAACAGTTCTCAACCCTGCTCGACACACCATCGAACACAACCTCAACCGTGCGCAAGAATCGCGCACAGAAAGCGATGCCAAGAGTATGGCCACCCAAGTTGCACCTCTCGAAACCAGTGAGAAGACCCCGAAGCCCGGACGCCGCAGTTCCAAAACTAAGGAACAGGAACCCGAACAGGTTGTCTCTCCAGAACCCGCGGCGGCTTCCACTACCCAGGGAACTGACGCTCAACACGAACTCGACGCCTTGGAAAATCAGGCGGAAGCCCCCCAAATTGGCTCCTATCTTCGTGAGAAAGGCGGATACGACGCTTTGTCCCCCGAGCAGAAGGCGGCCTGCGACAAGGATTTCCAGACGCACCTCGACCGGCGGACACGACCGATTGAAGTGCGCGACGGAGAGTCCAGGGAGGACGCCGTTCTCAGAGCCAAGCACGAATACTGTGATGCGCGTCAGGAGCACACCGCACACCATCGTCAACTCGCCAAAACCATGCTGGCGTCGAAGATGAACTGTCTCAACGACAAATACCCCAGGGACTCGTTCTCCCTGCTCAATCCCGACGTGGCCAAAGAGTTCATGGCCTCAGCCTTCTACCACCACTCGGCAGCCTCCAGAGGGCTAAAGTCCTTCGACAAGGATCTGTTTGCAACCTGCAAGAGGGCAGCACTGAAAGAATTCTCCGTCCTCGCGGCAGGCGTCGAAACTGGCGCAGCCGGAACGAAGGATTTCAACAACACATTCGCCATCAACATCGAACGGCCGCCGATTGGCGCCCTCAACCAAAACCTGCGCATCGGAGTCAAGCCTCTCCCTGGAAAACGGGAGGAGCTTGCCGCAATCTTTGGCAAGTGCGCCTGGTATCACTCCAACCAGTCCGGACGGACCCCCGAAGAGAAGGAACAGCGCCGCGCCGCTCGAACCAAAACCACACAAGACCTTGGTCGCTGAATGCCGGCTATTGCCAGTCGGCTCTGGTGATCCACCAACCTGGGATGCTGCCACTGCTGAAGTGGCAGCCTTCCCACTGCATTTCATCTACGGGCACACGTAGTCACCTATCGCACTCAACGTGCCAGGAGTAACAACAGGAGAACAGCCATCATGCAAGTTGAAACCTACCACGGACACGCAGGACTCTTCCATCAGATGGCTAACCACATCGAAATGTCGATGATGCCACAAAATCGCAGAGAAAGCTGTGGCCCTGATCCAATCACAACCAACGACATTACCCTCGCAACGACGCTATTCAACTCGATCTATGGATACCCGGCAGGGAAGGAAGCTGTTTTAGCGCTGTCGGCAGGGCTGATTCCTGGGGAGGAGCGATCTCAAGGCGTACGCGGACTCTTCGTGATGTCGGTTGGGTGCTCGGAGTACGACCAGACAGTCACGTACCAGATCCTTCCACTTCCAGACCAGGAGATGGAAACGGCAAAACTTCTCAAAGCAGCCGCAGCCTATAGCCTTCATCGCGCTGAAGTACACTCCCGGACCATTCCACCGCCTAGCCGGCTTCGTACCCAACTGGAGCGATAAAAGATGAACACATCGCCAGCGCTGTACAAGAAACCCCAATCGCCTGGATACCTCGGCACATACAATTGGTCCGCGATCCTGCTCGGGCTAATGGCATTGGTCGCAACCAACATCATCACAACCCAGCACATCGCATCGCACTTCGATTACCAGCCAGCACTCGGACCGCCTTTATTCCAAATTACCTCTCTGAAACTTTACGCGCCGTACAAGTGGTTCCCATGGATACTCAAGTTCGGCAACTCTCGGGACCCACTGGTGCGCCAGCCCCTGCTGACCTCAACACTGATTGCAGCGGTGGGCTTTGCGGCTTCTCTCTTCATCGTTGCCGTACTCAATATTCATCGCAACAAGAGACTCACCGAAGACACCGAGGATCTTCACGGAAGCGCACGATGGGCCAATGAAAAGGAAATCCGCAACTCTGGACTTGTCGATCAAAAACATGGCGTCTACATCGGCGCCTGGCACGATGAGAAAACCGATTCCCTCGAATACCTCCGGCACGCAGGCCCGGAACACATTCTCGCCTTTGCTCCGACCCGGTCCGGGAAGGGCGTCGGGCTTGTCATTCCAACGCTACTCGCATGGGAAGAGAGCGCGGTCGTCTTCGATATCAAAGGTGAAAACTGGGACAGAACGGCGGGCTATCGAATCTCCGCAGGCCACGCCTGCTTTCGCTTCGCTCCAGTTGAAGAACATAGCGCACGATTCAACCCGCTTGCCGAAGTGCGCATCGGGACGCTCCGCGAAGTCTCCGACGCGCAGAACATTGCAGAGATGCTTTGCAGGAGCGGCAAAGAAAGCGCCCAGGACGAACATTGGATCAAATCGGCGACCAGTCTCGTAACCGGTCTCATCTTGCACCTATGCTATGTCGCGCGACGGAAGAATCGCTTTGCCACCCTTACGGAGCTCTCCAACTCACTCACGCCGCTGATGTCCGACCTGACAATGCCCATCGACCTCGAAGGAATGGACGCTGAACAGGTCAACATTGCCCGCGAATACTTTTCCCAGGCCATGAGAACTCCTCACGTCGATTCCACAAACTATTGGAATCTCCGCGACGGCCAACAGTCGCTCGTGCATCCTGTTGTGCTCGAAAAAATGCAGGAGATGCTCAACAGAGAGGACAAGGAATTCTCCGGCGTATTGTCCACCGCAAAAACAGCACTCATCCTCTACAGCGATCCTCTCGTTCAACGCAGCATCGAAGAGAGCGATTTCACGATCAACGACCTCAAGCACTTCAGATATCCAGTCAGCCTTTACCTTGTTGTGCCGCCAAGCGACATCGAGCGCCTCAAACCCCTGCTCAGGCTCATCTTCACCATGACGGTGAACCGATTGACTGAGGAACTCGAACAAGTCCGGAACTCCAAGCTCCAACAGGCACTCAAACCAGGCGAGACATTCAAGGGCCGCCCGGACCACCGGGTCTTGCTTCTGATCGACGAGTTCCCAACATTGGGCAAAATGCCGATCTTCCAAACCGCATTTGCCTACATCGCGGGTTACGGCATCAAGGCATACCTGATTACGCAGGACATCGAGCAGATGAAAGACACATATGGCAACCACGAGAGCATCATCTCCAACTGCCATATTCGAATTGCTTTTGCACCGAATAAGACCGAGACCGCAGAGGCGCTCTCAAAAATGGCGGGAACAGCCACCATCCTCAGAGCGGCTGTCAGCTATAGCGGCTCGCGCACAAGCCCGCTTGCAACAAACGTATCCACTAACGTTGACCACATCTCCCGGCCTCTCATCACCGTCGATGAACTCATGCGCCTTCCAGGACCCATCAAGGAAGGCCAGGGCGAAGCCCAGCGCATCGTAGCGCCAGGGGCAATGCTCATTTTCATTGCCGGGCAATCGCCGATATTCGGCAAGCAACTTCTCTATTTTCAGGACCCAGTACTGCAAAAAAGATCGGCGATCAGGCCGCCGCAAACTCTATTCACCATCGAGCATGAAGGCAATATCCTCTCGCCAGGCAAGCTCTACCATTCGGATACCTTGAAATCCACTCGTGGCCTGATTCAAGGCCCTATTCAAGTCAAAACTGCCACTCAACTTGATCCACCTTCCAGACCTCCATCCGCAGCCTCCGCGTCGTCAGCCTCCGGAGGACCGCGGCACATCATCTCCTCCGACAAGCAAACCCTCACTACATCACAAGCGTTCACAACTGGAGATCACGAAATGAAAGAACAAGGCAAAACCGCGGCTGCCATTTCTCAGCAACCGGCGCCCAAAGACGAGATGCAGGAGATATTCGCCCAGCTCGACGATGGCATGGAAGAGATGGACAGAAACTTCCACATCTACGAACTCCAAAGAAGCGCGGGAGCGACCTCCAATGAACGTTAAGCGTTTTGTCCTTGTCGCGGTCGCGCCGGCCATCGCTGCTTCGAGCATCGTCCTTCTGCTCGGTGTCTTCGGAATCCGGCTCAACCTCGCTTCCAACTCCCTCCCTCCGGGGCTTTATCGGATCGTCCCCGCCGGGAAAGGAAGTGACCTTCTCATCTGTCCCACCGGAGTCGCTGAAAAGGTCTCAATCGAAAGAGAGTACAGAGTAAAGAGCTTCGGATGCGGCGACGGATACGCCCCGCTGCTCAAGCCGATCGCTGCACGGGCTGGAGATACCGTCACTCTGAGCGAGGCCGGCGTAACCGTGAATGGCAAATTGCTCCCGAATTCCAAACAGTATCCGAAGGACGGAATCGGACGGCCCATGCCGCTGGCCCCGTTCGGGACCTATACGGTCAATCCTGGCACGGTATGGGTCATTTCCTCCTACAACCGCTTCAGCTTCGATAGCCGCTACTTCGGCCCAGTCCGCCTCGACGAGAAGGTTCAATATGCAAAACTCCTCTGGCCTTTCTAAAACCGCCCAGATGGCCGGTCTTGTCGCAATCGTAATCGGCGCTGTTGCATGGTCCGGCCACCTCTTCACTCTTCTGGCGCTTCTCGCGTTGCCTGTGGTGTTCAGGAGCACAAGAGGGCCGGCACAGCGCCTGACAGTTTTCGGATGCTACTACGCAGCATCGATTTGGCCGGTCATCCCCGGAGCAACCCAATTCTTCGGCGACGACGCCGGATTGCACCCGCTCTCCATTCTGATCCTCTGGCTCATTTCATCGATCGTCTTGACGCTCCCTTGGGTCTGGCTGTTCCTGACGCCCCGTGTAAAAGCCGAATGGGCTCTCCCTATCGGGCTGTGTCTGACTGCCCTCCTACCGACCGGCGTCGTCAATCCTCTGACCGTCGCCGGCATCCTGTTTCCAGGGCTCGGCTGGGTGGGCCTCCTCTCCACCATCATTCTCTTTGGAACCCTGTCGAGGTACAGGGTCTTTTCGCTTCTGTCGGCGGGGATGCTCGCGGCAATTTGCTATGTCTCGCACCCAGGCACTCCGACCATTCCCCCGGCCTGGCAAGGCCACGACACCGAACTTGGAGGCGCTGAACTATCCAAGCAAACGCCAATGGCGCTCTACAAGGCCGTCGTTTACGTTCAGGAGACCGCACTCGACTCAAATGCACAAATCCAGGTCTTTCCCGAAGGAATCATCAATCACTGGACACCCTCCGCCGAGGGGTTCTGGCAATCAACCTACTCTGAACTCGAACAGAGCCATCAGTCGATTCTCTTCGGCGCAGAAGAAAACTTGCCTCACCGCGGTCAATATCAAAACGAGCTTCTCTTGCGCGGCCAGTACAGCGCAACATTCCAACAGCGGGTCCCCATTCCATACGCAATGTGGAGACCTTGGGACAACATCGGCGTCCCCATTCACTATTTCGGCCCGTCGATTCTCTCCATCGGCCCCAGGCGCGCAGCGCCTATCATCTGCTACGAGCAGCTCATCGTTGCTCCCATCCTCATCTCCATCGAACACCATCCCGAAGTGATCGTAGCTATCGCAAACGACTATTGGACGAAAGGCACATACATCGCAGAGATTCAGCAATCCGCCATCGAAGCATGGTCCAGACTGTTCTGGATTCCCGTGGTGAGTGCAATCAACAGATGAAACAGTTTCCATCCATTCTCGCAATTCTTCTCAGCGTGGCCGCAAACTCTGCTCGGGCGCAGGGCCCCCCTGCCATGAGTCTCGAACCGAACGGCCGCTATTCACAAAACCAAATGATCGTTCTTTTCAAGAGCTGTGCTCCATACGCCGCACTCAATACCATGCTTGCCGTCGCAGCAACGGAATCCGACCTCCACCCCTACGCGATCAGCGTCAACAGCCCGCAGAAAATCGCTAGCAGGCTTAGACTCACCAACCAGGCGATCGAGCTTCAAAGACAACCCAATTCCAAACTCGAAGCTGTCCTCTGGATGCACTGGCTTCTCCAACACCGCATCTCTGTCTCTGTCGGACTTCTCCAGGTCAACACCGACAATGCCGCTCGATTTCGCCTCAATCCAGAACGGCTTTTCGACCCTTGCACCAACATCGCCGTTGGCGCCAACCTCCTTGCCGAAGCCTGTGCCGCCCAAAAGCAGGCGGCACCGAACAACCCCGATGCGTTGCTTCGCGCGCTATCGGTCTATAACAGCGGGACCGCAGATTTCGGTTTTTACAACGGATACGTCGATCGCATTCTCAAAAACGCCAGACCATGAAAGAGACTCGCCATGCTCGCGCTTGAAGTGCAAAACATGTTCAATATGCACGCCACATCGAATCCAATGCCCTACGGCATTATCAAAGCAAGACGCGCTGCCGCCGCTGCGGGCTTCATCGTTTACTCCGGCATCCTCTCGATCACAGTTGCATTATGGATAGTCGGGCACTGAATTCCCCGGATCAAGATCACCGCTCTTGAACCCCGATAAAACCTGACCTCCTCGGCCCCAGTGTGCCGGTTGTGTGCCCGATACCTTCCAGTGCCCGAGAAACGGTTGTTCCCGGGCATTGGCACAGCGCTTTGCCTGACCAGCGGCGCTGGCCCGCCACTTCAAAGGCTCAGTGTGGGTCAGGTGGCCCCGGGGTGAACAAGAGCGAGAATTGAACGTCTGTTGCGCCATTCAGTTTGGGAAATTGGCTGTAGATTGCAAACAAAAACGATAGCGTTTTTGTGGCTTTGTCCTGGCGATAAAGAACATGGGCAATTTCGCAAATTTCTTTCCCACTTCGCTTAATGGTGTTCAAACGGTGTTCACGGTCAGGCACCCCGGGCGTTGCAGAAGCGGGTCATATTTCTCAATTGCCCTTGACTTCGGCGATGATAGCGCAGGCTCGCAGGTATTCCTGGCCCCTCAAGTGAACGTGAGCGGGTTTCGCCACGGCAAGGAGCTGCGGCGCGGAAGAGATCAAACGAGCATTGGCTTGGCGACCGAGAATCTTCCAAACCGGCAGGGCGGCGCTTATGGGTTCGCAGGAGCCGGTGAAGCGTTTGGATCGGCCGGTTGCGGCGAGACATCGGGCGTCGGGTTCTGGGCAGAATCATCGTCATCGCGGACTTTCAGCCCAAACCGACGCAGGGTATAGGATTCAAGGTTCGGATCAATATGCTTTTCTTGATTTGGGAATCCGAAGTGGTTATAGCATCCGAAGATTGGTACAAATTCCCATTCGACGATTTTGGGCGAGTTTCCATTCGTCTCGACCATCAAATGCCATAGGTCACCGCAAAATTTGTGTCGTCCCGTCGTGACGTTGAGACCGACCTTGAGGCCATCATCTTGCTGAAATGCCGCGCCTAATTCGGAGATAGATCCCACATCTTGTGCACGCGATGAATAGTCGCCATCGGAGAAGAGTGGTGACACGTCCAGATGGGGGCTAATCAAATGGCGCACCACATCTTGTTTGCCGGCGCTCGCCGCGAAGATGAAACGTCGCGCTGCGGCAATGGCTTCCTGCCGTTCGGATTCGAGCGACTGCGGTGCCACTTCGTCCGCAGCTTGAAGAAACAACCCAGTAGTGGAGGGAACAAAAGTAAAAACCACAATATGTTCCTCCATGGGCCGAAAAAGTACATGGACGGAAGCCTCGAAAGCACCGTCCGGGCGCTGAATTATCGACTGAATGTAATGCGCTCTGTAGGAATACGGTCTGCAGATGCGGTCCAATTGGTTGTTGCTTTGCAGAAGTCCCGGCGGGACCATTCCCGCCAGTTGATGAGGATCGCCGGAATCGAGAGATTTGTAGATTTGTCGAAGAAGCGGCGGAATGGCTTCTTTCGCTTTCTGGAGGCTCATCGAGGGCGCCGCAATGCGAGTGGTGAAATTCTGCCTGGAAATCAATAAACCTACGGCCGCGAAAAAACCAATGACGACGAGGAGCACAACAAAAACTACGGCACATCCAGACATGGAACTTGCACTGCCGGAGGTGCCCACCGAGTAGCCACTCGAAGAAGCGTGCGACGGAGCGGAAGCACGCGATTTGAAGTATTCGCCTTCATGATCTTTCGTTGGCCGTCCAATCCAATCGCTCGATGCGCGGCTTTCTCCGACCTTCTCCGCGGATGAGTCGTAATGGCGTTGCACCGGCTGCCCGAAGAAGTTCGATTCATTTCGCGAGGTGCCTACCCGCTCCCCGTCAGCGTTGTAGTGTTCAGCGCGTGAATTGCCGAGCCAGTCGGTTCCTGCCCGTGTTTCCCCGGTCTTGTTCCCATCGGTATCAGTGTGTTCCTGGACTCGATTACCAAGCCAGTCGGTCGTGTAGCGGGTTTCGCCCGTCTTGTTACCGTCGTCGTCAAAGTGTTCCTCCTTCTCACGCCCTAACCAATCGGTTCCTTTCTTGGTCGAACTCACGCTGCCTCCTTTCCAGCTTTGGGACTCCAGCGCTTGGAGTCCGAAGCGGACAACGGATTTAGAGTCGAAAGGCTTCCTTTCGGGCGACGGGGGGACGAAATGTCTCTGGTGGATTTTCCCGCTCAAATTCTTTGGCTTGAAGATCCAGCCGCTGCCGATCAATCAAATCGAAATGCCCTTGGACGCTTTCGGGGGAGTCTCGGTGCGAATAATTCTAACTCGGTCCCGGAAAATGAACCACTTTGTGGTTTCCTCGCTGGCTCAACCGCCTGCTGCAAACCTGGCTAGTGTTAGTCAAGTTAGAGTCTGCGTCAAGTAGTGTTACGGAGGTTACGAATCTGCCTAACCCCCTGCCCGGCTTCATAAATTCTTGATGCCCGGTACCCGAAACCCCGAAGTCAGGTACCTGAAAGCACGAATCGCTTGACGCGGCACCTAGGTCTCTGACCGTGTGAATTTGTGCTATCCCACCCTTGCGGCAAAAGCAAATACGCTGCAAGGATGGGGCACCCAATGGTACAGAAACAAGCGGTCAGAGACCTAGTATTACGAATATGTGCGGATGGCACCTGAAACCACGAATCCTGATGAACATTTGCTGCCGGTCAAACACAGCAGCGGGGATCTGTTCATCTGCGACGTGGCCGATGCGGCGCTCAAGGATCTCAACCCGCAAATGGAGCATCCGTTTTGCTCCCTATGGCGGGAGTGGAAGAGGCATGCCGGCCGTCGCAAACGAGGCGCGGTTGTCATAGCTTTTTGGGGAGACCGTGACTGAAGGGCGGGGGGAACCCAAACAGCGTCATTGACAGCAAGCGGCGCCGGCCAAAGTGCCGTCACCCCGCCGTCTCACGGGACAGCAGGAAAGAGGTCAATGACGATAGACAGCGTTTGAAGGAAGCTGCACGGGGCAGGGCGCGGCGGCAGTTCTTTCCATGCCCAAGTTGCGGGCAATCATGGTACAAGGGCGTCGAAGCGATTAGGATGGAGACTCAGAGACCAGAACTTAAGCCCGCAGCCCCAAAAACGACCGGAGCGAGCGGCTTTCAGCGCATCGTGGGATCAACAATGCTGGCGATCTGCTTGCGAGCTAGCACAGAAGTTGTGGGTGATGTTAAACGATGGACCTTCCTGTTGAATTGAATGGCGTAGAGCGATCCACGAAGGCCGTATTTGCGGGCGGGGAAGATCTGCATTTTGTGAACGACTGGCGAAAAGTACTTGGGAAAGATCAGAACCCTCTTCGGGTTGATGCGGTAGATTTCGCTCAAGTCGCAGTTGCCCGGTTTGAAGCACATTCGGCAATCGAACCTTATGCGAAGAGTCTCATAGATATTGGCGATCACATTGGCAACAATCCGATATGCGAGGTGGCATGCTTCGTCCTACTAAAGTGCGATTGGTTCCCTGACTCCGAAGTAATAGGCATAGCCCATTTCCGGCGAACATGGAGCAATAGGATCGTGCTCGACTACTTGGCATCACATCCGTTCATCGTCCGCCCTCCAGATTCCTATCCCGCGGTTGTGCGTGGTGTCGGAACGGCATTGCTTTATTTCCTCTGTAGCGTGGCCAAACGATATGGATGTGACGCGGTTTGGGGCGAGGCAACCCAAGGATCATGTGGATTTTACAGGCAAGTTCTCAAATTGGATTCTGTGAAAGACTTGATTTATGCTCCGAGCGAGAAATTCCTGAGCTTCATCGATCGAACGGATGCCAATCGGAGGGAGGGTGCAACTACGGCGGCAACGAGCGCACGCGAAGAGATTTATGCTGTTGAGGTGGAGAATCCACCATTTGTCGGGAGCAAGACTGCCGTGTTTAATCCAGCGCGACGGTTAGCATATCGATTCCTAGTGTCCTGAGTCTAAAGTTCGCGTACAAAATCGGGCGACGGAATCGAGGATCTGATCTGCGGTTTTGTGCCATACGAACGGCTTGGGGTTTTGGTTGTGATGGTGGATGAAGTTCCTGAT
>Ga0182014_10003137_pt1 | contig 20175 bp, 14 predicted proteins | sample 612S2DmetaG_FD_120489 | JGI IMG/M metagenome (GOLD analysis project Ga0182014, IMG submission 120489) | Permafrost microbial communities from Stordalen Mire, Sweden - 612S2D metaG | ecosystem: Environmental > Terrestrial > Soil > Wetlands > Permafrost | place: Sweden: Stordalen | collected... | reverse complement strand
GGATCTCATCATCGCCGATGGCGCCGAGGATCGAATCACAGACGGATTGGCGCAGCTCGTTGATGAACCACCCGTGACGTTCCTTCAGTTCGTGTCGCACAATGCGTCCGTCTGGAATCGACCATAATTCTTATCCGGGGGTGCGTGCTCAAGCCTCCAGTGCAAGGTTGCATTCCTGGGCGTCGGGCCCCCGTCATGAACTCACATGCTGAGACTGTCCATTCCGACGTCATCCCGACTTCATTCCTGCAATTCGGGAGCACTGGTCTTGATTCAGCGGACCCCTATGGACAAACGTCCGGAAGAGTGCGGCCTCTGTGGGCAACAGGTACGGTTCTGACAGACCACCCAAATCTACGGAGGGACCAACCAGGTCCAGCGGGCCGTTGTCCAGAAAACCTTCTCAAGTAGGTTTTCCTGGGCAAGTTGTGGCTGGCGAACGACCAAATTCTCGAGTTCATGCTTGCCAACGCCGTTGAGGCCGACGACACCCGTTCGGTCGCCCGAAGAACCTACTCGTGAGAGATCCCTCGGGATGATCCAGTCGGCGCCTCGAGGTGAGACGTCCTGCAAGCCGAGAAGAATGGCTGCCGTACGGTTGGGTTACTCCTCAGCTGTGGTGTCGCTGCGCGCGTCGTAGGTCAGGCGGCCGTCCATCATGGTCAACACGAGGGGCACCGTGTGAATGTCGTCGGGGTCTACGTCGAACAGGTTCCGAGACCACACGGTGAGGTCGGCGCGCTTGCCGACCTCGAGGGAGCCGACCTCGTCGTCGAGACGAAGTTGGAATGCTCCATTGATCGTGTAGCCCCTCAGGGCGTCGTGGAGGTCGACCCGTTGGCGTTCCACGAGGGCTCGATCGTCGCGGTGTCCCGGTCGTTTTCGCGTGACCGCGGCCTCTATTTGCATGAGCGGCGCGATCTCGTGAATTTGCGAACCGGGCAGATCGGCGCCATAGGTGACGACGGCCCCCGAGCGCACGAGGTCGCCGTAGGGATAGAGACGCTCTTCCATCCTCTCCGGTCCGAGTCGCCTCTCGTAGACGTCATACTGGTGGCCCTCGTAGTCGGTGCCCCAAATTGGGGTGCAGTTGGCGATCACTCCCAACTCGGCGAATCGCCGAACATCGTCGGGGTGCACGAGCGTGTTGTGGCAGATCGTGTGACGGCTACCCTCGTTCCCGATCTTTGATCGAACCGCCTCAAACGCGTCAAGTACGGTTCGGACCGATCCATCCCCATCGACGTGAATGTGCATGTCAAAACCGGCGAGTTGCGCCAACTCGGTCTGACGTTCGATCTGCTCCTTCGTGAAGGTCATTGTTCCGCGGTCCATTTGGGTGGGATCGTCCGTCAGGGGTTCGAGCAGCAGAGCGCCGCCGCTCATAAAGGTTCCGTCGGCCCAGACCTTCAGCACGCTGATCTTGATGTGTTCGGAACGGATTCGATGGTTCCAATCCTTGAGCGTCGCTACCACCGCGGCGGGGTCGTCACTGGCTTCGCGGGACCAGACGGTGCCGACGATTCGCACGGGGATCGTCCCGGCATTGTCCCGGTCCACCAGGTCCTGATAGACGAACTCCGCGTACTCGTTGGGCCCGAGGATGACGCCGGCCTCCATGTACGAAGTGACGCCCCATGATGGAGCCGCGTCGATCGTGAGCCGCTGAGCGTCACGAAGGCCTTCGTAGCTCGCGGCACCGATCGCGGCGAGGATCGGGATCATCGCCTCGGGCTCCACCGCGTGTCCCGTGGGCCATCCCTCGTGATCGCGAGGATAGTACTGGATGCCCGGATCCGGGTCTGGTGAGTCGGGCGTCAACTTCGCCGCCCGCATCGCCGCCGTGTTGAACCAGCCGTCGTGCCCGTGCCAACTGAGAATCACGCAGGGGCGATCATTGATCGCCTGGTCGAGCAGAGCCCTCGTCGGCGAGCCACCATCGAAGGTTGCGTTAGTCCACCCAAAGCCTTGGATGAATGGCTTCTCAGGATGGTCAAGGGCGAACTGGCGAATGCGTGCGACGATGGCGTCGGGGTCCGTGAGTCCAGTGACATCGACGCCGATCTTCGTCATCGCCAGGTTTCCGTAGTGGTCGTGGGCGTCGATGAAGCCGGGTAAGCATAGGCCGCCGTCAACGTCAATGACCTCGGTCGCGTTGTCGGTGACCTGTTCAGATCCAGTCTCGGGCCCTACGTAGACGATCGTGTTGCCGTGCACGACAAGACACTGGGCCCAGGGTCGTCGTGGGTCCATCGTGTAGATGGAGCCGCCCTTCACCAGAAACGACGTTGAGTCCATCATGCTCCTTCGTGACACTGCCTGCCTGCCGGCGCGGAGCAGGTGCTGACTCCACTATGTACCAGAGGTGGTGCCGGTCACCAGTCAAGCATGGCGTCCCGAAGCAAGCAGGTGGGCACCGGTGAAGACGGTCACCGGCAGGGTCAGTAGCTCGACAAAGAAACCGAGGGCGTCCTTGGTCAGCCATCCCTCCTGGCCAAAGGCCTCGGCCGATCCACCGGCGTCCGCGGAGGTCCCCTTGGATCTCGGACTCAAGCTGCAGCATCAGCTGCATGAGATGGTCCTGTCCCATAGTTGAAGCGAATCGCCACTGTACGATGACGACAGTATGAGTTCGCAGTCTGTCGGAGACGCAGAAGTGCCGGCTATCCCATCTGCTGCTGTCGTGCGCGATGTCAGCGATACGTGGATGAGTCACTGCTCGGCGTTGTCACGTCGGCCCTCGGAGCCGACGTGCTGGTTGCGACGCCCAGCTCTTCAAAGGGGCTCATCTGCTCAGACGTATCGTGCAGAATGCAGGTGAATGTTCCGGCGCCGCTCTCTTCAAGGATTGTTACAAAGTCACTGAGATTCGAGAGATCGCGTCACGGTTGGCCGTGTTCGGATGGCATTGTCACGTTGAGTTGGGCTTCGGACGCGACTCGTAGCGGACCATGATGGTCAAAACTCGTGATCGTAATCTGGCGTTTCTCGTGGCGACCTGCTTCTTCATGGAGAACTTGGACGCCACGATTGTCACGACGGCCGCGCCTCGCCTGGGGCAGGCCCTACACGTCCCTTCTGAATCGATCAGTCTGTTGATTTCCGCCTATTTGGTGACGTTCGCGATGGGCATCCCCGTTGGTGGTTGGTTGGTGACTCGGTTTGGGGAACGTCGCGTCTTCGTGATTGCCATCGTGATCTTCACCGGGGCGTCACTGCTCTGTGCGCTAAGTGGATCGTTCTCGGAGCTGGTTGTTGCTCGAACGCTCCAGGGTGTCGGAGCCGCACTGATGGTCCCGGTAGGCCGGTTGGTGGTTCTCGCCAATGCGGCCAAGACCGACATCATGCGACTGGTTGCCTTCATCGTGTGGCCGGGCCTCCTCGCCCCGGTGCTGGCACCCTTCGTGGGTGGGGTCATTGTGACGTTCGCCAGTTGGCCGTGGCTCTTTCTGTTGAATGTTCCGATCGGCGTTGGTGCGCTGCTGGCCGCCCTTCGAATGATGCCACGTCGAACATCGTCATCGACGACGCGTTCGCCGCTCGACGTGAACGGGATGCTGCTTGTCTGCCTCGCCCTGGGAGGATTGGTCTATTCGGCTTTCGTGGCGTCCCAGGCCAAGTCGTCGTGGATCCTCATCTCGATGGCTACCGCCTGCTCGCTGGTGGTGTTGGCGTTAGCGGTGTTTCATCTGCTGCGGACTCGGAATCCCTTTGTTGATCTTCGCGTGTTGAGGATCCGTTCGCTGCGGGAGTCGCTTCGCGGTATGTCATTGTTCATAATGACCGTGGGCGCGGTGCCAATGCTCTTGCCGCTCCTTTTCCAGAATCGCTTTGGCTGGAGTCCTATCAAATCTGGATCGCTGGTGCTGTTTGTCTTTGTCGGCAATATTGGCGCGAAGCCTGCGACAACATCTCTACTGAATCGTTTCGGCCATCGAAGAGTGCTGATCTTCTCCACCACCGGTGTGGCGCTCACGATGCTGTTGTTTTCGAAGATTGACGCGTCGACCAGCCTGGCGGTAATTGCCTTACTGGCAGTACTTAACGGGATATTCCGTTCCGTGGGGTACAGCGCCTACATGACGCTCGGTTTCGCCGATGTCAGCGAAGACCGCATGTCGGCGGCCAATGTCTTGTCTGCCACCGTCCAGCAGGTGTTCGCGGGTTTCGCGATCGCCGCGAGTGTCGTAGCCCTTCGCTTAGGGCTCCTAGCGCATCATTGGGCATCAGCGACGTCTCAAGGTGCATTCTCGTTTGAGTTCGCGTTCATCCTGCTGGCGATAGTTGGCGCGATGGCAGCGATGCAAGCCTTCCTCATGCACCCGAACACTGGCGAAGCTCTGCGCAAATCGGCATAATGCATCTGAAGGCTCTCCGCGAGAATCGACCCTGACTCGCTAAGGAGATCTGCCCTATCGGATGCAACTGCGAGACCGTGTCCGCCTCGTCAGGAGACTCCCAGCGGCGCGAGACTCTTGGCAAGTTCGGTCTCGTTGTCGACTCGCCGGGTTGTCAGCTAAAGCCGTGAATCGCGCCGGGAAAGCGGGGGACTAATTCATTTCTCGGACTGAGTTGTCTCTCGATGGTCTGGTCTTGTGAGTTTGCGGGAATGTGAGGCCTGAAATGAGGCCTATCGGCGACACGGGTGACGTCACGCACACGTTTCTGATATTCGTCACCTCGGGTCAAGTATTGGTCTTAACCGCAAATACCGGCTGCTCATGATCGAAAACTCCTGGTGGGCCGCCCGGGTCTCGATGCCAGCACCTTGGGATCAAGAGAGGGATGCGCACGGTTGGGACGGTCCGGTGTGGTCGGAATCATCCGAGAATCAAAGAAGACTTATCCGGTGGAGTCGGATTCGTCCGGTGATGTTGCAATGGTCCGTGGGAAATAGCGTGGGGTTTTTGAGCGAGCGGAATCATTCAGCGCGCGGGTTCACGACGGCATCCCGACGTAAGTGAATCGCTACCGACCTACCATTGACCAGAGCATCTCGGTATCAAGGTGCTCATCGATGAGATCGGCCAAGTGCTCGAAGGTCTCCTCCAGCAACGGCGGGGGCCGATACCCCACAAGGGCCTCAACGACGGCTGGCTCTTCGAAGAGTCCGTGCACCGTGGTCGCGAGCGTTGCGCCGTCGTTCCAGAACAGCTCGTTCAGCGCCGCGCCTTCATCGATCATCCGACCGTTGCGGATCTCGTAGCCCTCCACGGCCAAACCGGTCCACGCCGCGAATGGTCCAGAGATCTTGGGCAATGTGATGCCCACGCGCCGGGTGATCTTGTCCGCTTCAAACTCGGTACGCAGGGCCAGGAGACCCAGGCCCTGGCTTGCCCCCTCAATACCATGGATGTCAGTGATGGCTCCACCGAGCATCATGCAGCCCCCGCACACGCCGATAATGCATCCACCCCTGGCCGCTCGATCTCGCAGCGCGATGTCGAGCTCTTGGATTCGCAACCAGTTGAGATCGGCTGCGACGTTCTTGGACCCCGGAAGGATGATGACATCGCAATCCAGCATCTCGCGAGGATTCGTTATCCATCGAACGTGGGCAGCGTGCGCGAGGAGTTGGAATTCATCCAAGTTGGAAGAGTACGGGTAGCGAACGATCCCCACCACGGCGTCTGCTTCGGGTGCAGCGCGACGAATTGTGGCGCCTTCCTCGTCGGGCAGTTGATGCTGCACCATGGGGACCACGCCAGCCAATTCGAGACCGGTCATTTCGTGCAGCATCGCTGGACCCGGCTCTAAGAGTGTCGCGTCGCCTCGGAACTTGTTGAGTACGTACCCACCAAGTCGGGCTCGCGTGGTCTCGGGCACCAACGACCATGTGCCGAACAAGTGCGCGAAGGCGCCACCCTTGTCGATGTCCACGACCAGCAGCGCAGCCGCGTCGGCGTAGTCAACAATTCGGTTGTTAACGAGATCAGGCAAATTGATCTCGGCCGGACTGCCCGCACCCTCGATGAGTACCAGTTCGTGCTCGCGGCGGAGCGTGTCGAGGGCTCCGCTCATGGCGGGCCAGAGATAGGGTCCTCGATCGCGCCAGGGCATTGTCGTCAGATCGTGACGGACCTGCCCATTCACCACCACCTGGGAGCGCGTGTCGGTTTCGGGCTTCAACAGCACCGGATTCATGAACGTTGACGGCTCTTGGCGAGCGGCGATGGCCTGGAGCCATTGGGCCACACCAATCTCACCGCCATCGACCACCCGAGCGTTGTTGGACATGTTCTGCGCTTTGAAGGGCGCCACGTCGACACCCTGGCGAGCGAACCAACGACACAGCGCGGTGACCATCAAGCTCTTACCAGCTGACGAAGTGCAGCCGAGTACCGCGAGCGGTCGAAGCGAAGCGCGCGAGGCGGTCATGATTGAAGACGCTAATCCCCATCGATGCCACGACCTCCTCACTTTCTGATCAATACCGGCCACGGTAAGGGCAAGAGCTCCCCGAGTTTTGGCGTCATGGCGCGAGGCTGAGCCCTCGACTGGAAGGCCGTGGTAATTCAATTCTTGAAGAGCGAGAGGTAAAAGGCCGGCGATCGTAAGTTTGGAGAGCATCTCGGTATCGAGTGGCACCCTGTATCGTGCTGGGAAAGCTGGAGGTGAATCCTCTGAGAGGACGTCTCCATGTCAGGATCAACCCGTTACACGCATGAGCCGCATGACTCAAACTGCGAGAGTATGTTCGTCACGGTGGCATGGTTCATGCCACCGTGACAAAGAACCTGACGATTCGAGTCCCGGACGACGTGACGGCCAACGCCGAGGCGATTGCTCGCGTGGACGGGGTGAGCCTGAACGAGACAATCAAGCAGTCGCTGGTTGAGGCCATAGAGCGACGCAGGCAGAATCCGGAGTTCAAGACCCGGTTGAAGAAAATCATCGAAGAGGATCGCGAGCTGCTCGAACGTCTTGCGAAGTGAGCGTCCGCTATCCGGACCTCACCGACTATCTGGCCGTCGCTGCGGCCGTCACCGGTCTCGATCCACGGCCACTTATGTCGAAGATAGGCAAGGTGAATCCATTGCTACCGATGGGTGCTACCTGGGCCCCCAGGTTGGTGCCGCGAAAGAGGCGTCGCGAAGGTTCGACGCCAGTTCTTCGAAATCCTGACTTACCGAAGACACGGTTATCCGTAGGTGATCCGCCTGATCGACCTTGGTTGCAAACGGACCTCCGGCCGCGGCTGCTATGCCCCTGCTCGCCAAGGAAAGCATTGCGGCGGTTTCGTGCTCCACCGCAAACCAGATATTTAGCCCGTCCGCTCCCATCGTGCTGATGCCCAATCCACTCAGTTCCGCTACGACGCTCGCACGACGCTCGGCGTAAGTGGTCTTGGCTCGCGAAACTTGGGCGATGGTCTCTGGCCGCTGCAACAGATCAAGCAGGAGTGACTGTAGAAGCCGACTGGTCCAACCCTGGCCAAGCATTCGTCGCTCGATGATCGCGTCCATGAGGTTGGCCGGTCCACTTACCGCGGCCAACCGCAGGTCAGGGCCATGCGATTTTGAGAAACTTCGAATGTGCACGGTGCGATCGGGAAGCCATTGGCCCAAGCTGATTGGAGTCCTTAGGGAAATTGATCCCGCCGAGTCGTCTTCGATGATCCAGCCCGACCAGGCCGAAAGCACGGCCGAGAGGGCCTTCGCGCGAGGCGTGCTCATGGACACGCCGGTCGGATTGTGGCTGCGGGGCTGCAGCAAGAGGGCTTTCGCTCCCGAGGCCAGGGCCGCCTCGAGTTGCTCGGGAAGGATTCCCTCGTCATCAACGTCGACACCGATGGTGCGCGCACCTAGGGCGTCTAGGAGATCCAGAAACGGGGGAAACGTCGGATGCTCGACGATGACCGCGTCGCCGATTCGTATCACATTGCTGGCCACCTGGTCGATGGCGTCCATCGCGCCGTCAACGATCGTGAGTCGATCTGGCTGATAGGGCCAGTCCGACAGCAGAACATCCCTGAGTTCGGGCAACATCGGGTCATCCAGGTAGTTCTGTTGCCACGACGGGCGCAGGTTGCGAAGAGCGGCACTGAGGTCCGGAAGCAGCGCCGCATCAGGAATCCCCGACGACAGGTCGAGTCCCGTCGAACTCTCGTGTTGAAGAGCACGTCGATAGCGCGTCGGACCGGGGGTGGCGAGACTCGAGATCATCGTCCCCCTTCGGCCATCTGTCCGGATGACACCCGCGCGAAGCAGCAGGCTCCACGCCGCGCTCACCGTGCTCGGCGACATCTCGAGCGAAGCGGCGACAGTTCGAATCGGCGGCAACTTGGTGTCGGGTTCCAGAAGGCCACTGCCGATGGCGCCGCTCACGGCTTCGGCGAGCGCGCGAGCTGTTCGAGACTTGAGCTGGGTTCCAATGATTTCGGCTGCATTAATCATTTTGTAACCATACAATGAATGATTTGACTTGTCAAAGATTGGTACGTAATGTTGCCGCATGACCTATCGAATCTCACACTGGATCAACGGGCAACACGTTCAAGGGACTTCTGGATCCACATCGCCAGTCTTCAATCCTGCAACCGGCGAGCACATCGCCGATGTTGACCTGGCCACGGAGTCTGAAGTCAACAAGGTCATTGCAAGCGCCCGAACGGCGGCGGACTCCTGGAAGGAGAGTTCCCTCTCGCAGCGAGCGAGCGTGCTGTTCGCGTTTCGTGAACTGCTCCACAACAGGAGCGGCGAGCTGGCTCAAATCGTGACGAGAGAGCATGGCAAGGTCTTGAGTGACGCCGCCGGGGAGATCGCTCGGGGACTCGAGAACATCGAGTTCGCCACGTCCGTTCCACAACTCTTGAAGGGTGGCCATTCGGCTCAAGCCTCACGTGGCGTGGACGTGTATTCGATTCGCCATCCGCTCGGGGTGGTGGCGGGGATCACCCCCTTCAACTTCCCGGTCATGGTTCCGCTCTGGATGTGCGGCACCGCGATCGCGTGCGGCAACGCCTTCATCCTGAAGCCCAGTGAGAAGGATCCCTCGGCGTCTCTCTTCCTCGCCGAGTTGTGGAAGGAGGCGGGACTTCCCGACGGTGTCTTCTCGGTGCTGCAAGGTGACAAGGTCGCGGTTGACGCACTGATCGACCACAAGGACGTGGCGGCGCTCAGTTTCGTTGGTTCGACGCCGGTCGCCAAGCACATCTATGAGTCGGGCACGGCGCGAGGCAAGCGCGTGCAGGCTTTGGGCGGAGCCAAGAATCACATGCTGGTCCTGCCCGACGCCGACGTGGAGATGGCGGCGGACGCCGCGGTCTCGGCCGGCTACGGCGCCGCCGGAGAACGATGCATGGCGGTCTCGGTTGTCGTCGCGGTGGGCGACATCGGTGACGCACTCGTCGAGGCGATCGCGGCCCGTCTTCCGAATCTGACCACTGGTCCAGGAATCGATCCTTCGAGCGAGATGGGTCCGCTCATCACCGAACAGCACCGTGACCGGGTAGCCGGTTACATCGACGCGGGTGCTCACGAGGGTGCTGAAGTTGTGGTCGACGGTCGTGACGCGAAGTTCCCGGACGTCGGCTTCTTTCTGGGCGCCACGCTGCTCGACAAGGTTGAGCCCGGAATGACGGTATACCAAGATGAGATCTTCGGCCCGGTCCTCTCGGTGGTTCGACGCGAGACCTTCGACGAAGCGATCGAACTCGTAAATTCGAATCCTTTCGCCAACGGAACGGCTATCTTCACCCGCGATGGGGGGGCGGCGCGCAAGTTCGAGCAGGCGGTCGAGGTGGGCATGGTGGGCATCAACGTGGCCATCCCGGTTCCCGTCGCGTACTACTCCTTTGGCGGCTGGAAGGCTTCGCTCTTCGGTGACAATCACATGTACGGACCCGAAGGCGTCGCATTCTTCAGTCGAGGAAAAGTGGTGACGTCGCGCTGGCCCGATCCGGCAACCTCGACGATCGACCTCGGCTTCCCCCGTACTCGCTAGTGGTTCAAAACTTGATTGGAGAATTGATATGACGCAATCAGTCGCCGGCTTCGCTTCGCACGACGAAGAGGTCGTCCGCCGGGACGATCGGGCTCACGTGTTCCATTCGTGGTCGGCCCAGGATCTGATCGACCCGCTTCCCATCGCGTCGGCGCAGGGCTCCTACTTCAGCGACTACGCAGGCAAGAGTTACCTCGATTTCTCGTCGCAGCTCGTGAACGTGAACATCGGTTACCAGCACCCCAAGCTCGTCGCGGCCATCGCAGAGCAGGCGGGCCGTCTCTGCACCATTCAGCCTGCGTTCGCCAACGACGCCCGCAGCGAAGCGGCGCGTTTGATCGCCGAAGTCGCGCCATCGGGCCTGGAGAAGGTCTTCTTCACCAACGGCGGCGCCGAAGCCATCGAGAACGCGGTGCGGATGGCTCGCCTTCATACGGGTCGCCACAAGGTATTCGCGGCGTATCGCAGCTATCACGGCGCGACCGCCGGCGCGATCTCGTTGACGGGCGACCCGCGACGGTGGCCGTCCGACCCAGGAATACCGGGAGTCGTCCACTACTGGGGACCGTATCTCTATCGTTCGGCTTTCTACTCGCAGAGCGAGCAGGAGGAGTCCGTCCGGTCCCTGCAGCATCTTCGCGACCTCATCATGGTCGAAGGGCCGAAGTCCGTTGCCGCAATCCTCTTGGAGACGGTCGTGGGGACCAATGGAATTCTGGTTCCGCCCGATGGTTATCTGCAGGGTGTGCGCGAGATTTGCGACGAGTTCGGCATCGTGATGATCGCCGACGAGGTGATGGCTGGTTTCGGCCGTTGCGGTGAGTGGTTCGCCGTCGATCGATGGGGCGTGCGCCCCGACCTGATCACCTTCGCCAAAGGGGTGAACTCGGGTTACGTGCCGTTGGGCGGCGTCGTGATCTCTGACGACATTGCCGCAACCTTCTCGAAGAGGGTCTTTCCAGGTGGACTGACCTACTCCGGTCACCCGCTGGCCTGCGCCTCGGCCGTCGCCTCCATCAACATCTTCAAGGAGGAGGGCATCATCGAGCACGCCCGCTCACTTGGTGACGACACGATTGGGCCCGGCCTGGAAAGACTCGCTCTCAAGCACCCCTCCATTGGTGAGGTGAGGGGACTTGGAGTGTTCTGGGCCGTCGAGTTGGTTCGCAACCGTGAAACCCGAGAGCCGCTGGTCCCGTTCAACGCGACCGGCCCCGAGGCCCTTCCGATGCAGGAGTTCGCGTCATCGTGCAAGGAATCCGGACTGTGGCCCTTCGTGCATTTCAACAGGACTCATGTCGTGCCGCCATGCACGACTTCGGCGGAGGATGTTCAAAAGGGTCTGGACATCCTCGACGGCGCACTTGAAGTCGCCGATCGCTACTACGAGGGAGAGTAGAAGAGGAGCCGCGACCGGTCATGACGCATTGGGACCTCGTGACCGTGCGCAGTGAGGGTCACGCGCAAGGTGGTCACGCGGATGCGTTTCGATGGATCGAGAGTACTCGCGATTCACGAATGAGCGCCGGTGCTTCCCGCGGACGCCGCCGCTGTGCTGGATACGTCTACGTCAGCTGTCTAGGACATGTCTAGAAAGGGAAGGACAACATGACATCATCACCTGCCGAACTCCTAAGCCGACATCGCAAGGTGATGCCGAGCTGGCTTTCGTTGTACTACGACGAACCGCTTGAACTGGTCAGCGGCGAGGGTCGTCACGTCCGCGACGGGCAAGGCACGACGTACCTCGACTTCTTCGGAGGAATCCTCACGACCAGTACCGGCTACAACGTGCCCGAGGTCGTCGACGCCATCCGAGAGCAGGCCGGCAGGATGCTGCATACGTCGACCCTTTATCTCATCAGACCAATGATCGAATTGGCAGAACGCATCGCCGAACTGTCAACCATTCCAGATGCCAAGGTGTTCTTTGTCAGTTCGGGGACCGAGGCGGTGGAGACCGCCCTCATGCTCTCGTGCTCCGCGCGCGGATCGAATCAGGTCTTGGCACTGCGAAACAGCTACCACGGTCGCTCGCTCACCGCGATGTCGGTGACCGGCAACCGCTCGTGGTCGCCGTCCAGTTTGAGCCCGCTCGACGTGAGCTTCGTGCAAAGCGGGAACCGGCTGCGCAGCCCCTTCGGTCATCTCTCGGACGAGGCGTTCACCCAGGCGTGCGCGAGGGATCTGCGTGACGTGATCGAGACCACCACGTCGGGTGACGTGGCCTGCATGATCGCCGAACCTATCCAGGGAGTCGGAGGATTCGTAGTGCCGCCCAACGGGTTCTTCGCAGCGATGAAGGAAGTGCTCGACGAGTTCGGCATCCTCTTCGTCTCCGACGAGGTCCAGACCGGCTGGGGCCGGACCGGGGAGCACTTCTGGGGCTTCCAGGCCCACGACATCCGACCCGACCTCCTGACCTTCGCCAAGGGCCTGGGCAACGGACTCGCCATTGGCGGGGTCGTCGGGCGAGCCGACTTGGTCGATTCCGTGCGGGCGAGTTCGATCTCAACGTTCGGGGGCAACCCGCTCTCGAGCGCGGGCGCGATGGCCAACCTCGACTACATCATCTCGCATGACCTTCAGGCCAACGCGTTGAAGGTAGGCAATCATCTTCGAGATCAACTCCAGGCCAACTGTGGCGAACTCGAAGTGGTGGCAGAGATACGTGGGAAGGGTCTGATGATCGGCGTTGAACTCGTCGAACCCGGGACGCTCACTCCGAATCCACGCGCCGCCCAGTTGGTGCTCGAGGCTTGCCGTCGTGGCGGCCTTCTGATTGGCAAGGGTGGCCTTTACAACAACGTGTTGCGCATCGCGCCTCCGATGAGCGTCACGATGGAAGAGGCGGACACCGCTGTTGACGTGCTCATCCAGGCGCTGCACGACGCCGATCGAACCGTCCGAGGATCGTGAGCTGGGGCATGGCCCCCCCGTGAATCGCATCACCGGCTGAGGCGACGCCAGGGACGGCGTCCACTCCTCCTTTGGGGATGGAAGAGTCCACTCCCCGACGGCGTGCACGCCCGTGGACGTGAGGGCACGCGGTTCTGCACCGCTGTCAAGGCGATGACAACCAGTCGGTGGCGGAGCTTCTGCCAGCACCAAGCGGACGGCGAGGAAATCCTGTTTCGTCGATGCGCAGGATGCCGTAGGCCGACAACGCCAACCAGAGGATCGCCAGGTCGGAAGTCTCGGACAATTTTCGTTCGGTGAGTTGCTCGACGCGGCGCATTCGGTAGATGACGGTTTGGCGATGAACATTGAGCACGTCGGCGCACCTCTGCCATGACCGACGGGTTTCCAAGAACACGGAGAGTGAATGGACGAGGTCGCTGCCGTTGGCCGCGTCGTACTCGATCAGGGAACCGAGCACGCGGCTGACAAGAGCTTGTGCCTCTTCCTGACTCTGGAGCGCCGGAAGTGGTGAAGCCTCTTCGTACGTCATGATCGGAGCATCCGCAGAAGTGCCGGCCAGCGCCCAGAGTGCCTCGCGAGCAGCGGCCGGTGCCCGCGAGGAATCGACCAGCGGGTTGCTGATTCCTATCGTCCGATTGCGGCTGAGCCGGTCGAACAGCAACTTCGCCGTCGGCGAGAGAGCTCGGTCTTCGACGTCGCCGGGCTTCTCTTCAAGCAGGAGAAAGAGCACTCTGTCTCGACGCAGGAGAAGATGTGTGATGCCGCGACGTCGAAGGCCAATGTGAAGACGACGTTCCTCGGTGGCGTCCGCTCCATCGATTGCAAGGAGGTGCGCCGTGGTGGGTGAAATAGCGTGCTGGTGAAGTTGGGTCGCCCCGCTTTGCGAGTCGAGACGACTTTCGAGGAGCTGTGTCAGCAGGCCCGTACCGAGTTGACGCTGGTAATCGGCGCGAAGCGAAGCGTGGGCAACTTCAACGGCGACCGCAGTCGCTGCGTGTTGGAGCAGTACGAGATCGAGCGGTGGTTTGTTCGGATAGGAGGCAATGAGGAAAGTGGGCTCTTCGTAGGGTACCTCGACGACGACGACCTCGCCTTTTCTCGGTCCGGCGAAGCGCAGTGTCCCCGGAACGACTCCACCTCGGGCCGCGATCTCCTCGCGAAGTCTGTCGCAAAGCACGTCGGGTGGTGACGGCGTACCGTCGAGGATGGGATTGAGTGTTTCCGAGTCAACGATGTACAGCTCGCACGACAGTTCAGTCTTGAGCCGCCTCACGAACACGCCAGGATCGTCACCGGCCACTGCTGCGTGAATGGTGTCGTAGATCTTCTCGGTACGGGTGGCGCGAGAGGCCTCCTCGGTGAGCAGAGCATCGGCAACGGTGCGACTAAGCACGATGAAACTCATCGAATAGGGGACCCTGAGCACCGGCATGCTCAAAGCGTCGGCTCGTTGCATCGCGCGTTCGCCAATGGGCGGCGATTCTGGATCCGATCCAATGACCAGCGCACTGGTGTGTGCTGAGACGAGACCCTCGATGAAGTCAATCTGCTCGTCAACGGTGTGCGGGAGCGTCCGTCCGTTCTTCATCAGGAGTTCGCCACCCGAGAGCCACCCCCAAGGTTCGTTGAGATCGGAAGAGTGCGCCCAGGTCACCATATGATCGAGTCCGGACGACCCCGCCACCACCTCCATGCGCAGGTGCGGAAGCTCCGTGAGTTCCCTCACCGTGATTGCCATATTTTGCGCCCCAGACAGGTTCATTTAGACATTTGTCTAAATGAACCTTTTAATTTGTATCAATTAGCCACTGTACAGGAAACGTTGGCGTTCATACACTTGCGCCAAGTTCATATCGATGAGGGGGATCTTGTCATGGCGGAAAGTCCAGGAGTTCACGGGGTTGAAACGGCGCAGGAGATCGCCGAAGATCTCATCGACAATAAGTTGACACTGAAGCGGGGGTTCACGCTTCCCTCGGTCTTCGCCTTGGCCTTCTCCGACATTTCGCCGATTGTCTCGATCTACACCGTCTTCGGCATCATCGTTGCCATCTGTGGAGCGGGATTCTGGTTGGCGATGCCGATCGTGCTCGTGGGGCAGTTGTTGATCGCGGGAGTGTTTGGCGACGTTGCCTCGCGGTTTCCGTTGGCCGGTTCGGTGTACCAGTGGTCCCGCCAGTTGGTGGGTCCTCGCTATGGATGGTTCACGGCGTGGGCGTACATCTGGGGCCTGACTATTGCCCTGGCCACCTTGACTTACGGGGGCGCAGGCTTCTTGCTGGGCGTGCTCGGCGTGAGCGCTCCGTCGCACAACACGCAAGCCTTCGTGGCGGTTGGTCTCGTGATCTTCAGCTCCGGTGTCAATATCGCCGGCCGAAAGATCCTTAAGTACTTCTTCTACTTCAGCATCGTGGCCGAGGTCCTCAGCTCGGTGGTCCTCGCCACCATCATGTTGATCAGCTACCGCGTGAATCCCATCAGCGCGATTGTCCACAGCGCTGGTGCGCTTCATGGGAGCGCCTATTTGGCCGGCCCGTTCCTGGCGGCCATAGCGGTCGCCGGTTGGTCGTTCCTGGGGTTCGAGTCGGCTGGATCGGTCGCCGAGGAAGTCGAGGAGCCCGGGCGCGCCGTGCCAAAGGCAATCTTCTTCTCGCTGCTCACCGTGGGCATCGTTGTTCTCTACACCAGTCTTTGCCTGATAATGGCCGTTCCCAATATCGGCGCGGTGATGTCCGGACAAGTGCTTGACCCGATCGCCACCACCTTGCGGGCGCATCTCGGCGCCGGGACGGCGCGGGGCTTCCAGTTCCTGTTCCTGATTGGGTTCCTCGCCAGCTTCATGGCCGTCCAGGCCGCGGTGACGCGTTGCATGTGGGCGCAGGCCCGTGACCGGGTGCTTCCGGCGCACAGTTTCTTGATCAGACTGACCAAGCGCGAGAAGCTTCCGTACAACGCGGTCATCTTCACGGGCGTCGTCGCTGCGGCACTTCCGTTCATCAACTCTCCGAAGGTCTACGGCATGCTCATCAACTTCACTAGCGCCGGCTTCTTCATCGCCTACGCGTTGCCGGTCTTTGCCGTGGCGTGGGTTCGCGCGCGCGGCAAGTGGGAAGCGGGGCCGTGGACGCTAGGAAAGTGGGGTCCGCTCATCGCCTACGCGGCCTCCATCTGGGTCGCTTTCGAGGTCATCAACATCTTGTGGCCGCGAGCTGAACTCTACGGGGCAGGATTCCTAGCGTGGAGCGTGATCATCATGGTGGCGGGCCTCGGGGTGCTGGGCGTGATCCTGCATCTCTGGATCTTCCGTGACGGCGGCGTGCACATCCGCCAGGGCGAACTTGAAGGCATCGAGGGTTTTGAATCGACGAGGGCATGACGCCAGCGACGTCAGGGCGGGTCGCGATTGTCACCGGGGCGGCGAGCGGCATCGGCGCGAGCGTGGCCGCGTCGCTGCGCTCCTCGGGTTTTAGGGTCGCCGGGTTCGACTTGGTCGAGTCCGACACCGACCTGTCGTGCATCGGCGATGTCACCGACATCGGTGCCGTCAACGATGCCGTCGCTCGGGCCACCGACGAGCTTGGCCCCGTCGACACGGTGGTCGGCGTCGCTGGCTACTACGAGATGATTCCGTTCTCCGAGATCAGCGAAGCCCAGTGGACTCGCATGTTGCGGGTGCACTTGGGGGGGCTCACCAACGTCGTGCGGGCGACGTTGCCCGGCATGCTCGAGCGCAGTCAAGGAAGCATCGTGGCGGTCTCTTCGGAGTTGGCGATCGGCGGGGGTGACACTGACGCTCACTACGCCGCAGCGAAAGGGGCCATCATCGGTTTCGTTCGCAGCCTCGCGGCTGAGGTTGCGCCGAAGGGCGTCCGAGTGAACTCGGTCGCTCCCGGCCCGTGCGATACGCCGCTGCTGGCCGCCGATTCCCCGTGGCGTGAGCGCGCGTATCTGGACACGCTGCCCGCCCGCCGACTGGCGAGCCCCGAGGAGGTCGCCACGGCGGTTCAGTTCCTGGTCGACGACGGTAGTTTCATGGTCGGGGAAGTCATCTCCGTCAACAGTGGGGCGGTGATCTGATGAACGGTGCCGTGCTCGATACTGACTCGACAACATTGATCACGGGGGCCACGCAGGGCATCGGCGCGGCCATCGCGCGCCGTTTCGCCCTACATGGTGCCAAGCTCGCCATCAACGACCGAGTTGCGAGTCCGGCAATGGACGCGATGGTCAAAGAGGTGGGTGGCGTTGCCGCCCCCGCCGATATCTCCGACCGGGCCCAGGTCAGTCGGATGGTTTCTTCCTTGGTGGAGACCTCGGGACCGATCGGAACCTTGATCTGCAATGCGGCCTACATGACGATGGCTCCATTCACCGAACACCCGGTCGACGACTGGTGGAAGGTCGTCGATACCAACTTGACCGGCGCGTTCCACCTGGTCCAAGAGGTGCTGCCCTCGATGCGCGCTCTTGGAGCCGGTCGCATTGTCATTGTGTCCTCCTACTGGGGCGTGATCGGGTGGCCCAACGCTACGGCGTACGCCGCTTCCAAGGCGGGACTTGTGGCACTCGTCAAGACCTTGGGTCGTGAGTTGGCGCCCGAGGGGATTATCGTTAACGGCATCGCTCCTGGCGTGACCTCGACGCCGCAGCTCGAGATCGACGCAGAGGCCGCTGGGGTTGGCGTGTCCGAAATCGAAGCGGTCTATGCCCAGCACAATCCAGCGGGCCGCGTTGCCCAGCCGGGCGAGATCGCGGCGGGGGTTGCGTTCTTGGCGGATCGGCGGATGGGGGCAATGGTGGGAACGATTCTGCAGATGAACGGTGGAGAGGTGCGGGGCCGAGTATGAGCGATCCACGGGAAATTGTCGGCCAAACGAACGGTCTTGAAGTCCCTCGCTACGCCGGACTCACGACGTTTGCTCGCTTGCCGCGACGCGAAGACGTTGAGGGCTACGACGTTGCCGTGGTGGGCGTCCCTTTCGATTCCGGGGTGACCTATCGGCCCGGGGCCCGCTTCGGTCCGTCTCACATTCGCCAGGCATCACGGCTGCTGCGGCCCTACAACCCTTCAGTCGACATCGAACCATTCCGGTTCCAGCAAGTGGTCGATGCCGGTGACATCGCCTGCAATCCGTTCGATCTTGTCGAGGCCATCGACCAGATTGAAGCGGGGGCGCTGGCGTTGATCGGGGAGGGTCAAGGTCTGGTCACATTGGGCGGCGACCACACCATCGCGCTTCCGATTCTTCGCGCCATGAACAAAGTGCATGGGCCAGTCGCCCTAGTGCACTTTGACGCCCACCTGGACACCTGGCCCACTTACTTTGGCGCTCCGTACACCCACGGGACTCCATTTCGGCGTGCTGCCGAAGAGGGCTTGTTCGTGGCGGGCAAGAGCGCTCACGTTGGGATCCGCGGCTCGCTCTACGGGACGAATGATCTGACCGAGGATGCTGCGATGGGCTTTCAGATGATCAACTGCTTGGAAGTTGATCGGGTCGGCGTCGCCGCAATTGTCGAACGGCTTCGAGAGCAGGTGGGGGATCTGCCGACGTACCTGTCGATTGATGTCGACGTGCTGGACCCGGCTTTTGCTCCGGGCACCGGAACGCCCGAATCTGCCGGGCTGACCAGCCGCGAGCTGGTAGCGATGGTGCGCGGGTTTGTCGGCGCCAACATCGTCGGCGCCGACGTTGTCGAGGTATCTCCCGCCTACGATCATGCTGAGATCACTGGAATTGTTGCGGCGAATCTGGCCTATGAGTTCGTGACGCTTCTAGAAGCGGCCCGCATGCGATGACGGATTCCTTTTGCACAACGTGGCCGCACGGCAAGACTGCGGCAGCCTCGTTTTGCTTCGATCTTGACGCCGAATCCGCTGTCTTGTCCTTCGCCCCTCAAGCAGCGTCACGGATGAGCGTCATGTCGCATCAGTCCTATGGACCCTTGACGGGTGTTCCTCGCTTGTTGCGACTACTCGAACGGAACAGTATCAAGGCGACCTTCTTCGTTCCGGGCTACACGGCGCATCGTTACCCGGACACCGTGCGAGCTATCGCGTCTGAGGGTCACGAGATTGCTCATCACGGCTATCTCCACGAACCTCTTGGCGAAGCCGACGAGGCCTCCGAGATCGAATATCTCGAGCGAGGCATCGCCGCCCTCCAAGAGGTCGCAGGGATTACGCCAGTCGGCTATCGCGCACCGATGTGGGAGTTGAACTATCGTTCGGCCGCCCTACTCCATGAAAGGGGCTTCCTTTACGACTCGAGCCTCATGGATTCGGACAATCCCTACGAACTCGCCACCGGCAATGGCGTCGACAGTATCGTGGAAATTCCTATTCATTGGGCTCTGGACGACTGGGAGCAGTACTGCTACGTGCCCGACCTGTTTGGCAGTGGCCTGATCGAGAGTCCTGCAAAGACCCGAGAGATGTGGTCACTGGAGCTGCAAGCCACGACTGCCGAAGGCGGTTGTTTTGTGCTGACCGCTCATCCATTCTTGACCGGACGCCCGTCACGAGCCGTGGCGTTGGCCCAGATCATGGAAGAAGCAGTGGCGGCTCCCGAGGTGTGGGTGGCAACGATGCGAGACATCGCCATCCACGCTCGCGCACAAGCGCTGGTGCCACGACTATTGACGCAGCCTGAGGTTTGAACTTGTTCGCACGAGAGCTGTCGCAAACGACGTCTTCGTGGGTTAACTCCCGGAAGCGAGCGGCAAGGCGGTCAACGTCGCGGGTCATCCGTCACCTCGACGTCAATGTGACGCAGGCCGGTCTCGGCCACACCTAGATCTAACCCGTCGTCATTTGTATGGTGACAACGGCAACCGCGCCAGCGGAAGTCGAATGATCGTTTGTGAACTCATCGCTGGCAGACGCGAGGCACTTCAGCCAGGAAATATGAGGCCTATTGACGTCAAGGGTGACGTCACGCACACCTGACTGGTCTTCCTCACCTTGGGATAGAGTTCTGGTCTTAGCCGCAAATACCGGCCGTTTATGTCCAAAAATTCCTGGTGGGTCGCCTGGGTCTCAGTCCTGGCATCTTGGGATTAGAAGGGACTGTCAAACAGTTGTCCCGTGTCGGTCTCGTTGCGCATGTCTTTTGTTTTCAAGGAATCGTGTTGTTCTGCGTCGGTCTCGTCTTGTGGTGTTGCAGAAATATGAGGCCTAAAATGGGTTCTCCTCGGGTTGGTGTGGGTCAGTTCTGATCATGCCGCGTGCCGCGAGGTGGGTAGCTCGATGGTGAGCCCGCCGCAGCAGAGGTAGATCATTGCGATGACGGCCTCGGCCGAGTGATG
>Ga0182014_10003135_pt1 | contig 20186 bp, 23 predicted proteins | sample 612S2DmetaG_FD_120489 | JGI IMG/M metagenome (GOLD analysis project Ga0182014, IMG submission 120489) | Permafrost microbial communities from Stordalen Mire, Sweden - 612S2D metaG | ecosystem: Environmental > Terrestrial > Soil > Wetlands > Permafrost | place: Sweden: Stordalen | collected... | reverse complement strand
TCCAGTGAGCGGCAACCGCCCGAAGATTCCAACCCCGTCACCATGAGGACCGGAAGAATCGGGCAGGAAACGGGAAGGCCAAACACATGAGACGATTCACGAACAAGCGCGAAGAGTGGGAGGGCACAACGGTTTGGCAGGACATTGAAGAGGAAGAATCTACTTTGGCGGATGAGGCCGATTTGGCCAATACCAAGCCGTTTAGCCAGATCGAGGCGGAGCTAAAAGAGATTTTCAATTTATAGGAGTGCGCCCCTCCCCGCCGCTCGACTGTGATCGTATGCAGGGGCCAATAAAGGGGCCAATAAAGGGGCCATTAATCTGCTCACTGGTCGGCATCTGCAAGGGGTGGAGGGGCGTACATTAAAAAGGAGGAGGAATGGGAGAACATTTGCCGTGGTGGTGTTGCAAGGCTGATTATCCCGACCATGAACCGGATTGCGAAAACTATGTGTCCAAGCAATCTCCTGAATGGGAACAATTCAGAGATTTCAGGAATCGCTGTCAGGTTTGTGGGGGGACGCCAACGGACACCGAAACGTGGCTTTGCGAACGTTGTTTTAATGAATGAGATGAGGAAGGGAAGCAAGGGGAGGAGACAGCATGAACAAACTCGAAGTTTTGGAATCGATCCTAAAAGACATCCAGGCAAAACGTGAGGCAATCAAAGTTTTATGGATGGAGTTGGCACCAGAAAACCTCCCAGCCGCCAAAACGATATGGCGCTGCTACGCCGAAGAGGGACGGGAGGGCGATTTTCCGAGCAGGACCGAACCGGCCACGGCAACGGACATGCTGAACCGGCTGTTTCATGAGTTTTTCGGGCCGGTTCGCACGATGAAACCGGCTGGGTATATGGGGGAGAAATGAAACGATATAGCATAACCGGAACCGATGCCTGGATGGTCGAAACTCCTGACGGTCCTTTCGTGGAAGCAGAGACGGCGCGAGAGCTGCTTGAGGCGTGCGAAAGCATAGTGGGCCTCAGCGCCGGATGGAATGAGTCCGGTAGCACCGGACCTGGGTATCCGTTGTTGTCTTGGGAATCGGTAGCAAGGATAGCGATGGACATAGCCAGGGCCGCTATCGCCAAGGTCGAGGCCAAATAGGAGGGGGATATGGAGGAACCAAAATATAAAATTGGGGAAGTAGTCTACGCCGCCCGTTTTACGATGGTAGAAGAGTGGATTACATGCCCCGATTGTGGCGGGACCAAGACTCTAAAGTTCATTATGTTCGACGGAACGGAACACCTTATTGATTGTTCTGGGTGTTCCTTGGGCTACGATCCTCCCACTGGAACAATCTGCATTCATACTCGATCACCAAAGGTGGACCCCGTTCAGATCAATAACATCCAAGCCGATGGAGACGGCTTCAAATACAACTGGACACCGGAAGATCAACTGTTTGCGAATCGGGAACGAGCTTTCGCTAAAGCTGTTGAAATTGCTGCCGAAGAAGACCTTAAAGATAGTGATCGAATCAACAACAAAGAAAAGCCTGCCCGTACTTGGTCGTGGCACGTCCACTATTACCGGAAGCAAATCAGGGACGCTAAGAAGCGGATAGAATTTGCTGAAGCAAGGCTAAATGTAGCCCTGAACAAATCAAAGGCCAAGGAGGCATGACCGAATCGCGGATAGCGGAAATCAGGGACCGATTTACAGGCGGCGATAGGAACGCTATCGACGAATTGATTGCCCACATCCGCTGGCAGCAGGACAAGATTGAAAGGCTGAGATTTACCGTGAAACTGTGGAGAAAGTTTTACTACGAACTGAGGGAGAAGAAATGATTGATAGTCCTGGAATTTACGACCTCCAGATGGACGCATATCAGGCCGATCCGTGCGAGATTCCCAGCCTGACTCGTGGGATAATCAAAATGCTGATTAATGAATGTCCACAGAAGGCATACTTCGCCCATCCTCGGTTTAATCCTGGTTTGGTTGAGCAAAACAAAAAGGCTTGGGATCTTGGTTCGACGGTACATTCGATGCTTCTTGAAGGAACCGACATAGCAGACTGTTTGGACTTTGATTCATGGAGAACGAATGCAAGTAAGGATGCTGCGGCGAAGTCCCGCGAGAACGGCAAAATACCGCTTCTGGTGAAGGATTACGAGAACGTCAAGGCCGTAGTAGTGGCTGCCGAAGAACATTTGTTTGAATCCGAACTCCACATAGCCTCTTTGCAAGCTGAAGGGTATTCGGAACAATCATATATTTGGACCGAGGGCGAAACGTGGTGTCGAACCAGACCAGATTGGGTTTCGAGTGATACCAAAATCATGATTGATCTCAAAACGACAGGCCTTTCGGCCGATCCAAGCAATTATGTCCGTCAGATTTTAGCGGCAGGGACAGACACCCAAGCGGCATTCTATTTGCGGGGGGTAAAGAAGCTGACAAAGTTAGAGCCTCGCTTCGTTACCATGGTCCAAGAAATCAACCCGCCGTATCTCTGTTCTTTCATCTCGCTTTCTTCTCAGTTCATGGAACTCGGAAAGCAAAAAGTGAAAGAGGGAATGGCGATATGGAAAGAATGTATCGAAACTGGAATCTGGCCCGGATATTCCAAACGCATCATGCAATGTGACGCTCCAGCATACGCAGTGGCCCAATTCGAGGATCGCAAGTTCACCGCTGAGCTTTTAGCCCAAGACGCAAATTCCGAAGACGGAATGCCTTTTTAGGAGAACGGAAAATGATACGTCCAGCATCAAGATCTGAGGTCAAGCCGCTCATAGGATTGTATTCAGAGAGCGGAAACGGAAAAACTTATGGAGCACTGCTTTTGGCAAAGGGTTACGTCGGGGATATGTCGAAAGTCTTGATGATCGAAACGGAGTCGGGCAGGGGTGAAGTATTCGCTGAAGATGAGGATGTCGGTGGCTATCAGGTCAGCCCCATTAGAGACGATTTCTCTCCGGAGGCTTACGGAGCTGCAATCCTTGAAGCCAATAAAGACCCACGTGGATTTAAGGCGCTCATAATTGATTCAGCCAGCCACGAATGGGAAGCTGCGGGGGGGGTGTTGAGTTTAGCGGCAGAAAACGAAGCGGCCGGAAAGAAGGGAATGCTAGTATGGCAAGGCCCTAAAATGCGCCATTTGCGTGAATTTATGCTCCGGGTATTGGGCACGCCTATCCCGTTGGTAATACTTTGCATGAGAGCTAAGTACCCGATGCGTCAGGGTATCGTAAATGGTAAAAAGGATTGGGTCCGATCTGAAATTCTCGAACCTAAGCAGGCAGAAGATATTCTTTTCGATGCACTTATCCACGCATGGATCGACAAGGAGCACAACCTACATATTACAAAATGCAGTAAAGATGAACTCCGATTCGTTTTTGTAGACGGGAAACCGATCACTATCGAAACAGGTCGCCGTCTTGCCGAATGGTCGCGCGGAACAAAGGCCGAACCTACCGACGCAGACAAACATTTTTTGACCGAAGCAGTGAAGGCGATAGCCGCAGCAAAAAGCAAAGACGATCTTGAAAAGTGGGCCGAAGAGAACGCTGGCATACTGTCAACATCACCATACAAAGCGGCAATCAGGGAAGATTACGGACAAGCATTGCATCGGCTTGTCCCGGTAGCGGCCTAGCTGCATGGTGGCCCCGTAGTCCCTGTCTTTACTGCACTACCAAACCGCACCTGCATTTCTTGGGACCGGGCCTATGCCAGATGAATATGGACCAGATGCCGACCCTCCGCCTCCACCCGTAGTATACTCCATCGCCCCGATGTCATAAGCTGAACCTTGTGGCCTGGATGTTCCCGCAAAGTCCACGTTATACGGTGACCCCAAGGTTGCACCGACATCCACCACCGGGCTTGAACTGCTCGGCATCAAATCATTCAGCGTGAACCCGGTATCCGCCAATATCTCGGAAGATAAAGTCGCGGATGCAAGGCTACTGAACGAGAGTAGACCAATCAGTACGATTGAGCAGAGGAGCGGAATTAACACTGTTCGCGTCCTGCCCGGTCTGTGTTTTCCAGTTTGAGAAGCCATAATTTGTTCCCTCAAGCACAAAAGGCGTTGAATTGTTCGTGTGGTAATAGAGATTGTCGTTCCAAGTAACTCCGGAGTTTGCCGCCCATGAAACCAGTAGACTGTTGGAATCCTGACCAATAATCAGATTGTTTTTAATACTCACTCCCGAACTGCTGCCAGAAGTAATGCTAATCCCCACGTAAGTGCCACCGCCATAAGAGGCAGGATTAAAGTTGGGCATTATAATGGTGTTCGAAAACCAGGATTCGTTCGATAGAACACAACCCGAAGTCGTTTCATCACCGTTCCCTAAGCCGACAGTGGCACCTAAGATCAGGTTGTTATACATAGAATTACCTGATCCGCAGTTAGTGCCATCTCCGCCTTCATTGGCACTGATTATCCCGACGGCTCTGGCCTTGCGTTCGATCCCAGCTATTTGGCCAGAGCAGCTTTGCTTAATATCGGAGTTGGCGTAATTGTGAGAAATTACCATGTTATCTCGAAAAGTGCAGTTAACGGCATGATCGAGATACATGCTGGTCGAAAAAGCGTCTCTGACAATGTTATATTCAGCAAGATTGGAGCCGCTGGTTGCATCTCCAAGAAAGATTATTCCCTCACCGCAACCGCGATCCACTATGTTACCGTGTATCCAAGCATTGCTATTGCTTACTATGCTGACAGTCGGAGCCCAGCCAAAAAGCGAGTCTGAACAATTGCTATTCCACGTTCCAAGGGGCCAGTTCGTCAGCACATTGCCGTACCAGTAGTTCTTGCTGAGTTCGAGATTTGTTGTACTTTGTGCCCATATCCCGGCCTTACCGTTGAACTCGATCTTGCATCGAGTGAAAGTTATATGGTCACTAACTACCCCACCATAAGGCGCAATGTAAATACCGTCAGCATCACTCCCCCGTAAGGTGAGATTACTGAAGGTCACATAGTTCTGGCCATAGTCAACTGAAACGGCTGAATCGTAAGAACCGTCAGCAGGAGTCTTAATCACTACAATATCATGCCCGGTGGGATTAACGCCGCCGACTGCCCATACGTAGAGAACGTGAGCAGTTGAATCATAAAACCACAAGCCTGGTCCCGTTACGCCAGCAAGATTTGTGGCAGAAAGATAGTCCCTAAAATCTCCATCAATAACAACCGCACAAATCGAGTTCGGAGATGGGACAGTGGTAAGAGTGGACTGATAAATTGAGCCTGAATATACGCTCCACGCACCCAATGTGTTTGCTATGGAGGCGTCAATAATAACCTCTCCATCTCCATAAGCTGCAACGATTATTGGTGCTGCCCCTGTGCCTTTGGTCCAGTTTGAGGATATATCTATTCCGCCGTAATACTTCCCCGTCCGCAGAAGGAATTGTGCCCCTGCACCAGGATCGTAATACCTATAAGACATCTTGCTCAATGTTTGCCAAGGGCCGTGTCCTCCACCCGTGGTAGCAGCAAGTCCATCGTTGGAATCGCTGCCATTCACAGCATCGAGATAATAGACAGTTCCACTACTGGTTGGGGGAGTATAAGCCTCGGACGTATCGTAATAGGTGCTTACGGCCCATACAGTGCCGGGTAGAAACATAATTAAAAAAAGAACCGATAGATATTTTTTCATAGACCGTACCTCGATTTGAAATAACCGGAACTCCCCATCATGCTTGTGACTTGGCCTGACGTAGCTGTAGAATTAGTTACTACAAGTTCCATTATCGTTCCATTGAAATAATCACCACTTGCATTGGCACCAAAAATACCGTTTAATGCAGAAGAAAAAGATTGTACATTTGTTGTGGTATTAACCACAGAGTCAGAGTCAATGTAGAAAGATAACGATCCCGTAGAAGAGTTATAAGTATATGCAATCTTGTGATAAGTTCCAGACGTTATGCCGGATGAGCTTGATCCTACATCGGCTACCGCCTCTTTGATTATATGCATATCACCGGACGTCTGATCTATACGCCATTCAGCAGAGCCAGAAGTATAGGTACAACTCCCATGGATACCCAAATAGCTGCTTAAATTGGGTACACTAACAACTGCAAATCCGGAAATATTAGTAGGGGTGAATGGTGAACTTATACCATATACACAGGTGCCCCCTGTTAAATTTGCCCCAGGTTTCCCATTTAATGCGCTTGCTACATAGGTAGGTTGTATACCACCTGCCGCCTTACTAGCGGTATGCCTATTCCCCGAATAGTCACAAAGTTGATTAACGATAGCACCATCAGTACAATTGCCATTATTTCCAGGGCAAGTCCCTGCACCTGCACCACACGCGGTTTGGTCACCTCGAAACCAATATTCGAGGTTAGCTCCGAAAATGGTGCTAGGAGTGGAAGAAGCCGCACTCACCGGCTTCGCCATCATAAATATCTCTGGGCCAGCGGCCAAACAGGAAGTAGCAAACATCAATATCAAGAAGCATAGAAGGGATTTGAGCTTCATTAGTTTGTGCTCCCCTCCGCTATGATCGAACAGATAGCATTGCCGCTTGCTGGAACAATGCAGCAATAATGATCGAATTTATTGGTGATTGAAGCTGCCGATCCTGCCGTTCCCCAGAAGGTTACATTTGTCCAAGTCTTTGTAACAACACCGCTTCCCCCGCCGATGGTTAGAGTGATGTACCGTACACCAGCACCGGGCGGCGCAGTAATGACCGGGGTGTAAGTCACAGCACTTGCACCGTCGGCATAGTGATAATCGCAGTAGCTCGCCCCATCTATGTTGACGTTTCCTGTTCCCGTGGAGGTTGAGGAATAGGTCGGGCAACTCGGAGCACCGGGCAAAATGGGAGGTGTGCCTGTAAATGTTGGAGAGGCCGAGGACGCGCCGCCCAATCCCGCCAATGTGTAAGGAGCCGTATTGCAAGAGAGCAGGGTTCCTGACGCCGTATAAGTGCATAGATAACCGTCAGTCAGAGTCCCGGCTATCAGTCCTAGATTGGCCTGTGCAAGTGCGCTGCTTGCCCACCAGCCATAAAGCACCGTGCCGTTACTATAAAACTTTAAGTCAAGCGAGCCATTTGCGGCGGGCAAAACCGGACTGCCGTTGGCCCATGTAATCGCAGGCGTTGAACTAAACGTCAGCGTTGGCACATTGGATGCAGGCATTATCAGGTGTAGGAAAACGGGCAGCTCCGGTGATGTTGGGATATTACTGAGTGTAATCGTCGCGTTCGTGCTTGCCGTCAGCGTACCATCTTGAAAAACGGCCGTATTGGCATTGAATGTGGCTGTTGAGCCGATTGTGCCAAGAGCGTGGTAGCTGAATGGGTTTATAGACCCTATACTTACTTGGCTAAAATTGCCGATTCCCGGAGTCGTACCGCCGATAGTGCCCGGAGAGGCAGGATTGAAAACCATCCCACTTATTAGACTGCCTATGTCTAAATAATAGACACCATTTACCAGCACGCCGATTTTGTCTGCCTGTGCCCCGATTGGCATGATACACGACAGAAAAAAGATAACCGCCAAACACCACTTCCACTTCGTCATTACAATTCTCCTTCCATCAGTAAACGCTCGCTGATTTTTGCACCCATACACTCGCGCCGGGGTAGCAAACCAGCGTGAGGCTGCTTCCGTTCACCGCCGACATATTGCTGTTTCCGGCCAACTGGATATTCCCTGTGTTAGAAATGGTAACTGTACCGGTGAAAAGCAGTGTTATTTCCCGGCCGAACCAGACCCCATTTGTAGCAATATTAACAATAGTGGTAGTGCCTGATACCAAAAAATGACTTCCTAATGTCGGAACGGCGAGCGAGGTCGCGGCAGTAAGAGCCGTTGCGCTGTCTGGGATTGAAACATTTACGGGACCGGCTATTCCGGAAGGCAACAGAAACGGAGTGGCCGCTGATCCTACGTTTCCTCCCCAGGCGTTCATGTATGCGATATTGGCCCCGGTTGTGGCACTTAAATTGAGGAGTGCGGCCGAACCTGTCCATATAGGATTAATCAAATTCAGACTCAGTGCCGTACAGGTGGAACTCTGAATGGGCACCGTTGCGGCCGACCCGTCAAAGCTGGTATTTTCCAGGGTGATGTCGGTAGCGGAAGCTGAAGCGGGGAAGTACACGTTGCCACCAGCATTGACTGATGAGAATCCGCCGCCCTTGAAGCTGACCTTGAAGGCATTATTAATGACGAGCGCCTTATTGTAAAATCCGTTGAGCAGTACGTCACTGAACGACATATGGGTCCAAGGCGTACCGGAACTGCCGTTAATATACATAGCCGCTCCGGAACTAACCCCCGCCGAGTTTGCCACCTCGATAGACGTTGTGCTCAGGTCTACCGCGCCAAAGGCCGATGCGGGCTGATCGAAGTAGAAACCGTATGGATTTAAGTTGCCCGAGGCCATATTATCACTACCAATCAAACTCCCTAGGCCATTGAAATAGGCGTTATAAACTCCGGTTGCAGGCATCGCCAGGAAACGGTTGCCGTGCATTATCAAATCTACTCCACCTGCCGTGGCACTGTTAACATAAAGTTGACTGTTGTAATTTGACCAGAACGTATTTGATTCGAGAGTCGTGTAAAAGCTGGTTCCGTCTATATATATGGCGTTGTATCCACCCTCGAATAAGCAAAGATCCACGGTCACGCCATTGCAGTTGTTGATATAAACGAGGCTGTTATTTGTCGTCGAGCCAGTGGCCGCACCGCTAAGAGTTATGTGGCTTATGGTGCCGCCACCAGTGAACTTTATCCCTGGACCGTTCAGGGTGGCAGGAAATATGATTCTTGACCCGTTGTTCCACGGTGTAGCCTGCCCTAAAAGAGTCGTGTTAGTTGAAACGGTAAACCCAGTGGTGCTAAGATAGCCGGATGCAATCTGCGGAAAGAAAACAGTGCCGCCTGCGCCCGCCGCTGCGATAGCCGCACTTATAGCAGGCGTGTCGTCTTGACCAGCGCCGATCACACCCCCAGTTACTAAAGAAGCATATTGCTGCGGGGTGACGTAGCCGAGGGAGGGCTGGAAGTAAATTTTCTCTACCGCCTCGCTCGTTACCGTGAAGAACAATAAGAGGCAAAGGACAAGAATAATTTTCGTCTTCATTGTTTTATGCTCCAAAAAAGGGAGGTCCAAACCACAGGTTGTCCCTCGTAAACGTGGCGTATCCCGGCATTACGACTGCTGTTTTAAACGCTTGGTTGTCGCCGTAATCCCCAGAATCGATCCAAAACGAGTACGATCCGTCTGCCCCACTAGTGAACGTGCTGCCGGTGATCGCTGCACCGGTTGAAGCTGCATAGATCGTGGCAAGCGTCGTTGTCCCGGCAAGGTACACGGTGATCGTAGCGCCGGGAAGGACCGTTCCGTTCTGATCGACGACGGAATCTTGATAGACTTTTCTCATTTATCGCTCCAAAGGCTCATTACGTCTTCGTCATATTTCTGCCAAGGAATACCCAAATGCCCGCAGAGTATCCGTTCAACCGCCGTTGCTATGCAGTGTTCATCCCTGTAGGGAGCGTCCAGGGCATCTCCCGGCTCGTCGTCTTCTCCATGCAGCCCTCGCTCCCGTTCTTCTTCGAACTTCTCGTCAAAGGCCGTTATGGACTCTTCTGTTATGCCCTTCTGCTGCGTTAGAAACCATTCAACCAGTTCGTGAATCAGAATCATGATATTTGATGCTTCGTTGCCCGTGTCTGCGACTTGAAACACCCATGAGCCGTCCGGCTTCATGAAATAGTCGCCTGCGGTTTCGTAACGCATCTTTTCGTAAGGGAGAACTTCAGCGGTTATCTTCAAAGATTTACTCCAAACTTTCTTCCCGCCTGTATTGCGGCGGTCGCTGTGTCAAACACGGCCGGGTCATTGTTCAGCTCTTCAGCCACTATCTCGTCGATGACTGATTCGCATTTGTCCATCGCTTGCTTCGGAGTGGAACCCCATCCGATAACCCCGCCAAAGTATCCATCACCTTCGTTCGGCGTACAGTAATGGCTTCCGCTCCATTTACCGTGATTTTTGAGCTTAATGTGTTTGCTGAGTTCTTTGGGAAACTCCACGCAGAGTTCATGATTTTGATGCCAGGATGAAACGAGGACAATCTGGGCACCGTAAGGCGCCATGGCTTTCGGAACCGGAACTTCGTTATGAGCTATCTTCCACACTATTTCGGCATAGTTTGAGAAGAGTTCCGTCATGAGTTCACCGGGAGGGCTGGGAAGCCTACCGCAAACGGGGTCAATGAAATATCCCTTCCCGGTCTTGGTGATCCGGACTTCAGACGAGAAGTGACCTTGGAAACCGAGCTTTTTGAATACCGGCCCCATTTTGTCGTTCACAGTCTTCAGAATGGGCGGCGGTTCCCTGAATACCTTCCCGATGTACGCCTTGTCCTTCACTTCGTACCCGACAAGGCAGTTGGATGTGAATTGCCCGTTGACGCTAAAGCCGTCATATCCCACTTCCGATTCACTTGGAACGGGGTCTTGAACGAGTATTTCAATATCCTTTGCCCGGTTGCCTATCCGCGACCTCAGATCGTCCAACCACGGTTCGAGGTGCTTCATGCCTTTGAATTTGTACGATTCGAAGTCGCCTCTGAAGTACGAGGTCTTCAGGTACTTTTCGCCCTTACCGTCCAGATATTTCGTTAGATCGTCAAACCCTTCGGCCCTGTACGTTTTGGGAACCGGAAGCCCAACGTTCTTTAGTGTTTCGAGGAACTTCACGCGGTCGATTTCAATGTCTTCGCCGCGCCCGGCCCCGAACACATTGTATCCCTTACCCCTTAGCCAATGTTGAAGCTCACCATCGTTTAGATCGGTGAACATTATTATGTCGGCCTTATCAATATATTTCCAGAGATCATAGATTCGGGTAATGTTAAGGCCGCTCCCGATTTTGGCCTTTGTGCTCTGAGGGAACGAGGAGCTTTCCGGTATGTGGTAGTAGACTTCGGCAAAGGTTTCGGCCAGCTTCTCCGCAACGAATGTGTGCATCCCGGTATCGGAAACTATGACTTTTTTATTGCTCAGGCTTGACATTTCGCTATTTAATCCCTATCCCTTGCGTGAAGGAGGAATGTTATGTTTTTCGATATAATCTTCGCCGGTTTATTTCTTTACTGCATTCTTACAGCGGATAGTGATCGGGATTGATTTAATCCCCGATTTCTTTCCATTTAGGCGGTGGCTCTGGGGATTTCGTATCATTTCTAGTTGCCACGAATCCCTTTGCTACACCTGCACCTACGTTGCCTTTCATGTTCTTGATTTCGGCACTTCCTTTTCCATACATTCTCAGGAACTCGCCCATTATGCGCGGTGAACTTGCGGCGAATAACGGCCAATAGTGAGGGTTGATAAAGTGTCCCATCAATACACCTATGCCCAGAAGTCCCTTGCCTTCCAATCCTTGTGGCAGTAGCGGCGACATGGCGTGACCAGCAATTTGACCAGCAAGGTCTTTACCTGATTCGGTCCCTAAAGCCTCGACCAAATCTCTTCGCAATTCAAAGTTATCTTTCATGGCCGACGTGAGCCGCCTAAGCGTTTGATCGGCGGTTACTCTCCCATTCATCCCTGTCTTTTTGAGAGTTAAACCTTGTTCAATGTCTTTTATGAGAGCCGTTGCCTCTGCGTATCCCTTAGTCATTTCGGCATATTGCGGCACATTCGCTTTTAGCCCATCGCTAACACTGTTTCTCAATCTCGTTAGCATGGCCTCTTGGGGGCTCCCCCCCTTTGCTTGGTCAACGTAATCGCCTAAAATGCGCTTGAGAGTATCGAGTCCCGTTGCGCTGTTGTCTGTCCAACTCATCACGTCCGTAAGTGCCGCCTTGGTTAGCCGAGGAGCTTCGGCCCTTAGTACGCTATGGGAGAGATCAACCACTACGCTGCCTTGTGGTGTCTGGTTTATCCCAATTCGATAATTGGCGGATAATTGCGCCACCTCTGCATCCACTCCCGCGCGCACCTGATTTAGTGCTGAGGGGTTGGCCTGAACCTGCTGCAATTTAGCCAAGTATTCGGCTTGTCGCTTGTCTTTTACTATTTTGAGTGCGCTATGCGCGTTCTGGACAACATCTTGGCCGGTTATCTGTCCGCGAAGAGCCTTATCGAAATCCGTGACTGATTTAACGGGGTTCAATCCCACCCCCGTAGATTCCCCGCTTTTAATGGCCTCTTCTACTGAGGCGGTTCCTCTACCAGTCAACCCGCCTATGGTCGGTTTGGCAACACGCCCAACCGTATTTTCTCCGATAGCGACACCGCCTTTTGCTATGTCGGGCAGGATGTCTTTCGCACCGGAGACCATCATTAGATTATGCAGTGGTTGCGTGCTCCAAGACTTGCTTGCTTCGTCGAAACCCTTGAGACCTATCATTGTGGAGATATTGTTGAGCGCGGAATTTATGGCGGCTTTCTCTGATACTTCGCGTTCTGCGGCTGGTTTTTGTATGAACTGAGAAATACGATCTACTATATTCCCTTCCCCCGGTCTAATCGCTTCCAGGGCTTCCATGCCGAGTTGGGCTGCTTCGTGTGGAACGGTTTTAGTAAAAAGTTCCGAAATGCTATTAGCTTCCGGGACATTCTCAGCATATTCACGGACTGCCTTAATCGTGTCTGCGTGACCGGGGAACCGTTTGTTTACATCTACCCACAAAGGACTTTGACCAGTTACTTTCTTAATATAGTCCTGTGTCTCTTGCGGCAGTCCTCGCTTGCCTGCCCTGTAATCCTCGAATCCCTTCTCGCCCATGTTGTACGCTGCTGCCGCACTTGCCGGGTCATTGTATTTCTTCATTAGACGCGCAAAGTGCGTAAATCCGCCCCTCAAGTTCTGCTCCGGGTCAAACGGATTGAGTACGCCTAAATCCCGTGCGGTTCCTGGCATAAGCTGAGTGAGTCCCATTGCGCCTTTAGGAGATACGGCTTTGGGATTACCCGCCGATTCAGCGTGGACAAGACGTGCCGCTATGTCGGGGTCAAGTCCCTGTGCCGTGGCGTGCTTCTGGACAAGTGCCTGAATGTCGCCCTTGGCCGGTTTAGGGGCCAACATTGAGTTCATCTGCTCATCGGTAAGTGCTGCGCTAGGAGCAGGAGCGGCAGGAGGAGCAGGGGCCTCCACAGTCTGACCGGAAAGCATTTGATTCATTTCTTCATCTGACAGAGCTACTCGACTAGGTGCCATTTTCCATCATCACCTTTTTTGTATTTCGTACCGGCTATAACCTTGACTGTCCCTACAGGCATTTTAGTTGCATCTGGCCCCTGTGTTTTCGCCGCTACGGGCGCGCTAGTTGCGCCGCCCCCGACATGGATGGTGTTTATGAAACCGCGAGTCTGATCCCGTATCTCTTTCGAGCTTGAAAGTCTGATATTTCCAAGTTCCTTAGTTTCTCCCATGACCGTTCTCAGGTCCGTCATGTTCAATTTTAAATCATGCACCTGATCCCACTTTGCGGCCATCGTATCGCTTGGAGCCTGAACTGAAGATTGTGCTCCGTTTGCTATTTTTGCACACTCCGAAGAAATTTCATTTACATACATTTTTGCTATGTTTTCATACGGCTTACCGGCGATCATTGTGTTCCATTTGTATATCGGCTCATTTTCAAGCTTCGCATCCAACCTGAATAGTTGGTCGGCCACCCCTCCCGGCTTACTGAAACGGTCGATTTGCTTGTCAAGATTCAGAACGTAGCTTTGCAGGTTATTGAAAGATGTTTCCTGAGTATTGAGGGATTTGGTTAGAGAATCCTTGATTCTTTTGACCCCGGCTAAGTCGCCAGCGTCCAACCCTTTGTCGATTTCTTTTTGCAAAGCGTTTCTTACGGCCAAGTTGGCCCTTACGCCGCCCATACCTTTCATGTCTATCGGTTCACCACGCTTCGCCATTTCAACATTGTACTTAACGGCCCCCTCAAGGTCCGCATCCATTGCTGCATCTTTTTGACTTTCCGAGGCGGCGGTCACGGTTCCGTGTTTTTTAGGGTCGAGGGGTTCTTTGTGCTGTACTCCTTGTGCGTCAACCCAATTAGCGTAGTTGATTGGACCCTCGCTTGATATTGTACGGACAATTCCATCTGGGCCTGTGGCTGTAGGTAGAGGAGCCTTGGCCTTATCGCCGCTCCCCGGTTTTTCTTGCGGGTCTTGCTGCCTGGCCGTAGCGGGTATCACGGCGTTTTGCGGCGGTTCCTGTCCTAACTGCGGATACCACGGCTTAGGAACATGAGTGTTCTTGTCCTCAAGTATGGTCGGCATGTGGGTCTGCAACTTATTCTCTGCCCCTGCCCTTGCGACCTCCACCTTCTCCGCAACTTCGGGCTTGCCTGCTGCCATTTTTTTGTTCATTTCGAGCATTTGGTCCACTCGCTGCTTAGCCGACTGTAGCTGTGGGGTCAGGGTTTCTACCAGCTTAGAGTTCCCTTTCGCCTGTGCTTCTGCTATCTGCTGCTGCAAACCCATTTGTTTCTGAAGCGACGACCTGTACTCCCACTGTGCCATCTGCGAGTGAAGTTCCTGGTCTTCACCTATTGCTTGTTGTGTGGTTTTGATGCCGCGCTGGTTTACGGTTTCAATACCGCCCGCATTGTTTACGAAACCGTTGGCCCGCATCATATCTATGAAGGTTTTACCGCCTTCTGAATTGTCGGCAAACTTAGCCTGGAAATTCTCAAGCGGGATAGGTTTATCGAGCCGCTCCTGCTCTTTCTTGTACTGATCGATCTGGAAGTTCTGCATCACCGCGGCTTGCTCGCGCTGTTTCGTTTCAGCATTTACCGCCTGCATCTGAGTAATGGCAGGCATCGCCATTCCAAGGTCTGCAAGAAAATTAGCCATGTGCTAAACCCCCGCTAAAAAGCCGAAAAGGTATCCATCCAGGATGTGTCTGTAGTTCCGCCCACTGGATTAAACAGTGCCGCAGCATCGGCCGCATCACCGGCAGGCTGATTAGGCATATTGGGGAAGAACTGTGCATAGCTCGTGGACGAAAATGGTGAGACCGCAGGAACCTGCATCTGTGGCATTACCGCCGCTCCTCCGCCTGTGCCTACTCCTGCGACCGCTGCGGGCGCTCCTTCGTCTACCGCTGTTCCGCCGTACCCTACGGCCGGTCCTCCTGCGGTTGATGACGGAATATCGTATGGATAGTTTGGTCCTGCATTCGTCCGTGTTGCCGTCCAAGCGTCTCCCGTCCCGTAAGCCAATGCGGGATTAGCTGTTCCGCCAGTTGGACCGCTGCTTGTTCCGGGGACCGCGCTGCCACCAATAAACTTATTGCTCTTCAGCCAATCGTATCCCTTGGTCCCACCGCTCAAAAGACCCATTCCGCCCGTAAACAGAGCGGCGTTCCGCTGATCCTGATACTGCTTCTGCTGAAGCGCGAATCCCTGTTTCCATTCCGACAACTGCTGGTTAAGCTGCCGCTCCTGAAGATTCTTGGACGCCTGGGCTTCCAGCGCACCGGCATAAGCGTTGCGGGTATCGGCATCGCTAACATACCTTCCGCCCGCTCTTTTCTGCCGAAGCATCTGATCTATTGAATCAAGCGAGTATGGGCTTACTACTCCATCGTCGGCCATGACTGGCTCCTTTTACGAAGGTGTTTTAATATCCGAGTTGAACGTATTCGGGACATAGGAGCTTGTCACCGCCGCTTGCTGTATTGGCTGGGCCCCCATTCCGGCACCCATTCCCATGCCACCGCCACCGCCACCTACCGCCGCAGGAGCAGCCGAATTTCCGCTTGCCACTGCCTGCTCGGTTCCTACTCCCCCTCCGCTTGGGGTTCCCGCCGCCCCGGAACCAGTTACGTTATAGGACGAAGGCGTTACGGCTTGAGTAGGTGCAGACGAACCCTTAGACATGCTCATGGCCCCCATTGCCACCGAAGCCACCGCTGCGATACCGGCTATCACGCCAGACATATTTAATCCTCCGTTTTGATGAAGATATTTTTCGATTCATCCCGGTTGGAAGCGAGCAAATTCGCCTCATCCGTAAACTCGTTTTCCGCGTCTGAAACCGTTTGAGCCTTGGTCGGGAAAACCATTGTGATATATATGTCCGTAATCGCCCGAAAGATTTGCTTTCTTCCCGACTGAGCCGGAAGGACGTTATAGCCGGATAAGTTCAGAACCTTGTCTCCAACCAAAACCTTTGCGTCGCCAACCACGATAACCTGTGTCGGGATTTTGATTAGTGCTCCCGTAATGATGTGGTTCGCAGGAACCATCACTGTGCGTGAGTACATGCCGCCGTGTATGACGTGAAACGTTTTAAAGTCCACCTGTGGATGTTGCAAGAGTGCGGCTTCGATGCGCCGCACATTGCCAACATCTTCAACCGACATTGCAGGCATTGACGGCCACCTCCAACTGGGATGGATCAGTAGATTGTTCATACCAGACTCCTTGAAAACACTACGTCCATTTCGGTATATCCCTTGCGCGGGAGAATTTTGCACATCCGGCTGCCAACCGGGGCCGTACAGAGAAACACTTTCGCGCCACTTTCCTTGGCAAAGTGCTCCGCCGTTCGGAGAAGTTTAAGCCCAGCGCCGGTTTTCCGAGCCGGACCCGCTACAAAAAAGGACTCAACGATACCGGCGAGAACGCTGTAGTGCGGCAAAACAGACATAATCAGCAGCAAAAAACCGATAAGCTGGCCTTGGTTGTAGGCGCAAAAAGTATGAATCGTTCCGGCTTTATCCATTGCCTTATAGGTTCCCACGCTCAAACAAGCGGGTGGCATGTCCTCGATGTATTCCCCCTCGTATTCCTTGCACAAAACAGAGAATGCGGGGTCTTCTGCGAAAACATCAATGGGCGTTTTAACGATATTTATCACTTCGTCTCGTGTTTTCTTTCAAACTGAATGCTTAACCCTAAAATTTCCAGTCCGTATGGTTCATCACCGGCCGTCATAGTAAAGCCGAACTTGTGAAAGATAGAATCGCTGAAGTAGTTGTTTTGAAGGCTGAGAATCGGCATTGCTACCCGAAATCCCGTCTTGTGCGGGTCCATGAGCGCCGTGTTTGAAGTTGAAGACGAAGTCTCCCCCCAATGAGAAAGCGTGATTTGGCTCGGGGTGTTCGTCAACGCCGTACACAAGAGCTTTACTTTTCGAATGGCCGTTGTGTTCCACAAGTCTTCCAGAGGAATGTCCCCCAGGTTCATAATGTAGGTGATGGGGTTCCCGTCGAAATCGTTTCCGTATTCAAGGCGCTCCATATAACCCGTGTCGAGGAAGCCGTAATTGAACATGTTGCCGCTTGTGTCCAGAAGGCCCATGCCGCACTGAAGTTTCTTGCCGGTCCCTCGCTCAATCTGGAACCATTTCTTTTTCGGGATGTCGTAGGCAAATTCAGTATCAAGAGTTGTCGAAGTCCCTGAAGCGAATATCCAATGGTATTCTTGGTTTAGCTGGTCGTAGAACGCTTGGCTGGAAGTTATCATGCTCCTGTTGATTGAATACGTTTTGCGCCTGTCCCAATAGTCCTCTATGTCGCCGTGGAGAGGCATAAAGCCCTTGCCGTCAAACATATAGATGCCTTCGTTCCCCTGCCAGATAGCGATTGTCCGGCTGGTTCCACCGTAGATTTCGAACGGAGCTGGTAGAGACACCATTGTCTGAGGGGCAGGGCACCCGACAGTTGGAGACACTTGATACTGCACCCAATCCGAAGGCCCGTCACCCACAAGGATGTATGTCTCACTCGTCTTCGTGATCGCCAGAGTGTTGTAAAGCGTTGTACCATACTGAGAGTAAAGCCAGCAGGCAGCGGTAAGGTCCGTGTCGTCTCCGAAATAAAAAGTAGCCGAATCGCTTCCGTTAAAAACTTGGCTCGTGCTGTCCGATGAGCAAATCATTTGGTTTTTCGGTCCCGACTGATTTGAGCAGAGGAAAATCCTGTCCATGGCGGAAACTGGGAACTTGAACGGGTAGATTATGATCGGGGCCGGAATGCCCGTTGCGTAATACACATCAACGGTGTTGCTGAGTGTTTTAGTGAATACGAACCTGTAATAGTATAGCTGAACATCATCTTGCGTATTGACGCTTCGCCTGACCTCAAGCTGAGGCGACGGAGGATCCCAGGATATGATTCCTGTTCCCGCCATGCTTATTCCGTTGGCGCTTGTTCCGTCTTGGACCGTCCCTACTGATTGCCACGCAGACCCGTTCCAGTAATAGACGTAGCACACGGTGCTGGCCGTTGTGTTTCCATTCCCGCCGCCCAAATAGAAGTGAACTGCCCTCATTCTATCGCTAAAACCGATGGCTAATGCCTGAGCTACGCCAGTACCGCCGCTGGCGAAATCAGCAAACAACTCAAAAGTGTTGGCAGTGTATGATGAGTCCGTAGCCGGGCTGGTGCTTTGCACCCCCCCTATATTGCAGAAAGAGCTTGGATCGGCAGTAGAGAAAGAACTGTCGTAGACCGCATTGGTGTAATCTACGTAAGAGGTTCCGTTATCCACCTCAAAAGCATCGATTGTCCGGGGAGTTCCATCCCATAAGTCCACAAGCGGCTGCATAGTGTCGGTAAGGGTGACGTAGTAGAGAGATGTGCTGGTCGATGCACTCAATACAATCTTGTACCAGTAGAGAACCAGTTGATCCAGAACACGCATTTTGGCGACGGTTGACGTGTCGGTAAAAGTTATGGAGCCCGTTTGGTGCAGCCCTGCCGTACCGTCCGCCAGAGATGAAACAGCCACCCACGCAGACCCATTCCAGTAATAAACGGCAATGGTCCCCGATGCTCCGTTTGCTGTTTTGACGTAAGGATTTATCCCGGAAAGGGGTCTGGTAGCGCCTATATAGCAGTAAACCGTAGTCGCTGAGGTATCGTATGGTTCACTCGGGACCTCGAAAGCGGTTGTGTGCCTGCAAAGATTGCTTACTCTAAACTCATCGATGTACCCGTTGAAATAATCCGTTACAGAAGACCCGTTGCTTCTGGCCCCGATATAAACAATGCCCGTGTAGTTCGCTGGCCTTTCGGTGGACTTGACACTTGCCTGGAGAATCCCGTCCACAAAGATTCGATACCAGTTCGCTTTTTCGCTTATCTCTACTTGGTGGAAAGCTCCGTCTGGAATCAGCAGGCTATCAATGGTCCCGGCTATTATGGTTTCGGTTCCTGAAGCATTTATTGCAATCTTTATCGCTCCGGTTGTGTCTACGAATACCCTGAGCCAGTTGTTTGCATCGGTTATTTGTGCGTAAATCGTCTGGTTGTTCGTATTGGAAAGAGTCTGAATCCAACCGTCTATCGTCCATTTCCCGCCCGAAAAGTTGAAGTCGGCATGGTCCGGGGTTGTGAGATAGGCAGTTGCCCCGTCGAACACCCCCGAATATCCAAACCGATAGACTGCGGCGCTATAGGTCACGTTTACGTTCGTAACGGTCTTCGGGGTTGTCTCTGAGTCTGTGACGTTGTTGTCCAGGTGAAGGAGCAACTTCGTATTCGTGTCTATTCCCGCGCTTGAGTGTCCCACAAGAACGGCGCAATTAGTCGCATCAGACAACGTGTTCGTCAAAACATCGGTTTGATCCAGCTTGAATGTACCGGCAGGATCGTAGTTGACAAACGCGGCCATGCGCGTCTCATTGCCGCCCCAGATCATCGTTTCGACGCTATTGGCATAAACTACCGCCCCTTCGGTTGCGGTGGCGAAAAGGCCCCTCTGTGCGCCGGCTGCGTCGGTGTGGAGTGGCGTGGCGTTGAAGTTGCCTGTTGCCGGAACTGTAGCGTCGTTTCTGTAGACCGCCGGGTTCGCCCCGTTTACATCGTATGCTTGAACTAAGACGTGAGATTCGACCGGCTGCGCTTTCTTGAAGTGATGCGCCGATCTCACCAGCGGGTTTGCAAGGTTTGTTGAGTTTATCTTGGTCATGCCAAGAATACCCTGCGGGTGAGTGTCCGTGTATCTCATATTTTGGAGCGCAGTGAAATTGGTCCCTATTGTCGCGCCGTCATCAACCGTGATGAGTTTACCCGACAGGGGGATGTCCTTTTTCTGGACTGCGTATGGGTCTTTTGGCAAGATAGAATCCTTTTAAATATTCAGGATAAATGCCTTCAAGTAGATAGCCACCGTTCCCGTTGCGCCTGTTTCGTATTGGGCGTAGGGGCTTCCACCGACAACCGGCACCCATGTTTCAATATGGCCCC
>Ga0182014_10003134_pt1 | contig 20194 bp, 14 predicted proteins | sample 612S2DmetaG_FD_120489 | JGI IMG/M metagenome (GOLD analysis project Ga0182014, IMG submission 120489) | Permafrost microbial communities from Stordalen Mire, Sweden - 612S2D metaG | ecosystem: Environmental > Terrestrial > Soil > Wetlands > Permafrost | place: Sweden: Stordalen | collected... | reverse complement strand
TCTTTCGGTGGCCTCGACAGCCGCGTCCATCGCGTTTCTGCTGCGCATTTTCCTGGGCCCGCTGGTGAGCGCGCGCGAAGCCTGGGAACCGCTGCTCGCCGTGGTAGCCGTGGCGACGCTGACGCTGGGAAACCTGGCCGCCATCAACCAGACCAACGTCAAGCGCCTGCTGGCCTACAGTTCCATCTCCCACGCCGGTTATATGCTGCTCGGCCTGGTAGCCGGCAACGATACCGGCATCAAGGGCATCCTGGTCTATATTCTGGTCTATACCTTCATGAACCTGGGCGCGTTCATCGTGGTGATTGCGCTGCGCCGGCAGAATATTATCGGCGAAGACCTGGACGATTTCGCCGGACTGATGCACAAGAGCCCCGGCTATGCCGTGCTGATGCTGGTGTTTCTGCTCTCGCTGGCCGGCATCCCGCCCACCGCCGGTTTCCTGGGCAAGTATTATATCTTCCTGGCGCTGATCGAGACCGGCCATTACGGGCTGGCGGTGATCGGCGTACTCTACGCGGCCGTGGCCATTTATTACTACTTCAAGATCGTGCGCAGCATGTTCATGCGCGATGAGGAACAGAAAGCGCCCCTGGCCACCTCCGCCGGCGTGCGCCTGGCGGTGGCCGTGGCCGGCGCGCTGACCCTGGGAATCGGCATTTATCCCGAGCCGTTTCTGCGGTTCGCGCAGGGGACCCTGATGCGATGAAGATGCTCCGGTAAAACTATGGAAGCCATTTTGAACAATCCGCTCTTCATCCCGCTGGTGCTGACGGTGGTGATCATTGGCATGGTTCCGCTGGTCGCCGGCTACCTCACCCTGGTGGAGCGTAAGGTGCTCGCCGATTTTCAGGTGCGCCTCGGCCCCATGCGGGTCGGGCCGCACGGCCTGCTGCAGCCTCTTGCCGACGCGCTCAAGCTTTTCATCAAGGAAGACATCATCCCCACGGATGCGGACCGCGCCCTGTTCTGGTTCGCTCCCGTGATTTCCACTTTGACCGCTCTGACCGGCTTTGCGGTCCTGCCCTTCACGAGCAAGCTGTACATTGCGGACGTCAACGTCGGCCTGCTGGTGATCTCGGCCACGTCTTCGGTGGGTATTCTCGGCATCATTCTGGGCGGATGGGCGTCCAACAGCCACTACTCGCTGCTGGGCGCGCTGCGCAGCGCGGCGCAGTTGGTCAGTTACGAAGTGGCGCTGGCCTTCGCCCTGCTTTCGGCCGTCATGGTTTCCGGCACCTTGAGCATGCAGGGCATCGTGAAGGCGCAGCTCGCGCACGGCGTGTGGGGCGTGTTCGCCAATTACGGTTTCATGATCGTGCCCTTTGCGGTGTACCTGATCGCCGCCACGGCGGAGACTAATCGCGCGCCTTTCGATCTGCCGGAGGCGGAATCGGAGCTGGTGGCCGGATTCCATACCGAATACAGCGGCTTTCGCTGGGCGCTCTATTTTCTGGCCGAGTACTGCAACATGTTAGTCGTTTGCTCGGTGGCCGTAACCCTGTTTTGGGGCGGCTGGCTGCGCCCATTCCCAAGCGTGGCCTGGCTCGATGTACCGCTCAACTTCGTTTTCCCGCTGGTTTTTTTCGCCGGCTCCGGACTGGCGTGCCTCACGTTGGTCAAGCGCCTGAGAGACACCAGCCAGAAAGTGGTGCTGGTGGTGGTGGCCCTCGGCCTGATCCTGACCGGCGCGCTGCTGGCCGTGCCTGTAGTCAACCATCTTTTCGCCGGCCTGTTCTGGTTCCTGTTGAAGGTCTCGGCGATCATCTACGTGCTCGTCTGGTTTCGCGGCACTTTCCCCCGCTTCCGCTATGACCAGCTCATGAACATCGGCTGGAAAATCGCGATTCCCGTAGGCATGGGCGCGGTGATGATCAACGCGGTGCTGGGCATGGTGGGAAAGTAGCTGCGAGGCATATCGTCATCCTCGGGCCGCTCGGGCTCCTTTCTTGCTGCGTTTACCCGCGTCGGACAATACCAGGCGTAGCAGCGGCAAGGGCTCGGTGGGGAAGCCCATCCGTGCGGTTATGGTTTGCACAAATTCCCGAAGATAGGGCCAAACCGCCAGAACCGCATGGCCTTTCCGGAAGGCCTCGACTTCGGCTTCGGCTGGGGGCTTCGCCTGATCTGCGAATCGGTAGCGTGCTAGAAAGGTCGCGTTGATGTGGAACGTCAACGCTCCATCGCAGCGCACCCGAAGCGTGACTGCGAAATCCACCCCGGTTGAGCCACTGCCCTCCACTTCAGACTCGACCTCCGCGTCAAGTCGGACTGGTTCGACAGCTCCGACCGGCGGGCCTGCGCCCTCGGCTTCCGACCTGTAAAGCGAAATATCCTGCAATTGCGCCTTCGCTTGCAGGGCTGCGGCGCGCTCTATCTCCCGTTTTGTCAATGCAATCGTGAAATCCATACCATCAAGCCGCCATCAGTTGTAGAGCGGATACTGCCGGCATGTTTGGCCAGGAGAAAACCGGCCGAACGCTGCTCATCGCCGTGAACGAGCAAAGCGGAACGTGCGCGGCGGACCGCTTTATTCCTGCCACGCCCAATCGGGCTCCGAGCGCCTCCAGAACCGCAGCCAGGGTTTGGACACTCGGGTTGCCCTTCTCGGAGAGTGCCCGATACAGGCTCTCGCGATTCAAGCCGGAGCGCGCGGCAACCGTAGCGATCCCTCCCTGCGCCAGTGTGACGTTGCGCAGCGCGATCAAAAAGATTCTCGGGTCCTGCTCGTCAAGCGCCGCGTTCAGATAAGCGAGCGCCCGCGCCTCGTCCTTTAGCATGTCCTTCAGAAGATCGTCGTATAGTGCACTTCTAGGCATCTGGCCTCCTCCGGTAATCCGTGAAGTATTCTCTGGCGCGGCGAATGTCCCTTCGTTGGGTGCTTTTGTCCCCACCGCAAACCCGGTACCCTGGACCGATATCGATGCGCAGTTCGGATAGTCCCTTTCCCAGGGATCGAGCATCTCCAAAATTGCCCAAGCGCAGCCGGTCCAGGCGCGTCTGCACTCGCGCCGCGGCGTCGGGGTTTCGATCCGACAACAACCACAGCCACTCCGCAAATGGACGTTTTCCATTGGCCGCCTCGTAGTGCCGTAGCAAGTACTCGTCTGCCGGCATTCGAGTCCATTGTAGCTTATCGGCCACAATGCCGCAAACCTCGCGCGCCGGCGCTCCGGGAGGCCCGTCCTCTCCAGGAACATCCCGCCTCCCGACCTCGTGCGGCCACGGCGTTAGAATGACCTTTCCCCATGCGTATCTCGACCGATCTGACGCCCGCCGCGCTGCACGGCAAACTCCATCGCCTGTTCGAACTCTCGGCCGCCAAAATTCATTCGCTCGACCAAACCTGGACGCCCGAACAGGGATCGCCGGTCTGCACCGTCGAAGGCCGCTACTCGAGCCGCGGCTGGACCGAATGGACGCAGGGGTTCCAGTTCGGCGCGCCGATTCTGCAGTTCGACGCCACCGGCGAGCGCGCATTCCTGGAGGCCGGCCGGGCGCGCACGGTCTTGTACATGGCGCCGCACGTATCGCACACCGGCGTCCACGATCACGGCTTCAACAATCTCAGCACCTACGGCAACCTGCTGCGGCTGATGGCGGAAGGGCGGATTGAAGACAATCCGTGGGAACGGCGGTTTTACGAGCTGGCGCTCAAGATCTCGGGTGCCATACAGGCCGCGCGCTGGTCCCCGACGGCCGATGGCGGCGGCTATATCTACTCTTTCAACGGGCCGCATTCGCTGTTTGTCGATACCATCCGCTCGCTGCGCATTCTGGCGGTGGCCCACCGGCTGGGCCACGCCCTGATGGGCGAAAACGACCGCCGGATTTCCCTGCTCGACCGCCTGATGGACCACGCCCGCTCGACCGCCCGCTACTCGGTCTTCTACGGCGAAGGGCGCGACGTCTACGACGTGCGGGGCCGCGTAGCCCACGAGGCCATCTTCAATCCCAACGACGGCAGTTTTCGCTGCCCCAATTCGCAGCAAGGCTACTCGCCCTTTACCACCTGGACGCGTGGCCTGGCCTGGGCCATGTGCGGTTTCGCCGAGCAGCTCGAATTCTTCTCGATCCTCGACGGCGCTCCCGCCGAATTCGTGGAGATGATGGAGAAGGCCGCCCGCGCCACCTGCGATTTCTACATCGACAACACCGCCGCCGACGGCATTCCCTACTGGGACACCGGCGCGCCCGGCCTGGTCGAACTCGGCGACTGGCGCGCGCGCCCGGCCGACCCTTTCAACCCGCACGAACCGGCGGATAGCTCCGCCGCCGCCATCGCCGCGCAGGGGTTGTTGCGGCTGGGCCGGTACCTGGGCCTTTCGCGTTATACCGACGCCGGGTTGACCGTCTGCTCGGCCTTATTCGACGACCCCTACCTGAGCGCGAGCCCGTCGCACCAGGGCCTGATTCTGCACTCGGTCTATCACCGCCCCAACGGCTGGGACGGCGGCCCGGGCGAATCCTCGATGTGGGGCGACTACCATGCCCGCGAGCTGGGGCTCTACCTGCTGCGCCTGGCCGAAGAGAAACCGTACCTCAAATTCTGGGCTTGAGACCAGGCTATCCCGATTCCGGCAGGGCCGCGGCCGCGCTTGCCGGCGCCGGCGGAATCGCGTCGGCAGGTTGGACAGCGCCCCGGCGGCTCTTCCACTGGAGCCATGCCACCGAGAGCGCCACCATCAGCGCCATCACCGCCGAGGTAGCCAGCGTAGCTTCCGGAATGTTCATGGTCCGCTTGAACGGTTTAGCCAGCGCACCGTAGACCAGCACCACATGCACCCAATAAACCATCAGCGAATTCCTGCCCAACGCGACCACCCAGCTCCAGCCGGCGCGCGTCCAGTACTCGGTCCATAAGTAGGATGCCGGCATCAGCACCAGCGTCATCCCGAGGCGAATCAGGACCAGGGCCGGGCTATCGGACCAGAAACTGGACTTTGCGTAGATCGAATACGGCAGGTTGGCAAAATACTGTCCGCCAAACACCAGGCCGAAGCCGGCCAGTACCGACCATTGCATGAGCCGCTCCATTCGCTGTTCGGCGGTCTGTTTCACCACCGCTCCCGCCGCCAGCCCGAAACCCAGGTACGCCGCGCACGGGAAGAACGGAAAATGCCCGCGCCCGGGTATGGGCACCATGTATTCGCGCAGCAGGACCGGCGCACCATCCCAGTTGAGGTTAGCCAGAACGGGCGAAACCAGCGCAATCGCCATCGCGCCCATGGCGGCCACGCGTGCCCGGTTGGCCCGTTCCACCCCGGCCACGGCCGCGAAGAATGCCATGGCCACGCCCATGCAATTCAGAATGTCAACCTTGAAGATCTCGTGCCAATTGCCTCCGGGAAAGCTCCCCAGCCAATTGGTGATGCGGAAGGCAAAGGCGATGGCCAGAATGTAACCGGCGCGGTGGAGCGCCAGCCGCCAGCGCCGCAACGGGTTCGCTTCGCGCCGATCCAGCCCGTCCATCTGGAAGGCGCTGGTCATGCCCGCCATGAATAAGAACAGCGGGGCCGCCATGCCGCCCACGAACTGCGACAGAACGTACGGGCCGCCGTCCCGCAGGCCCAAACGGGTTAGGGAATTGAAGGTATGGCACTCGATCATGACGATCACGGCCACGCCCCGCATCCAATCCAGAAAAGGAAATCGCTTCAAGGAAGATTCCGCCCGCCGCTCAGTCGGCGTCGCTATGGTGCAATTTAGCACGAAAACGGGCCGGAGCCGTCGGGTGGCCGAGCGCTTTAGGGAGTAGGCGCTCCATCGTCGGGTACAATGATGGTTCTTCTCGAAAAATAGGAGGTCCGCCTTGTACAGCATGAGTAACCTGAAAAAACTCAAGATTCTGGATGCGAACGCTACGGCCGCGATGCGAGCTTTCTGGGCCTTTGACAAAGCCGCCATGGCCGACGGAGCGATCCCTGTCAAGTACAAAGAACTGATGGCGCTCGCCGTCGCGTTCACAACGCAATGCCCCTACTGCATCGAGGTCCACTCAGGCAAAGCGCGGCAGGCCGGCGCAACCGATCCTGAGATCGCCGAAGTGGTGACAATCGCTGCAGCGCTTCGGGCGGGCGCAGCCATCACTCACGGCACCCATGCATTCCCGGGAGGACAAAACCAGGGACAGTAGCCCCTGCGCCAGATTCTTGGGGCAGCTTGGGGGCGGGATGCTTCCATTGGCTTCCAGCGATAGATCCGGCGAAAGGCCGATCGATGAAGTCCCATCAAACTGATCGGACTTTTTTCGTTCACAGCCTTTTTTTGCTGAAAGCAAGCCACTTACGATATCCCCCTGAACCCTCTGTTCTATCCTGGTGGCGGGATTCCGATGTCGCCGCAACGCATTCTTGGTCCGCCGAATGCCGGCTTCGCTTTTAACGCGCCTGGCGATCGCCGACCCTGTGTCGCGCCCGCATCTCCGCCAAACGAACCCAACAAGTCATTGAAAACAAAAGAACCGCAAAATAAACCGAACCCAAGTGAACCCGGAACGAACCGAAGACCGGCCCTCGAACACTGCTGCGGACGTCCAGACTACGCCCTTCCCCGACCGGTTGCTAAAATTGGCGCTCCATGGTCTTGATCCTGCTCCTGCCGCTGGCGTTTGCCGCCTTGTTTCTGGCGGTGGAAAGCGAAGGTTGGCGGGACCGTTTTCTGCGCGCGGCGGTGATGTTCGGCGCGGCGGCCTGGGCCATGGTGGAGCTGCTGAGCCTAGCCGGCGCGGTCACGCGCCTGTCCCTGGCCGCGGCGTGGGCGCTGGTCACGATTGCCGCCTTCCTGCGCCGCCGCCCCGTCACCCTCCCCCGCCTGAAACCGGACCCGGTCGTAATCGTATGCCTGGCCGGATGCGTCACCGTGGCCGTATTCACCGGCCTCGTGGCGCTGCTCAGCCCGCCCAACAGCACCGACGCCATGGCCTACCACTTACCGCGCGTGGTCTATTGGGCGGAACAATCCAGCGTAGGCTTTTTTCCCACCCCCTTCCTGAACCAGATCATGCTGCAGCCCATGGCCGAGTACCTGATGCTGCACGCGTATTTGCTGGCCGGCGGCGATTGGTTCGTCAACCTGGTGCAATGGTCCGCATCGTTGGGCGCGATAGCGGGCGTCTCGCTGGTGGCCCGCGAGCTGGGCGCCGGCGGCCGCGGCCAGGCGCTGGCGGCGCTGGTTTCGGCCACCCTCCCGGCGGGCATCCTGGCTTCTTCGGGCGCCAAGAACGATCTGGTTTGCGCCCTATGGCTGGTGGCGGCGATTTATTTCGCCAGCCGCACCGGCGCCGCGCGCTGGAAATGGGACGCCGTCTGCCTCGGCTGCGCCATAGGGCTGGCGCTCGATACCAAGGCCACGGCCTACCTGTTTACGCCCGCCCTGGTAGCCGTGGCATGGTGGGCGGGCGCGCGGGCCGGTGCGCGCGCCATGCCGCGGGTGTGGCGCAACATGCGGGACTGGCGTCCGCCCCACGTGCTGGTTTGCCCCGCCATCGCCCTGGCCTGCGCCCTCTCGATCGACGCCCCGCTCTTCGTGCGCAACTACCGCTTGAGCGGCTGGCCGCTGGGGTTCGATTCCGCCTATGGCGACGGCGCTTTCCGCTGGCGCAACGATAAGCTGGGTTGGAAACCGCTGGTCTCCGGCGCCCTGCGTAATCTCTCCGAGCAGCTCGGCGCGCGCAGTCAACGCTGGAATCAGGGCGTCTACGGCTTCGTCGTCGCAGTGCACAAAAAGCTGCACATCGATTGGAACGATCCCGCCACCACCTGGCCATGGGCCGAATTCGCTCCGCCGCTCAATGCCAATCATGAAGCCAACGCGCCCAACCGCTGGCAATTGCTGCTGCTCGCAGTGGCCGTGCTGGCCGCCATTCGGAGGCGCAATGCGGCGTGGCTTTGGTACACCGCGGCGCTGGCATTCGGATTCCTCGCCTTCTGCGAGTATTTGAAGTGGCAACCCTTTCTGGCGCGCCTGTTCTTGCCGTTGCTGGTGGCCTCGGCGCCGCTGATGGGTGCGGCATTCGGGCGCTGGCGGGCGCCGGTGTCGATCCTTCTGGCGCTGTTTCTGCTCAACAACGCGCGGCCGGCGCTGTTCGAAAACTGGGTGCGCCCGTGGAGCGGCCCTGCGAGCGTCCTCCACGCCAATCGCGACCAGGAGTACTTCGCCGATATGGGTTCCTGGAACAACGCGCCGTCGTTCTTCGGCGCGGTCTCGCTTCTCGATCGCTCCCGCTGCGGGGTGGTGGGCATCGACATCTCGAACCTCACCCTCGAGTATCCGCTGCAGGCCCTGTTACGCGAGCGCAACCCCGCAGTGCGTTTCCTCCACACCGGCGTGTCCAACCTCACCCGCCGATACGCGCCTCCGGTACCGGACGTTCCCTGCGCCGTGGTTTGCCTGGACTGCGCCGGTGACGCCAAACGCCTGAGCTTATACCAGGGCTTTCCCAGGAGCACCATGATCGGGCGGTTTGTGGTGTTTCAGCGCTGAGTGGGCGGTGCGCGCTAACGGGTGTTGGGGATGCAGGAAACCGCGACGAGTCTCGGCTATCTGCTTGATTCGAAGCGGGGACGGCGGTGCCTTAGGAGTTGGAAGGGCGCCCTTGATAATAACCGTTGACATCACACCCGAGGTTCAGGCCGCTGCGCGCCAGGCCGCCGCCTACGGTCGCGCGGTGGAGGTGCATGCTGCCAGTCTGCTTGAAGATGCTGTCCATCTTCCGCTCACGCACTCGCCGCAGGACCAGACTGCGCGGCCCAAGCGCCAGAGGCCCCCCGGCAGAAAGAGCCTGGCGCAGTTGTTTGCCGAATCTCCGTTCAAGGGTCTTGACCTCGATCTCGAGAGGGCCCTTCCACGGAGCTACACCTGCCGACGCGGCACGCAAGAGTGCGCGCGCCACGAAAAGCCACTTACTGCTTCACCAGCGGCGCGATAATCGCCGCCAGTAGATCCGGCTTACTCTCGTCGCGCACTAAGTGAGGGTAGCGCTCGCCGCCGTGGTAATCGACGCGATGAGTTTGGTAGTATTCTCCGTTCTTGACAAGCAGCTCGATCGCCGGCCCTCCATGGGCCGCACGCTTCAGCGCGTCCCGCAGCACGCCGGAGGAATACTGGCGGTTATTCACGGCAATCAGCTTCACCCCGGGAATAATGCCGGCCTGTTGCACCGCGCCGCCGAAGACCACGTCGATCACGCTGCTGTCGTCGTCGCGAACTCTAAAGCCTAGCGAAAAAGTGAAGTCCGACTGCTTGGAGGCGTCTTCCATCGACCTCAAAAAGTCCGAGCGCACGTCGTCGTACACCAGCTTCCAGCCGGCCGATGCGACTGCCTCCACCGGCGTCGCCGCCGCGACGGATTTGAGGCGCTGATTCAGAAACGCGGCCCAGTCGAAAGGCGCCACGCCGTTGAGCCCGGCCACAATGTCGTCGAAGTCGTAGGTCTTCATCGCGGGCGGCGTGGAGGGAGCGCCATGGAAGGCGCGGCAAAAATCGTCGAGCGATTTCTTGCCGCCCGTCAACGCGCGGATGCGGGCGTCCACGTCGAGCCACAGCATTTCGCCCTCGGGATAATAGTCCACCCCGCGGCGGTAATCGATATAGTCGTCGTTCGAAAAATAATAAAGCTGAGCGGCGATGGCCGTATCTTCCAAAGGACGCCACTTGCGGCCCGACTCGGAGTCGAGCGTTGCGGCCGTAATCGCCAGAGCCTCGCGATATTCGTCCGCCTTCTGCAAGCCCGCGCGCGGCGTCAGAATGGCGCCGAGATATTCGGTCAGCCCTTCGTAGACCCACAGCAGGTCGCCCTTCATGGGAGTATCGTAGCCGCCATCGCGACCGCCGCTGGTCAATCCCGCCGGCCGGCGGTATTTGCCGTTCCAGGAATGCACGAATTCGTGCGGCAGCAGCGACGCGTCCACCACCCGTTGCCCTTCGTCGGTCACAGTCCGCTCGCCCACCCGGTCGTCGCTCGATTCGTGGTGCTCCAGGCCGAAATGAGCCACGTGGTCGCTCAGGCTGTAAAGGAAATGATAGGAGCGGTAGTGGTGCGCGCCGAACAGCGCGTTGGCTTCCACCGTCAGGGCGCGGTAGTGCGCGATCTGGTCGTTGCCCATATCGATGGCTTTTTCGCTGTCGCCCACCAGGTGCAGGAAGTGCGGTGCCCCGCCCGCGTTCCCCAGCTCGATGGTGCGGTAATACAATCCGGCGGAAAGCGGCGAATCGATCAACGTGGTGAGCGGCACGGTCTCGAATTCAATTTCGCCGCCGTTCTGGCGGCGCACCGGCAGGGCCGTGCCGAATTTCCAGCCTTCCGGCAGCCGCAGCGTCGCCTGGTAGGGAAGACGATCCGCGTCGGCGCCTTGGGGATAGAGAACGAACTGATTCCAGTTCAGCACCGCCAGCTCCGTGGTGGTGGAGCTGCCCGACGAGAGCTGGCCCTCCGGCGGCGCCAGAAAATCGAACGTAATATCCAGTTCGCCCGCGCCCCGCGGCGCTTCCACGTGGAAGGCGTACATGTCGACGGAATCGCGCCGCCAAGGTACGCTGTGGCCCTCCGCCTGGATGGTCAGGCCGGCGAGCTGAACCACCGGCCCATCCGGCGCGTGGTCGCCCGGAATCCACTGCGGGTAGAGCAGGGTGGTCGGCCCGCCGTCGACCGGCAAGTGAAGCTCGACGTGAAACACGCGCCGCGGCGCGTCGGTGGCGTCCACGCGCAGGCGAATCGGCGTTTGCGCCCAAACAGGCGCGGTAAAAAGCAAAACCAATAGGGCTCGACGCATTTTTTTCGATTGTAACGTCGTTTGCCCCAGTCGGATCGCCCCGGCCGCCCGTCGAGCCGGCAGGTCTATACTTGCCTCTATGACGCATCGCCGCAAATTCCTGGAATCCATCTCCGCTTCCGCTCTGGCCGCATCCTGGTTTCGGGGCGCGGCCCTCGCCCGCCCGCTGCCCGCTCCGGACGACGCCGCCTACTGGGACAAAGTGCGCGGCCAGTTCATGCTGGCCCGCGACAAGGTCTTCTTCAACAACGGCACCATCGGCGCCACGCCGCGCGTGGTGTTTGAAAAAACCGTGGACCATCTCCGCAAAATGGCCGTGGACATCGCCGATTGGGATTATCGCGGCGACAACTGGATCGCGGGCTACGGCGATCCCGCTTCCCTGCGCGGCAAACTGGCCGGCTTGCTGAACGCCGGCGAAAAGGAAGTCGCGCTCACCGAAAATGTCACCTGCTCGAACAGTTACGTGGCCGACGGCATCGAGCTCGAAAAGAGAGCCGAAATCGTCATGAGCGACCAGGAACACCCCGGCGGCGAAGGGCCCTGGCTCACCGCGGCCAAGCGCCACGGCGGCGCCGTCACCCGCGTCAAGCTGCCCAAGCCCGCACATACCCCCGGCGAACTGGTCTCGCTGGTCATCGCCGCCTTCACTCCCCGAACCCGCGTGCTGTTTCTTTCCCACGTCATTACCGGCTCGGGCGCCATCGTGCCGGTCAAAGAGATCTGTGCCGAAGCGCGCTCCCGCGGCATTTTCACCGTCATCGACGGCGCCCAGGCATTCGGCCACATCCCGGTGGACGTGAAGGACATCGGCTGCGACGCCTACGTCGGCTGTCTGCACAAGTGGATTCTGGCGCCGGCCGGCAACGGCTTCCTGTTCCTGCGTCAGGACAAGGCGCCCGCGGTTTGGACCACTCTTCCCAGCTCCAATTGGGACAACCACGGCGACGACGGCTATCGCCTCTCGCAGCGCGGCACCGGCAGCCTGTCCCTGCTGGTGGGCGCGGAAGCCGCCGTCGACTTTCATCTAGAGCTCGGCCACGAGCGCGTGCTGGCCCGCGTCAAGTACCTGGGCGACCGCTTGCGCGCCGGACTGCGCGAAATGACGAAGGTGAAAATTTACTCGCCCGAAGACAACGCCATGTGCGCAGGCATCACCGTCTACGCCGTCGATGGCGTCACCGGCGACCAACTCCAGGATGAAATGTGGAACCGGGCCCGCCTCCGCCCCCGCTCGAGTGGCCCCGGCGTGCGCCACTCGACCCACATCTTCAACAGCCCCGCCGAAGTGGACAAAGCGCTGGAAGTAGTGCACGCCCTGGCGCGGGGGTAGAGACCTTTGGCCAAACGCTCCGTGGGATGACAACGCTGGCTCCCGCCGGGATTCGCAGTCCGTTGGGGGTCCAGCCGCAGGTACCGCTAGCGATTGGCTGCGCAGACCGCTGCCGGCACGCCCGGAACCTGCCCGTTATACGCCTGGCAAAGTGCCTGCGCGCGCTGCCGGTCCAACGCCGTCTTTCGAGGATCCGCTACCCTTCGCGGCACCGGCGGTTTCGCCATCCGCGTCACCGCAACGGACGCCACGCGCTTCACCGCCTGGCTGTTCATCACCTCCTGAGTCTTCTTGAGCTGGGACAGAACCTGCGTCTGCTTGGCAGCCGGGAGTCCTGTCACGAGCGACCGCACCGCTTCTTCAGGACCGTCGGTTTCTCGCTCGATCGTGGCCGCTGCCGGCGTCCTTGCCCGCTCTGTCAGGACCGCATTCGTAGCCGGGCCCCTGCCCGCCGGCACCGTCCACGACAAATGGATCTGTCCGTGCGCCAGCGTACCCGTTTCCGAGGGTCCGAGATCGAATGTCACCAGCGCCCCTCCTGGCTGCGCCGTCACCGCCACGCCATTGTTGTTGTTGGCGTAAAGCTCGCTGGTGTCGGCATTTACATTGGTCGCGCCCGCCTTCGGCAGGAAGAAGCTCAGCGTGGTAGTGGGCAGGCTCATGCCGTCCTGCGAGCAGAACCCCTCGTCGCCCCAGTTGCGCGCCAGTAGTGCCCATGTGCTCTCGGCCGGGCTGTCGCTGAGCAGAATCGCCATCCCATACACCGGATGCAGTTCGCTGTAGCCGCCGTGCTCTGAATCCAGACCCATCAGTCCGATCACGATCGCCCGGTGATTGTCGACCATCCCGCCCGGCGCACCGCCCGGGTTTCCACCATTGGCGTCCACCGCCTTGTGAAACTGGTCCCACCACCCGCGATCGATGTTATCCACGGTCTCGTCCGAATCGAACTCCAGGCCGATGGTTCCCGCCGGGTTACCCGCCGTACTCACCGCGGTAAGCCCCGTCTGGCTGTCCGGAGTGAGGGAGAAGTTGTAGTCGTCGTCGTCCCCCTGCGTCCAGTCCTTATGGTCCATCCATGTGAGGGTGCCCGCGTACGTCGCTGCGAGCCAGTTCAGGTGTCCGTCCAGGTGCCCTGACTGCGCTTTATCCCGGCACAAAATCGCATTGAACCCGTCCGGCGGATTCACGCTCGGACTCTGCGTCGTGCACGGCGGTGATCCCAGGCCCACTCCTTTGCTCGAGTCGGAGGGATCCAGATAAGGAAAGCCCGCACAGACGATTCTCGGATCCGGGTGTACGCCTTTGCCCGTCTCCCCGCCCCAGCGTGGGTTCAGCGGCATATCGTTCGCATCGACCGCCTGCCACACCAGGTCGAATGGCGCCGCCGCCGTTGTGACTGTACCCCCGCCATGATCGATCCGCACCGTGACCCAGGCCGCACCGACATTCTTGCACTGGTCCCCCGTGCCGTCGTCGTGGCCTCCGTAGCCGTTGTCGCCGTAATTATCGTCTTCATACCCCAACACCAGGAACGCTGTCGATGGGTCGATATTCGCGGGAACCTGCTGCGATTTTCCCACCACTCCCTGGATCCGCACCAAGCTCCCTCCCGTAATTCCCGGCAGCAGGATCAGCCCATGATACAGGCGGTCCGAATTAGGCCCTTGCGGATCGACGTAGAGTTTCCACGTCTTCCCGCTTCCGCCCGTCTGTACGCATCCTCCGGCCTGTACCTGGACGTTGTCCCCCGGCCGAAACGCGATTGTCCGATATTCGGTTTTCGGCTGCGTCACGGTTGGCTGGTCAATGCGGCAATTGGTGATGCTACCCGATGTGCTGCATTTGATTTGTGGCTGTGCCGTAGCGGTACTTACAGCCCACAGCAAGCAAAGAAAGACGCTGATTCGCATTTATTCCCCCCTTATTTCCCCCGAGGTAGTCCATCGCGAACCTCAGGCGATGTTAGTCAGAAATACACCGAGGCAGCGGCGAAAATGGACAGAGCCGTACTTGCCCACCGCGGGGCAAAGCTTCGACCAAGAAAGCCGCGCCCATGACTTGTCAGTTACAGCGACTGCCGCGCGCGACGGTATAGAAATGTACAGACTAACCGACTTCGTCTCGCCCCCCTTAATAGCGTACGAATATGTCGGCGATCACCCAGTGAGAAAAGCCCCTCGATTATAAGGGGAGCTTGGGTCGGGGTCAAGCCCAATATCTTTCCCGGACGTGCTATCATCGGCCCAACCGATATCCATGAGGTTCTCTGCAGGACTGGTTCTTGCGGCGGCTGGGGCGCTGGCCTTGTCCGCTGCCACGCTCTCCGACGTCGAAAGCCGTGTTACCGCAGCCATCGATTCCAACCTCGCGGAATCGAGTGCGTTGCTCGAAAAACTGGTCGACATCAATAGCGGCACGCTGAATCCGGCCGGCGTGCGGCGCGTGGCCGACGAGCTCTCGCCGCGCTTCGCGGCGCTCGGCTTCACCGTCCGCTGGATCCCCATGGACGAGGTCCATCGCGCCGGCCACCTGGTGGCCCAACGCAAGGGAGATCGCGGCAAGCGCGTGCTGCTGATCGGCCATATGGATACCGTGTTCGAGCCCTCCAGCCCGTTCCAGAAGTTCGAGCGGCAGGGCGACAAGGCGGTGGGTCCCGGCTCCAGCGACATGAAGGGCGGCCTGATGGTCATCTTGTATTCGCTGATGGCGCTTCATGCCGCTGGCGCTCTCGATGGCGCTTCCATCACGGTGTTTCTCACCGGCGATGAAGAAAAGCCGGGCGAGCCGCTTTCCATCGCGCGCCGCGATCTGGTGAATGCCGCTAACAATAGCGACGTCGCTCTCGAATTCGAAGCCGGCACGGTTTCGGCCGGCCGCGAATATGCCAGCATCGCCCGCCGCAGCTCTTCCACCTGGCATCTCACCGCTACCGGCAAGACCGGCCACTCCGCCGGCATTTTCAACCCCGGCGTCGGCAGCGGCGCGATTTATGAGCTGGCCCGCATCCTGACCGCTTTTCACGAGCGGCTGCGCGAGCCCGATCTTACTTATAATGTCAGCGTCGTGCTCGGCGGCGCTACGGTGGACTACAACCCCAGGGAAAACACCGGTACCGCTTCCGGCAAGACCAATATCATTCCCGGTACGGCGGTGGCCTCCGGCGACATTCGCAGCGTCACCGACGAGCAGCTCCAGCGCACGCGCGAAAAAATGCGGCAGCTTGTCGCCGAGCATCTTCCCGGCGCCGGCGCCCAGATCCGTTTCGAAGACGGCTATCCTTCCATGCCCGCCACGGCCGGCAACCAGCGCCTGCTCGATTTGCTGAATACAGTCAACCGCGAGCTGAATTTCGAAACCATGGAAGCCCTGCCGCCGGCCCTGCGTGGCGCCGGCGATTTGTCTTTTGCGGCGCCGTTTCTGGACGCGCTTTCCGGCTTGGGCGCGGTGGGCTCCGGCGCGCACGTGCCGGGCGAAACCATCGACCTGCGCCGCCAGCCCACCCAGATGAAGCGCACCGCGCTGCTGATTTACCGCCTCACCCGATAAACCGCTTATGAACCGCTTCCGAACCTTGCTCCTTTCTTCGGCTTGCGCCGCCGCCGCGTGGGCTCAGAATCCCGCCGGCCTGGTAAACGACCCGTCCATCCGCGCGGCCTTTGCCGCCATCGAGCGCAACGAGCCGCGCATGCTCGAGGAACAGATAAGGGTGTGCCAGATTCCCGCCCCGCCGTTCCACGAAGAGGTCCGCGGCCGCGAGTTCGAACGCCTCTTCCAGCGCGCCGGCTTGAAGGACGTCCGCATCGACCATGCCGGCAACGTCATCGGCATTCGCCCCGGCCGCTCCGCGCGCCCCAACCTGGTGTTTGCCGCCCATCTCGACACGGTCTTTCCGGATGGCACCGACGTCAAGGTGACGCGCGACGGCGCCGTGCTCAAGGGGCCCGGTATCGGCGACGATTGCCGCGGCCTGGCCGTGCTGCTCGGTATGATCGCCGCGCTCGACGATGCCCACGTCGAGACGCCCGGCACCATCACCTTCGTGGCCGATGTCGGTGAAGAAGGTCTGGGCGATTTGCGCGGCATGAAAGAGTTGTTCGGCGTCACCCTGAAAGGCCGGATCGATAAGTTCGTTTCCATCGACGGCATCGGTCTGGGGCTCACCCACATCGGCGTGGGCAGCAACCGTTACCGGGTCACGTTCAAAGGGCCGGGCGGCCACAGCTACGGCGCTTTCGGTATGGCCAATCCGATTCAAGCCATGGGCCGGGCCATCGCCAGGATCGATGCCTTCGAAGTACCCACCCAGCCCAAGACCACCTTCAACGTGGGCCGCGTGGGCGGCGGCACCTCGGTCAATGCCATCCCGTTTGAAGCCTGGATGGAGGTGGACATGCGTTCGGCCGATCCGGCGGCGCTCAAGGCGCTCGACGATAAGTTTCAAGCGGCTCTTCACGCGGCCGTGGAGGAAGAAAACCAGCGCTGGCACAATCGCGGGCCGGTCTCGGTTTCAGCCGAGCTGGTAGGTCTTCGCCCCGCCGGCCAGACGCCCAAGGATAGTCCCATCGTCCAGACCGCGCTGGCCGTCTCGCGGGCCCTCGATATCGCCGAAACCCTGCATGAGGGCTCGACCGATGCCAACGTGCCCATGAATCTCGGCATACCCGCCATCACCATCAGCGGCGGCGGCGCCGGCAGCGGCGCCCACTCGCTCAACGAAACCTTCGATACCCGTGACTCCTGGCGCGGCACCCAGCGCGCGTTGCTGCTGGCCGTGGCGCTGGCGCGATAAACCTGCCACGATGATACAGGCAAGAGAAGCCCATGCTGGAACACACCCGAAAAAAAACCAACATCCCCGAGCCGCCGCCCGATCCGCCCGCGGCCGCCGGCCCTCCAGCGGCTTTCCAATGGCTGACGTCACGGATTGGCGAGGAGCGTGAACGCCGCCGCCGCGAGACGGAAATTCAAGACCGATTGCCCGAGGCGCTCCACGAGCTCCACGAGGTTCTTTCCCGCTGCGTGGACACCTATCGGGACGCCTTCGGCAGGGACGCCGCCGAGATCTCGTTCCTCGCGTCCAGAATCCGCGTCACGGTCGCGGAAGGCAAGCCCAACAAGGCCGGCGCCACACCCGCACTCCAGGTGGAAGTCGTCATCGACGTCAAGGTGCCCGGCTTCACGGTCCGCCACGGCTCCGACTCGCTCGAAATCCGGGTCGACATTTTCTCCGGCGGCAAACCCTCCTATCGCGATGGCGATCAGTACCTCAATATGGAAGATCTCACGCGGCGCATCCTCGACCCGGTCTTCTTCCCCAAGCTGGGGGAATGACGGGCAGTGCCCCAGGCGGGAGAATTGCCCGCTCGCGCCCTACTTTCCCGCGATGTACAGCTTCCAGCGTGAAGCGATATCCGCGCTCGCGGTGTCGCCGGGATGGACGATCACCCGATAGCGGTAGCGCAGTTTCTCGCCGGCTTGCACCGTGGTGGGGCTCTTCGGTAGCGATGGATCGAACACCGAAACGCCGAACGGGTTGGCGGCGAACAGGCCGTAGGCGCGCACATGCCACCGCACCGGGTGGTGCGGGTTATCGGGGTGATCCAGGATGGCGATGCCGGCTTTCTCGCCCTCGATCGTGCCCCAGTAGTCGCACCAGTTGCTGGGCTTGCCCCACACTTCCTTTTCGCTGGTCAGCCCGTCGGCGTTGCCGATGTGGCCGGTGCCCTTGTCTTCCTGCAGCGCCGGGCGCATGCGGATGCCGAAAGTGCCGTCCTTGGTGTCGCCGAAAACCACCTTTTCCACCGGCGTCAGGGTGATGTCGAAGTCGATGACCCGCACTTTATCCCCGGCGTAGAAAGTCATCACCCGCGATTCGGTGAGCAGCTTGTGGCCCTCCAGGCTGGTCCAGTCGAAGGTCGCCGCGATGGATCCGCTCTTGTTGCCGCTCTTCACCCCATCTACTTTCGCCAGCACGATCTTGCCGCGGTTGGGCGTGGTGTAGGAGGCTTCGTTGTTCCAGAAGTCCAGCCCGTTGACGCTGTCGTGGGCGAACCACAGGCCGCGCTGGTGCTGATGATCGGGCTTCGCAATGGAAGCCTCCTCGGCCACCTTTTCCATGGGCCACATGCGCGTGACGTAAGTGCCGGTGGCCGCGCGCAACGGATGCAGGTATGGTTTGGTCACATCCTTACCCGCCATATAAAAGGTAGTGAACGGCTTGCCGCCGATGGCGATGGCGATGGTTTCGGCCGCCGCCGTGATTTTGACCTGGGCCACCGCCGCCGGCACTGCCAGGGCCGCGGCTGCAACCAGGGGATAGATGGCGTTTCGCACCCTTCTATCGTAATCCCGAGGCAGCGTTCCGGAAAGCCGGTGGCGCGGCGTTGGTGGGGCAGACCATCGCCTTTTGTGGTCTGTCTTCCCTCGGCAGGGCGGGCGTCAACTCCCGTCCCGGCGGCAAAATCAGGCCGATCTCACCCGATGGAGCGCATCCCTAATCGAGCATGGACACCCCGAACCGCCCTTTCAGCGCCGCGTGCCGGATCGCCGGTGAGAACGCTGTTATCGACGGCAGTCGTTCCTGAGCCACCAAAGAGAATCGCCCTGGCCCGGGCGAACGTTCCGTCCCCGAGCTCCCTTGGAAATGGCGACGACCGAAACTCGCTCTGTTGGCGTAGAATGCGGAAGAGGGACGGAGCGCTCCGACAGGTTGGCTACTTTCGCCGGGCACAGAGGGACAGCCTGATGGAGTGAACCCCTCCGCCGTCCGTCCGCCGGTTTCTCCGTCCGTCCCCCGGTTTCTCCCCAGAACGCCGTTCGGGGCCAGTTTCCTGCAAGCCCACTTTCGGGCCACTTGCAACAACGCGGATTGTCCGTGCCCGTCGGATGGCTCCGCGCCGCGCCGCTTTGTCGAAGCCTATCCGCTGGAAAGGGAAAGGGTGCTCTTGAGAGCTATAGGGTTTGGGGGGTGCTTAGGTTAATATATTATGCGAAGTGAGGCGACTTACATGAGTACTCTGTGCGGCGGTTGGATCTATATCTTCTGCTTTTCGCTTGTTTCCGGATTTGCTCAGCAGAATGGACCGGCGGGTCGGCCCGAATCTCCGGCATCTGTCCTTCCCGACAGTGCGGATCACGACGTTGCGCTCGATGTGGTCGTGACAGATAAATCCGGAAGGGCCATTCCCGGCCTGCAACAGCAGGACTTCACAGTTTTGGACAACAAACAGCCGCAGAAGATCCTTTCCTTTCGAGCCGTAGCGGGTAGGACCGCGGCGGCTGATCCGCCCGTGGAAGTCATTCTGCTCATCGATGAAGTCAACATCGATTTCACAAGGCTAGCCACCGAGCGGGATCAAGTTGAGAGATTTCTACGGCGAGACGGCGGGGTCCTTTCCCACCCAGTATCGATGATCTTCCTTTCCGATTCAGGAACAACCATTGGAAACACGTCTTCCCAGGATGGAAACGCTTTAATTACAGGCTTGAACCAGAGATTGTCGGGTCTGCGCACAATTGGCAGGTCACAAGGAATTTACGGCGCCGAAGACCGGTTACAGTTGTCGCTCCGGGCAATCGAGGATCTGGTGAACTATGAAGCGCCGAGGCCCGGGCGAAAACTGGTGGTGTGGGTTAGTCCGGGATGGACGCTTCTTAACGGCCCACGCCTGGACCTGACTTCAAAGCAGCAACAGCAGATTTTCCACTCCATCGTTGGCATTTCGGACGGGCTGCGCGGGGCCCGCATTACTCTTTACGCTGTGGATCCGTTGGGAGTGGCGGACGCGGCGGGATTCCGAACCTTCGAATATAAGGAGTTTCTAAAAGGAGTGAAGACAGCAGGACAAGCTCAGTTTGGCGACCTGGCATTGCAGGTTCTGGCGTATCAAAGTGGAGGCCGGGTTCTCAATTCATCCAACGATGTGGCGGCCGAGATCGCAACGTGTGTTGCGGACGCGAATGCTTTTTACGTCCTCTCTTTTGGCAGCCCCGCAGGAGATGGTCCAAACGAGTACCATGCGCTCGAGATTAAGATCGACAAGCCCGGATTAGCGGCGCGCACGCGGTCCGGGTACTACGCCCAGCC
>Ga0182014_10003132_pt1 | contig 20207 bp, 20 predicted proteins | sample 612S2DmetaG_FD_120489 | JGI IMG/M metagenome (GOLD analysis project Ga0182014, IMG submission 120489) | Permafrost microbial communities from Stordalen Mire, Sweden - 612S2D metaG | ecosystem: Environmental > Terrestrial > Soil > Wetlands > Permafrost | place: Sweden: Stordalen | collected... | reverse complement strand
CGGCGTAATAACCGAGGCCGACGAATTCCGACATCAGCGAGACACCCGGGCCGGCGGTAGCGGTCATGGCGCGCGCCCCGGCCCAACCGGCGCCGAGACACATGCCGATGGAAGCCAGTTCGTCCTCGGCCTGCACGATGGCGTAGCTGGCTTTGCCGGTTTCCGGGTCCGTGCGGAAGCGGCGCATGTAGCCGATCAGAGTTTCGACCAGCGAGGAGGACGGCGTGATGGGATACCACGCCACAAACGATACGCCGGCGAACATGGCGCCCAGCGCGCAGGCCGCGTTGCCATCGATGACGATTTTGCCGGCGGTCTGATTGGAGCGCTCCACCCGATAGACGTCCGTCTTGGTGAGGTTGCTGGCGGCGTAATCGAAGCCGGTTTGCGCGGCGCGCCAGTTCAGATCGGCCGCCTTGGCCTTCTTAGGACCGAACTGTTTCACCAGGGCCTGGCGCACATCTTCCATTTCGATGGAGAGAAGATTTGCCACCACGCCGTCGTAGATCATGTTGCGCACCAGCTTGCGCAGCTTGGGCTCGGGGCACACCGGCCCCACCAGCTTGTCGAAGGGTACCGGATAAAAGTGCAGGTCGGAGCGGATCTGATTGAGCTTGAGCGGCTCGTCGTAAACCACGGCGGCGCCGGGTTCGAGCTTGCGCACGTCCTCCTCCGCCGTTTCCGGATTCATAGCCACCAGAAAATCGATCTCCTTGCGGCGGCCGATATAGCCACGCTTCGAAGCTCGTATGGTGAACCAGGTGGGCAGGCCGGCAATGTTCGAAGGGAACATATTCTTGCCGGAAACCGGAATTCCCATTTGAAGGATGGCGCGCATCAGGACGGTGTTCGCGGTCTGACTGCCGGAACCGTTGACTGTTGCGACCTGAAGGCTGAAATCGTTGACGACCGAAGGGCCGGTTGGCCTCGAAGAAGGCTCGACCGGAGAAACCTCTAGAGTTGACATGCGGAGTCCTCTGAGTGTATGGGAGCGCACTCCCAAATACACGTTCTACTTAATTATATGCAAAACGGGCCGAGGAGGGCGACAAGGCGATTCGGCGTCCGGGCGATGAGAGCTCCGGCGCACTTGTAATCGTGCTACGCTTCCAGTGGGAGCCAAACTATGATTGAAGATCTACTACAACCCAGGCATCTGATTGTAATCTTGGGTATCGCCATTCTGTTTTTCGGGCCGCAAAAGCTCCCCGAACTGGGCAAGGGGCTGGCCCAAGGCATCCGCAGCTTCAAGGATTCGTTGAAAGAAGTCAGTTCGAACACGCCAGCCCCGCCCAAGGACTAGCGTAAGACGGGCCGTCCCCTTAACTCAGCGCGGCGTAGCCGCGGCCACCGTAAAGCACGCCAACCGGCAGCAGGCCTAGGCTTGTCAGCGAAAAGGCTTGAGCATCGCGCCTTCGACTGATCTGCCTAAGCCGTTGATTCTATGGTGGGCGATATTCGAACCTGCTACCCCGGTCGAGGCCGGCCGCTTGGCCGGAGGCGGACCGAGGGTCCGCCTCAGCGCACGCCGCTGCCCCACTTCATCGAAATACGCTGCTGAACTTTCCGAAAGGCGGGTCCTAAGCCGGAGCGCTTGGGGCCGAAAGCGCGGGCAGGCCATTGGCGACCAGGGGGAGACAGCGAATGCGCTGGCCGGTGGCGTCAAAAATAGCGTTGGCGATGGCTGGGGCCACGCCTACGATGGGGGTTTCACCGGCGCCGGCGGAGGGGATGTCCTTACGATCGAGCAGCACGCTCTCGATCACCGGCATATCGGCAAAGCGCGGCACCGGGTAGCGGCCGAGGCGGTTGGTGAGAATTTGGCCATCGGCGAAATCGACGTGTTCGAACAAAGCGCCGCCGATGCCCATGGCCACGGCGCCTTCCACCTGGTTGGCCAGGTGTTCGGGATTGACGATGGCGCCGCATTCGAACGCCTCCACCACGCGCACCACCTTCACGGCGCTGCCTGTCACGGCGATTTCGGCGCAGGTGGCTACGTAGCCGCCTTTTTCCGTGCCGGCGGCGAGGCCGAAGCCGCGTCCGGGGCGGCGCTTGCGGTTGCTCCAGCCGAAACGCTCGGCAGCGGCGGTGAGCACGTTGCGCAGGCGCTGGTTGTCCAGGTTCTTCAGGCGGAACTCAAGCGGGTCCATGGAAACGCTGTGAGCCAGATCGTCCATCACGCTTTCGCGCACGAAGTGGTTGGCGGTGGAGGCGAGAGCGCGGTAGGAGCCCTGGCGCAGGGGCGATTGGGTGCGGTGATACTGCTCGTGCTTGTCGGCCACGCGATAGGGGGTTCCAAGACTGGAGGGGCCGGAGTTGTAATTGTGAAATTCCCAGGCCGCCAGGGTGCCGTCGGGGTTCACTTTTCCGCCGGCTTCCAGCAGGCCGCCGGGGCGGAAGTAGGCCCAGGTCATTTCTTCTTCGCGGGTCCAGTTGCGTTTCACGGGTCTGCCGGCGGCTTTGGCCAGGACGGCGGCTTCCACCGCGGCATCGCCCTGATGCTTGCCGCCGTAGCCTGAGCCGGTATCGGGCACGATGACGTGGACGCTGTCTTCGGGGATGCCGAATTCGGCGGCGAGCTCGCTGCGTACGCCGAAGGGGCGCTGGGAGCCGGTCCAGACCATCAGCTTGCCGTCGGCGGACCATTCGGCCACGGCGGCGCGAGGTTCCAGCGGAACGTGGGCGATATAGGCGACAGTATAGGCCGCGAGGTCCAGGCGCGGGGACGAGGCGTTTTGGGCCGTTTGCTTGAAGTAGGCGAAGACGTCCTTGGAAGAAGGCTGACCGTTGACCGGAGTCCATTCCGCCTTGAGCGCGGTCAAAGCTCTTTCGGCGGTGGAAGGATCGGGGGCGACGACGCCCACCAGGTCGGCGCCGGCTTCGCGCTGGCCGGAGATTTTCTGCCGCACCACCTTCACGCCGGGGATGGCCTCGGCGGCGGCGCTATCGAGCGCAGCCAGACGGGCGCCGAACGAGGGCGGATAGAGCACCTTGGCGTACAGCATGCTGGGGCGGTGGACATCGTAGGCATAGGGATGCGCGCCGGTGACGATGGCGCGGCCGTTCACCTTTTCCACCGGCTTGCCGGCGACTTGCCATTGGCCGGCAGGCGTTAGCGCGGCCCCGGCCGGAATGGTGCGGGCGAGTTTTTCGCCATGGGTGAGGTCGCCGAAGCCGGCCGAGCGCTCGCCGGCGCGGACCTTGCCGTCGGCTACGGTGATGGCGGCGCGGTCGACCGTCCACTTTTGCGAGGCCAGGTCGATGAGCATTTCGCGGGCAGCCGCGGAGGCTTTGCGGATTTGCGGCCACATGTTGGGGGTGGTCCCGCTGCCGGAGGTGCCCATGTCGAACGGGGTGAGAGCGGTATCCCCCATTACCAGTTGAATGGAAGCGATAGGCGCATGCAACTCTTCGGCGGCGGCCTGGGTGAGCGAGGTGCGGGCGTTTTGTCCCACTTCCACCTTGCCGGTGTAGACCGTCACCGAGCCGTCTTCGGCGATGTGCAGCCAGGCGCTCACCTGCTCCGGCATGCGCTGATTCATGCCGCGCCGGGCGCCGCCGCCGCTTTCCTGAGCATCGGAATCGTCGGGAATCAGGATGACGACGATGCCGCCGCCGACAATGGCGAAAAATTCGCGCCGTGTCATGCGTGCGCTCCTTTCTTCGCGGCTTTCTTCGAAGCGAGGCGAATGGCATGAACGATGCGCGGGTAGGTGCCGCAGCGACAGATGTGGCCGTTCATGCCGCTCGATATTTCGGCGTCGGTGGGGTTGGGCGAGCGGGCCAGCAGACCGACCGCGCCCAGAATCATTCCGGGGGTGCACCAGCCGCACTGCATGGCGTCGGCTTCGAGGAACGCCTCCTGCACCGGGTGCAGCTTGCCTTCCGGTTGGCCGGCCGGGTGAGCCGACGGGGCGAGTCCTTCGATGGTGAGGATGCGTTTGCCGGCCACCGCGCCGACTTTGGTCAGGCAGCTCTTGGTGGGCGTGCCATCCACCAGCACGGTGCAGGCGGCGCATTGCCCCTCGCCGCAGCCGTATTTGGCGCCGGTGAGAGCGAGGTCGTCGCGCAGCACGCTCAACAGGGTCCGGTCGGAATCGGCGTCCAGATGGCGCCGGGTGCCGTTGATCTCCAGTTCCGTGATGCGGGCCATGGTCCTATTGTGGCGCTTTACGGGGTGGTTAGGGAGGAGGCGAGACAGGTCCCGCAAGCGTCTCAAAAAAGGTGAGTTTTGAGACGCCGCACGAAGCTCGTGGAATTGGGCCTTCGAGCGTCGCAAAAGTCTGTCTCAAAACCGCTGACGAAATCCGGCTTTCTTGCGCGTGGCACCGACCCGCCTGGCGTCACAAAACTCGGTCTCGAATCGAGGCGACGGTCTGCCGTTCCTTTAATCGCAAGAGGGCTTGTGACTGGCAGGCCTTTTCGCCGGGACTCCGTGGAGCATGCCCTCTACGCTTATGTCTTCGTCAATCTCGGGCCAGCGCACCCCGGAGCCGCCGCCGATGATCTCGAATCTTGCACGTTGTTTGGGAGTTGCCTCGGAGAGCCGCCAGGACCATGCCAGCGGAACGCTAATCGTCCGGCCGTCCACCAACTGGGCAGTAATCACGTCCTCCGTGACCGAGACTGTTTGAATCCGCGCCTCGACGTTAGCCGCAATGCTCATGCCAAGCCTCCAAAATCGTCTCCAGGTTGAATATTATCTGGGCACGGATCTGATTCAATTCTCGCGCCGAAAAACCATCGTTGCGGCTCAGCGCCAGAGGCGCAAGCCAGTATTTGCAGACCCTGTCCTCACGTTGGACGTGTACGTGCTCGGGCTCATTGCAGTCGAAACTGTAAAAGAAAAAACGGTACGGCCCGGGAATGTGCTTGACGGTCGGCATTCTTGGGTCTTCATGACCGTGTAGATTTCATCGTATCCCAACCCGATGCCCTATAGTGTGGGGCAGACCATCGTCTTTTGTGGTCTGCCCACGGGCGGTCTATCCCCCGCGCAGGTTCGCGATCATAGCGTCCAGGGCGATGCTCTTCTGGATGTTGCGGCGGATCAGGCGCGCGATTTCGTCGGTGCGCCCGACGGCTTTCCGCAGCCAGGCGAAGGAGACTTTGGCGGCCAGCGCTTCCAGATCGGGGGCGATATCGGCGTTGCGGATGGCGCCGGCGCCTTCCTCCAGCAGCAGCAGGTCGCGCAGTAAGTCGTAGAGGACCTTCAGATAGAGCTCCAGCTTCTCGTTCCGGCTGCGTCCGATGGCTTCGGAGACCGGCAGCCAGGTGGCGAAGGGAGCGGCTCCGGCGGCCACTTTGAGCAGCGCCAGCATGGCCGCGCGGCGTTTGTCGTAAGCTTCCAGATCGAGCGTTACGGTTGCGCCCGGACTTCCCCCGGCCAGAGCCACACGCCGCTCCGGATGGTCCAGGGCGCGGCTGCGCACGAAGCGCTCCATCTGGTCCGGACTGAGCGGGGCGAAATGAAACGGCACCGACCGCGAGCGGATGGTGGGCAGCAGATCGTAGGCGTTTTCCGCGGTGAGGATCAGGATCAGGTGCTCGGGCGGTTCCTCCAGCGTCTTGAGCAGCGAATTGGCGGCCTGGTCGTTGGCGCGATCCACGTGGTCGATCAGAAACACCCGGCGTTTGCCTTTATTGGGCAGGAATTGGGAACGCTCCTTGAGCAGGCGCGTTTGCTGGATGGAGATCTGGCGCAGCGGGCCGTCGGGAGCGAAGGTGACGAAATCCGGATGGCTGGAAAACAGCAGCGGGTCTTCGTTGCGTTTCTCGGGAGCCAGCTTTTCGCGCGCGGCCACGATTTCCAGGTTAGCCGGCAGGCTCAAATCGTCCAGCTCGATACGCGCCGGATCGGGCAGGATGTGTTCGGCCAGGCGGCGGGCGAGGGTGGCTTTGCCGACGCCCTCGGCGCCCGAAAAGAGTAGGGTCTGCGCCAGGCGGCCGTGCGCCAGCATCCGTTCCAGCGCTTCGGTGACGTGCGCATTCCCGTAAAAGTCCGCAAACATGCCGCCTTCAAACATGAGCGCTCACCAGCGCCCAGACCGCCTGCTCGATGGCATCTATGCCGGCGGCGCCATCCACCAGCTTGACCCGCTCCGGCTCCTGGGCGGCCAGGCGGTGATAGGCATGATAGACGGTGCGATGGAAATCGAGCGACTGTTCATCCATGCGGTCGCGCGAGACCGCGGCGGCGTTGCGCGCGTGGGCGCGATCGATGCTGGTGGCGGCATCGATATCCACCAGCACGGTCAGGTCGGGCTTCAATCCGCGGCAGGCGATCCGGTCCAGGGCCAGCACGTTTTCCGCGCCGAGGCCGCGCCCATATCCCTGATACACCAGCGAAGAATCCGTGAACCGGTCGGCCAGCACGATCTCGCCGCGCGCGAGCGCGGGCACGATGCACTGGTCCACGTTTTGCGCCCGCGAGGCAAAATAGAGCAGCAATTCGGCGTTGGCGCACAATTCCCGATTGGCGCTGTCGAGCAGCACGCGGCGGATCTGAATTCCGATGGGCGTGCCGCCCGGCTCGGCCGTCTCCACCACGGTTCGCCCGCAGCCGCGCAGGCGTGCCGCCAAACGCCGCAACTGGGTCGTCTTGCCCGACCCGTCCATGCCTTCGAAAGTGATAAACGACCCGCGCTTCGCCATGGGAGATTTCATTGTAGCGGTGTGCGCGGCGGGAAAAGCCGAGATGACTCTCGGCTCAGCAGGCTCGACCGCCCGGCTCGACAGCCTGCGCCACGCTCTTACGCCACGCCGTTCTTGAAGCGGATGATTTTGGCCGGCGGAGCCCTTTCGATGCCGCGCAAGCAGCGGATCAACTCCGATTCCTGCAGCGGCTTGGCCAGCACGAAGCGCCCGTCGCCTTCGAAATCGGTTGCGAGTTCCGGGTCGTAGCGATCCGAGAGGAGAACGAAAACGCCGACGCGCGACTGCAGACGCTCCGATAGTTCCACCCAATTCAGACCGCTGGCGTGCACCGAGCACAGGGCTACATCGAAGCGCATGCGCTGCGCCAGTTCCAGCCCGTTATCGGCGTCTTGCGCCGGCACCACCCGGTAGCCGCGCGCCGCCAGCAGGCCCAGCAGATGGCGCAGCACCGCCTCGTCGGGCTCGATCGCCAACGCCGTCAGCCGCCGCACCGAATCGCTGTGCGGCGCAGCCGGCATGACGGTGGTTTGGGAGCGATCGGCGGCGGCGAGCGGCAGCTCGATTTCGAAGCGCGGATCTTCGTTCAGCGGTTCGATCAGGCGGACTTCGCCGCCGTGCCCCGCAATCACGCTGCGGGTGACGCCCAGCACGGCCGCGGTCTCTTCGGCATCGCGCGCTTCCCGGCCGGCGGAAAAAACGATCTCCACCAGAAGACGCCGCGCCAGCACGCTGGTGCGAATCGTCAGCACCTTGATTGGGGCGTCGGCCAGGGATTGTTCCACATGCACCAGCAGGTTCAAAAACACCTGCTCCAGTTGACCCTGCGAGCCGAGCACGCGGAGCGGCTCGCGCGAAGTCAGATCCCGTAAACGAATCCCGGAAGCCTTCCAATCGCCCTCGCGAAAATCGATCAGGCCGCGCAGCAGGCTGGTGATGGGCACCGGGCGAGCCTCGGCCGCGTCCTGTGAGGCGAACGACAGCAGCCGCGCCACCATGGAGGAAGCTTTCCGGGCTTCGCTGGCGATGGCCGAGACATCGCGTTCGAGATTTCCCCCGCGGGCGCGTTCCAGGGTTCCCTCGGCCAGTTCGCCGATGGAGGAGAGCGGCGATTCCAGGTCGTTGACGATACCGGAAATCAGGCGGCCCACGGCGGCCAGCTTCTCCGTCCGGAAGAGTTGCTCCTGCACCGAACGCCGGCTGAGCAGGCGCAGCGAGACGGCGATCTGGTTGCCTAGATGCTGCGCCAACGCCTGTTCATCCGCCGGGAAGTCGCGCGGGCGGTCGTCCTGGTCCAGTTCCAGCACGCCAACGACCTCTTTCTGCGCCAGCATGGGGACGAACAGCAGCGATTTCGGGCTGGCAACGCCCGCCGGACCCGACACCGGAAAAGGGCTGCGGTCAATGTCGGGGATGGCCAGCAGGGTGCGGTAGTGGAAACAAGCCACCGCGCCGGCGGGCGGCCCGTTGGGCGGGGTCGAAAGCGAAATGGATACCTCCTCCCCGATCTCGCCCGAAACGCTGTCCAGAGTCTTCGATCCCCGGTTGTACACATACAGGCGCACCTGAGTCACGTCCAGAATCGAGGGCAACGCGTCCTCGATGCGTTTGAATATGGCTTCCGCCGACGGCGCACCCAGAATTTCCTCGCCCAGTTGATAGATCTTGCGGAGCCGCTCCCGCTGAACTCGCAAGCGCCCCTCCCGCCGCCACAGGAACAACCCCACCAGCGCCATCAAAGCCAGGAATCCCAGCACGAAAACCGGGGATATCCCGTGCGCGCCCGTCATTTCGGTCAGCGGCGCCGACGATCCGACCATCACCTGATAACCGCGGTTAAACGGGGGATGCGTGCAGTACTCGAAACCAACTCCGGTCACTGCGATCTCGTCGCCCACCCGAACCGGGCCAAAACCGCCGCCAGATCCAACGGGACCGGTGGGCATGAAAATGTTAAACGTGCCTCCGGGCTGCTCCAATACCAGGTAATCTCCGGAAGCAGCCGAGGCGCTGTGACGAATCCGGCCCGAAACGCGCACCAACCGGCCCAGATGAGCCGCCCCCGGTATCGAAGACAGCTCGGTGGCCCGAGGCGGCGATTGCCGCGCCAGCAGAGTGACTTGGTCGGGCACCAGAACCACCATGCCATCCACCATCGACACCACTCCATGGGCTTCGATTTCGTCGCCCGGCTGCTGCACTTCGAGCCGCTGCCGGTCCTCCCCGAACGCCTGCAAAGCGGCGCCGCCGCCGGAATCTTCAATGGTGAGAATGCTGTAGCTGCGGAAGCGAAAAGCGCGTGAGTTTACGGTTCCACGGATGACCGCGCGCTCGCCGGCGTGGGCGGCTTCGAGGTCCGGAAGCCTTCGTTCGTTGACCTGGCGAATCGAAAGGACTGGATCTGTCTGCGCGCGGCTATCCGCTTCAGCGCCGGGCAGGTTGTGCGCCGCCACGAGCGCCAGGAATATTGCGGAAGTTAGGCGACAGCGGACTGGGCTTCCATCCATCCGAGTAACTCGTTGTCTAAGAAATTATCGGCACAAATTGCCGCATTCGGCAAGTTAGCATGGGTAGTTAATACGCCGACTACCCTCATTTTTGCCGCAAGCGCAGCGCTCAATCCGGAGTAAGAATCCTCGTACACTATACAATTGCGGGAAATCGCTCCCAAATGTGCCGCGGCCAGAAGATAAATCTCCGGATCGGGCTTGGGTTTCGACACCTGACTGCCGTCCACGACTACGGAAAAGTAAGGGCGAAGACCGGACTCCGCCAGAATGAAATCCGCGTTTTGATGCTCGGCATTGGTGGCCAGCGCTTTCGGAACAGCCTTATAGCGCTCCAGAAATTCACGAATGCCGGGAACTAACATTTGCTCCACGCGCCCCGAGGCTAACTGCCGGAACAGCGCTTCTTTGTCCGCGCCGCGGCGGCTCACTTCCGCGTCGGTCAGACGATCGCCGAAAAAGTCTCTCACAATCTGGTCGTTCCGCCTGCCGTACATGCGCTGCTGCATTTCTTCGGTGGTGGCCAGCCCGCAGCGCCGGTTGTACTCCGTCCAAGCGGTGCGGTGGAGCGGATTGGAATCCACCACTACGCCGTCCATGTCGAAAATCAGCGCCAGCCCGGGGGCAAGCGGGCGGCCGGTCACTGGGCGGACTCCTCGGGCCCGGCCCCAGAGTCCTCCAGGCTGGCGGCAAGCCATTCGAGATAATTCGGCGATCCGGCGATTACCGGTAACGCGAGCACCTCGGGCACCTGATAGGAATGGGCGGACTCGATCTCGCGGCGCAGCACGTCGAATTGGCCGCGCGACGTTTTGATCAGGAGCAAGCATTCCTCGGAGGACTCGATCGCTCCTTGCCAGCGGTAATAGCTGCGAGCCGCGGCAAGGATTGTCACGCATGCCGCCAGCCTCCGTTCCACCAGCCGCCGGGCCAGGCTACCCGCCTCCTCCTGGCTCGGACACGTACAAAAAACCACTATGGCATTGGTCATTTAGGAAAAATATTGCAGAGCAACGAAGGTCGGCAATGTTACTATTATCTTCCGGGTAGTCGTAGGATGAAAGTACCGTTCGGCAAGATTGCTTACGTAGTAGCGTTTTTCTTGGTCGCCGGATGTGCGGTGGAAACCCTCCGTGGCCCGCGGGGCGTCCACGCGCTGATGGAGAAGCAAGACCAGATCCAGAAGTTTGAGCAACATAACGCCGCCCTCGCCAAGGAAGTCGAACGGATGCGCGAGCGCATCAAGCGTATGGATGAAAGTCCGGCCCAGCAGGAACTGGAAATCCGCGATCGTCTGAAACTGGTCCGGCCCGGAGAAAAAGTGTTCATCACGGGAGATCCCGACAAGCCGGATTCGCCGCGATAACTGCAGCCGGCCACGGCGCTACAATGAAGTAAAGTATGGGTAAGCGCATCATGATAGCAGTGGCCGGAGCCGGAGCCGGGTCGCTGGCCGGGCTGTTATTTTCGTTCCTGGGCGCGGGTAACACGGCGCTGATTGCCTGCGCGGCGATCGGCGCGATCCTGCCCCTGGTGGTTTTGGGATCTCCAGGACGCTGATTTTTCTTGGCTTTCTACCCCCAGTCGATATAAGCTAGAACCTCGCTGGCGTGAATTTGGTAACATTTGCGCCCTGTCCAACCACGCGAGGTGACGATGATTTATTGCGCGAAATGCGGCGCGTCCATGAATGAAGGGACGGCCTTCTGTCCATCCTGCGGTTCCCCGCAAACTCCAGTTGCAACGCCCATGCAAGCGGCTGCCTGGCCGCAACCCCCGGCGCCCGGTGCGCGGCCGCCTTCAGTTTTCGACGCCGGCTATGCCACCTGGGGCAACCGGGTGGTAGGCTTTCTGATCGACGCACTGTTGATCGGCGCCGGCATGGCGGTTCTCTACCTTGTGCTCGGGACGGTGCTGGCTGGAATCGCCGGCTTGGGAGGGCACGGGGCAGCCAACGGCATGTGCTGCATGTTATTGCTTCTTTTCCCAGTTGCGACCCTGCTGGTGGGCTTCTATAACTCCGTCTACCTGATCGCCCAACGCGGCTTTTCCATCGGCCAGGGCGTGGTGAAAGTCAAGGTTGTGGATGCTTACGGCAACCTGTTAACGCAGGGCACGGCCTTTGTCCGCCTGTTAGCCAGGGTCGGATTGGGCTTTGTTCCATTCGGCTCTCTGCTGGACATGTTGTGGCCGCTCTGGGACGATCGCAGGCAGACGCTGCACGATAAGGCGGTGGGCTGCTACGTGGTGAACAACCCCTCGGGCGTATGACCCATTTGTCGTGCAAAGTGTGGGGCAGGTTGTTCAACCTGGTGGGGCGGACGCCCCCGTCCGCGCGCGACCCCCTGGCCGCGCATCGCCCGGGGCAAGGGCCGGACCAGGAGCGGCTCCAGGGGGATCTGCGCAGACTGCGGGGTCTGCCCCACGAGTTTCCTGCCCGCGTTCTGTCCGCCAAGACCGTGGTGGGGGCGCTGATTGCCGCCGATCTGTTGGTTTTGCGCCTGCTCGTTTCCGGCGATGAAAATGGAGTGACGGTGGCGGGCCGCCCGCTCGACTGGGTTTGCGCCTTTCGCCGCCAGACCGGGCTTCCCTGTCCGACCTGCGGCATAACCCGCTCCGTCGTACTGGCCTTGCACGGAGAATGGTGGCGTGCCTGGCGCATGTCCCCCGGCGGTGCGGTGCTCGTGGCGGGTCTGGTAGCGGCTGCGATGGTACTATTGGGCCTGGGCGTGGTCGAGTGGCTGGGGAAGGCGAAGACCGGCCGCGCGGAGAAATCCCTGCGGCTGGCGGCGTTGGTATATGCCGCGGGCGCGGCCGCGGTTTGGCTCGGCGGCTGGATCGCGCAACTGGTGGCGGCTTGGCCGGGCCATTGAAACCGGTACTGAATTTTCGGAAAGCTCTTGCAAACACAGGGGTTTTCACGCTAAAGTTCTCACAATAAGGAGATTTCATGGCATTTTGTGCGAGTTGTGGCGCTCCGATGGAAGGCCGTTTCTGCGCCAAGTGTGGCGCGACTGCGGGGGCCGCTGCGCCTCCGCCTCCAAGTCAATCCGCTCCGCCGCCCCCGGGAGCCTATGCGCCTCTGCCGGCGACCGCCGCCGCCCCCGGTTTGACGGATAATGCGGCCTCGGCCCTATGCTACCTGTTAGGCGTCATAACGGGCGTCGTTTTCCTCGTGCTGGCTCCTTACAACCAGAACAAGACGATCCGCTTTCATGCCTTTCAGTCCATCTTCCTGTGGGTCGCCAGCGTTGTCGTCTGGGTCGGCATATCGATCCTCCACGCCATCGTTCTCGGCGCTACTTATTACGGCGGCGGCCTTGGCTTTTTGTTCCTTATTACGTCGCTGATCAACCTGGCGATATTCCTCTTCTGGATTTTCATGATTGTGACGGCTTATCAGGGGAAGAAGATTGTGCTGCCGGTGATTGGGCAACTGGCGCAAAAGCAGGCGTAGAGCGGCCACAGGCGTGAAGAAATCGCCCGGCAACAAGTGTGGGCGGTAGAGCGTCTTATGCTCTAGTGAAGCGCATTCTTGCGGTAACTCTTTTGGCGTGCGGGGCTTGGGGGCAGGCCCCGCGCATCGGCGACATCAACGTCTACGGCCTGCGCAAAGTCTCGGCGGAAAAGGTAGTGGCGGCGGCCGGGCTCGCTCCCGGCCGGGGGCTGCCGGCATCCAAAGGCGACGCCGAAGATGCCATTGAAAAGCTCCCGGGCGTGGTTCTGGCTCGAATCGAAGCGGTGTGCTGCGACGGCTCCCAGGCGCAGGTGTTTGTCGGCGTTGAAGAAAAGGGGGCGCCCCATCCTTCCATGCGCTCGGTGCCGGATGGCGACGTGCACCTGCCCCAAGAGTTGATCGACACCTACCACGGATACCTGCTTGCGGTCGCCAAGGCGGCGGCCCGCGGCGAAGCGGCCGAAGACCTGACCGCCGGCCATCCCTTGATGGCCGACGCGGACGCGCGCAGTCTGCAGGGCCGGTTCCTGGACTTTGCCGGAGAGCATACTTCGTGGCTGCGCGACGTGCTGCGCAGCGACGCTTCCGGAGAGGATCGGGCCATCGCGGCAACCGTGATCGGCTATGCTCCGGACAAGAAAGAGATCCTCAGCGATCTGCAGTTCGCCTTGCAGGACCCGGACGATTCGGTGCGCGTCAACGCCATGCACGCCCTCGCGGCGGTGGGCGTTTACGGGCAGAAGCACCCCGATCGCAACCTACGCGTTTCGCCCACCTGGCTGGTGGAGCTGTTGCACTCGATCGTGCTTTCCGACCGGCTGGAATCCACCAAAGCGCTGCTGATTCTGACCGATTCGACCGACGACGCGACCCTCGGCCTGATTCGCGACCGCGCCCTGGGGGACCTGATCGAAATGGCGCGCTGGAAGACGCTGCGCTACGCCCTGCCGCCGTTTCTGCTGGTGGGCCGCCTGGCCGGTTTGAAGGATGCCGAAACCGAGCGCCTGTGGGAGAAAGGCGACCGTGAGACGGTGTTCGCGCGCGCCGGGGCGCCAACCCGGCGAAAGCCGTAAAGATCCCGCCCTGCCGCGCGCGGCGTACACTACGGATATGCTCGTCACCCGGCGGCAGGTGCTGGCGCTCACGGCGACCGCGCTGGCGGCGCAGGATCGCAACGCCAATGGGCCACGCCCGCGGGTGAAGCCGCCGATTTGCCTGGATTCGGAAGCGCTCCTCAAGATCGGCTACGACGAGATGGGCGGCGTGCTGGCGATGGTGGGATTCGACGGCGCCGCGATCGCCGTAGCGCCGGGTGCGCACGTCACGCCCGAACATGCCGACCTGGACCTGATGCGCTTCGTGGAAGCCCTGACCGGCGTGGGGCTGGAAGCGGCGGCGATCTCGACGCCGCAGTCCTTTTCGCCGCAGGACCGCAGCGTGCGCCTGGCGTTGGCCGTGGCCGGGATGATGGGCGTGCCGTTGTTCGTCCCCGGCCACTCGAAATCGCCGGCCGGCATGCCACGGGAACTGGCGCTGCTGGCGTCGATTGCGCGCCAAACGGGGACGGCGGTCGGCCTGGCGCCGGAAGCCGCCGCGGCCCTGGCGCCGCCGGGCGTCGACCCGCTACGCTTGTTCGATGCCAAAGTGGTGGGCTACGTATTCGATCCGGCTTATACCACCGTGCATACGGGCGGAGACGGATGTCTGGCGGCATTGCGCGCTGCGCTGCCCCGCCTGAAGATGATTGCGGCGCGGGACTACGCCAAGCCCGCCGATACCGATGCCGCGAAGCTGGGGCCGGCCAGGCTGGGCCAAGGCGTGGTGGATTGGCCGGGCGTGCTGGCGGTGCTGGCCCAAGCGAAATATAGCGGCCCGATCACGATCTACGTCGATGCGGCTTCCACCGATTCGCTCCCCGCGATCCGCGCCGACCTGGCGTTCCTGAAGCAGGCCGTGACCGGGGCGTATGGGTAGTGGCGCAGGCTGTCGAGCCTGAGTCCGAGACTAGACGGCGGCCAGTTCGTTCTGCGCGCGCCGCGTGATGGGGACGAAATCGCGCGCTTCGGGGCCGACATAGATCTGCCGCGGCCGGGCGATTTTCCTCTCCGGGTCCTGCAGCATCTCCTGCCACTGCGCCAGCCAGCCCACCGTGCGCGGAATGCCGAACAGTACCGTAAACTGGTCGGGCGTGAATCCCATGGCCTGGTAGATGATGCCGGAGTAGAAATCCACGTTGGGATACAGTTTGCGCTTGATGAAGTAGTCGTCGTTGAGTGCGATCTTTTCCAGTTCCAGAGCGATGTCGATTTTGGGATTGCGCCCGGTGACTTCGAATACTTCCTCGGCCACCCGCTTGATGATGCGGGCGCGCGGATCGTAGTTCTTATACACCCGGTGGCCGAAGCCCATCAGCTTGCGGTGCCCGGCTTTGACCTCGGCGATGTACGGCGGGATGTTTTCGATGATGCCAATCTCGCCGAGCATGCGCAGTACTTCTTCGTTGGCCCCGCCGTGAAGCGGGCCGGAGAGCGCGGCAATGGCGGCGGCGGTGGTCACGAACGGGTCGGCGTTCGAGCTGCCCACGACGCGCATGGTGCTGGTGCTGCAATTCTGTTCGTGGTCGGCGTGCAGAATGAACAGGACCTCCAGCGCTCGGGCCAGAACTTCATTGGCCACGTAGGTCGGCTCGGTGCGCCGCCACAACATGTTCATGTAGTTCTTGGTGTAGCTCAGCGTCGGGTCAGGATAAACATAAGGCAGGCCCAGGCGATGGCGGTACGCGCAGGCGGCCAGGGTGGGCATCTTGCCGATCAGGCGCACAATCTGTTTGCTGTTACACAAGGGGTTGGAAAGGATCCTCGAGTCCGGATAGAAGGTGGAAAGCGCCGCCACGGTGCTGATCAGGATGCCCATGGGATGCGCGTCGTGGTGGAATCCATCCATGAACTTTTTCACGTTCTCGTGGATCATGGTGCGCTGCATTACTTCGCAATTCCACTTTTCCAGCTCTTCCTGCGTGGGAAGTTCGCCGTTCAGCAGCAGGTAGGCGACTTCCAGAAAAGTGCAGTGCTGGGCCAGTTGCTCGATGGGATAGCCGCGATACCGCAGGATGCCGGCGTCGCCGTCCAGGTAGGTGATCGCACTGTGGCAAGACGCGGTGTTCATGAAGGCCGGATCGTAGGTCATCAGGCCGAAATCCTCCGGCCCCGACTTAATCTGGCGCAGGTCCAACGCGCGCACGGCGCCGTTGGCAATCGGAATGGTATAGGTCTTGTTGGTCCGGTTGTCGGTGATGGTTAAAGTTTCGTTCTCCATGGGAATCCTTCGGCACCGGCCGGCAGGCGGCCCGGCGCGCTCAGGTCGGCGCTGACTTCTTCAACTCGGCGCCGACTTCTCTATTGTGAAATGTAGCAAAAATGCACGCCTTGTGGGAATTTTCCGTTCCTGGGTTACCCCTCATGGCGGTACACCTCCCAACCCAGGTAGCCCGAAAAAGCTTCTTCCAGGGCTGCCGCCGAATGTGAAGCGTTCATGGCGGCATGGTGCTCGAAACCGTTGCGGCAAATGTATCGCATCAACTTCTGAAGCCCCGGGATAGCAACCACGGCGCGGTTGCCGAAGGTGGAAAGCGGATCGTCGGTAAAGCGCCCCTCCCCGACGTAGGCACGCACGCGGCCGCCGAGATCGTCGGTGCTGATGCGTCCGAAAGTCACCGGTCCGGCGGGGGTACGGCCCCAGAGCGCTCCGAAGGTGTTCTCCTCGCCCAGAACGCTGCCCAGAATCGGCGCCGTACCGATACGAATATCCGGCAGATAGCTCTTGGCCCAGTTGCCGCAGTGGAAGAAGACGCACTTGTCGGGCTGGTTGCCGTAGTTGTTGTTCCAATCCACCAGCGCGCTGGGGCGCTCGGAGGCCAGTTGCATGGCGTACATGGCGACCACGCCGGCGATATCCACTTCGCAGGCGCTGGGCAAAAACGCTTCGCTCATCATGCTCATCACGGTGCAGACGTTGACGCCGAAGTTCTGCTGCATCGAGTTCCAGCATTGGATGGCGGTGGCGCTAAGATCCAGACTGCGCATCCAGTCCGTCAATACAATGGCCAGACGCGCCATCTGCAACAGCGAGGCGTCCGGCACGCCGGCTGGGTCGGCGTAAGCGCCAATCTCTTCCAGCTTGGTTCTGAGACGCGGGTCTCCATCGCCGATCTTGCGGGTCAGGGCGAGCACTTCCGACAGGTCGATAGTGGAGATGCTGATGCCCGAAGCCTCCAGCAGTTTCTCGCTATAGCGGGTGGTATTGAAGGCGTTCGGGCGGGCGCCCACCGCGCCGATGCGCGCCCGGCGCAGGCCTCGCACGACGCGGCAGACCGCCAGGAAATCGCGCAAGTCGGTTTCGAAACTCTCCTCCGCCGGGGAAACCACGTGTTGGGTGGTGAGGCTGAACGGAATGCCATACTGGCGCAGGTTGTTGCAGACCGAGATCTTGCCGCAGAACGCGTCGCGGCGGCGGGCCGCCTGGAACTGGTCGAGATCGTCGGGATAGGCCTGCACCAGCACGGGGACGTTCAACTCGGCCAGCTTGAGCGTGTCCGCCACGCCCTTTTCATCGCCGAAGTTGGGCAGCGAAACCAGCACGCCGAGGATGCGGTCGCGCGCCGCGCGGAACAGTTCGGCGCAGCGTTTGGCGTGCTCCCAGGTTTCCACCGCGCCCAGTTTCGTGCTGTGTTGGTCCAGCACCACGGCTTCGATGCCGAGCCGTTCGAAAAGCCGCAGCAGGTCCGCGCGGGCTTCGCCGACGAGCGCGTCGGGGAAGAAATCGCGATTGCCGAGAATGATGCCGATACTTGGCTTAGAGATGCTTGGCTGGGACAAGACGTACCTCCTATTTTCGTCCAAACAGGCCGAACTCGGCGGCGTTCGCGGGCGTGACCAGTTCGCAATCGATGGACTGCTTTTCCGGCGCGCCGGTGGCGCCGGTGGCCACGAACTTGTCGACCTCGTCAACGGCCAGGCGGGCAATCACGCTGGCGGGCTGCAGCACGGTAGCTTTCAGAGCGCCGCGGCCGACCGCCGCAACGGCGTCGGGGCTGCCGTCGAAGCCGACCACGATCACTTTGTCCAGGCCGGCGGCTTCGAGAGCGGCGCGGGCGCCCAGCGCCATGGTGTCGTTGCCGGCGATCACGCCCTTCACGCCGTGGTGGCCCTGAATCATGGTTTCCATTTTCTGGAAGCCTTCGGTCTGGCTCCAGTTGGCCGATTGCTGCCCCACCATGGTCAAGCCGGGATAGCGGTCGATCACGTCGTGAAAACCGCGCGTGCGGATCTGCCCGTTGTTATCCGATTCGCGCCCCAGCAGTTCCAGGTAAGAGCCCTTCTCGCCCATCAGGCGGACGAATTCCTGGGCGCCCAATTGCGCGCCCTGGTAATTATTGGAGACGATCTGGGCCACGGCCACGCCGGTAGCGTTGATTTCGCGATCGATCAGGAAGGAGGGGATGCCGGCGGCCTTGGCTTTGCGCAGGGCGGCGACGGTGGCGTCGGCGCCGGCGTTATCCAGCACGATGGCGGAAGCGCGATTGGCCACCGCCACGTCGATCAGCTCATCCTGCCGATGGGCGTCGTCGTCGTGGGAATTCACGGTCGCCTGGTAGCCCAGTTCGCGGGCGCGGGCCGCGGCGGCTTCTGCCTCGGCTTTGAAGAAGGGATTGTCGTGGGAGGGCGTAATAATGGCGATGGTCTTGTGGGCCGGCGGAGCGGGCGAGCAGGCGCTGAAAGACCAGGCCAAAGCCAGCAGGAGCAATTGTGGCGCACGCACTCCTGCGTGCCGCGTCGACACTCCTGTCGACGCCCGCAGCCATAGGAGGCAGAAGCGTCGAGTAGAGACTCGACGCGGCACGCAGGAGTGCGTGCGCCACGGTGGCCTCCGGTAACGGAACTGAGCGAACACGGTTCAACTCCTCCTGGGTTGCAACTGATCAACCACCACGGCCAGCACGATCACCAGACCGCGGATGACGAATTGCCAGAATTCGGAAACGCCGACCAGCACCAGCCCGTCCGCCAGTTCGCCGATCACCAGCGCGCCGATGATGGTACCGCCGATCGACCCGCGTCCGCCGGAGAGCGACGTACCGCCCAGCACCACCGCGGCAATCGCGTTCAGCTCGAAGGTTTCGCCGGTGGCGGGATGGGCCGCGCCCAGCTCGGCCGCGATGATCAGGCCTACCGCCGCCGCGCAGAAACCGGAAATCATGTAAACGGCGGTCTTGATGCCGCGCACGCGCACGCCGGACAGCTCCGCCGCGCGTTCGTTGCCGCCCACGGCGTAGACGCGCCGCCCGAAGGGGGTGCGCGCGGCCACCACCGCGGCCACCACGGCAAACGCCAGCATGATCCAGATTGGAAACGGGACGCCGGCGAAGGTGCCGGCCAGCACCGGAAGCCCGGTGTTGCCCAACTCGGGCCGTCCGCCGAGATCGGGGAAGGTGGCCCCGCCGGACGAGAGCAGCGCCGCGCCGCGCGCCATGTAGAGCGTGCCCAGGGTAGCGATGAAGGGGGCTACGGAAAGACGCGAGACCAGCAGGCCGTTCAGGAGCCCGACCGCCAGACCAGCGGCCAGCGCGGCGGTAACCACGAGCCAGATATGCGGGTAGACCATCACGCCCCAGCCGCGAAATACCAGGCCGTGATGGATCAATCCGCCGGCCACCATGCCCGCCAGGCCCACGATGGCGCCCACCGAAAGATCGATGCCGCCGCTCAGAATCACGAAGGTCATGCCGATCCCGAGAATGGCGTTGATGGCGACGTGCTTCACCAGAATGGTCAGATTGGCGGAGGTGAGAAACGCCGGCGAGAGCCAGGCAAAAATGCCCCCCACCAGAACGACCGCCAGCAGCGCGCGGGACAGTTCCCCGATTCGGCCCGGCATTCCCGGCGAGCCGTTACTGTTCCGCTTCATGCCGCGCCGCCTCCGGCAGCGGTAACCAGCGCTTCATCGGTAGCCTGGGCGGCGGGAACGGCAGCGGCAATGCGCCCGCGCGCCATCACCAGAATCCGGTCGGCTATGGCGCGCACCTCGGCAATTTCCGAGGAAGCGAACAGAATCGCCATGCCCTGCGTGGCCAAGCGGCGCATCAGGCGGTAGATCTCTTCTTTGGCTCCCACGTCGATGCCGCGGGTCGGTTGATCCATTAAGAGCACCTTGGGCGAAGTCAGCAGGCAGCGCGCGATCACGGCTTTCTGCTGATTGCCGCCGCTGAGCGCGGTAATCGGCACGCGCGGGCCGGTGGCGCGGATTCCGAGATCGGCGATCTGAGCGGCGGCGGCGCGATCTTCGGTTCGCGCCGAAAGATATCCCGCGCGGGCCAGACGGCGCAGAGCGGCCAGGGTAATGTTGGCGCCGAGCGGCAGGGTGGCCACCAGGCCCGTGCGCTGGCGATCTTCCGAAACCATGGCCAGGCCGCGGCGAATGCGGCTGCCGATATCGAGCCGGTCGATGCGCGCGGCGTCGAGCCAGACGGGATTTTTGGGAGGCCTCAGCCCGATCAGGCTTTCGAGCAACTCGGTGCGCCCGGCGCCCAT
>Ga0182014_10003131_pt1 | contig 20209 bp, 17 predicted proteins | sample 612S2DmetaG_FD_120489 | JGI IMG/M metagenome (GOLD analysis project Ga0182014, IMG submission 120489) | Permafrost microbial communities from Stordalen Mire, Sweden - 612S2D metaG | ecosystem: Environmental > Terrestrial > Soil > Wetlands > Permafrost | place: Sweden: Stordalen | collected... | reverse complement strand
TGGGATCCCTCCGCCTCCTGTAAAATTCACTCATGATCGGAACCTTCCTCCGGCGCGCTCTGGTGGTGCTGCTTTTTGCGGCATTGCTCGCTCCGGTGCTGGAGGCGTTCGACAGCTGGGATGCGACGCCGGGCCTCGCCAGCGATACGGAGTTCCACGTAGCCGTGTTGGCCACTGCCGCCGGCCTGCTGGCCGCGGTTTCCTTTGCTGCTGTCCGCATCATTTTTCCCCTGGCCCGGTTCGCACGTCTCAGGCCGCAACCGGCCCGCGTAGGTCATCGTTCCTTCGCGCCACCGCCGCTTTTCTCGGATACATCCCCTCCTCGCACTCCGCTTCGCATCTGATTCCTCTGCTTGCCACATTTGCGGTGGGGCTGCGTACGCCTTCCTGCGTGCAATCTGTTGCGCTCCAGCCACGCCAATTCTGTCGACACGCAACGGGAATCGAGGACATTTTGCTGGGAATACGTAGTATTCGAATGCTGCTTTCAGCGCGAATTGCCATTATCTGTCTGCTGACTGGCGCGACGGTCGTTGCAACGGCCCAGAAACCTGCTCCGCAACCCGACAACGGCCTGCCGCCCGCCGTAACCGCCAACGGGCCCTTGCCGGAATACATTGAAGAATTCTTTTTGTCCGAAGCGGTGCGCAGCGAGGAGCGAACGGAACTGCAACTGACCGTCGACAGTGCGGCGTTTCGTGGACGGGGCGGTTCCATGGACGGCGACTCCGCCGATCTCGACATTGAATACGGCCTCACCGATCGACTGCAGTTGGGATTCGAGGCTCCTTATGGCATCAACTCCACGCCCACCAGCGAAACTCCCGTAAGCTGGAGCGCGGCCGACATCAGCGTTCTTTACCAGTTCATTCGCGGCAATCATCCCTTTGCGCTGAGTGGAGCGATGGGCGTAGAAGCGCCGCTCACCGGGCGCGGCGACCTGAGCTACGAGCCGGAACTGCTCATTGCCAAAGCATTCGGCAGGCTGCAGATTCACACCAGTTTCATTCCGGAGCTCGGCGACGACATATCGCTCGAGTACAACGTCGCGGCGGACCGTCCGCTACCACACCACTGGATTCCCACGTTGGAGTTCAACGGCCGCCGCGATGCGGGCGTGAGCAGCTTTTATGCGACTCCGGGAATCTACAAACATTTGCCGCACCGGTTCGAGGCCGGGCTCGGCGTGCCCATGGGCGCGGGACCGCACAGCAATGCCGTAGGCGTCATCTTCAAAATGACTTGGGAGATGGGCGGCGACAAGGACGATTGAAGATCAGCTGGCGTGCGCGGGAAGCAGCAATCCGGTCCGCAGGTCGAGCGCGAAGTGCTTCTCGCGGTCGCTCATCATGTCCCAGCCTTTTCCGCAAAGCACGCCGCCGTCGATGCCGGCAAGGATCACGCCTTCATCGGAGAGTCTTGCCGACTCCCACGTCTGTCCGTTCGGCCCCCAGGCGAGAATGGAATGATGGCCGACAAACAGGAGCAGACCTTCCGCAACCACCGCGCGCACTTCCAGCACGGGCCGGTAGGGAATCATTGTGAAGCGATCGGGGGTTGCGGTAGCGATGAGGTAGGCGTAGCCTCCTGCGACGGCGCAGATTTCTTCTGGTTTTGGAGCAGACCAAAGCCCGGTCGGAGCCGCCGGATCGCGAAATCCCAAGGCGCACGTGGCGAGAAATGGCTGCCCATCCGGCGCATCGGGACGAATCATCACTTCGAGCGCGCCGCGCTCCACCTCCTCGACCGCGCGCGGATAAACAAAGTGACGCGGCGGCAGAATCAACGGCCGGAGGCCAAGAATTTCGGCCTGCCAGTTGTGCGGAAAGCTCATGTCAATAATCGGGCCGGGAATTGGGTCGGGAATCGGGTTGGGCAATTTCTCGCTCACGGCTGCTCGTCGCTCACGGCTGCGCTTTGTAGTGCAGAATCCATCGCAACTGTTCCGCGGTATCGGGAATGACGTAGCCCCGTGCCGCCTGAATGGCCGCCAAAGCGTCATTCGCATCCCAGCCGAGATGGATCAATATGCAGGCCGCAGTGAGCGGTGCCCGGCCAATGCTTCCCCGGCAATGCATGCCAATGCGCTCTCCGGCGCGAAGGCGATCGGCCAAAGCCGAAACAAAGGTCCGGAACGTAGACTCGTTCGCGGGCACATGAACGTCCTGAATGGGATAAGAAAGAAAGTGCATGCCCAACTGCCCGGCAAGCGCACTTTCCTCGCTCAGGCCAAGCCAATCGGCTTCGTCGGGCTCGAGCAGCGAGACCAGTATTTGGACCCCGCTCCGCGCGATCTCACGCAATTCGTCCTGGAGAACGGTGCCACCGTTCGGGCAAAGCACAATGGCCAGCGGCACAGCAGGATTTCCTTCAATCCAAAACACCGCGTTCACGCGTTCAGACTCCCACAAACGGATTGGCACGCCGGCGCGCGCCGCGACAGTTTCGATGATAGACGGTGGGCGCGGGGTGATCGTCCCGAAGAAACCGAAAAACGGCCGGGGTTGCGGCGCGAGCGGCACACGGTCCGCCACGCTGATTGTCTGCCGCACGATGAACAGCAAGGGCAACGAAGCGAGAAACCCTTGTCAAAATGCGAGAATAGAGGAAGCGTTCGTTTTGGGGTTCATGACTATCCGGCGCGAGGGGCCACACAAAAGATGCTGCGCGTTCTGTCGACTCATGTTTTTCTGAAACATCGTCTGCATCCGGGGCTGCTTGAGCTAGCGGAGCGCTCTGGCGTGCAGGCGGTGGAGATCTTTGCCGCGCGCCAGCATTTCGACTACACCAGCCGCGAGCATGTGGCCGAGCTGGCTGAGTGGTTTCGCTCGAATTCGCTCGAGCCCTTTTCGATGCACGCCCCGCTTTATCCCGACCGCGAGATGGGCCGCGCCGGCGCGCCCTCGGTGAATGTGCTGCACCCCGATAAGGCGCGGCGCATCGACGCCATGGACGAGATCAAGCGTGCGCTCGAAGCGGCGGAGCACATCCCGCTGCGCAATCTTGTGGTGCACCTTGGCGAACGCGACGATGAGTGGTCGCCGCGCACCATTGAATATGCGCTCACCGCACTGGAACACCTGGGCGCCTTTGCGCGGCCGCTCGGCGTGCGCCTGCTGGTGGAAAACCTGCTGAGCGAGGCCACGACGCCGGAGCATCTGGTGACCATTCTCCAGATGGGGCGCCTCACCAATGTCGGCATTTGCCTGGATCTTGGCCACGCGCATATCACGGTGGGAACGGCGGACGCGATTCGAATCCTGGGCGACCGCATTGCCACGGTGCACGTGCACGACAACCACGGCGTGAAAGACGAGCACCTGTGGCCCGGCGGCGGGACGATCAACTGGCCGGCTACGGCAAAGGCCCTGCAAGCGCTCGGGACGCCTCCCGCGACGGTGCTCGAGATCAGCTACTCGCTTTCGGAAGCGCACGCGACACTGCCCGACCAGATCAAGGAAGCCTTCGCGCTGTTCGAGTAATTGCGTTTGGGCCGGCCCCAACTCCGCTTACTCCGCCAGCCCCGCTTTTTTTCTAGAGAGTCGGCGTGCGCGGCAGGGGTCTGCAACTCGTGGGCAGCAGACTGAAGCGGGAACAGCCGTTCACGCGCGTGCCTACCGTGACGGTGATGGTTTTCTCCGCGGTCAGGCCATCGCCCGTCGCTGAGACCACAACGCTGGTTGAGCCGGGGGCTGTTCCCTGAGCGGCCGTGAGCTTCAGCGACGCGCTAGTTGTGCTGGCGCTCGATGCGGGCGTGAACGGGCTCGCGGACCACGCGGCCGTAACTCCGCCCGGCAGGCCGCTCACAGAAAAACTGACGTTCCCGGCGAACGACCCTCCAGTGACGGCGGTGAATCGAATTGTCACTGAGCCGCCTGCGGCGATCGTCGCCGATTGCACGACCGACAACAAAGCGAGCGTTGCAGAGCCGGAAGTCCAGCTCGGGTTCCAGCCGTCGACGAGCAGTGCACCATCCACCGATCCCAGGCCCGTGGCAAGGTTGTAAGTAGCGCCATCTGCGCTGAATCCCTCCACGCCGGGAACGGTGTTGTTGCCGGACGGCGTGGGATGAAATGGATCTGGAACCGCGGCCGACAGCGCGTAGAGGCGAGGATTCGCGCTACCCTGGCCTTTGCCGTTTTCCCTGGCGGTGACCAGGGCCATGATGCCAGCAAACGACTGCGTCGCGACCGAGGTGCCGGAGACAACCCAGAAGGTGTCGTTCTCGACCATGAAATAGCCATCGTGATTTGCTGAGGAAAGCGAAACATCAGGCACGGCGCGCATGCCACCGGCCGCGGCGGTTCCGCTCACGTTCTGCTGCCACGCGGGCTGCGCGTACACTGCACTGGCGCCGCCGCCCGAGGCCCAAAGCCCGGTGCCGCCGTCCAGCGCGCTCTCATTCCACACTGCTTCGGGAATGTAGCCGAGCGCGGAGCCGTATGCAGCGGAATTCGCCGCGGACCAATACTGCGCGGGATTCGCGCCTTCATTGAATTGTGTTCCGCCCACGCATGTGGCATAAGGCGAACTGCACAGCCCATTCACCGCTGCGGACGTTCCCGTGGTGGAATTGCCCGACTGGCATCCGGCCGCGCCCGCGTCGCCCGAGGCCACAAAGACGCTCATTCCCTGGCTCGCGGCCTGCTCCCACAGGCTGTTGTAGAAGGCCAACTCCGCCGCGCCCATCTCCTGCTCGCACGTGCCGTAGCTCACGCTCACCACCGGCGCCGTGGCGTGATTGACGATGTACGCGGAGGCCAGATCGACACCGTCCGTGGTAGAAGTGGAGGCCGCAGTGACCAGATTGATCGCAGCCGCCGGCGCCACCGCACCGCTCCACTCCACGTCGAGTGTGGATTCGCCCTGATCGCCGGTGACCAGCCCGGGATTGGTTCCGTCGACAATCACCAAGGGAGTGTTGGCAGCGAGGCCGGCGATGGAACGGAAGGTCTCGACATCGCTGAGGTTAATGTTGCTGCGCCCGGCAATGGCGACGGCAGCGCCGGAGCCGGTGGTGCCTGCGCTATAGAGCGGGTTGAGGTCGTAAATGGTGGCGAAATCCGCCGGAAAGACATTATGTGTGCTGCCGGCGGAGTATTCCGGCTGCGTGGCGAACGATTTCCGCGAGGCGATTTGCGGGGTTCGGCGAAAGTCGCTGAGCGTCACCACGCCGCCGACGACACCGGCGAGCGTCGCGGGAATCTGCGGGTCGCTGGAGTTGGCGATGTGCTCCACGCCGTTCGCGAGATACTGATGCAACTCGGCGTGAAAGGCGCTGGAAACCTGGGCCGCGGTACCCGAGAAAACGATCAAGCGGCGTCCGGCGGAAATCTCTTCGACCGTGAATCCGTGGGCCGCGAGCCACGCCGTCACAAGCGCCAATTCGGGACCGCCGACGCCGAACTGCGCTGCGAATTGGGCCGGCGTGAGCCATTGCTGATACTGCGGCGATCCGGGATCCTGCTGGGCTTCAACCAAGGCATCGAGCGCAGCCTGCTGCGCAGCAGAAGACTGGAGGACAAGCAGCATGCGATCGAGGCGCGTGTTCGCATCGATCCCACCTTCGTCGAAACCGGTGCGCGCCCGCAACGGCACGTTGCCCGCGAGGGTGACGAGATGCGTTTCGTCGATATTGAGGGGAGTACCGAGGCCGCTGGATGGAAGTGCGGTTTGCCGATCGCCGCCGCACCCTACGAGCAGGAGCAACGCGACAAAAAAAGATGAGAGGTCTCTTATTCGAGCGGACATTCGGGCCTTCCAGGAGGACAAAGGCCGCAGCGCGCCTGGTTTGGCGCGGCCGCGGTCTTTGTCTTTTCTCATTCATCGGCGAGGAAAGCCGGCGGCTGAGTTTGAAAGGCCTAAACCTAAGCGGGCTTGGCTTACCAACGTACTTGGAAAAAGCTAACGATCAACTAAGGAGAAAAGTGAATTTCGAGCCAGGCAAATTGTCATCGCTTTCTCTCCCGGGCGGGTTTCGATCCCGGATTTCAGGAATTGGCTTATGATGGTTGCGTCATGAAACGCCACACATTTCGCCATTTTTTGTTGATTGCCTTGCTGGGACTGATTGCCCTGCCGATACTGGCCAAGGATAAAGAAAAGGACACGCCGCTCCTGACGATTGATTGGCCCGAGACCGGCACGCCCGTGTTGCACTTCACCATCAGCAAGTTCAAGTCTCTTCCGGGCATGGGTCCTCTCCACGGGTACGTCATGGATGTAACGGCCCAAAACCTGTCGTCAAAACGAGTCGCCAACGCACAATTCCACGTCTACCTCTTCGACAAGGACAAGACGCGCGTGGGAGAGGACGGGATTGAGGTGAACAATGTCGGCCCGGGCGAGACCGTCAAGTTCGAAACCACGGTTGCGGCTTCGGGCACTCCCGTTTCGGTCACGCTTGAGGCGATTTCGCAGGCGGCAAAGGTTGTCACGCTCACTGTGAACTCGATACCGCAGGGTGCGGACCTCAAATTGGATGGCGCTGAGCAGGGCACGACCCCTCGCCTCATCACCGTCGGCGCCGGCAGGCATACACTTGCCTTCTCGAGGGAGGGATTCATCACCGGAACCTTTCCGCTTGAGATCGGTCCCAACGATGTTTCCGGCGGGTCGGTGAGCTTTGAGCTCGGCACGGCTTCTTTTGATTCGGTCGAATTGCGCGACGGCACCACCCTCAACGGCGATCTTGTTTCCATTGCCGGGATGGAAGTGCAGGTTCGCGTCGGCGGAACAATTCAGCACATCGATCGCAACAAAGTGAAGCGCATTTTGCTCACCGAACGCGAGGCGCCGTCGCCGGACCTGCCGCCCGCGACGTCGAATCCATAAGACGCAAGGCGCGAAAAGCAGCGATGGCGGGCTGCGCCGCTTCTAGCAAATCCTCGGCAGCTGCTCGCCGATCATGGTGGGGATGACGCGGTTGGCGCCCATTCCGGTGCGCGCTACGAGCATGTGCTTGTGCTCCGCGGTCACGTGGCCGATGCGTGCGGCGTCTTTGCCCAGAGGATGCGCTCGGAGCACGGCGAGCACCCGGTCGGCAGCTTCGGGCGCGATGAAGAACACTGCCTTGCCCTCATTGGCCACGTACACCGGGTCGAGCCCAAGCAGCTCGCATGCGGATTGCACTTGGGGCCGCACCGGGACGCTGCCCTCGTCGATCGCGATGCCAACATTGGAGGAGTGCGCAATCTCATTCAACGTGGAAGCGAGGCCGCCGCGCGTGGGATCGCGCATGGCGTGGACTGCATCTCCCGCGGCGTCGAGGACCTCGGCAATCATGCCATTGAGCGCGGCGCAATCGGACCGGATTTGACTCTCGAACTCAAGACCTTCGCGCACGCTCATGATGGCCATGCCGTGGTCTCCAATGGTTCCCGAGAGAATGATCGCGTCGCCGGGCATTGCATGCCGCGGACTTACGGAGATGCCCGGTCGCAGGAGACCAACGCCCGCAGTCGTGATGTAGCAGCCGTCCCCGTGGCCGCGCTCGACAACTTTGGTGTCGCCGGTGACGATTTCGACGCCCGCGGTTGCCGCGGCTTTGGCCATGTCATCGACAATCGCCGCAAGCTGCGCCAGCGGAAAGCCTTCTTCGAGAATGAAGCTGGCGCTCAGGAACTTCGGCTCGGCGCCGGAGACGGCCAGATCGTTCACGGTTCCGTTTACAGCTAACTCCCCGATCGACCCGCCGGGGAAAAACAAAGGCTGCACCACGAACGAATCGGTGCTGAGGGCGAGGCGCGCGCCTGCGGTTTCGAGAACGGCGGCGTCGCCCAGGTTTTCAAGCGCCGGGTTGCGGAACGCGGGCAGGAAGAGATGCTCGACCAGTTCGTTCCCCAGCTTCCCGCCGCCGCCGTGGCCCATCACGATGGTGGGATAGTCGGCGAGGGGAAGCGGGCAGGACCAGCTCGAAAAGTCGGGCTTTGCGTTCGAATCTCCCAAGCTTCTAGCTCCTAGCCTCTAGCTTCTAGCCTTGTCTTGCTGGAGCCGGGGCTGCGTTCCCTCAAGAATGCACTGCGCCTTATACCGTTGCTGCTTTCCCCGCCCCCGCCAGTTCTTCCGCCGACAGAAACCGTCCGTAGTTGTAATACGCTGCGCAGGCGCCTTCGCTTGAAACCATGGTGGCGCCGAGCGGATGGCGCGGCGTGCACTCCTTGCCAAAGGCTGCACACTCGGCGGGCTTGATGGCTCCGCGCAGCACGTCTCCCGCACGGCACAGTGGCGACTCCTCGGTGTGAATGCCGGTGATGTGGAATCGCTCTTCGGCGTCGAACGCGCGGTAGTCGGCGTTGAGACGCCAGCCGCTTTGCGGAATAACACCGATGCCGCGCCAGGCGCGATCGGTGACCTCGAAGACTTCGCTTAACAGCTTTTGCGCGGGGCGATTGCCCTCGAAGGTGACGACGCGGCTATAAGCGTTCTCCACTTCGTGACGGCCGCTTTCGAGCTGCACCACCGCGCGGCGAATGCCATCGAGCAAATCGAGCGGCTCAAAGCCGGTGACGACGATGGGCACGCCGAACTTCTCAGCCAGAGGCGGATACTCCCAGTAGCCCATGACACTGCAAACGTGGCCGGCAGCGAGAAAGGCCTGCACCTGGTTTCCGGGCGATTCGAGAATCGCGGAGATAGCAGGCGGGACGAGCACGTGCGAGACCAGCAGAGAAAAATTCTTGAGCCCGCGCCGCTTGGCCAGGTGCACGCTCATGGCGTTGGCCGGCGCGGTAGTTTCAAAGCCGACGCCGAAAAAGACAATTTGTTTGTCGGGATTTTTGACGGCGAGTTCAACGGCGTCGAGCGGCGAATACACGACGCGTACGTCGCCGCCGCGGCCCTTCACCTGGAAAAGGTCGGCCTCAGTGCCGGGAACTCGCAGCATATCGCCAAAAGAGCAGAACATGACGCCGGGTTGCGCGGCAATGGCCAGCGCCTTGTCAATAAGTTCGAGCGGCGTGACGCAGACGGGGCAACCGGGCCCGTGAATCATCTCCACACCGGCGGGGAGCATTTGATCGATGCCGTTCTTGATGATGGAGTGGGTCTGGCCGCCGCAGACTTCCATGATCTTCCAGGGGCGCGTGGTGACCTGGGCAATCTCGCGCGCCAGGGCCCGAGCAATTTCACCGTCGCGAAATTCGGTGAGGTACTTCATTGGCGTTTGGGAGGAATTAGCTGACTTGCTGTTTCGTCGACTTGCTGCCCTGCTGCCTCGCAACTGCCATCGGGGCAACGCGACTGCGGCCGCTGGGCCGCGCGGGCGAAGGCTTCTTCCTCGCTCGCCAGTTCTTCATCGAGCACGCCCATGGCGCGAAAGTCGGCGAGTGTCTGCTCGGCAGTCTCCTCGTCGATTTTCGAGATGGCAAAGCCGACGTGGACGATGGTGTAGTCGCCGACCTCGACCTCGGGCACGTAATCGAGACAGACTTTCTTGATCACGCCGCCAAAGTTGACGCGGCCCATGCGGATGAGGCCGTCGGTGGTGATCTCTTCGACTTTTCCCGGAATCGCCAGACACATAGCAACCTTCTTATACCGCTCGGGGGCGATGGTCAAATGTGATTTGAATCACCTGGTCGTATGGCCGTTAGCAAGTGCCACATTTCAGGCTGGGCCAGGCGCAGGTGGCCACCGCCGTGTTGCAGTGTCGGAGATCCGCCCGGTCTAATCTGTCGGAGGTCCGCCCGGTCCGTACCACCCCTGCGCATTGCCCCCCTCCCCCTATAGGCCATACCTCTATATTTGAAAACAAAGGACTTATGGGTGGGGTATATATCTCCGTATTTGATAACAAAGGGCTTACGGCTGGGGTATATCTCCATATTTCAAAACAAAGGACTTACGGCCATGGTATATATCTCCAGACCCCGAGTCTGGAAACCAAGACTCACGGAACGATTGTGCGCCAATGTGGGGAAATTATCTGCGAAGACAGCGACCGAGGGGCTAAGGGGCCGAGGGAGCAAGAAATCAGTGGGTTAGCTGCGGTGTGGGCCTGATGCAGGGCGAATACGGCTTGACATGCCGAGCGCGGCGATAGGATGAGCTGGGACCGAGCGACAAAAGGCGACGGCAAGCTCTAGATTGTTCGACGATGCAACGCCAACTGTGCAATTGACTAAATCGCCTCCCTGGCGCTGTCATTCTGACGAGCGCAGCGAGGAAGAATCCGCGGTTGCTTTTCGGCAAACTTCCCAATTGGCGACAACAGGCCCAGAGGACAGTTTGGTGGGTGCCACCCCTGTTAAACTCCGATGTAAATCCCAGAGAGGCATTAGATGAGACTCGTCGGCATCGGACGAAAAAGGATGCGTTGGTGCGCCGCTCTCGCGCTTCAGTTTTTGACCGCCCTGTCTTTGCCAGCTCAGCCAGGCATACTGGGAGTCCTAGAAGACGTTCCTCCTCGATCCTCAGGTGACACCGAACGGCCTATGATTCGCGTGCTATTTCGGTTCGATGGTAATAAATGGGCGTCATTTCCAAATGACTGTCAGAATCAGGACTGTCTGAGAAGAATCATCAGCGAGTATCCATCGCATGCGCGATGGTTCGTTGGTTTCAATGGCCACGAACTGGCAAAGCTGACGAGCCATGCTCCGGCTGATTTCGAGTGGTATGCAAATGTGGGCCTCGAGGAAGTCGATCAAAAATCGCAATCTCCGAAGATAGGATCAAAGTCCGAAGATTTCGGCGGTTTCACTGGAGACGCGGTTTATCGACCACTAGTTGCCAATTCGGGGCCATTCTTCACAGATCCCGAGGGTTGGAAGAGGGCCGCTCCTCCAAGGGGGATTCAAGATGCCTTTCGCACCGCGTTTCGTCACAAGAGCCCGAAGTTCTGTAGCGAAAGTGAAGACGGCGAGACACCGGCCGCGCCGATCAAATACGAGAATTCACAAGTGCAGATAACAAAGGCATATAAATCGATACGCGGCACTTGGATCGCGGAGATACACCTAAACGATCCGAGGGCCTGTGAATATGACCGATGGTTCGTTGTCGGGCCGGATGGATTGGCTGCCTACTTGGATGAAGGTGTCTTTCTCGTGGATGCAGGGGACTTTAACAACGATGGGAAGTCCGAAATCCTCTTCTCAATAAGCAGGTATGACCGAGGAGGCTATGAGTTGTTCTACGACCAGTTCACAAAGCACGTGGCATTTGAATTCAGCTTCCACTGATCAAGCATTTGCGCCCCTTGAGAATGATGCCCAATGGTCCCGGACTTATAACCAGCTATGCGGAAGCTACCATTTTCCTTTGTTGCGACCGCCGCTAGAAGCAACCGCAGATCCCTCACTGCGTTCGGGATGACAACCGCTTTTTATGTTGCTGGTGAATCAGCGACCATACGTCGGTTACTGGTTGGTGAATGTCCAGCTCAATCTGAGACCATGAGTTCGCCGGGGACGATGGGGCGAGTGCGGGGCAGAATGCCGCGCGCGGCCGCAATGCCGAAGATCGCGAGCACGGCCACGAAGGCCACGAGCTTGATAAGACTTCCGGTGGAGTTTTCCGGAAGCGTCTTCCAGAGAACGAGCAGGACGGTTTGCGCCGCGGTAACGGCCCAGACGGAGCCATAAAAGTAGCGGCGTTCCCAGCCTTCGCCCTGGGTGGAAGGCCCGACACGCGGCAGTTTGCCCATCATGCCGAGGAGCAGAATGAACGCACAGAGCGGCGAGTAGCCGTAGAGGTAAATCTGCTTCATCCGCCAGACACCGGTGATGGCGGCGTAGACCAGTGCTGCCAGGTTGAGCAGCGCGTAGTTGAGAATGGCGTTCCAGGCAAAGGTGTAGCAGACGCGGCGATAGAGCGGGTTGGGCTTGTCTTCGTCGAAGCGCAGGATGTAGGGACGATGCTCGCTACCGGGGAGTTGCGCGTTGTAACCGGCGATGCCGGTTCCGATGAGGACCGCAGCCAACCACGCCCAATTGGCCCAATGAAAACCGCCGGAAAAGAGACTGAAAGTGAGGGGTCCGGGAGCCAGAAAGAAAACCCAGATCCAGATGGGCCAGTGCGCGAGGCGGTAGAGGTTGGTGTTGCGTTCCCGGATTTTGCGCTCTCCGGCGTATTCAATTTTGCCGCTGTATCCCATGGGCGGAGTCTCGCAAAGGGGGCGGGGCCGCGTCAAGAAAGCAGGGCAGCAGGTCGGCGAGTCAGCAAGCCAGCAGGTTGGCGAGTCAGTAGATCACTCGCGCGTGAAGGCGACGACTTTGGGGCCGACTGCGGCGGAGCACTCGCTGGGCGCCATGTGTCCGCAACCTGCAAAGACGTCGAGCTGGGATTGCGGGATGAGACGATGCATGATGTCGCCATCGCTAAGCGGCGTGACGCGGTCGAGCGAGCCCCACACGAGGAGCACAGGCATTTTGAGTTGCGGCAGAAGATTGTCGACCACGTCCTGCGCTGTGAGCATGGTGGCGAGAGCGCGCTCGACGACCCAGCCATTGCGGCGGAAGTTACGCAGCAAGTCACGCGCGATGAAGGCGGGGATGGGCTGAGGTTGCGGCGAGAGAAGGGCTTTCAACTCGTCGAGCTGGGCGGCGGTGGAAGGAATGAATAGCGAGGTGTCAAACATCGGCGGGACGTTGAGGCCGGCGGAGTCAAACAGCATGAGTCGGCTGACGCGCTCGGGATGCTCGGCGGCGACGAGCGCTGCAATCCATCCGCCCATGGACCAGCCGCCGAGCTCGACCTGCTTGAGGCCCAGCGCATCCATGAAGCTCACGACCACGGCGGCTTCGTCGCGGACCGAATAGGAGAAATCCGCGGGCTGCTCGCTGCGGCCGTAGCCGATGAGATCGGGAATGTAGACGCGAAAGCCGGATTGGGCGAGGTATGGCGCGAGATTGCTCCAGTGCTCCGCGCTGGCGCCGAGGCCGTGCACGAGAACGACCACCGGACCGTTGGCCGGACCCTCGGCAAGATAGTGCACGCGATGGCCCGCAACCTCGACCGAACGGCTCTGAATGCCGGTGAGGTCTTCTTGCAGGTAGGTCCACGCGTTGAGGTAGCTGACGGGACGGAGGTAGAATCCGATTCCCGCGAGCAGCGCCAGGGCAAGCAGGGACCATAGGGTCCGCTTGATCCATTGCATCGAGTGATTCGTGGACTTGGTCATGGACTAGCTTCCTTCTTTCTGCAGAGCCTGCGACATTTGCCATCCTTTTTCAATGACGCGCACGGTGATGGGATCGAGGACGAGGGTCTGCCGCGGCGCATTCCATTCGGCTTGCTCCACCCAGCGGACGGCGTCGGCGTCGGAGGCCGCGCGCAGTTCGCCGCCGGTAACGCGGCAGAGGTAGTCGGCGATGACGTAGTGGTAGCGGACGCGGCCGGCCTCGCGCCCAGCTTCGAGTCCAGATTCGGGATGGATGCGCTCGTGATGGATGCGATCGACGAGCTCGACCAGCTCGAGCGGCTCGACGAGGAGGCCGGTTTCTTCGCGCACCTCGCGCACCACGCCTTCAACCAGGGTTTCACCGACCTCAAGCACGCCGCCAGGCAGCGTCCAATGGCCTTTGAGGGGCTCGCTGCCGCGGCGCACGAGGAGCACGCGGCCCTCGTGGACAACGACCGCGCCAACGCTCACCAGCGGCGTTTGAGGGAATTCGCGCTGGAGGTTCGTCATTCGGAGTCCCTTCTGGGCTGATGCCTAGATAATTTTGTCACACGCTTCAACTCAACTTGCAGTGCGGGCCTGGAGGCCCGCACGACAGCCGGTTTGGAGACTTGCGCTACTACTCGAGCGGGAATCGTAATGCCTGCCGCTATCATCAAATAAAGACGCAGAGGAGCGAAAGATGGCGGAATTCACATTGCGAATCGACGGCATGCACTGCGGCTCCTGCGTGCGCCGCGTAAGCCAGGCGCTGGCTGCGACGCCGGGCGTGGTGGTGAACGAGGTTCGCGTGGGAGCGGCCCGGCTGACTGCAGCCGAGGAACCCGCGCCGGTGAATCTTGCCATTGCCGCGCTCGCCAAGGCTGGCTTCGCCGCGCATCTGGAATCATAACGCGTAAATCTGGAGCCGAATGTGGCCGCGCGCACTCGAGAATCGCTGACACTGCCCGTTCTGGGCATGACGTGTGCCTCGTGCCAGCACCACGTGGAAGAGGCTCTGCGCGCGACGGCGGGCGTGGAATCGGCACGCGTGGATTTGATGGCGCATCGCGCCAGCGTGGTGTTCGATCCGGCGTTGGCAGCGCCCGCGCAACTGGTGGAGGCGATTCGCGGAGCCGGTTACGATGCGGTGCTGCCGCGCGAGGGCAGTGGCGCGCGCGTTGAGGATGCGACTTCGGGCGCGATTGGGGGCGCGGCAGCGAAGCCGTGGGTGACGCTGGCGGCGGGCGCGGCGGCCATGCTGCTGGCCATGCCTCTCGAAACGGAAATGGGCGCGCACGATTCTTTCCTGGCTCGCGCACTTCCGTGGCTCTACGCAATCCCGGCCCCGGTGCTGCGCTGGTTCCTGCTCGTGCTTACAGCGGTGGTGGTAGCGTGGGCGGGGCGCGGGATCTACGGAAGCGCGTGGAGCGCACTGCGGCACGGCACGACCAACATGAATACGCTGGTGAGCCTGGGGACGGGCGTGGCGTTTGCCTATTCGGCGTATGCGACAGTTTGGCCGGCGCCGGGGCGGGCGGTGTACTTCGACGCAGTGCTACTGATTCTGGGTTTTCTGCTGCTGGGCAAAGCGCTGGAGGCGCGGGCGAAGCGGCGGGCGCTGGCAGCGCTGAACTCGCTCTCGCGGCTGCGGCCCGCGACGGCGCGACGCCTGGTGGACGGCGTGCAAACGGTGGTTCCGCTCGAAGAGGTGCGGCCCGGCGACAGCGTCGTGGTGCTGCCCGGCGAGCGCTTTCCCGTGGACGCGACGATCCAGGAGGGGCGCACCACGGTGGATGAGTCGATGCTGACCGGGGAAGCGACGCCGCTGCAGCGCGAAGTGGGCGGACGGGTGCTGGCGGGATCGTTGAACTACGACGGTGCGGTGGTGTGCCGGGCAGAGTCACTGGGCGAAGAGACGATGCTGGCACAGATTGCGCGGATGGTGGAGCAGGCGCAGAGTTCGCGCGCGCCCATGGAGCGGCTGGCCGACGCGGCCAGCGCGGTTTTTGTGCCTGTCGTGCTGGGGCTTGCGGCGGTGACGTTTGCGGCGTGGCTGCTGGCTGCGCATTCGTTGCCGCTGGCGCTTGCCAATACGGTGGCCGTGCTGGTGATTGCGTGCCCATGCGCGATGGGACTGGCGGTGCCAGCGGCGTTGACCGTGGCCGTGGGCCGGGGCGCGCAACTGGGTGTGCTCTTCAAGGGCGGTGAAGCGCTGGAACGGCTGGCGCATGTGGATGCGATTGTTCTCGACAAGACGGGGACGCTGACGTTGGGAAGGCCGGTGCTGGAAAAAATACAGGGAATAGGGAACAGGGAACAGGGAACAGAAAAGCAGGGACTGGGGACTCGGGACGCAGGGACGAAGGACAGCGGTGAAAATGCAGGTCCTTCGACTTCGCAGGCCGCATTCGCGGCCCGCTTCGCTCAGGATGACAAGGCAATGACAGAGCGCGATCTGCTACGCATGGCGGCGGCGGCGGAGGAGCGGTCGAACCATCCACTGGCACTTGCAGTGATCGACGCTACGCGTGCGCGGGGACTTGAATGGCAACCGGCGGAGGATGCGCAAGTTTTGCCAGGGCGCGGCCTGACTGCACGGGTGGAGGGGCACGATTGCACGCTGGGCAATGAGGCGCTGTTCAGCGAGTTCCTGATCAAGCTGCCGAGGGACGTGGCTGCGCCGGAGCCGGGCGTGACGCGGTTGTGGATGGCGGTGGATGGAGCGGTGACTGCGTATTTCGACGCGCGCGATGCGCTGCGGCCCGATGCGGCTGCGGCCGTGGCTGCCTTGCGCGGCGCGGGGTTGCGCGTGTTGATGCTGACCGGCGACACGGCTGCCGCGGCGGCGCCAATTGCCGAGCAGGCGGGAATTGCCGAAGTGGAAGCGGGCCTCGATCCGGCGGGAAAGCTGGCACGCATTCGAGAGTTGCAAAAGTCCGGGCTGCGCGTGGCCATGGTGGGCGACGGGATCAACGACGCGGCGGCGCTGGCCACGGCCGACGCCGGCATCGCCATGGGCAGCGGGGCGGATCTGGCGCAGGAGGCGGGCGATGTGCTGCTGCTGAGGGCGCAGCCGATGGCGATTCCCGCGGCGCTTGAGTTGGCGCGGCAAACGGTGCGCGTGATGCACCAGAACCTGGGCTGGGCCGTGGGCTACAATTTGCTCGGGATTCCCCTGGCTGCGGGAGCGCTATACCCGGCGTTTCACATTCTGCTGACGCCGTGGCTGGCCGCGGCGGCGATGGCGCTGAGCTCGGTGTGCGTGCTGGGGAACAGCTTGCGCCTGCGGGGATGGCAACCTCAGGTGCAATCGCGTCCATGAAAGATCATCCACAAAAGATGTGGAGCAGTGCGACGGTTTCGCGCCGCCCCTACGGGGCTGCTTCGTCTTAAAGCATCTCTTTCCCAGGACTGCCCCTTCACTTCGCGAATGGTTGTCCTGGGCTATTCTCCACTCGTCTCTCCGGGACGGAGATCGAGAGCTCGCTGGCGCGCTGACACGCTAAACTAGACGCAGAGTCTGATTGTGCGCATCCTCACCCGCTACATTCTCGGCGAGATTCTCTCCCTCACGCTCATCGGCTGCGCGCTTTTCACGTTCATTCTATTTATGCCGCAACTGCCACACATTCTTGAAGTGGTGGTGCGCAATAGTTCCACATGGGCGGACGTGGCGGAGGTGTTTCTCTTCACACTGCCCAACCTGTTCAAATTCACGATTCCCATGGCCGTGCTGTGGGGCGTGCTGCTGGGCCTGAGCCGCCTGGCGGCCGACAGCGAAATCATTGCCATGCGTGCCTCGGGGCTGGGCATCGGCTATTTTGTGCGCGTGGCATCGATCGTGGCGGTGACGGGCACATTGTTGGGAATGGGCAACTCGCTCTACCTGGCGCCGCGCGCCAACCAGGCAATTATCGAGATGGAGCAGGCGCTGGAGACCTCGCAGGCGTCGTACGAGATCGAGCCGCATGTCTTCTACGAAGACTTCAAGAACTTCGTTCTCTACGTGCAGGACGTAATCCCGGGTTCGGGCGCGGCCAATTGGCGCCACGTATTCATGGCCGACGTCAGCGATCCCGTGAATCCGGTGATCACGACAGCGGCATCGGCCACCGTGGTGAACGACAACCGGCAGGAGCTGATCATGCGCCTGCGCGACGGGTTGCGCGACGAGACCGTGGCCGACGAGCCGGGGCAGTCGAATATCACGACATTTACGACCACGGACATGCCGCTGGCGCTGAATCCGCAGAGCGACGTGCACCTGGGGCGGATGGATACGGCGCTCTACGCGATGCCGCTGAGCGTGTTGTTGGAGCGCATCCACGAGCTGAGCGGAAAGCCCGAGGCCAAGCGCTACCTGATCGAGATGCACAACCGCTTCGCGCTTCCGATGGCGTGCGTGGTGCTGATGCTGCTGGGCGTGCCGCTGGGCGTGAATTCGCGGCGCGGCGGCAAGAGCGCCGGCTTCGTTTTCACCATTCTTCTGGTGTTCGTGTACTACTTCCTCTCGTCGACCGGCATCCAGTTGGGGCACCAGAGCCGTCTGCCGGCGTTCATCGCCGTGTGGGCTGCGAATTTTATTTTTGCCGCGGCCGGAATTTTTCTACTGTGGCAGATGGCGACCGGCGGGCGGATTCTGAGCGCCGTGGCGGCGTGGGCTTCGCGACTGCCGCGATTCAAGGTTCCGGCGAAGAGCAACGGGTTCCAGCTCACCGAGCTTCTCGGCAGGTTCCAGCCGCGCGCGCAAAGAGCCAAACCGCGCAGCGTTTTTCCGCGCATCCTCGACGAGTACATCCTGCGCGAATTCGTCGCCATGTTCGCTCTGGTGCTGGCCGGGTTTGTGCTGCTGATGATCGTCTTCACCTTCTTCGACCTGGTGGGCGACATTCTGCGCAACCACATTGCGCTTTCCGTGGTGGGCGCGTACCTGCTGAACCTGACGCCGAGCATGCTCTACAACATTACGCCGCTGGCGGTGCTGATTGCAGCGCTGGTCACGTTCGGCGTGATGAACCGCAACAGCGAGATTGTCGCCATCAAGGCCACGGGGATCAGCCTGTACCGGCTGATCGTTCCCATATTGACCATGGCGGTGGTGCTGGCGGTGACGTTGTTCCTCTTCGACCAGTACTATCTGCCGCAGGCCAACCGCAAACAGGAGGCGCTGCGCAACCAGATCAAGGGCCGGCCCACGCAAACCTACCTGCACCCCGAGCAGAAATGGATGATGGGTCAGAGACCTCAGCCCGGCGAGCCGGGGCGGATTTTCTATTACGAGTTCTTCGATCCCGACCGCAACGAGTTCGCGAATCTCTCCGTCTTCGAATTCGATCCCGCGACCTTCCAGCTGACGCGGCGCATTTTTGCCAAGCGCGTGGTGTGGAGTCGCGACTCTACCGGATGGGTTTTCGAGAACGGCTGGGTGCGCGACGTCGAGGGCGCGAATGTGAAGGATTACCGCACTTTCCTGGAAACATCTTTTCCTTCGATCCACGCCACGCCGGACTACTTCAAGAAAGAGGACCTGCAATCGCAGGAGATGAACTTCGGCCAGCTCGACCACTACATCCACGATTTGCAGCAGAGCGGATTCGACACCAAGCGCCTGAGCGTTGCGCTGTGGCATAAGCTCTCGTATCCGCTGATCGCCGTGGTGATGGCGGTGCTCGCCATTCCGTTTGCGCTTTCGATGGGGCGACGCGGCTCGATCACCGGCGTGGCCGTGGCGATTGCCGTGGCGCTTGCGTATTCAGTAATCGACGGCCTGTTCGGCGCTATGGGCAACGTCAATTACCTGCCGGCCTCGTTGGCGGCGTGGTCGGCGGATGTGCTGTTCGGGCTGGTCGGCGGGTATCTGCTGCTGCGGACGCCGACGTAAAAACAGGGAATAGGGAATAGGGAGTAGAAAAACAGGGACTAAGGGACTAGGGACTAGGGACTAGAAAACCGTGGCGCGCGAACCGTGAGCGATTGAAGGCGAACTGCCGAATCCTGACACCTGACACTTGAAACCTGACACCTGACACCTCGGTTTTGGCTCGAATCGAGCGAATCGTACAATAGAAGTATGTTTGGTGACCTCGGCCCTCTTTTTCCGTACATGCGCCGCTACCGGTGGGGATACGTGCGGGGAACTTTGGCCTGCGTGTGCACGAACATTGTCGCCGTGCAGTTCCCGCGCGTTCTGGGGATGGCGATCAACAGGATCGAGAAAGGGACCACGCGAGAACTGATCCTGGTGTTTGCGCTGATTCTCGTTGCCATCAGCTTGGTGAAGGGAGTGTTTCTTTACGCGCAGCGATGGGTTCTGATCGGGATCTCGCGCGAGATCGAGTTCGACCTGCGCAACGACCTGTTCAAGAAGCTGGAAACGCAGGACACGGGCTTCTACGAGCGCTACCGCACCGGCGACATCATGGCGCGCATGACTAACGACCTGAACGCGGTGCGCATGCTGCTGGGGCCGGCGCTGATGTACAGCGCCAATACCATCTTCCTCAGCGTCTTCGCCCTGTTCTTCATGCTGCGCATCAGTCCCTACCTGACGCTGGTGGCGCTGGCGCCGATGCCGCTGGCCAGCATTCTCATTCAGTACCTCGGGCGCAGAATTCACGAGCGCTTCGAGCGCATCCAGGCCAGCTTCTCCGACATCTCCGCGCAGGCGCAGGAAAACTACTCCGGCGTACGGCTGATCCGGGCCTTTGCGCGCGAGGAGTCGCAGATCGGACTCTTCGAACGGCTCAACCGGCAGTACATCGGCCGCGCCTTGCGGCTGGTGCAGTTGATGGGCATGCTATGGCCGACACTGGAGTTCATTCTCGGCATCTCCATGGTCATCACGCTGCTGGCCGGCGGACACCTGGTCCTGGCGGGCCGCATCAACGTGGGCCAGTTTGTGGCGTTCAGCACCTACATGATCATGCTGATCTGGCCGATCATAGCCGTGGGATGGGTGATTAATATCTTCCAGCGCGGCACGGCATCGGTGAAGCGCATCGACGAAATTCTCAAGTCTGAGCCCTCCATCTCCGACCACTCCGTGGTTTTGGGTTTTGGACGAGAGATGGAGACCGAATTAAGAGGCGAAATCGAATTCCGGCA
>Ga0182014_10003130_pt1 | contig 20209 bp, 18 predicted proteins | sample 612S2DmetaG_FD_120489 | JGI IMG/M metagenome (GOLD analysis project Ga0182014, IMG submission 120489) | Permafrost microbial communities from Stordalen Mire, Sweden - 612S2D metaG | ecosystem: Environmental > Terrestrial > Soil > Wetlands > Permafrost | place: Sweden: Stordalen | collected... | reverse complement strand
CGCGTCTTCAGATAGGTCACGCCCGCTTCCGCGTCGGTGGCAAAGTCGGCGGTGGTGGCCTTGGCTAGATCTCCGGTGGATTTGCCGACGCCGCGCTTGTCTGCCCGCAGCACGACGATTCCCTTGCGGGTGAGGTAATCGGAGAGAACCAGAAACGGCTTGTGGCCGAAGACAGTCTCGTCGCGGTCGTTCGGTCCCGAGCCCGAGATCAGAAGCACAGATGGAAACGGCCCCTTGCCGGGAGGAATGGTGAGCGTACCGGCGAGCGTGTTGCCCGCCGCCTTGTTGGGGTAAGTTACTTCCTCCTCGCGGTAGGGATACGGCTTGACCGGATTCTGCGGGTGCCGCGTCTGCACCTCGGCTTGATCCTTAATGCGCTTCAGGGCCAGCGTCAGGGGCCTGCCCCCTTGCGTAAATGTGCCATCGACGGAGTTCAGGTCTGCGGCGATTTTGCCGTCAAAGACCGCTCCGAGGGAGTCTATGGTGAAGTTCAGCGAGCCTCCGGCGCGCTTAATAGAGGTGGCTGGATACCACTGCGGACCCTGGTCGGGGCTTTGCAGAGTAGCAGCCAGTCCGTCGGGGGCACTGAGGATCCTGAGGACAATGCGCAACTTGAGGGAACCGGCATCGAGCGTACCCAGCCAACTGCCATCGATATCCGAGGGCGCGGCTTTGGTTTTAAGCTTGGCATGCTTGAAGGTGAGCGTCATCGGCTGCCCCTGCGACCAGATACCGTCTATCTCTTTGGCATCCTTGTTGAGCGTACCTTCATAACTCCCCTGCACAGCGTTCACTGTTAGGCTCAGCTTGGAGCCTTTCAGTTTGACAGTGGTGACGGGAATGCCATAGGCGCCCTGGTCGATGCTATCTAACGTAGCTGTCAGGCTGCCGTCTGTCGCGGCAACGACGTGCAGAACCAGGCGGAGCTGGGCGCCGGCGTCCAGCGTTCCCTGCCAATCCCCGGCGATCGACAGCGCAGCGGCGGAGGGTTGTGTCCGAGCGGAAAACACCACGGTGAGCAGTACAGACAGCAGAACCAATGTGCGGAAAAACATGGCTTTCATACTTCTCCTTTTGCGGCGGGAGGATCCTCCTCCAACCCACCGCACCGTTCAAGTTTCTTGGAATAAAAAAGCGAGTAAGGGACCGGCGCGAGAGCGCCGATCAGAACGAGCGCCATTGCAGCCATGAAGTACCCGGCCGCAGCCGCCAAGCAGCCAATTACGCCGGTAAGAAACATCGAGCGGGCGCCGAAACGGTGGGTGGCGTTCCAAACCCGTTCGCTAGCCAGTGTCCAGGGAGTGCGGAATCCGACATAGAAGTTGCGCCGTACCTTCCCCATAAGGTTGCCCATCAGCGCCATCAGCAAGGAGATGCCGCAAATGATCACGCGGCCCATGTTGACGCCGGAGCCAGTCGCCGCCCAGAGCATAGCGAAATGGAGATAGAACATGAATAGCAGAAGATACACGTTGATCTTCTAATAGGTTGAAGCAAAATCTTCCACGCTGTAACTTTTCGGCGAGAGCCAGGGCAATACAGCCATGATCAGGCATATAGTTATGAGAATTCCCGGGCCAAAAAAGAAAAGAAGTATGCGAGGCCCCCATCCGTTGGGTTCGCCGTGGATTCCCCAGTGCAAGGGCACCCATTCCGGCAGATGAGGATAGATTAGGGCAGTTGCGGCAAGTTCGACGGTCACCAACACGAGTGAAGTGAGTAGAGTGAAAAGAAACAGCTTGCGTTTCATCGAGATTCTTCCTTCCGATCAATGACTCGGTCTACGAGTAGGTCCATGGTCCAGGCCATCAGATCCTCGACCACGGTGGTATTCAGCCCGTACCAGATCTGCTGGCCCTCGCGGCGGCTGGTAATCAGGTCGGCTTCCTTCAACACGGTGAAATGGTGCGACATGGAGGGCTTGGTCATGTCGAATTTTTCCGCCAATGCTCCGGCAGTCATCTCACCCCGGCGCAGCAGGGCGAGGATCTCCCGCCGGGTAGGGTCGGCCAGCGCCTTGAATGCTTCGTTGCTGCTCATGGCGTCATTAGACTTCCTTCTAATTAGATGATTATCTAATAATAAGATCTGGAGTATTTCCTGTCAAGTACCTTGCATAAATCTGTTGGGGAGAGTTGAGACGGGCCGTGTGACGGCGGTTACCCAGTTGAGCAGCCGTCTTGCCACAAGCTATTCCGTGAGCGTTGCACCGTAGTTTGTGGGCTGCGGAGCGGTGCCGCGAATCTGCGCGATAAAGACTCGTACCAAGCTCAAGACCAGTTCCTTGCGGTCGGTATGCACCTCGTGCTCACTGCCTTTGGCGATGATTCTGAGGCTATGGGTGGAGAGCTGCTTCAGCTCTTCCTGCATTTGGGCATAAAGAGGTTCGAGCTTGCGCACCTCAGGAGGCTCATTGGGACCGATGCCCGCGGCTGGATCGTGCGATACGATCAGGATGGTCAAGTCGCCGAATGGGCCGGTATGCAGTGTCTCCTCGCTCGAAGCGTCGAAATTGAAATACTCGTTCTCGAGCGCATCGAAATGGCTCCGGCATTGGTCTTCGCCAAGCTCCCTCCCAGCGCTGGCCTCCCAGCCCGCAACCGGCTTGCACATACCGAAAAGGCGGGGAATGCCCGCGCTGTAGGCGAACCGAACGATCCGGATGATCAGGGCTATGTGCGGAGAATTCTGAGGGCCGGTGACTGCCTCGACGCGCTTGGTCTGATCGGGCGTTGAGCTATCCATGAGGATGAGGCCTTCAATATTGGCCGGATAGCGCGTCACGTAATCCCGCACGTAGATCCCGCCCCATGAGTGAGACATCAGCACAATCGGGCCGGTAACACCAGCCTGCGCGAGCAGCTCATGCAGGTTGGCGGCGACGTGGTCGGCGTCGCCCGCGCCCGGCTGCGGCTCGCTCCAGCCCAGTCCTGCACGGTCATAGGAGCAGACGCGGGTGATCTGCGCCAGATCGGGTTGGATGTTGTCCCAACCCACGACAGGGGATGAAACTCCCCAGCCTGCTTCCAGCACGATAGTCGGTGAGCCGCTGCCCGTGCAGTAGAGATGCATCTTATAACCATGAACCTGATAGAAAGACCCCGGAGCCGGATGGGTTGCCCAGAAGATCTGCATCGCGATCGCGTTGTAAGCGCTGCTGAGGGCCACGGTTGCCGCAACCAGAACGACCACGGACAGGACGATACGTTCGGCAACCTTCCGCCACATCCTGCAGGACTTTGTGGAAAGCCGAATCATGCGGCGAATGCCGAACCAAACAATAAGAATCCCAGCCAGGAAGAAGATTGCAGGCATGACACAGTAATCGAAAACCATTCGCTTCCTCGCGTCTTCCGCGCGCAACCCAAGTTTGCGGGCAACATCGACACCGGAATCCTAACACAAGCGCAATCATTCGGTTGTGCCAGCCGGCCGGAGGAGAATAACGTCTCCCGCGCGCAGCAGTATCTGGAGCACGGGTAAGTTTAATGGAACCAAACAAGGGGGAGCGAAGAAGCCTATTCTTAGGTTCTGCGCATCATCGCTGTGGCCGCACCAAAGCATGCCGCCACGCGAGAAAAGCAATAATGCGATTTCACGAATTACCGTCTTGATCCGAGAAGCCATAGTGCGACAACTGGCAGGAGGCCTGCTGTTAACCAGTCAATAACGATGGTGCTTCTGTTCAGCACTCCGGACGCCGTCTCGCCAGCCTTCGAAGCAGGCCATCTGAAATCGCAATTGCTGGTGCTTTAAGAATGACTCGCTCTCAAACATTCAGGGGCTACTGTGTTACCCTATCGGGATTATGCGCAAAGTCACAATCTTTGTTTTGTGTTTGGCGGCGGCGCTACCGGTTCTGGGACAGCCAACTTTCAGCACCGCACCAGAGTTGTTAAAGGAGCCTCGGGAGGTCTTTGCGGTCGCCGCGCCATTCTATGACTTTACGGACGCCGCTTTGAAACCATGGCACCTGAAAGCCACCTATCAGCTCTACAGCGAAAAGGGCGAACCCACTGAACAGGGAACCTATGAATACTGGTGGGCCTCGCCGCAGGTATATCGCAGCACCTGGACGCGGGCAGGCACAATCCAAACAGACTGGCACACAGCAGATGGCAAACATGCGCATCAGGCCACGGGCGAAAGGCTCAATTTCTTTGAATACAAGCTGCAAGCCGCGTTGCTCTCACCGCTGCCGACCGATAGCGATCTTGATCCGGCCAAAATCCGCCTTGATCGTGAGACCGTGTCTACAGGTGGCGCTAAACTTCCCTGCATCATGCTGATTCCGCTGATGCCGCTACAGGGTCATGTAAAAACAGTGCCGTTGGGTTTGTTCCCCACCTATTGTTTCGATCCGCAAATGCCGGTCCTGCGGATCAACTACTCGTTAGGCACCGTGACCACAGAATTCAACCACATCGTCAAGGTTCAGAATAGGTATCTGTCGCGCGAGGTTCTGTTCTTCGAGGGAAAACGAAAGATACTCTCAGCCACGGTAGACACAATTGGCGGGATAACTCCGCTTGATCCTGCGTTCGTGCCTGCATCGGAGGTTGTTCGCTCAAATATAAGGAAAGTGAATCTTGCGGCTGGTGTTGCGGTGGGCTTGCTCGTCAAGAAGGAGGCACCTGTCTATCCTCAAGATGCAAAGGACGCCCATATTTCAGGCACGGTGGTTTTACAAGCAACAATCGGTTTGGATGGGGGCATCCATGATTTGCATGTGGTTTCCACCCCTTGGCCGTCGCTGGCCGCGTCGGCATTATGGTCGGTTTCTCATTGGGAGTACAGGCCTTATCTGCTCGATGGAGAACCGGTGGAAGTTGAGACGACCATCAATGTGATTTATACACTTGGCCTGTAGTTGGGAAGAAATGTGAATATCCGACGAGGGCCAACTGGATTCGGCTGGCCCTCGGTGCTTCTTTGGACGATTTGCGGGCTAAAACTTCACCGAGGCGGCGCGGGGCGAGATGCCGCTGATCTCGGCGGCTCTCGATTCGGCGTAGGCGGCGGCGCCCAGCAGCGCGGCGCGGCTCTCAAGGATGATGCGTACCGGCATATTCACGAGCAACTGGCTCAGCCGGCCCTTGTCCGTGAAGGCCTTCATGAAGGCGCCGTCCTTGAGCTTTTCGATGATACGGGGCGCGATGCCGCCACCCACATAGAGGCCGCCGACCGACAGGATCTTGAGGGCCAGGTTGCCGGCCTCCGCGCCATAGGCGGAGACGAACATGTCCATCGCCTTCACGCAGATCTCGCTCTTGGCGGCAAGCGCCAGCTCGGTAATCACGGCGTTAGGGTCTTCAACGGCCATGCGTTCAGCCAGCCGGGCCGGCTCGTCCATGCCACGCACTTCGCGCAGGAATTCGTAAATGTTCGTCAGGCCCTGGCCGCTGACGACGCGCTCAAAGCTGATACGCCCGTCGTACTTCTGCTTGAGAAAGCGCAGTAGATCGATCTCGTCCTCGTTGCGCGGCGCGTAGTCGGCATGGCCGCCTTCGGAGGGATAGGGGATGTGCCTGTGCCCGTTCCATACCAGGAAGCACTCGCCCAGGCCGGTTCCGGCGGCGAGCAGAGCCCGGTTGCCGATCTGGCTGGGGTCGCCCTCGTTGAGGGTGTAGATCTGGCCGTCGGCCAGCTCGGCCACGCCGTAGCCGTTGGCCTCAAGATCGTTGATCAGGAAGACGTGCTGAATGCCCAGGCTGGCCGACAGTTCGCGGCTGTCCAGAGTCCACGGCAGATTGGTGAGGCGCAGACGGCCGTCGCGCACCGGTCCCGGCACGCCAAAACAGGCCGCAGTCACTTCGTCCGCAGCCAGAAACTCCTTTACGATCGCTTCCAGGCCGGAGTGATCCCTGGCCCGGTAGATCTTGTCGCGGGTGGTTGTGAGCTTGCCATTGTCAAAGTCATACAGCGCCAAATCGACCTTGGTGCCGCCTACGTCGCCCGCCAAAATCATCGTTCCCTCTCCAGAAATCCGCAGCCCTCCGCGTCTGTCGCGGGCAAATGCGCAGCTGCCTCTTTGTCCAGAATTAATGTCAGTATACCGCTTGAGGGCCAAATCAACTGGCTGGGCAGCCGCTCGGGATCGTACGGACCGGTCAGAACCTCATTCAATACACTGGCTTTGTCTGCCCCCGAAACGAGGAAAAAGACCGAGCTGGCGTAGTTGATCACTGGCCAGGTGAGCGTGATGCGCCAGGCGTCTTTCTGAGGCACGTAATTGGCAGTGGCCCGCCGGCTGGTTTCCTCGAGAGCTTCGGTACCAGGGAAGAGCGAAGCGGTGTGGCCGTCGGCGCCCATGCCCAGGGCAACGAGGTCGAAGCGGGGAAGCTCCGCGCCCTCCAGGTGGAAGCCCGAGCGCAGCTCCGATTCATAACAGGCAGCGGCTTCCTCGGGGGCGAGTTCGCCCTCGATGCGGTGAATCTGGCTGGAATGAAGGGGCACATGGTCGAGCAGCGCCTCGCGTGTCATGCGATAGTTACTCTCTGCGTCGCCGGGAGGAACGGCTCGCTCGTCCACCCAGTAGAGGTCGAGCTTCTCCCACGGCATGCGGGCGTGCCACGGCTGATTGCGGTCGGCAAGCAGCTCGAAGGCGGCCTTGGGTGTCGAGCCGCCGCTGACAGCGATCCGCGCGCCTCCGCGGTATGCCACCGCCTCGCCTGCCATCTCGACAAGATACTGCGCCGCCCTGCGCGCCAGAGCTTCCGCATCCGGCTCCACGTAGTACATGATCTGCAACTGCCTGCCCGCGCGCATGGGGATGCCTCTTATCTATAGGTTACGCGAAAGACACGAGTTCGCGGTGAAAATTGGCTCATCGGTAAGCCGGGAGTCATTCGCTAGCCATTCGTTCGGTTGACGAAATAGGTGCTGAGAGCGGTCATGCATTGACGGCCCGCCCTCTGCGCCGTAGGCTCAAAGCATGGAATTCAAGGTTAGCGAGCTGGAACGGGAGCCGATCGATTTCGACGTGAAGCTGGCTCCGGGAACGGTGGATTTTGGCGAAGAAGCCGAGCAGGCCGGGCAACTGGCCGCGGAGGGGCGGGCCGAGGTGCTGCACGAGCACCGCGGGCCAAGGGACATTGTGGCCGACATTCGGCTCAGGGGCAGCTTTGCGGGCCGCTTTCAGGTTCCGTGCGCCCGCTGCGTTGAACCGGTAGAGATTCCGCTGGGGGCCGAGTTCGACCTGATCTTTCGTCCTGCGGCAGCCGATTCCGAGGCGACGGAACGGTCGATTACAGCGCCGGAAACAGAAATCGGTTATTATCAAAAGGACAGTCTGTCGCTTGCGGATGTGCTGCGCGAGCAGGTGCTTTTGTCCCTGCCGGTCAGGACGCTGTGCAAGCCCGACTGTAAGGGACTTTGCCCACGCTGCGGTGAGAATCGCAACAGTCAGCCGTGCAACTGCGAAGAGGGACCAGCCGATCCCCGCTGGGAGGCGCTGGCTGGGCTCCGCGGCCGGATCAAGTCCTGAGAAGCAAGCCTCCAGAGGCTTTCTGGACCAATTGAGGGTGATCCGCCAAATGCCGGAAGGCAGCCAGGACCGCGTGCGGCCTGGAGCCGGGATGAAACGGGCGGAGACACGAAAGGAATTCTCGTCATGCCGAATCCGAAGAGGCGCCATTCGACGCGCCGCACCGCCAACCGGCGCTCACACGACTTTCTGACCGCCGTGGGAGTCTCCGAGTGCCCCAACTGCCACGAGAAGAAGCTGCCCCATCGCGCCTGCGCCAAGTGCGGCGCATACAAGGGCCGCGCGGTTCTTGACGTGAAAGAAGCTGTCAAGTAGGCTGAGCCTGGCGCGCATTACCAGGGATACTGCGTCCTTTGCAACCGATTGCTGGGTCGCCGCTCCTTGATGGTCGCGTCGACTTGGGAGCTGCGGTTTCGGGGTACATCATCCCTGGTAATGCGAAATGCTCATCGATATTGCGCTTGATGCCGTAGGCACCGACAAAGCACCGGAGGCGGAGATTCGCGGTGCGATTCTCGCCTGCCGCGCGCTGCCTGTGCGGGTGCATCTGATTGGGCCCGAAGGCGAGTTGCGCGACATTCTGGACGAACATCTTGAAAACGAAGATCTGCCCATCGTCATCCACCACGCCTCGGAGCGTATTGGCATGGAGGAGAAGGCGGCGCATGCTTATCGGGCCAAGAAGGACAGCTCGATACGAGTCGGCCTGAAGCTGGTGCGCGATGGCAAGGCAGCCGGATTTGTGACCGCCGGCAACACCGGCGCGGCCATGGCCACGGCCAAAGGGGTGCTGGGCGCGCTGCCGGGCGTCGACCGGCCGGCTCTGGCGACGCCCATGCCCAGCTCCAAGGGCAACCCCTGCGTGCTGCTGGATGTAGGCGCCAACGTGGACTGCAAGCCGCAGCATCTGGCGCAGTTCGCAGTGATGGGCGAGATGTATGCCCGCACTGTGCTCAAGCTCGACTCGCCGCGCGTCGGCTTGCTCTCCATCGGCGAAGAAGAGACCAAGGGCAACGAACTTACGCACGAGGCCTATCCGCTGCTCAAGGCGCTGCCGTTGAATTTCGTCGGCAACGTAGAGGGCCGCGACATCTTCAGTGGCCGCGCGGATGTGATTGTCTGCGACGGCTTTGTGGGCAACGTAGCCCTGAAGACCAGCGAGGGAGTGGGCCGGTTTGTGCGCGACGTGCTGCGCGAATCGCTTACTCGCACCGTCACCGCCCAGGTCGGGGCGCTGCTTTCAAGGCGAGCCTTCAATGACTTCCGCCGCCGCTTGGATTACACCGAGTACGGCGGGGCGATTCTGCTGGGTGTGCGCGGTGTTTGCATCATCGGCCACGGATCGTCGAACGACCGGGCCATCTTCAACGGCATCCGGGTGGCTTACGAGTTTGCCAAGGCAGGCACCAACCAGCGCATCGAAGCCGAGTTTGCCAGCCGTCCCGTGCGGGTGAGCCCTGCAACTGGTCAATCGCCGCTCGCCGATCCCACGGCTAAGCCCAATGCGATCGTTCAGTAAACCCACGCCACTTGCGGCCGATTCCACCGGCCATTTTGCTTTCGACCCTTCTCAAGTGAGCCTGTTGGCCTGCCCAGCCTGCCTGGGCGATCTGCGCCTTGATGAGGGAAGCCTGGTTTGCGCCGGCTGTGGCCGCGCCTATCCGATTGTGGATGGGATTCCGGCGCTGATCTTGGGACGCGAGAAAAAGCAAGGCTGACGAGCCACTTGCAAAAATTTATAGGAATTGCATGAAGCGTCAGGGCACGACTTCTGTCGTGCCGGAAGATCCGCGAAAAGATGTTGGGCTTTAGCCACCGCGTCTTTTATTTGCAGCTATTTGTAATTCCGCAGCGGCTAAAGCCTGAATCAAAGTGGGCCGTTGTTGGCACGACGGAAGTCATGCCCTGATGCGTATCGCAGCCTGAAAGTAATTCTGCAAGTAGCTCTGACAATAGGGGCATTCAGGACAGAGAATTTGAGTCCGCCTTGCTGCAACCCTCTGCAACGGGCACCTGTTTCCTCCGCTCGGCGAGGATCGCAAGCCATTCCTCAGTGGTCACAAATCGATTGCCTGTTTCACCCTTGTCCCAAATCCACCAACCGCCCGCGAGTTCATGTAAATGCTTTAAACGGGCCAAGTCGCGATCTCCAATCCCGCCCCAGCCGAGTTCTCTGCCGCCGGTCCTCATCGCCTCCCACAGCGTGAATTCCAGGTCAGTCATCCACCCGGCGCACCAGCAGTCCTCGCTAAGGTCGGACATCAACCGAAGAAGCGCATCCCCGACAAGTTCCTCGTGTGTTGGGCACTCATAGCTCATAGGGTGATTATCGGCGAATTTCTGGGGATCTCAAGGGTCCGGTCTTATCGCCGGTGATGAAACGGCAGCACGATCATCAACGCGAAGCCGATGGCGGCAACGAGGCCCAGCGCGACCAAACTATAGATGAGCGTAAGGCTCGGCCCCTGGGAGGGCGAGTCTTCCGCATCGGCCTCTGGTTCGGACAGAGGATGGTCTGGCTGGCGCTCGGGCTCACTCATACTTCAGGCTCTCCACCGGGTCCATCTGGGCGGCGCGTGTGGCGGGCACGGTGCCGAAGATGACGCCCACCACCGTCGCCGCTGTAAGTGCCACGACGATCGACCAAAGCGAGACCGGTATCGCGTAGGAGGTGAAGAAACGGACCGACAGCGGAAGAGCGAGCCCCACGATTGTCCCCACGACGCCGCCGGTCAGGGAGATGATGATAGCTTCGGATAGGAACTGGAGCTTGATCTCGCGGCGGGTGGCGCCCAAAGCCTTGCGAATGCCGATCTCGCGCACGCGCGAACGGACGTTGGCCAGCATGATGTTCATGATGCCCACGCCGCCCACAGCCAGCGTGACCGTGGCCACCAGGAACAGCACGGCGGTCAAAGCATCGGCAATCTGGCTGGCGACGGTGAGCAACTGCTTGAGCGTCTGCGCCTTGTAAACGGAGTTGGGACGGTGGTGCGACTGCACGATGCGGACGATGTCCTTGGCGGCATCGGGCACCTCGTCCATACTGCGCATGGAGAAGTATATCTGGTTTACTCTCTCGGTTCCGGTGAAGTAGCGGGCCACCGAGTAGGGAATCAGGATGGTCTGGTCCTGGATCTCCGATTGGCCAAAGTCGTCCACGCTCTCCTTAAAGACGCCGATGATGGTAAAGGGGATGCCGCTGATCTCGAAGGTCTGGCCGACGGCCGCATCCGGGCTGCCGTACCTTTCCTTGGCGAAGATCTCGGTAACCACGGCGCACTTGATGTGGGCGTCATTGTCGGTTTCGTCCAGGAAGCGGCCCACGGTCACAATCAGATTGCGGATATCGCTATAGTGGGGGCTGACGCCGAGCACCAGCGTATCCTTCACCACACCACCCCCAAAGCTGATGCGGTCGTGCATCTCGAGGACCGGCGAGGAGTACATCACGCTTGGCAACTGGGCGTCTACTGTCTTCTCGTCCTCACGGGTGAGGAAGTCGTTATAGCGCACGCGCTCCGCCGAAGTAACCCCGCCGCCGGCATATTCCAGCTCCACTGAGTTGGTGCCGATCTTCTGGATCAACTCGATGATGTACTGCTTGCCCGTCAATCCGATGGTGACCACCAGAATGACCGAGGCGGTGCCGATGACCATGCCAAGAGCAGTGAGCGCAAAGCGCACCTTGCTCGATCGGAAGCTGTCTATCGCGAGCTTGAGAATCTCGCTCAGGAGCATGGTGCGGCGGGCGCTGAGCAGCGTCTCCTGAAAGTCGTGTTCGCGGACCTGATCGCTCTGATTCATTGGCACCAGCTTGTAAGACGCGCCCTGCCTCCGGTCGGCTTCCGTAACCGGGGTTCATTTGGCGGGGGTTTCCTTCGCGTGCTCTCCCAGGTCTCAGAATCGAGACCGGGGCACCCAGCTTTGATACAACTTCATACGGTCAGAGGCCTAGAATTCCACTGGCCCCATGCCGATTCCCCATCAATAGCTTACGCGAAGACCTGAGCCGGCCGATTGCACGAGCGCCGGGATGAATATCCAGATTGACAGAGGTCAAGCGCGAGCGTATTCTTCGGTGTTGCAGTTACCGTTAACTATTCGCCGCCAAGGAGTCCAGATGACCGCTATAAACGCGGGCGCGCAGGCGCCAATCGATCCCGCATCGATTCCTCAAAGAAGGTTATATACCGGAGCTGCAATGCCGGCTGTGGGCCTGGGCACCTTCGGCTCCGATCACGTCACGCCGGCCCAAGTTGCCGAGGCGGTCAAGGGCGCGGCCGCAGTTGGCTACCGGCACTTCGATTGCGCCTCTGTATACGGAAATGAACCGGAGGTGGGGGGGGCGCTGGAGGCGATTCAAGCCGTAGGAATCAAGCGCGAGGAACTTTGGGTTACCTCGAAGGTTTGGAATGACAGGCACAACGACATCATTGCCTCGTGCCGCAAGTCGCTCGCCGATCTGCGCCTCGAATACCTTGACCTGTACCTGGTGCATTGGCCCTTCCCCAACTTCCATCCGCCGGGCTGCGATGTGAGCTCGCGGAGCGCCGGCGCCAAGCCATACATCCACGAGAGCTATATGAAGACGTGGCGCCAGATGGAAGAGCTTGTGAATATGGGCCTTGTGAGGCATATCGGCACCTCCAACATGACGATTCCGAAGCTGAAGCTGGTGCTGCGGGATGCGTTTATCCGTCCGGCGGCGAACGAGATGGAGTTGCATCCGCACTTTCAGCAGCCGGAACTCTTCGACTTTGTTGTGGAGAACGGCATGCAGCCCATTGGCTACTGCCCCATCGGCTCACCGGGCCGTCCGGAGCGCGACCGTACCCCCGAAGACACTGCGCCCACAGATGATCCTGTCATTGTTGAGATCGCCCGGCGGCACGGCATTCATCCCGCCGTGGTTTGCATCAAGTGGGCTGTGCAGCGCGGCCAGACGCCGATTCCATTTTCGATTCACAACTACCGGGCCAATCTCGCGGGCGCCGTGGGCGATCCGCTCACGGTCGGAGAGATGCGGGAGATCGCCGCAATCGACCGTAACTGCCGCCTGATCAAGGGGCAGGTCTTCCTGTGGAAGGATGGTCAGAGCTGGGAGGCTCTCTGGGACGTGGACGGCGAGGTCACGCCGCCATAGTGGGGGCGCGTTGAGATGATTCAATCTGTTGAACCAATGGAGAAGATTGCCATGAAAGAGACAATGACCGCTGCGTTCCTGCCCGGAGACTCGACCGTCGTGATGCGTACTGTACCGGTTCCGGCCCCGGGGCACGGAGAGGTGCTGTTGCGCATGAAGGCCTCGACAATCTGCGGCTCGGATATTCGCTGCATCTATCACGAGCACCTTGGGAAGGGCCCCGAGGGCTACCAGGGCGTGATCGCCGGTCACGAGCCCTGCGGCCAAGTCGTCGTTGCGGGCCCGGGCTGTCGCCGCTTCAAGGTAGATGATCGCGTAATTGTCTACCACATCTCCGGCTGCGGTGTTTGCAACGATTGCCGGCGCGGCTACATGATCTCCTGCACCAGCGAGAAGTACCGGCGCGCCTACGGATGGCAGCGCGACGGCGGAATGGCCGAGTACATGATCGCGGAAGAGAAGGATCTGATCGCTCTTCCCGACGAGCTTACGTACGCCGATGGCGCGCAGGTGGCTTGTGGATTCGGAACCGTCTACGAGGGGCTTGAAAAGATCGGAATCGACGGTAATCATGCCGTGCTGATTACCGGCCTTGGGCCGGTGGGACTGGCGACAGGCGCGCTCTGCCGCAAGCTCGGCGCACAGAAGATCATCGGCATCGACGTGGTTCCCGAGCGCATGAAGATCGCCGTCGATCTCGGTCTTTGCGATGTGGTTCTGGCTTCCGGGCCTGACAATGTCGCAGCGGTGAAAGCGCTGACCGGCGGCATGGGTGTGGAGCGCGCGGTGGACTGCTCGGCCAACGCCGCAGCTCGGGCAACCGCCATCCGCGCCACGCGCAAATGGGGAAAAGTCGTCTTCCTGGGCGAGGGCGGAACGGTCGAATTCAATCCATCGCCCGACATCATTCACGATCAGAAGACAATTTACGGATCGTGGGTGACCTCGACCTGGTTGATGGAGGAGCTGGTGGAGAGGCTTGTCCGCTGGGATCTGCATCCAGCCGAGATCATCACGCACCGCTTCCCGCTGGAACGCGCCAGCGAAGCTTATGCGCTGATGGCCAGCGGCAAGTGCGGCAAGGTTGCCGTCTGCGCGGACGAGGAGTTGGTGTAGAGTTGCCAGGAGGAGAGAAAAGATGACCGGCTCAACTGCTTCCGGCGTGACCGATTGGGAGCGCCAGCTTCACGCCCTCTTGCCGCTCTTTGGGCATCGCAACTGGATCGTGATTGCCGATTCGGCTTATCCCGCGCAATCCAAGCCTGGCATCGAAACGATCTTCGCCAGCCAGGCTCAGATTCGTGTGGTTCAAAGAGTTCTCGAAGCGATAACAGCCTGCGACCACATCCGGGCAAACGTCTATGTGGACAATGAGCTTGCATTTGTCGCAGAAAACGACGCGCCGGGCATTGCGGAATACCGCAAACAGCTTGAAGCCGTGCTGAATGGCTCGCGCGTCAACCGCCTTCCGCACGAGCAGATCATCCACAAGCTCGACCAATCCGCACAGGTCTTTCGCATCTTGATTATCAAGACCGACATGACGATCCCCTATACCTCTATCTTCTTCGAGCTCGACTGCGGCTACTGGAATGCCGAAGCGGAAGAGCGACTCCGTCAGGCCATGCTGGTTGCGGAGTTGAAATAGACCGGGACTTTGCAAGAACTAAGTCTCTGACCGTATGAAGTTTTACCAACTTTGGGTGCCTCATGTCCCGATTTTGGGACCTGGGATAGCTTGAACTCAAGGTACGAAGTCATCTGGTCACAGACCTAGAATACGCACGAGGCGCCTTCCAACGTGAACGGCGCCCTGAAAGGAATGAAATCGCAATGGCAGTGAGCAGGCGTGAGTTGCTTCAATGGATGGGCGGCGCGTGTTCCGCTCTCGCTCTTTCACGATTCGCAAGATCGCAGGCGCAGGGCGGCTTTCTGCCAACCCGGTCGTCACTGCAAGGTTATCGGATTCCCGACTGGTTCCGCGACGCCAAGTTCGGCATCTGGTCGCACTGGGGGCCGCAGTCGGCGATCGAATTCGGCGACTGGTACGCGCGCACCATGTACGAGCAGGGATCCAAGCAATATCTGTACCACGTGGAAACCTACGGCCATCCCTCCAAGGTCGGCTACAAGGATCTGGTGGATAACTGGAAGGCCGCCAAGTGGGACCCGGATCACCTGATGGGGCTCTACAAAAAGGCCGGCGCCAAGTACTTCGTCAGCATGGGCGTTCATCACGATAACTTCGACCTTTGGGACTCGAAGTACACGCGCTGGAATGCGGTCAACATGGGACCGAAGCGCGACATCGTCGGAACCTGGGAGAAGGCGGCGCGCAAGCAGGGTCTGCGCTTCGGCGTCAGCGAGCACCTATGGATCAGTTACAAGTGGTTTGCCGTGAGCCATGGCGCCGACAAGACCGGGCCGCTGGCCGGCGTGCCCTACGACGGCGCCGATCCGCAGTACGCCGACCTCTATCACGACGCCGACTGCGCCCGCCTGATGGAAAAGCTGGATTGGAGCGATAACGACATTCCCAACTCGTGGAAGCTGCATTACCTAGACCGCATGACCGACCTCATCGACAAGTATCAGCCCGATTTTCTCTACACTGACGGGCATCTTCCTTTCGAGGATATTGGGCTGAAGATGGTGGCGCACCTGTACAACGTGAGCGCGCAGGCGCACGGCGGCCAGACCGAGGCGATCTATACCAGCAAGGAGGCCACCGACTGCGCCATCGGCACCTGTCTGCTCGATCACGAGCGTGGAGTCTCGGACGGCATTGCCAAGAATCCCTGGCAGACCGACACCTGCATCGGCCAGTGGCATTACAACCGCGGCGAGAAGTATAAGACTGCCAAAAAGGTGATCGACCTGCTTACCGACATCGTCAGCAAGAACGGCAACCTGCTGCTGAACTTCCCGCTGCCCAACTCCGGCGAGCTGGATTTCGAAGAGAAGGTCGTGCTCGACGGCATCACCGATTGGATGACGGTGAACAGCGAGGGAATCTACAGCTCGCGCCCGTGGAAGATCTACGGCGAAGGCCCCTCGACGCAGACGAAGATCGAGACCGGAAACTTCAACGAGGACAAGCAGAAAGACCTTACCGCCGCGGATGTCCGCTTCACGGTGAAGAACAGCACGCTCTACGCCTTTGTGATGGGATGGCCCGAGAAGACAGCCATTGTGAACGCACTCGGCCTTGCCAGCCCGCAGAATCCGGGCAAGATTCGCAATTTGGAAGTGCTGGGGTATAAGGGCGATCTCAACTGGAAGCAGGATGAGGCTGCGCTGAAGGTGGAGATGCCCGCGGAGAAGATCTCCGATATCGGCATTACCCTGAAGGTCGAACTGGCATAGCAAGAGGTTGCGTCGGGCTTGCTCGTCCCAGCGAAGACAAACCCGCACGCGTGAGCCGGAATGGATCGCGTTTTTCCGCGAAAGCGGAAGGAATTCGGTCCATTCTGGCTTTTGTGCGCCATGCGCAGCTCCGAGTGGCGGCATTCCATTCATTCAACTGTTGCGGCTTTTCTAACTGCGGAACGCCGCCGGCTCCACGAGGGGCGGACACGTGGCTATCGGGCAATTACATTTGAAACCGAAATCGATCGCATTGTGTATATTGTGTCGCGGACAGTCCTCGTCCCGGAGCGACGATAAGAGGTTAGCCCAAGGCGAAAGCTCTGGGTAGGCCGCCAATTCATCGGGGGCGCCCCGGAGGGTCGCTGCGAAAAGGACCGGAAAATCCTTAGGGTTCAAGTGCGATTGCCCTGCACATGACGGCTGGACGCCGGACAAGCAGGGGCGACAGAGTGTAAGCTGTCTAGCAAATTGCCCAGAGGCCGGCCGATGAGTTCTATTCGGCTCGGACCGGGAAGAGAAGATCGGAGGCCCGACTCGAATGGAGATACTCAAGCAGTTACCGCCTGAGGCTGTGCAGATCGTTCTGGTTCTGTTCTTGAGTTTCCTGATAGGACTCGAACGGGAAGAGCATAGGGCAACTGGAGGAAATTACTCGTTCGGAGGAGTGCGCACCTTTCCGTTGATTGGCTTGGTAGGCTATTCCGCCGCGCTCATTGCAGGGACGCAGATCCTGCCGCTGGCGGTCGCATTTCTTGTCGTTTCTGGATTTCTGCTTCTCTCTTACTGGCACAAAATCTCCGCCAACGAGACCGCCGGAGTCACCACAGAGATGTCGGGCCTGGCCACGTTCCTGGTGGGGGCGCTTGTCTGCTATGGGCATCTTTGGATCGCCACCACACTGGGTGTTGCCAGCCTGCTGCTGCTCGATCTGAAGGCGGCTCTTGAGAAGCTGGCCGTGCGCATCGCTCCGAACGAGATTCTCACCTTCGCCAAGTTTCTGTTCTTGAGCGGAGTGATTTTGCCCATCCTGCCGAATCAGGAGTTCAGCCAGTTTCATATCAACCCTTTCAAGACCTGGCTAGTGGTGGTTGCCATCAGCGCGATCTCGTACCTCAGTTATGTCTTACAGAAGTTGACCAAAGGACAGGGCGGAATCGTGCTGGCTGCGTTGCTGGGCGGCGCTTATTCTTCTACGGCGACCACCGTGGTAATGGCGCGCCGGGCCGCTCGGGAGCAGCAACCCCACCTCTTCTCCGGCGGCATCCTGATTGCCTGCGGCGTGATGTATCTGCGCTTGGTCATCCTGCTGGCGCTCTTCAACCGCCAACTGATGCTTCTGCTTTACATACCTTTTCTGGTGCTTGCCGTTCTAGCGGTGGGCGGCGGTTGGCTCTGGTCGCGGCGGCCGGATAAGAACACTCAAGAGGTAAAACGGGAGTACGAGGCCAAGAACCCCCTGGAGTTGCTTACAGCGTTTCTCTTTGCCGCGCTGTTTTTGGCAATGCTGGTCATTACACAGTTGGCTTTGACATATCTGGGCACAGCAGGCGTGAATACTCTGGCCGCGATCATGGGAGTCAGCGACGTTGACCCGTTCATCATGGGGCTTACCCAGGCGGCAGGCACACTGACGCCGTTGAAGGTGGCCGCGGGCGCGGTGATCATCGCCGCCGCCAGCAACAATGTGGTGAAGGGGATTTACTCCTACAGCCTGGCCGACCGCAAGACGGGCATGCAGGCCCTCGCGATGCTGCTGTGTCTGGCTGCCTGTGGCCTCCTTCCCTTGATTTGGCTGGGGTGGTGAACAGGTGGGTGGCGCGGGGTCTGAAGATCGATCGCAGAAGACGATTGCCTGCGGCGTCGAGCTGGCCCGGTGCCGCCGGGCAAACTCCGGCGCCTCGCCCAGGAGGCTTTAGGATGGAAGTACCGTGCAGACGATACGAGTAGAGACACCATCGGCGAAGTACGACGTGATTGCGGGCAGCGGGCTTTTGGAGTCGCTGGCGCCGCGGATCGAACGGGTTGCAGGCAAACTGCCGCGGCGGGTCTTTGTACTGACTTCGGCGCCGATCTGGGCGCTGTGGGGGCATTGCATGCAGCAGTCCTTTCCGGACGCCCCTGTGGTGCTATTCCTGGAGCCCGGCGAGAAGTACAAGACCCTTCGAAGCGTGGAAGGCCTGCTGCGGCAGATGGCGCGGGCGGGCGGGGACCGCGGCAGTCTGCTGATTGCCTTCGGCGGCGGAATTGTGGGCGATGTGGGCGGCTTTGTGGCCGCGATTTATATGCGCGGGATTCCGTATGTGCAGGTTCCGACGACGCTGCTGGCGCAGGTGGACTCCAGCGTGGGCGGCAAGACCGGCGTGAATCTGCCCGAGGGCAAGAATCTTGTAGGCAGCTTCAACCATCCGCTGGCGGTCTTCGCCGACATCGAGGTGCTGGGAACGCTGCCGGACCGCGAACTGAGGGCGGGCCTGATGGAGAGCGTCAAGGCGGCGATCATCCGCGACCGGGCGCTGGTGCGCTTCATGGAGGAGCACACGGACGAGGTACTGGGGCGCGATCCGAAGGCGCTGGAAAAGGTGATCGCGGCGTCGATCCGCATGAAGGCCGGGGTGGTGAACCGGGACGAGCGCGAGAGCGGACTGCGCATGATCTTGAATTTTGGGCACACGGTGGGCCACGCGATCGAGCAGGCCACCGCCTACAAGGTTCTGCTGCATGGCGAGGCGGTGGGGTGGGGGATGGTGGCTGCGCTCTGGCTGGCGCGGAAGCGGGGGACGATCACCGCGGCCCAGTTCGAGCGGCTGGAGAGGTTGATCTATCTTTATGGGCCGCTGCCGGCGCTGAAGATTCGCGCAGGCAAGATACTGGCGGCCGCGGGCGGCGACAAGAAAAACGTGGGCGGGGTGAGGCGGTTTGTGCTCCCGGTTGGTATTGGCGACGCCGGGGTGGTGGAGGACGTGACGGCGGCGGAGCTGGAAGCGGCGGTGGAGTACACGCTGGCGCGGGCGGGGGAGAAGCGGGGTTAGCGGGATTCCCGGTTTGGTTTTATGGTCTCCCACCCTTGCGACAGAAAGAAATCGCAAGGATGGGGCACGGAGTGTTTATGCGTACGGTAGGCCGGAAACGCGGAGTACGAAGCTGAATGACCACAACTGGAGCCAAGCCGCCGGGAGCAAACGACGAAGCCAGCGCGGCGCAGGCCGTGCGGCAGATGTTCGACGCCATTGCGCCCCGGTACGATCTGCTGAACCACGTGCTCTCAGCCAATGTTGACCGGCTATGGTGGCATCGGACGGCGCGGCGCTTCCGCGCGGTGCTGGCCCGGCCCGATGCGGCGGTGCTGGACATCTGCTGCGGCACGGGCGACATGACGATGGCATTGCTCAAATACCGGCCGAGGGGCGCGCAGCCGATTTTGGCGGCGGACTTTGCGCGGGGGATGCTGAGCAGGGGAGCCAAGAAGTTTGCCGGGCGCGGCCCTGGTGCACCGTACGCCGTACCCATCGAGGCCGACGCGCTGCATCTACCGCTACGAACGGGATCGCTCGATTTGATTGTGACGGCCTTCGGTTTCAGGAATCTGGCCAACTATGAGGCAGGTTTGGAGGAGTTCAGCCGCGTGCTGAAGCCGGGCGGGCAGTTGGGAATTCTGGAGTTCAGCGAGCCGGGCGGGCTGATCGGCAAGGCTTATGCTGTATATTTTCGGCGTGTGCTGCCGGCGATCGGGCGCGCGATCTGCGGGAAGGCCGGGGCGTACAGCTATCTGCCCGCTTCGGTGGGCAATTTCCCGCTGCCTGGCGAGATGCTGGAGATGATGCGGGCGGCTGGGTATGCGGAGTGCGCGTGGCAGCCATATACGTTTGGCATTGCTGGGTTGTACACGGCTGTGCGCGGCGCAGTAGCCTAGTCCCGTGACTTGATGATTTGTGCTTTCCCAGGTCCCCAAATGCGAGGGACCTGGGGCACCCAGGGTTTCTGCTGGGGCACCGGGGTCCCCAAATGCGAGGGACCTGGGGCACCCAGGGTTTCTGCTTTGATTACGAGATCTCATGCACACAGCACTAGGAGCGCGATGAATTCAATGGTCTCCAGTATCGCCGGGTTTTCCGCGGAGAAGCGGCGCGTGGCGCTGCACTCGATGCTGGCGGCGGCGGCGATGACGCTGCTGAAGCTGGCGGCGGGGCTGCTGTCGGGGTCGCTGGGCG
>Ga0182014_10003128_pt1 | contig 20218 bp, 22 predicted proteins | sample 612S2DmetaG_FD_120489 | JGI IMG/M metagenome (GOLD analysis project Ga0182014, IMG submission 120489) | Permafrost microbial communities from Stordalen Mire, Sweden - 612S2D metaG | ecosystem: Environmental > Terrestrial > Soil > Wetlands > Permafrost | place: Sweden: Stordalen | collected... | reverse complement strand
CGGCCTCGCTCTCAAAGTCCTGCGCTGCGTCTCACCTTCACCCACAAGGGCAATCGAGCATTTCCAGGACAACCGAAGCCGAGCCACACAAATGATCGCAGCCGTTTAATGAATCGCCCTGTTTTATTGCCGTTAATACTTACCCCGCCTCCACCGTGTTACGCAGTTGCACGTCCTGCATCCGCCACGCCAGCAACGCCGCCACCGCCTGCACCACCGCGCAGGCGAAAAACCCCTGGCGGAAGCCGTGCACCAAATTCTCCCGCGCAATGGCGAGGAAGGCCCCGGCCATGGTCGCGCCAAAGGCACCGCCCAGGGCGCGGGCCAGCAGCAGCGTGCCGGTGGCCGCCCCCACATCCCCGCGCGCGGCCTGACTCTGCGCCGCGATCAGCGTGGAGGGCATCAGGCAGCCCATTCCCAACCCGGCCAGCCCCGACACGCCGACCGGATACACCAGCCCGCCCGCCCCCGGCGCCGCCGCCAGCAGCGCAAACGCCACACCGGCCACCACCAGCCCGGCGAGGATAACCGGACGCACCCCGCCGGTACGCCGCGTGACCTGCCCGGCGGCAAATGCCCCGATCGTGGTGGTGAACAGCAACGGCACCACATCCAGCCCCGCCGCCGAGGGGCTTTGCCGGTACAGCCATTGCAGCAGCAGTGGCAGCAGAAACACCGCACCGATCAGCGCCGCGGAATTAAGGCCCGAGACCAGCAGCACATCGCGGTAGGCGGGGCGGGCGAGCAAGGCGCCAGGCAGCAAGGGGGCCGTGGCGCGGCGTTGCTGCCACACCAGCACCGCCAGCCCCACGGCACCGGCGGCAAAAATCCCAGCCTCCGGCGCGGAAACCCATGGGAAATCCACCCCGCCAGCACTCAAAGCCAGCAACAACGCCCCCACGCTGAACAGCACCAGCGCCGCCCCGGCGTAGTCGATCCGCCCGCGCGCGCCGGTCGGCACCAGCCCGGCCAAGCCGCGCCAGCTCAACCCCAGCGCCAGCAGCCCGAGCGGCAGGTTGGCCCAGAAAATATAGCGCCAGGAGAGATGCTGCGTGATGAAGCCCCCGGCAATCGGCCCGGCGATGGAGGAGAACGCCCAGGTGCCGGCGAAGAACGCCTGGTAGCGCCCCCGTTCGCGCGGCGGGATGACATCGGCCACCGCCGACTGCGCCACCGCCATCAGCGCGCCGCCGCCCAGCCCCTGCAAGGCGCGCCCGGCGATCAGCATTGGCACCGAATCCGCCAGCGCGCACAGCACCGAGGCCAGAATGAAAAACACCAGCGCCGGTGCCAGCACCGCACGCCGCCCCATCTGGTCAGAGAGTTTGCCGTAAATCGGCGTGGTCGCCGTGTTGGTGAGCAGGTAGGCCGACACCACCCAGGAGAGCTGGCCGCCACCGCTTAAAGTCGCCGCCATCTGCGGGATCGCCGGCAGCACCACGGTCTGGTCCAGCGCGGTCAGCAGCGTGCACATCAGTATGCCCGCAATCACCCGCAGCCGCTCGGCATGAGTGTAAACCCGCCCGGCGGGTGGGGTGTAAACCCGCCCGGCGGCGGGCGGCGTAGCGGCGGGAAAGTTGCGGGACATCGGGCCTATCCGTAAATGCTGTGAACCGTCTTTTGTCCGGCCCCAACCTTTAGACAAGGGTGGGATCACGAAATCATGCCATTCAGCCCCTTTCAGAGAGTAAAGCCATGCCCTTAAGCCGCGCCACCCCCCGCAAACTGCTGCATCTGCGCGACATCCAGGTCCGCGGGTACGAGCGCGCGGACGGCCTGGTGGACATCGAGGCGCGCATCCTCGACACCAAAACCTACAGCTGGGGCAACCACGACCGCGCCGGAATCCAGGCCGGTGAGGCGCTGCACGACATGTGGGTGCGCGTGACCATCGGCAGCGACAGGGTGATCCGGGAATGCGAAGCCTCAATGGACGCCACACCTTATAATGTATGCGGTGGTGCTGCCGCAAGCGTCCAGAGCCTCGCCGGGTTGAAACTGGGCAAGGGGTTCATGAAGGCGGCCATGCTGCAACTGGGCGGCGTGGCCAGCTGCACGCATCTGCGCGAGCTGCTCCAGCCCATCGCCACCGTGGCGTTCCAGACCATGCACAGCATCCGCGAACACAACCCAGGCAGCAGCGAGGACAAAGCCGTGCGCACCACCGCGGGGATTCAAGTTGCCCTGCTGAACACCTGTTTCGCCTATGACGAGACCGGCCCCCTGGCGGGGCGCGCGGCCGCCAAAACCACCACGGATATATGAGGGCGCACATGCAAACATTGCCATTTCCCCAACCTCGCGGCCTTGCTGGCCACGCAACCCTATGTTACTGCCCCGCCGGACCCTGGAGCACGGGGTCGAAGGCCACAAAACACACAAGGCGAGCATTGTAATTTGGTCGACATTACCGGCACTGGCGAGACAGGCTTATCCGCGCGCTACTCAGCGGCGCTTTACGCCCTGGCTTTTGACCAGAACATCCTCAACGAGGTGATCGGCCAGATGGCTGCCCTTGGCCGCCTGATCAGCGAAAGCGCCGAGCTGAAGCGCCTGGTCGGCAACCCGCTGACTGACGCTTCGCGCATTGCGCCGGCGCTCTCCCAGGCGCTCTCCGAACAAGGCTTCCTGCCTGTTATCCGTAATTTCGTGAACGTGGTCATCGCGAATCGGCGCCTTGCCGACCTGCCCGCGCTCATCACCGGCTTTGCCGCCTATGTCGCCGCCAAGCGTGGCGAGGTCGTGGCGAACGTCACCTCCGCGCACGCCCTTACCGACCTGCAACGCGCCCAGCTGACCGCCCGCCTCACCGAGGCCGGATACGGCAGCATCAAGCTTGTCGAACACACCGATGCCAGCCTGCTCGGCGGCATGGTGCTGAAAATCGGCGCCAAACTTTTCGATACCAGTCTGAAATCACGCCTTAACCGGCTCAATTATTCTCTAAAGGGAGCTGCCTGACATGGAGATCCGCCCAGCCGAAATCTCCGAGATTCTGAAACGCCAGATCGCGGATTTCGACACCGAATCGAACGTGGCCGAAACCGGCCAGGTCCTCTCCGTCGGCGACGGCATTGCCCGTATCTTCGGCCTGACCAATGTGATGGCCGGCGAGCTGGTGGAATTCCCTTCCGCCGGCATCAAAGGCATGGCGCTGAACCTGGAACAGGACAACGTCGGCTGCGTGATTTTTGGCGATGACCGCCAGATCCGCGAAGGCGACACCGTTACCCGTACCGGCCAGATCGTCGACGTTCCCGTCGGCAAGGGCCTCCTCGGCCGCGTGGTTGACGCGCTGGGTAACCCGATCGACGGCAAGGGCCCGGTCATGTACGCCGAGCGCCGCCTGGTCGAGACCAAGGCTCCCGGCATCATTCCGCGTAAATCCGTGCATGAGCCGATGCAGACCGGCATCAAATCCATCGACGTGCTGATCCCCATCGGCCGCGGCCAGCGCGAACTGATCATCGGTGACCGCCAGACCGGCAAGACCGCCGTTATCATGGACACCATCATCAACCAGAAGGCCATTAACGCCGGTACGGATGAGAGCAAGAAGCTTTATTGCATCTACGTCGCGGTCGGCCAGAAGCGCTCGACCGTGGCACAGTTGGTGCGCACGCTGGAAGAGCAGGGCGTGATGGAATACTGCACTGTCGTTGCCGCCACCGCCTCCGACCCGGCGCCGATGCAGTACCTCGCCCCCTACACCGGCTGCACCATGGGCGAATACTTCCGCGACAACGCGATGCACGCGCTGATCGCGTATGACGATCTTTCCAAGCAGGCCGTCGCGTACCGCCAGATGTCGCTGCTGCTGCGCCGTCCGCCGGGCCGCGAAGCTTACCCCGGCGACGTGTTCTACCTGCACTCGCGTTTGCTTGAGCGCGCCGCCAAAATGTCCGACGAGTACGGCGCCGGTTCGCTCACCGCCCTGCCCGTCATCGAGACGCAGGCCGGCGACGTGTCCGCCTACATCCCGACCAACGTGATCTCCATCACCGACGGCCAGATCTTCCTTGAGACCGAATTGTTCTTCAAGGGCATCCGCCCCGCCGTGAACGTTGGTCTCTCGGTCAGCCGCGTCGGCTCCGCCGCGCAGATCAAGGCGATGAAGCAGGTTGCGGGCAAGATCAAACTCGACCTCGCGCAGTACCGCGAAATGGCTGCCTTCGCGCAGTTCTCCTCGGACCTCGACCCCTCGACCCAGAAGCTGCTCGCCCGTGGCGCGCGCCTGACCGAGCTGTTGAAGCAGCCGCAGTACCACCCGCTGCCGGTCGAAGACCAGGTGGTGTCGGTGTTTGCCGGTACGCGTGGTTACATGGACAATCTGCCGGTGTCGTCGATCGGCAAGTTCGAGGCCCATCTACTCTCCGAACTGAAGGCACGCGAGCCCGCCATCATCGAGGCGATCCGCAACGACCAGCAGATCAAGCCCGACACCGAGACGAAGCTGATCGCCTTCATCGAAAATCTACTGCGTACGTTTGGCTGAGCCATGCCCAGCTTAAAAACCCTCCGCAACCGGATCAACAGCGTGAAATCCACGCAGAAGATCACGAGCGCGATGAAAATGGTGGCCGCCGCCAAACTCCGCCGCGCGCAGGCGCAAGCGGAGGCTTCGCGTCCCTATGCCAAGCGCATGGGCGACATGATGTCGGCTTTGGCCGCCGGTGAAGCCGCCAACCCGAACGCACCGGCACTTCTGGTCGGCAACGGGCGCGACAAAATCCACCTGCTGCTCGCCATCACCGCGGACCGCGGCCTGGCCGGCGCCTTCAACGGCAACATCGCCAAGCATGTCCGCATCCAGGCCAAGGAATTGGAAGCCCAGGGCAAGGTCGTGAAAATCTTCACGCTCGGCCGCAAGGGTAACGACTCGCTGCGCCGCGACCTAGAAGGCAAGATCGTCGGCACGAAGAACTTCGTCGGCAAAAAGCTCATCGACTTCGCCGATGCGCAAGCCATCGCGCAGACCATCATCACGCTGTTCCGCGACGAAAAATTCGACGTCTGCACGCTGATCTTCAACCGTTTCCATTCGGTGATGACCCAGACCGTGACCGAGACACCGCTGATCCCGGCCGCCGCCCCCACCGCCAACGACAACGCCGGCCCGGAGGAGAACTACGAGGTCGAGCCCGACGACGGCACGCTGCTGGAACGGCTGCTGCCGCGCAATCTCGCGGTACAGATTTACGCCGCGCTGCTGGAAAACAGCGCCGGTTTCTACGCCAGCCAGATGACGGCCATGGACAGCGCCACGCGCAATGCGGGCGACATGATCAAACAATTGTCCCTGACCTACAACCGCGCCCGGCAGGCGAATATCACCAAAGAACTCATCGAGATCATCTCCGGCGCTGAAGCCGTTTAAGGTAGAGAGAAAATGGCAAGCAATAACACTGGTCGCATAACGCAGATCCTCGGCGCCGTCGTCGACGTGCAGTTCGAAGGCGAACTGCCCTTCATCCAGAACGCGCTGACAACCAAAATCGGCGACCGCACCCTGGTGCTGGAAGTCGCGCAGGAAATCGGCGAGCGCACCGTGCGCTGCATCGCCATGGACACCACGGACGGCATGGTCCGCGGTGCCCAGGTCTCCGACACTGGTGCGGCAATCTCCGTCCCCGTCGGCCCCGGCACCCTGGGTCGCATCCTCAACGTCATCGGCGAGCCGATCGACGAGCGCGGCCCCATCGTGGCCACCGCCCGCATGCCGATCCACCGCGACGCCCCGGCGTTCGAGGAACAATCGGCCTCCGCTGAAATCCTGGTCACCGGCATCAAAGTCGTCGACCTGCTCGCCCCCTACCAGAAGGGCGGCAAAACCGGCCTGTTCGGCGGCGCTGGCGTAGGCAAGACCGTGCTCATTCAGGAGCTCATCAACAACATCGCCAAAGGCCACGGCGGCGTGTCCGTGTTCGCGGGCGTGGGTGAGCGGACCCGTGAAGGCAACGACCTTTACCACGAAATGATCGACGCCGGCGTTATCAAGCTGGGCGAAGGCAACACCGACGGCTCCAAAGTGGCGCTGGTGTACGGCCAGATGAACGAGCCGCCGGGTGCGCGCGCCCGCGTCGCCCTCTCCGGCGTGACCATGGCCGAATACTTCCGCGACGTTGAAGGCCAGGACGTGCTGTTCTTCGTGGACAACATCTTCCGCTTCACCCAGGCCGGCGCTGAAATGTCGGCGCTGCTGGGCCGCATCCCCTCCGCCGTGGGCTATCAGCCGACGCTCGCCACCGACATGGGCGCGCTGCAGGAACGCATCACCTCCACCAAAAAGGGTTCCATCACCTCGGTGCAGGCCATTTACGTCCCCGCCGACGATTTGACCGACCCGGCGCCGGCGACCTCCTTCGCCCATTTGGACGCCACCACGGTGCTGAACCGTGCGATCTCCGAAAAAGGCATCTACCCGGCCGTTGACCCGCTGGACTCCACCTCGCGCTCGCTCGACCCCCGCATTGTGGGTGAAGAACACTACCAGGTGGCCCGCGACGTGCAGCGCATCCTGCAGACCTACAAGTCGCTGCAGGACATCATTGCCATTCTCGGCATGGATGAACTCTCCGAGGACGACAAGCTGGTCGTGGCCCGCGCCCGTAAACTCGAGCGCTTCCTGTCGCAGCCTTTCCATGTCGCGGAAGTCTTCACCGGCTCCCCTGGCGTGTTCGTGAAGGTCGAAGACACCATCCGCAGCTTTAAAGCCATTGTCGCCGGCGAATACGACCACCTCCCCGAAGCCGCCTTCTACATGGTCGGCACCATCGAGGACGCCGTCGCCAAAGCCGAAGCCATGGCCGCGAAGGCTTGAAAATGCCGCTCGTCCTGGAAATCATCAGCCCGGAAAAGCTTCTGTTGTCGCGGGAAGTCGACATGGTCGTCGTCCCCGGCACCGAAGGTGACATCGGCGTCCTTCCGGGCCACTCCAAGCTCATCACGGGCTTGCGCGGCGGGCTGGTCGATATCTACGTGAACAACACCATCACCGACCGCTTCTTCGTCTCCGGCGGCTTCGCCGAAATCACGGAAAGCTACTGCGCCGTGCTGGCTGACGGCATCGTCCGCCAGTCGGAACTCGACCCCGCGAAAGCCGCCGCCGGTGTAGTGGAAGCGCAAGCCGCCTACGACGCCGTGGACATGACCAACGCGGAAGCCTACCGCGAGGTTTCCGACCGGCTGATTTCCGCGCAGGCGATGGTGGACAGCATCACGCCGTCGCGGGGCGATAAGGCTTAAGTAAGGCCAAGGGGCGCGGCCCCTTGGATCCCCGCCAAAGGCTGGCCTTTGGAATCCATTACAAGGTTTCTTGAAGGCGCTCACCGCACGGGCGTTGGAAAGGCACGGGTGAGCGCCTTCAAGAAACCTTATTAACGCGTTCGAAGGGCGCGGCCCTTCGTGGGGGTCCAGGGGGCAAAGCCCCTTGGCCTTCCTTAAACCACATCACGCCCGCGGATGCGCCTTCCGCCAAACCTCCATCAACTGCCCCGTATCCACATCCGTATACCTTTGCGTCGTCGACAAACTCGCATGCCCCAGCAGTTCCTGAATGGACCGCAAATCCGCCCCGCCCGCCAGCAGATGCGTCGCAAACGAGTGCCGCAGCGCATGCGGCGTGGCATGCTCGGGCAACCCGTTCAGCCGCCGGAAATCGCGTAAAGCCTTCTGCACCACCCCGGCATTCAACCGCCCGCCGCGCGCGCCCACAAACAACGGCTCGTCGCGTCCCGGATTCGGGTGCAGCTTCAAATACACCGCAATCGCTTCCCGCACCGCCGGCAATACCGGCACAATGCGCTGCTTATTGCCCTTGCCGGTCACCCGCAGCGCATCATCCGCCGCCGGCAAATCCCCCACGTTCAGCGACAGCGCCTCGTTAATGCGCAGCCCCGCGCCATACAGCAGCATCATCAGCGCCGTATCGCGCGCCTGAATCGCGGCGGTATCACTCGCCTCGCCGATATCCTGCGCCACCATTTTCGCATCCGCCGGGCTCAGCGCTTTCGGCAACGGCCGCTTCGGGCGGGGCCGCGAGATCAGCGCCAGCGCCGTCCCCTCCACCGCATGGCGCTTTTTCAAGAACCGGAAAAACGTTTTTATCGCGGAGAGTTTTCGCGCCCGCGTCGCATTCCCCGCCCCGGCTTTCGCCTCGGCGGCGATCCACGCGCGAAAATCCGCCGCACGCAGGCCCCGCAGCATGGCAACATCGGGCACCCCGCCCACATGGGTGGAGCAAAACTGTAAAAAGGCGAGCACGTCCCGCCCATACGTCTCCAGGGTTTTCGCGGCGGCCCGGCGTTCACCGCCGAGCCACCCCAAAAACTCCTGGGTTAACGCTTCAGGCAATCGTCTGCCCGGTCTTGGCCCAGTCGCTCAAAAACGCGGCCAAGCCCTTGTCGGTCAGCGGGTGCGAGTACAGCTGCTTGATCACGCTCGGCGGAATCGTCGCCACATCGGCGCCCATTTTCGCGGCCTCGATCAAATGGATCGGATTGCGGATGGAAGCCACCAGTACCTCGGTCTTAATGCTCGTGTAGTTGGCGTAAATCTGCACAATATCGGCGATCAGATCCATGCCGTTCTGGCCAATGTCATCCAGCCGGCCGACGAACGGGGAGATAAACGCCGCCCCCGCCTTGGCCGCCAGCAGCGCCTGCGCGGCGGAGAAGCAAAGGGTGACGTTGACCATCACGCCTTCCTGGCTCAGCGCGTAGCACGCCCGCAGCCCGTCCTGCGTCAACGGCACTTTAATCGCCACGTTGGGGGCGATCTTGCGCAGCACGGCGGCCTCTTTGAGCATCTGGGTGTATTCGGTGGCGGCCACCTCCGCGCTCACCGGGCCGGGGACGACCTCGCAGATCTCGGCGATCACTTCCAGGAATTTGCGGCCGGATTTGGCGATGAGCGACGGATTCGTCGTCACGCCGTCAAGCAGGCCGGTGGCGGCCAGCTCACGGATTTCAGAGATTTCAGCGGTGTCGACGAAGAATTTCATGGGTCACTTTCCGGTGTAAGAAGTCTGGTGCAAAGCATATAGCATGGAGCCCTCAAGTCTAAGCACCCGCGTCAGCGTGTTGCTCCCATACCCGTTTGATGCACCCTTTACCTATGCGGCGGACGAAGAACTGCCGCCCGGAACGCTGGTGCGCGTGCCGCTGGGGCCGCGCATGGCGGTGGGCGCGGTGTGGGCGGATGCCCCGGACGAAGCGGTAAAAACCAAACCCATCGCCGAGGTTCTCACCTTCCCGCTCCTGCCTAAACCCTTGATGGATTTCATCGACTGGGTCGCCGCCTACACTTTAAGCAAGCGCGGCGACGTGCTGGCCCTGGCCCTGAAGGAAAGCCTGCTCGCCGCCCACCCCAAGCGCGGCAAAGCCTATGCCTTTGGCGGCGCGGACCCGGCGCATCCCGGCCCCACGCTTTCCCCCGCGCAAGCCACCGCCGCGTCCGCGTTGCGCGACTCGGTCGCGGCGCAAAAATTTAGCGTCACCCTGCTCGACGGCGTCACCGGCTCGGGCAAAACGGAAGTCTATCTGGAAGCCGTGGCACAGGCGCTGCGGGAGCAAAAGCAAGCCCTGGTGCTGCTGCCGGAAATCGCCCTCTCGGTACAGTTCCTGCAACGCTTCGAGCGCCGCTTCGGCGCCGCCCCGGCGGTCTGGCACTCCGAACTCACCCCCGCCGTGCGCCGCGAAACTTACCGCGCCGTCGCGGAAGGCCGCGCCAATGTCGTCGTCGGCGCCCGCTCGGCGCTGTTCCTGCCCTTCCCCAACCTCGGCCTCATTGTGGTCGACGAGGAACACGAGAGCGCCTTCAAGCAGGAAGACGGCGTAATGTATAACGCCCGCGACATGGCCGTGGTGCGCGCCCGCCTCTCCGCCGCCCCATGCGTGCTGGTAAGCGCCACGCCGAGCCTGGAGAGCGTGGAAAACGCCGCCCAGGGCCGTTATGCGCGCCTGGACCTGCCCGCCCGCCACGGCGGCGCCGTATTGCCTTTGGTAAAGGCCATAGACCTGCGCGAAAACCCGCCCGAGCGCGGCAAATTCCTCTCCCCCGTGCTGGTGGCGGCGGTGCGGGAAACCCTGGCGCGCGGCGAACAGGCCATGCTGTTCCTCAACCGCCGCGGCTACGCGCCGCTCACCCTGTGCCGCCACTGCGGCCACCGCCTCGCCTGCCCGCATTGCACCGCCTGGCTGGTCGAACATCGCAGCCACGCCCGCCTCATCTGCCACCACTGCGGCCACAGCATCGCCATGCCGGAAAAATGCCCGGCCTGCGACGCGGAAAACAGCTTCGTCCCCATCGGCCCCGGCGTCGAGCGCATCGCGGAGGAAGTGGCCGAGTTGTTCCCCGAGGCCCGCGCCCTGGTCATGGCATCTGACCATATCTCCGGCCCCAAACAAGCCGCCGAGGCCGCCGCGCGCATTACGGACCGCGACGCCGACATCATCATCGGCACCCAAATGGTCGCCAAGGGCTGGCACTTCCCGCACCTAACCCTGGTCGGCGTGGTGGACGCTGACCTGGGGCTGGCCGGCGGCGACCTGCGCGCCGGCGAACGTACAGTGCAAATGCTGCACCAGGTCGCGGGCCGCGCCGGCCGCGCCCAAGCCCCCGGCATGGTACTCTTGCAAAGCTTCTCGCCCGAGCACCCTGTCATCGCGGCATTGCTTTCAGGCGACCTGCCCGAATTCATGGCGCAGGAAGCCGCCCAGCGCCGCCCCGGCCACTGGCCCCCCTACGGGCGGCTGGCGGCCCTCATCATCAGCGCCACCGACGAACGCCTGGCCGACCAAGCCGCCCGCGCCCTCAGCCGCGCCGCACCGCACGGGCCGGGCATCGAGGTGCTCGGCCCCGCCCCCGCGCCCTTCGCTCTGCTGCGCGGCCGCTTCCGCCGCCGCCTGCTGCTCAAAACCGCGAAGCATATCCCTATACAAACTCTGCTGCGCGACTGGCTGGCCCGCACGGACATCCCAAAATCCGTCCGCGTCGATGCCGATATTGATCCCGTCTCATTTATGTAGCTTGCGCCGCGGATTAAAGCCTAGTAAAATAACCCTATGATATTTATAGAGAATCTAGCCATTCAGCCCGGTTATGCCCTCTCCGGACTGCTCGTGGGGGTCCTGGTCGGCATGACCGGCGTCGGCGGCGGTTCCCTCATGACCCCCCTGCTTGTGCTGGTGTTCGGCTTCCACCCCTCCACCGCCGTCGGCACAGACTTGCTGTTCGCCTCGGTCACCAAAACCGTCGGCACCAGCATCCACAGCGCCGGCAAAACCATCGACTGGCAAATTGTCCGCCGGCTGGCCACCGGCTCCGTGCCCGCCACCATCCTCACACTGCTGGTCCTCGCCCACTTCGGCGTCACCAGCAAAACCGTCACCAGCCTCATCTCCCTCACCCTGGGCGTCGCCTTGCTGCTCAGCGCCGTAACCCTGCTGTTCAAGGACTGGATCCTCGCCCAGGCCACCAAACGCTGGCCCGATGTCGGGCTGGAAGCCGCCGCCTGGAAGACAATTCTCGTCGGCTTCATCGTCGGCGCGCTGGTGTCGCTCTCCTCCGTCGGCGCCGGCGCGCTGGGCACCATCGCCCTCATCTACCTCTACCCGCGCCTGCCCATCGTGCGCATCGTCGGCTCGGATATCGCCCACGCCGTGCCCCTCACCCTCCTCGCCGGCCTCGGCCACTGGTACCTCGGCACCGTCAACTTCCACCTGCTCGGCTCGCTGCTCATCGGCTCCGTCCCCGGTATCATCATCGGCAGCTTCACCGCCCGCTACACCCCAGACCACGTGCTAAAACCAGCCCTCGGCATCGTCCTCGCCCTCGTCGGCTTCAAAATGCTGGCCAAGTAGGCAGGTTTTAAGCAAGGCCAAGGGGCTCTGCCCCTTGGATCCCCGCCAAAGGCTCGCCTTTGGAATCCATGAATAAGAGTTATGAAAGAGGGCTGCCCTAGCGTTTTCAACGCCCGGTGCAGCCCTCTTTCATAACCCTTTTACTTATGCGTTCGAAGGGCGCGGCCCTTCGTGGGGGTCCAGGGGGCAAAGCCCCCTGGCCTTGCTTGGAACCGCCCTACTCGGCCACCGCGGTTGATGTGCCGGGCGTGGTGAGGAGGAAGTACAGCACGCCGCCGAGGATGAAGGAGACGATGAAGGTGCTGTCACCGAACTGCGGGTAGTTGGTGGCGAACCATCCGGCGTGCAGGGTTTGGTTCCAGAACGGTTCGGAGAGCACGATTGTTACGACCCAGGCGACGAAGGCGGCACTGATGCCTCCCAGGCGCGAGGCGCGGTTGGTGAGGTGGCAGAACAGCGTGATGGAGATCCACGGCACGGTCCAGTAACCGAGTACGAAGAGGAAGTTTTCGTAATTGGTGATAAAGTTGGCGGCGGCCAGCACAGAGATAACGGTGCCGATGGCGCCGGTGAGCAGCGCGGCCCAATGTTGTTTGATTTTGATGCCGACCGCGAGTGCCGAGAGCGTGGCGGAGTAGATGTTAAGGATATTGGCGCTGATGGTGCCGAGGATAACGGCGATGAGCAGCGGCGCTTTCAGCCACGCGGGCATCCAGTCGGTGAACAGGTCCGAGGGTTTGACGAAGGAGATCGAGGCGCCGATCAGCGCGCCGAGCGCTTCGATCCACACGGTGGAGATCAGCGAGCCCCAGAAGGCGTAGGTGCGCACTGTCTTTTTCACCGCGCCGGGGTTGTTGTTGGTACGCAGGTAGCGGGTGTAGTCGGAGGAATACGGGATCCAGCCGACGACATAGCCGACCATGATCGAGGTGGCGAGGATGAAGGCGCCGGAGAAACCGCCGACGGCTGCCTCGGATTTCACGTTTTCCGGCACGGAGATGCCTAAGTGTTTCACCGCGACCACGGTGAGGGCGAGGAAGACCAGCGTGAGGATATAGACGAGGTATTTTTCCGTTGCCTGGATCAGGTCATGCCCGACGAAGGCGATGGCGACCTGGATGACCGAGAGGCCGATGACGCTGACGATGAGGTTGCCGCCGAGAAAATACTGCACCGCGTAGGCACCCACGATGGTATTGACCGCGAACCAGGAGAAGCCGCCGAGGAAGTTGAACAGCGAGGGCAGTTTGTTGCCGAGCTTGCCGAACCAGTTGGCGCCCTGGATCATCTGCGGCAGGCCGTAGTCGACGCCGAACGTGCTGAAGAACGCCAGCACCAGGCCGCCGAGCACGTTGGCGATGAGGATTGCCAGCAGCGCTGACGTGAAGGAGAGCCCCAGCCAGCCGGTGGCCAGTGCCCCGGTGGTCAACGTGGCAAATTCGATATTCGCCGCCATCCACAGGCCAAACACGGCTTTCGGGTTGCCGTGCGTCTCTTTCAGGGTGACTTCGTCGATCCCCTTTTCTTCGATGATGCCAAATAGCTCGGGTGCAACGTCAGCGCTCATTCTTAACTCCAACACGGCGCAAAGCCGCAAAAATCATCAAGCAGCCCTGCGCAACCGGATTCTTGAGCTGCCGCAGCGTCAAAATCTGGCAATATTTGCAAGCAGCGTCAAGCAATATACCGCAGCCGCGCAAAATCTAGGCAAACCGGCAATCACACCCTAGAGTGTATTCATCAACGGATGCAGCACCAACGGGCCAGGGTTTGACACCTCCGGCACAATCCGGTGCAGCAGCAAAATCACCAGCAACAGTAGCACCACCCACCCTGGCAGCCCGCCCAGCCAGCGCAGCGCCAGCACCACCAGCGCTGCCGTGATCACGAGGAAAACATAAAGCTGGTACGGCGGATAAATTCCCCACGACGCCATAAAACTAGACGCTGCGTCGTCAACGAAGCCAGCATAGTACATTACCACTGCAAACAGGTAGAAAATGCCGGTCAAAAAATATTCCAAGGCATTGTTCATTTTTTTGCTCCTGTTTATTTCCTATAGCGTAACTTACGGAAATTTCCAGAATTTTTCGCCGTCGCCGCTATTCCAACCGCTCCACGTCTCGCAGCGCGGGAAACAGTTTCATCCACAGCAGCGCCACCAAAATCGTGCCGATACCGCCCAGCGCCGCCGCCGGCACCGCGCCGAACAGCGCCGCCGTCATTCCACTCTCGAACTCACCCAGCTGGTTGGAGGCGTTGATGAACAGGTAATTCACCGCCCCCACCCGCCCGCGCATGTCATCGGGCGTGGCCAACTGCACCAGCGAGAGCCGGATAATCACGCTGATGGTATCGGCCGCGCCCATGACCGCCAGCGCTACCAACGAGAACGCCAGCCAGCGCGAGAGCGAGAACGCGACCGTGGCAACGCCGAACACGATCACCGCCTGGAACATGCGCATGCCCACCCGCCGGGTAATCGGGTAGCGCGCCACCACCGCCGTCATCAGCAGCGCGCCCACCGCCGGCGCACCACGCAGAATGCCCAGGCCCCAGGGGCCGGTGTGCAGAATGTCGCTGGCGTAAATCGGCAGCAGTGCCGTCGCCCCGCCCAGCAGCACCGCGAACAAATCCAGCGAAATCGTTCCCAGAATCGCCGGATTACGCCGCACGAACCCCACGCCCGCAAATATCGCGCGAAAATCCGGCGGCGCCTTCGCCTCCACTGTCCGCTCCAGCTTTATGGTGCCGTTTAACGTGCCGCTCACCAGCCAGCACACCGCCATCACCGCGTAAGGCGCCCCCGGCGAGACCGCATACAACAACCCGCCCAGCGCCGGCCCGGTAATCATCGCGGTCTGGAACACCCCCGTGGTCAGGGCGGTGGATTTCTGCAGCAGGCCCACCGGCACCACGCCAGGCAGCAGCGCGCTGATCGCCGGGTTCTCGAACGACCGCGCCCCGCCCAGCACCGCCACCGCGCCAAAAATCTCCGGCACGCTCAACCAGCCGGCAAAACTGCCCCAGGCCAGAAACACCGCCGCCAGGCCCTCGATGCTCTGGCAAATCTGCGCCACCCACCGCCGGTCATACTTATCCGCCGCATGGCCGCCAAAAAACGCCATCACGGCCACCGCGGCAAACTGCGCCAACCCGACCATGCCAAGGTCGAACGCACTGTGCGTCAGCGCGTAAACCTGCCAGCCCACAGCCACCGCGGCAATCTGATAGGCAAAGCTGGAAAGCCCCCGGGCCATGAAAAACTGGCGGAACGGCTTGTGGCGGAACAGCGCCCGCGCCTTGGGAGAGGGGAGGGCAACGGGGCCAGATGTCATGCGCCGGCTATGCCAGAGCCATAAGGGCACCGCAAACCAGCCCCTGCCTTGCGTTGCCCCCCCTTTGGTTTTACTTCACCGTTCACTTTAACTGTGGAGTTTGCTGTCATGTCTTTCAGGGTTGCGGTTGTCGGTGCCACCGGTGCGGTCGGGCGCGAAATCCTCAAAACCCTCGCCGAGCGGAACTTTCCGGTCTCGGAGGTCGCCGCCCTCGCCTCCGGCCGTTCCGCCGGTTCCCAGGTGTCCTTTGGCGAGGATAAAATCCTCACCGTGAAGAACCTGGAAACTTTTGACTTCACCGGCTGGGACATCGGCCTGTTCTCCCCCGGCGCCTCGGTCTCGGCCATTCACGCCCCGCGCGCCGCCGCCCAAGGCTGCGTCGTCATCGACAATACCTCGCAGTTCCGCATGGACCCGGACGTGCCGCTGGTGGTGCCGGAGGTGAACCCGGAAGCCATCGCGCAGTTCCGCAAGCGCAACATCATCGCCAACCCCAACTGCTCGACCATCCAGATGGTCGTGGCGTTGAAGCCGTTGCACGACCGCTTTAAAATCAAGCGCGTCGTCGTCTCCACCTACCAGTCGGTTTCCGGCGCGGGGAAAGAGGGCATGGACGAACTGCTGGCCAACACCAAAGTGCATTACGTGCACGACAAAAACCCGCCGCAGATTTTCCAGAAAGACATCGCCTTCAACGTCATCCCGCAGATCGACGTGTTCATGGATGACGGCGCCACCAAGGAAGAATGGAAAATGGTGGTTGAGACGCAAAAAATTCTCGACCCCAAAATCCAGGTCATCGCCACCTGCGTGCGCGTGCCCGTGTTCATCGGCCACGCCGAGGCCGTGTACGTCGAGTTCGAAAACCCGGTGACCGTGAACGAGGCCCGCGCCGTGCTGCGCGCAGCACCAGGCATCGAAGTCCACGACCAGCGTATCGACGGCGGCTACATCACCCCGATCGAGTGCAAGGGCGAGGACGCGGTGTTCGTCTCGCGCATCCGCAAGGACCCCACCGTGCCCAACGGCCTCGCCTTCTGGTGCGTGTCGGACAATTTGCGCAAAGGCGCTGCCCTCAACGCCGTGCAAATCGCCGAAGTCCTGATCGCGAAAAACATGCTCGCCCGCCAAGCGGCCTGAACCCAGCACCGCGCGGCAATTTCGTTGCCGCGCGGCCCTGTTTGGGCTTACTCTCCGCCCAAACATACGGGAGAAAAACCTATGAGCCTGACACTCTACACCAACCCGATGTCGCGCGGCCGCATGGTGCGCTGGGCGCTGGAGGAAATCGGCCAGCCGTATGAGGCGGAGATCATCCACTACGGCCCGCCGATGAAAACCCCCGAATATCTCGCCATCAACCCCATGGGCAAAGTCCCGGCGCTGCGCCACGGCGAGACGATCATCACCGAAACCCCCGCCATCATCGCCTATCTGGCCGACACCTTCCCCGCCGCCCGCCTCGCCCCGCCGCCGGGTTCGGCCCTGCGCGGCGCCTATTACCGCTGGCTGTTCTTCGCCGCCGGCTGTTTCGAGCCCGCGGTGCTCAACCACAACCTCGGCGTCACCATACCGCCGGAGCGCGCCGGCATGGTCGGCTACGGCAGTTTCGAGGCGGTGATGAACGTCACCGAGGCCGCAGTCGCCAAATCCACCTACATCCTGGGCGAGGAATTTTCCGCCGCCGACATCTACCTCGGCGCACAAATCGGCTTTGGCCTGCGCTTCGACTCCATCGTCAAGCGCCCGGCGTTCGACGCCTATTGGGACCGCCTGCAACACCGCCCCGCCTGCCAGCGCGCCACCGAGATCGACGACAAACTGCTGGCCACGCACCCATAGCCGCCGTGCCGTTTGACCTGGAGCGGTTCGTCATCGCGCAGACCCCGGTTTGGGCTGCCGTGCGCGCGGAGCTGGCCGCCGGAGCCAAGCGCACGCATTGGATGTGGTACATTTTCCCGCAAATCGCCGGGCTGGGGTTCAGCGCCATGTCGCAGACCTACGCCATTTCCGGCCCGGCGGAGGCGCGCGCCTACCTCGCCCACCCCATCCTCGGCCCACGGCTGCGCGAGGCCACGGCGCTGGTCCTCACCCACACAGAGCGCACCGCCGTGCAAATCCTCGGCCCCATCGACGGAGCAAAGTTCCGCTCCTGCATGACCCTGTTCGCCGCCGTCTCTAAAGAACCCATCTTCACCCAGGCACTGGCGCAATGTTTCGCCGGCGAAGCCGATCCGGCCACCCTGGCCCGGCTCTCTTGACCAGGATCAACGCGCTTCCCGGCCCCGCGTGCTAGCCTGCCATTGCAAAGCATCCAGCGAGGCCCGTCATGAATACCGCACCGCTACACCTCCCCGCCCCCGCCATCAGCAATGACATGCCGGTGTTCGCCGCCCTGGCGGCCCGCAAAACCACACGTGAGATCAGCGCCACGCCGCTGCCGCTGCAAACGCTCGCCAACCTGCTCTGGGCCGCCTTTGGCGTGAACCGTGCCACCGGGCCATTCGGCCAGCCCGGACGCACCGCCGCCTCGGCCAGCAACTCGCAGGAAATAGATTTGTTCGTGGCGCTGCCAAGCGGCGTTTATTTATACAATGCACACGACAATCTGTTAGTGCCCATCGTGGCGGACGACCTGCGCGCCAACGCCCTCACCCCCGGCCAGCGCGGCATTACCGCGCAAGCGCCCGTGCAACTCATATTCGTGGCGGACGTAAACCGCCTCGCGCACACGGCGGGGTTTCAGGAACCCGGCCTGCAAGACCCGGAGGTCCAGAAATCGTATTACTTTGTCGACACCGGCCTGATCGCCGGAAATGTGTACCTGTTCGCCGCCGCGCAAGGCCTGGCCGCGTGGTTCCACAATTGCGACAAAACCAGACTGCACCAAAAACTCCGGCTGCGCCCCGAGCAGCATGTTTTGTTCGCGCAATCAGTCGGTTTTCCGCAGGTACAGTAAGGGGACTTACACAATGAACCTTTCCGGCAACACGGTCCTGATCACCGGCGGCACCAGCGGCATCGGTTATGCCCTGGCGCAAGCCTTTCTCGCCGCCGGCAGCACCGTGCTCATCTGCGGCCGCTCGCCTGCGCACCTGGCAGCCGCGCAGGAAAAACATCCCGCCCTGCACACGCATGTCTGCGATATTTCGCTTGAACAAGACCGCACGGGGCTGCTGGCCTGGGCTACAAAAAACTTTCCCACGCTGAATATCCTCGTCAACAATGCCGGCGTACAGCGCGACATCGACTTCACCGCAGGCCTCGGCGAATTTCTCGCCGGCGAGAATGAAATCCGCATCAACCTGGAAGCGCCCATCACCTTAAGCGGCCTGTTCATCCCCCTGCTGGCAAAAAACCCGGCCCCCGCCATCGTCAACATCTCCTCCGGCCTGGGCTTCGTGCCCGCCGCGCGCATGCCGGTGTACAGCGCCAGCAAGGCCGGGCTGCACGCGTTTTCCATGGCGCTGCGGCTGCAACTGGCACCCACCGGCATCAAACTGTTCGAGGTCGTTCCCCCCGCGGTCGACACCAACCTCAACCCGCAAGGCCGCGCCAAACGCGGCAATTTCAAGCCGGACCTGCAACCGGAAACCTTCGTCGCGGCGGTGATGCAGGGTTTTGCCGATGATGTGTTTGAAATCGGCTTCGGCACCAGCGCCCATTCGCTGCGCGCCTCGCGCGCCGAGCTCGATCGGGCGTTTCAAGTCATGAACAGCCAAATGTGAACCACCCCACCGTGCCGGAATTCAACACTTCCTTAATGACTGTGGTCATGGTGCCATGGCCACGCGCTAAACCACCCCGGTCAGCCCCATATTCGCAAACACCTGCTCGCTCACCAGCCGCCGCGCGCCCCCCACCAGCGCGCCGATCACCTCGGCCTCCTTGCCCTCCACCGTCATCATCTTCGCGGTGCGCACCACCGAGGGCACGCCAAGCCCTGCCGCCATCACGTCCCCCACCTCAATATCCCCTGGCCAGCCGCGGTTTTTCACGCTGGTAATCATCAGCACCCACAGCAGTCCATGCTGGCCAAAAATCTCCCCAGCGACGATCACCAGCGCCGGCCGATGCTCGCGCACCGGCTTTTCTCCCGCCGGATAGGGAATTTTCACAATATCCCAGCGTTTAAAGCCCATAATACGACCTCTTATCCGCCTCGCTCTCCCATTCCCCGAACACCGCCAGCTCCGCCACCGGCACCGCCAGTGGCTTGCAAAGCACCACCCGCTCGCCCTCGATAACAAAGCCGAGCAAATCCCCCTCCTTCAGCCCCAGATGATGCCGCACCGCCTGCGGAATCGTCGTCTGCGCTTTCGATGTCAGCTTGCTGGTAATCATGCGTCCGCCCCCTACCCGAGTCGTGGCAGTTCTGCGGAGAAATTGTTTATATCCGGTAAAATTCCTTACTTTTTCCGGCAAAACACCGGAAAATTCCCGTATTCCCGGAAAATCCTGCGCCGTAAGGAATTTCCTTACCCCACAAGGAAAATCCTTACCGGCCAAGGAATATCCCTGGAGTAAGGACTATCCTGGAATTTGTAAGGAATTTCCTGGAAAGCGCCCTAAATTCCCAGTTCCGCCCGCGCCGCCCTGGTCAACCCCGCCGCCACGATGTCGTAGGACTGCCGCAGCAGCGCCTTCAGCTCCGCATCGGCAACACCATCCGTCACCTGCAGCCAGGTGCCGCGCCGCAGATAAGGCGGCCGCACCGCCGCCCCCTGCTCCCGTAAAATTTCAAAACTTAAAGGCGTGGCCTTAAACACATAGGCCGCATCACCAGTGAAATTACCAATGGCAAACACCTTGCCGCCAACTTTATGCACATGGGAGCCGCCCCATTGCACCACAAAGGTCGCCCCCGGCAGCTTGCGGCAAAAATTATCGAAGCTGCTAACATTACAGTTGCACTTTAGATTTAAAATGTGCCTGTTGTGCCACGGCTTGATGAGCTCGTCGCCACAGTGACCAAGCTATGACGTAGGCGGGTCGGATACGTTTTTGTGCGAGTCGGTT